>ERZ1034719.550-NODE-550-length-21442-cov-6.108711_pt1 | contig 21442 bp, 14 predicted proteins | sample MGYA00520703_ERZ1034719 | MGnify/ENA primary metagenome ERZ1034719 (study PRJEB33766, sample SAMN09781716) | gut metagenome | biome: gut microbiome | host: Homo sapiens | place: Madagascar | study: EMG produced TPA metagenomics assembly of the PRJNA485056 data set...
GCAAGGGGGCGTACTACGGTACGTTCCCGCCGCCCGCGTGGCGACGCTGACGCAGAAGGCGCGCAAAATGGCGAAAATGCCGAGCCCGTATTGAGCCCAACGGGCGAGATAGGGCGATAAAAGCCCGTATCGGCTTTGCCGATAGGGCGACAAAAGCCCGTATCGGCTTTGCCGATAGGGCGAAAAAAGGAAATCATCGCAGTTGAAGAAAAGTGTTGATAAATTCCCATTTTCTCGCATAATGGATGCAGTTTGCATGTGATCCCAAAAAGATCAAATCGTGTGACATTTCGAGTTCATGCGCCTCGTTCTCGGCTTCGATTGAGATGAACGTTTAGTTAGCGGGATTTCTCTATCGTGCTTGGGGCGATTTGTTAGCTCGATAGATTGAGTCGCTGGAATGCTCTAGCGAATGGCAAAGACTTAATGACCGCGAATCATGAGGAGATACGTATGGCTGGCATGTCGGAAGAAGAGTTTTTGAAACGGAGACAAGCGCGCAAAGCGGCAAAAGAACAAGGGAATAAACAAAAGAGCGACGATGCGGCGAATGAGCCGAGTCCGATCGACGAGGACGCCGAGGAAGTCGATGAGCCCATAAGGGTCGCGAAAAAGCAGGCTGAGGAAATCGATGAACCCGTAAAGCCCGCGAAAAAGCAGGCTGAGGAAATCGATGAGCCTGTAAGGACTGCAAGGAAGAAGGTCGAGGAAATTGAAGCACCTGCAGAGCCGTCGAAGAAGGGCAAATGGATCATCGCCCTAGTCGCCATTTTGCTCGTCGCAGGCGGTGGCGCGGGCGGCTTTGTCTATTACAAATCGATGATCGCCGACACACTGAAGCAAATCGTCGACATAGAACAAAAGATCGTCAAATCATATCCCGATTGCTCGGCAATTGGTGAGCTCAAAGCGGAGAACGCCGCTTTGTATCGATATGATGCTATCGGCGATACCTACGAGGCGACATCGTCGTCGATCGGCGATTACCAAAAGCAACTCGGTAAACTTACCACGGCTGAAAAATCTTGTGCCGTAGAGCACGAAAAGCGCCTAGAACAAGCAAAAGCCGACGAAGACCGCAAAAAGCGCGATGAACAAATCGCGGCCCTGGAGGCACAAAAGCGAGAAGCCGAGGCTCGGGCAATGCAAGCTCAGGTCGAAGCGGAAAATGCACAGAAGCAGGCCGAAGCGGAGCGACAAATGCGCGTCGCCGCCCAAAACGAAGCTGCAGTCGCTCAAGGATTCGCGCCCGATTTCCAAGCCCCAGTCGTCGACCCATTGATCCCCGAGCCCGTCGTCACCATGGAACCGGAGATGCGCCTCACGTTCCAGAGAGCCCTTCGACGCCCAAATGGTGCACTCGAATACCTCATCTTTTACGACAAGGAACTCCAAACGCCTTGCTATATCGCCGTTCACAACTACAACATCAAAGCGCAAGACGATAACCGCTATTGCACACCGTATTCGGGGAACGATTCGGACTTGACGCATCCCGTAGCCGTCACCCAAACGGCAAAGCGTTTCGAGGACTACGCCTATTGTGGCGTCATCGTCAAACCCGAAAAACGCAATATTCCAGGGATTGCAGGATTCTTTAGGGCGTTTAATCCGACCTATTACAATGAGCACTTGGCACGATTTATCGATAAGCCTATCGATGTAGAATCCCCCGACGTAGTCGATCTAGAAAATGACGATTCGTACGCATATTACCACAAGGGGCCAGGGTGCTAGGTTCAGTACAACGGCACAAATGACGGAGAGGACGGAGAGATTGATGAATCTTGCAAGTTCAAGAATCCCATCATCACCGAGGCGCAATATCTCCAATACGGATTGAAGCCCGGAGACGTATTTTTAACGCCATCGTCCGTCTATGGCGAACAGACAAAACACCAGTATTGGCAAGTCATTAGCGGCACTGCCGAACCGTATATCGAAAAGGATAGAACGCCAGGCATGGATGTATTTTCTGAGCCACACGACAAGCTCGTCGAAGTCAAAGACCTCGATTCGAAGGCCATTTATGAGGTTTTGATGCCGCACCTCAAGGCTGGGATGCCTGCCCGGGCGCAGTATTGCGAAGCGGTCAATCGGTCGCTCATCAACGAAGCGCGCGCGGGGAAATGGGCTCGCGTCGATAATCAATCGCCATTGATGAAGAAGAAATAGCGCGTTTGCGGGGAGCAAACCTCAATCCCTTGCCTCTGCGCTATTGCAGGGGCAATTTCGCGATGCTAAGCCATAGAACTGCGAAGGATGCATTTCTCGTCGTCATTGAGCTTTAGGTAGATCATCGCCTCTTCGAGTGTGGTGTTCATCGACGCCATCACGCGTTGAGTTATCTCTTTCAGTTGCTCGAGCTTGCCCTTGATGATTCCTGTTTTCTCGCCTTCTTCGCGACCGCGTTTTTCGCCGCGTTTCTCTCCGCGTTTTTCGCCACGTTTTTCACCGCGCATCTCGCCGCGTCTTTCGCCTTCATCAAAGACCTTTTGCATAAAAGTATCCATCTTTTTGAACTCCGCTTGTTTAATCGTTGAGAATTGATTGGCAACGACTTCATCTTTCATCTCACTAGCGTTTTTGCACGAGAAGTCGTGAGATATCTTACCAACTGGCGAATCATCGTGCAAACTGCCGTTTACGAAATAAATGCGCGTGCCGACGCCTGTGTCGCGATTTGCTTCGTCTTTTAAGGCAAATCGATTCACGAGCTTATCGTCGCAGTATTTTCCATCTTTTACGAAGAAAATGACGTAAACTCTTGGCATTTCGGAATACGATTTGTTTTTCTTAAAGTAGCGCGTTTTGATCGATGCACCGTAGAAATCAGCACGCGCCAACAAATTGTCGTGAGAGGCATTTTGAATCTCAATGTTGTAGAAATTTCCCTCGGAATCGTTGGCTAAGACGTCGAAGCGGACGGAATGACCGTGCTCATTGTCGACGCTGCTTTGCGTCTTGACTTTGGTGACGATCAAATCGTCTCGTTCAATGACCGCACGAATGACGTGTTGCGTCGTGAATATGTCGCTAAAAAACGCATTCGCCACCGCATCGGAGAAAATCGTCATGTTATCGTATGCTTCTCGCAGTTCCTCTTGCGAAAAACAAGAATAGATGCCTTTTCGGAGAGCCCTTGCCATTGTCGCCACCTCCTCTTTGATTTTCAGTTGTTAGAACAAGAGAATTGTCGCACGAAAAAGAGGACGATGACAACGAAAAACAAAAAAAGATGACGACATTTGCAACAACGATGTTGCAAATGCGTCATCTCGCTAACGATGAGAGGAACGATGATGTGCGGATTAGAACCCGAGTCCAAAGTTGAGGGCGAATATCATGCCGTGGACGGGTTTGGAGTGGTCGACGCCAACGTTGACATGACGAGTCCCGAATTCATCGGGGGCTTGATCGATGGTATATCGAACGTCGATGCCGATTTCGAGTGCCCCAGCCAAAACGCTGACGCCCGCGCCAAACTGACCGCCGAATTGGAGCAAGCGACCGTCTTGATCGACGTTGTCGTCGCCGTCGTTGATGGTGGTGAAGGCAACCGATGCAGCAACGACGCCGTAGACGTCGAGCGAACCGTAATCGAAGACGTGGATTTGGAGACCTGCCGAAACGGGGACGCGGATGTAGTTGAGGTCGCCTTGGATTAAGGGTTTCACGAGACCATCTTCATCGCGGTATTTGGCGAATAGCAAATCCGACATGAATTCGACGGAGACCCAGCGGATGGGACGATACTTGATGTAGAGACCGATACCGCCGCCCATTTGCGACTCGACTTGATCGACACCCGCATTGCTAAGCGTCACGGGACCTTGCTGCATGCCCACGCCGCGAAGACCGAACCCCAAACGGGATCCGACTTTTTCGGCGACGGGTTGCGATTCGACTTGGGTCACAGCTTGGGTTTGTGCCGGTTGGGCTGCGACGACGACCGTCGAAGGTTGTTCGACGACGACGACGGGGCGAACCTGACGGCGAACGACTGTGCGATGATGGACGACGGTTGGCGCCGTATTATAGTGGCGAACGACGGGGCGAGGACCATAACTGGGGCCATAGCCAGGACCAGGAGCCGGCCCCGGACCAGGACCGTAGCCATAGGCTATGTCGGTTTGCATATCGGGCATGAGTTCGACCGATAAACTCGTATCGACGTCGACGAGATCGGAAAGCGAGATCTCGGCAAAACAGACGCTCGGCAATACACACAAGAACAAACTGAGCAATAATACTTGGAACCGTTTCATCGTTATATCTCCCATTTTAGCGGTTATAAAATCTCAAGAGATGACTTCGTGATGAAGTCTTCTGAAATTGGAATAAATGCATATGACGTGCCAAGAAGAAAAAAGTTTGGTCTGGCTAGCCCACCCGAAAAGGTGCGCGTATGCGCGGCTGTTGCCGCAGGCGACAGGCGGCATAGCGCACCCGCACGCCGTATTGCGCTTGCGCAATAGGCGTGCAAAAAAGCGAGCCATATGGCGCAAGCGCCATAGGCTCGCCGCGCGGCGTATGCGCGGAGCCGCGAAGCGGCTTCGCACATAGCCAAGCCCAAGCGCGGCGTATGTGCGCAACCGCGAAGCGGCTTCGCACATAGCCAAGCCCCCTAAAAAAGACTAAAAAGGTTAGAAAAGGCGAGAAAAGGCGAGAAAAGGCGAGAAAAGGCGAGAAAAGGCGCATTTCAGCGCGGCATAGGCTTGGGATGGGCGAATTTTGCCACGTCGAATCGTGGCTGCCGCACTAGCGTTGCAGAAAATGCCATTACAAGTCGAGATCTTGGGCTTCTTGTGCGTGTGCCATGATGAATTTGAAGCGCGGTTCGGCGTCGCGGCCCATGAGTTCTGAGACGACGTTTTCGGTTTCGTCTTCTTCGCCCGAGGCGATTTCGACGCGCAGAAGCCGGCGTGTGGCGGGATTGAGCGTCGTTTCGAAGAGCGTGGCGGGCATCATTTCGCCCAAACCTTTGAATCGCGAGATTTGGACGTCTTCGATTTTTTTGTGGTTTTTGCGCAAAACGGCGTCGCGTTCTTTTTCGTCCAGGACCCAGTACGTTTTTTTGCCGATATCGACGCGATAGAGCGGGGGTTGGCCGATGTAAACGCAACCGGCTTCGATGAGCGGGCGCATGTGGCGGTAGAAAAAGGTGAGCAGAAGCGTCGAAATGTGGTGGCCGTCGCTGTCGGCATCGGCGAGCAAGATGACTTTGTGGTAGCGCAAGTGCTCGAGCGTGCAATCTTTGCCGAGGGCACAGCCGAGGGCGTTTGCGATGTCGCAAAGCTCGCGGTTTTGGAAGACTTTGTTCGATCCGGCCGTTTCGGCGTTGAGGACTTTGCCGCGCAATGGCAATATGGCTTGAATTCGACGATCGCGCCCTTGTTTTGCAGATCCGCCTGCCGAATCGCCCTCGACAATAAATAATTCGCATTCTTTTGGGTTATGAGACGAACATTCTGCGAGTTTGGCGGGGAGGTTGATGCGTTTGGCGTTTTTTCCGCCTTGGAGCACGTTTTCGGCGGCATCGCGCGAGGCTTGTCGAGCGCGCGCAGCGAGTACGATTTTTTTGGCGATTTCTTGCCCGGCTTTGGCGTGAGTGGCAAAGAAGGTCGAGACTTCGCTTTTGACGGCGTTGACGACCCAGTTTCGGACTTCGACGTTGCCGAGGCGACCTTTTGTTTGGCCTTGGAATTGCGGGTTTGCAATGAAGAGGCTGATGGCAGAATAGAGCCCCGAACGGACGTCGTCGGGCATGATGGAGACGTTACGCGGGATGAGGTCGTGCGATTCCATGTAGTCGCGAGCGGCGCGGACAATGCCTTCGCGCATGGCGGCCTCGTGTGTGCCGCCGTCGGGCGTGGGGATGGCGTTGGCGAAACTCTGGATTTGCTCGCGGTTGGAATCGGTCCAGCAGAGTGCGACGTCGACGCTGCCTTGCGATTCGTCGCGTTTGAGCATGCAAATTTCGCTCTGAATCATGTTGACTTTGTTTTGAGCGAGCATGTGCGTGACGAGGTCGCTCAGCCCGCCATCGAAGCGGAAAGTTTCTTTCGTTTGCGCGACGCGATCGTCGTAGACGATTTCGAGCCCCTTGAGAATGTAGGCTTTGATTTCGAGTCGCTCGCGGATGAGGTCGGAATCGAAGTGGATATCGCCAAAGATTTCGGCATCGGGGCGGAAAAAAATCGTCGTGCCACTGATGCGGCTCGATCCGACGCGTTTGACGCGCGAAAGCGGCTCCCCTTTGCTGTAGCGCTGCTCATAGACGCCACCATCGCGCTCGACGTGGACGCGAAAATCGGAGCTCAGGGCATTGACGACGCTCGAACCGACGCCGTGGAGCCCACCCGACGTCTTATAATTGTTGTTGTTAAATTTGCCGCCGGCGTGCAACTTCGTGAGAATGACTTGCAGCACGCTTTCTTTGGCCTGCGGGTGGATGTCGACGGGGATGCCGCGGCCGTCGTCGGCAACGGTCAGCGAGCATCCATCTTCGTGTAGCGTGACGCGAATCGTGCGAGCGTAGCCGTTCATCGCCTCGTCGACGGAGTTGTCGAGGATTTCCCACAACAAGTGGTGAAGCCCAGTTTTCCCCGTCGAACCGATGTACATGCCCGGGCGTAGACGGACCGCCTCGAGGCCTTCGAGTATTTCGATATCTTTTGCAGAATAGCTTTCGCTCATTCGCGCCCTCCGTAGTTTTGCGAAGATAATTCGGATTTTATGCGAATATAATGGTTAGATTTCGGATAATTGAATAAAATACCGTCGATAGTTCGCCGCAGCTGGGGATGAGCCGTCGCCGGCGATTCGTTTGCGCGGAATTTACAAACACAATCGCTTCGATGGCAATAGTTTTATTTTGGCGCATCGCGATATCGTCGTTCGATGTTCGCGCCCTATCGCCGCTGGGGGCGATACGGTCGCGGCTTCGCCTATTTCGCTCACGCTCAATACGGCTACGCACGGCGCTAACTCGCCCCTTGGGCTCATTACGCGCCGCCACCGCGGCTATGTACTCACTGCGTTGCGTGCATACGCCGCGGTTTTTGCGCCTTCGGCGCTCGATGTGCGCGCCCTATCGCCGCAAGGGCGATACGGTCGCGGCTTCGCCTATTTCGCTCACGCTCAATACGGCTACGCTGCGGCGCTAACTCGCCTCCTGGGCTCGTTACGCGCCGCCACCGCGGCTATGTACTCACTGCGTTGCGTGCATACGCCGCGTTTTTTGCGCCTTCGGCGCTCGATGTGCGCGAGGCGTATCGACGACTCGTGCGAAATCGTTGACAGATCGCGGCAATACATAGTAGTAATTGAAGCGGTTTTTTGTGGTTTCATAGGAGATGAAATGTCAGCACTACCCATGTTAGCACAAGCCACCGAAGTTGCATCGGACCCGAATTGGGTTTTGATAGGGAGCATCGTTGGTGCGTTTGTCATATTAGCCATCGTCTTAATGTTTGCGCCGAAGAAGCGCCTTGGAGCCGATAAAACGCCCGACAAGGCGATTGAAGACGCGAGTGGTTCGAAAGACGCAGGCGCGAAAGCGCTCGAAGATAAAGAACAGTTGTCTTTAGCCGAAATCAAAGTCGCCAAACGCGAAGCCGTTTCGGCCGATAAATCGAAAGAAGAATTGCGCGAATTGAGAAAAGAACGTCGCGCGGCTTCGCAGACCGACAAGGCGATCCACGATCGCGAAGAGGCCGAAGAAAAAGCGAAGGAAATGGCAGAATCTTCAATCGAAGAAAAAGACGACGACAAAAAAGTCGAAGAAAAAAGCGAAACAGAAGAAAAAGTACAAGAAGAAGCCGTAGCTAGCGAATCGGATGCAAAGGCCGACGAAGCGACCGATAAAGGCGAAGAAAAGGTCGAGGAGAAGAAATCGGACGATCCACTCGGCGATCTTTTTGGTCAATCGTCTTCGGATACGAGTGACGTGTTTGCATCGCTGTTTGGGTCGAAAAACAGCTCGCTCGATATATTTGGCAGTTCGGATTTCGATGTGGATAGTGCCCCCAAATCATCGAATGCGACGGTATTCCCGACGCTTGGTTCGGCTCTCATCCCACTCGACGACTTGAAAAAGAGCGCCGAAAATGGCGACTCGAACCCACTCGACGAATTGACGAAACGGCTGAACGAAAAGGCTGAAAAAAAAACTCTGAGCTAAGCGAAGACGAATCTGGCGCGCCCGAAGTCGCAAAACCCGCTTGTTCTGCCACTTTGGACGATGCCCAAGCTCAACACGACGCCGAAAAGAAATCCGACACCGACAAGGCGGACGCAAAAGCCGACGTCGAAAAAGCCGTCGAGCCAAAATCGGACGATAAAAAAGTAGACGACGCAAAATCGGATGACAAAAAATCGGACGATAAAAAGGCGAACGACGAGAAAGCCGGCGAAACCAAATCGGAAGATAAAAAATCGGACGACGCAAAATCGGACGATAAAAAGGCGAACGATAAAAAAACCGTCGAAAAAGCCATTGAAACCAAATCGGACGATAAAAAAGCCGTCGAGGCGAAGTCGGATGACAAAAAATCAGACGATAAAAAATCGGCAGATAAGAAATCGCAGCGTTCGCTCAACGATGGGTTGAAGACGACGCGATCGCAAGGGTTCTTGGCTCAGATAGGCAAGATTTTCAAGGGTCAGATGAAGAGCAACGTCGTCGACGAGCTCGAAGAAATCTTGTTTACTGCCGACATCGGCGTTCAGACGAGTGAATTGTTGCTAGAGCGCGTGACAGAGCATTTGCGCGACAAGAGCGATGGCAAAGAAGCGATGGCATTGCTCAAAGACGAAGTGCACAAGATATTGTCGCGATGCGAAAAGAAACTCGAGATCGGCGGTGAGAAGCCGCATGTCATCTTGACGATAGGCGTGAATGGAGCTGGGAAGACGACGACGCTCGGGAAACTGGCGGCGCAGTTGACGGCCGAGGGCAAGAAAGTATTGCTCATCGCGGGCGATACGTTCCGCGCCGCGGCTGTTGAACAGCTCGACGAATGGGCAACGCGTTGCGGTTGTGGTATCTATAAGAATAAGCAAGGCGCCGATCCTTCGGGGACGATATTCGACGGCATTAAATATGCGACGGAGAATGGCTACGACATTGCATTAGCCGATACGGCAGGTCGTTTGCACAACAAAAAAGACTTGGTCGAAGAGCTCAAGAAGATATACCGGGTATCGGGCAAAGCGATGGAAGGTGCGCCGCACCAAGTGATTCTCGTACTCGATGCGACAAATGGGCAAAATGCACTCATCCAAGCTCGCGATTTTGGCGAAGCGATACCGTTCACGGGCATCATTTTGACGAAGCTCGATGGGACGGCCAAAGGAGGCGTGATATTGGGCATTTGCGAGGAGTTCAAGAAGCCAATTCACTACATAGGCATAGGCGAAATGATCGACGATTTGCGAGCATTCCAAGCCGATGAGTTTGTAGAAGCCCTTTTTAACGACGAAAACGTCTCATCTCATTCATAATATTTTTATCGTGTTGCACAAATATGCGAAAGTGTGGTAGAGAGGTGACCGACCCTGCAAAGGTTGCAGTGGAAGTCTGCCACCCACTTTCGTGAATGCGCAGAGTGCAGCTGTCAGTAACCTGGACCATGGACTCCATGGTACGATGAGGAGCTTTTTGATGCGCCGTGTCCTCAGTGTAGTGATATTGTCATTGGTAATGATGATGATGCCCTGTCTGGCAATGAGCCAGGAATCGGACTCATCTGCGTCGGTAGAGACCGATAGCGTGAGCGAGGGGAGTGCTAGCGACGGCAGTGCCGTGCCGAGTAGCCGTATCGTCGTCAGAGATCAAAAGAAGAAGCGCGAATTTAACGACAAGATCGTCGTCATTCAGCGCAAGCCCTTTATGCGTCGCGGTCGCTTTGAGATGGCTCCGATGTTCTACGGCGGCATAAACGACAGCCTCTTGTTCCAGGTAGGCGTCGGCGGTCAGATGAATTATCACATCTTAGAATGGCTCTATGTGGGAGTGTATGGTGGTTGGCAAGATTGGCGAGCCGCCGATCGCCAGACGAATGGGCTTTCAGATGCGTATAACGACATCGTCGACGCGACCGATGCGATTCCGACGACATCGATAGTCGATGGCTACGTGGGTGGCGTCGTGGGTTTCGTTCCCATTTATGGTAAGTTTTCGATTTTTAATTCGTCGGTCATTCACTGGGACTTCTCGCTGGGGCTCGGTGGTGGTGCGGTCTATACGCGAGCCAATGGTTTTGTGGGTGCAGGTCTCATCTCCGTCGACCATCGCTGGTATCTCTTGAAATGGCTTAGTCTCAATATCGGCCTCAAAGGATGGATTTACTACGAGGATATCGGAAATCGCAAGGGCGTGTTTACGCACTGGCAAGCCGGTATTGGCATCGGATTCTGGTTGCCGCCTTCGTGGAACTACAAGTCCGAATGGTAAGTCGAAATCAATGGTTGGTTTTTGTGTCTTTGGTGTTTGAACGAACGGCCTGTCTAGCTCGACTTGACGGTCAAAGATAAAGGATGGGACTACGCATGAAGCGATGGATTAGCCTTCTGGCGTTGATCATATTGTTTGGATTCGGTTTACCTCAAACCTCATTTGCAGGGAACGAAGAAGAGGGCATGTCTAGCCTCGAAAAAGACGACCCCATTCGACACCTGATGCTCTTGAGATCGGGGCGATTTGAGATTCAGCCGATGGCGCAATTCGGCATCAATGAATCGTTTTATCAATCGATCGGATTTGGTGTTAACCTCTCGTATTACTTTACGAACTACTTGGGTTTGGGGGTGTCGTTCCTCTATAACCCGCTCTTCATCGATTCCGATGAAGTCGAAGCCGTAAAGAAAGACGAATACGATAAAAGTGTCCGCGAATCGTTGGCGATTTCTCGCCCGACGATGAACTTCGACGTCGGCTTGTACTACGCACCGCTGACGGGTAAGTTCAACTTGTTCTCGTGGATTTTGAACTACGACTTCCACATCTACGCCGGTTTCGGTGCCATCATGATGGGATCGGCATGTGCTGCAGGTGGCGCCATCTGCAACGAAGCGAAGAACACGGGGCTCGAAGGTCCGAAATTCGCCGGCGTCATCGGGTTGGGCGTTCGCCTCTTCTTCAACAACTTCGTCGCACTCAATCTCGAGTTCAAAGATTACATGACGAAATACGCCGATTTCTCGCGCAATCCTGCCGATGACCGATCGCGCTTTAAGAACTTCTTGACGGGTACGATTGGCGTTAGCATCTTCTTGCCTGTCTCGGTTTACATGTCGCGTTAATCTTGGCGCACCATCTCTTTCAAAGGGCGATTTTATCGCCCTTTTTTTGTACCAAAACAGCCCCCATTCCGCTCGAGGCTACGCCCCTATGAAGTCTATCTTTTGCCCACTCTGCCCTACTCTAGCCGCCTTATCGATCGCTTTTTGCGCCATGAGTTGCTCGAATGCCTCGACGCAAAGCCCGCATCACGCAAGCGACGAAGTGCCGAAGCGCGATTTGAATATTGCCCAAAAGCAAAAGCAAATTGTCGAAAATCATGCGATTATCGACGCGAAAGCCGAAGGTTCTTCGAAATCCAAGCCAGGCACAGATTTGAAATCGGAGAGTCGCGCATTGGGCGATGACGCGTTAGAGGCAAAAGATACGACGCCGCAAAAAGCGAGTCGTTCGATAGAAGTGTCGATAGAAGGTGAACGGCTTGTAGAGAGGACTTTTATTGCCTCGTCGATTCAATATGCGCCGATTTCGGGCGATAAGGTGCTGTTTGCCGCCGACGACGACAAAGGGAATGCGTGTATTTACCTGGTCGAGGGCGGTGTATTTCGCGAAGTTCGAGTCGTGGCAAATGCCCAGATATCGTGTATCGACGTGGGCGCGACGCGGTTTCGAGTGGCGACGATAGAGCGGAAATCGTCGGGTCAATCGGTTATCATCGTCGATAGCTTTGGACTCGATGGAACGGCGGTTTCGGATGGGAGTTGGACGGTCAAGACGCGCGGATTTGTGCCGGATCCGGGGAGTCGATGTGCATTTTTTGGCGATGCGCCGCGGAAATTGTATGCGACGGGTTCGCGACCGCGCGGCGATAGAGGGCTAGAGCGCGGTTTATTCGTCGTCGAATCGAACCAATTGTCGCGCGTCGCCGGTAGCGATCAACACGTGCCTCTCATCGTGGGCGCGCTGCCCGACGACGACGGGTCGATTATCGTGCGACGCGTGGCGCGAATCGGAGATAAGCCGCATTGGCCATATTTTTTGTATAAAATCGAACGGACTTTGGGGAGCGATAAGGCGGGATATGTGGCAAACCGACAAATGGCAGCCGATTTCATCGTCTTCGATCGGAAACGCCAAGGGGCTGTATCGTTTAATCCGTCGAATTGTTGCTACGACAATGTCGCATTTGGCGATGGGGCAACGGCGAGCGAATCGGGCGATGCGCGGGCGCAGTGCGATGCGTTGAACGCGGAGAAGTGCGATCATCGGGCATTAGATTACGACATCGTCGATGCATCGCCGATATGTGGCCAAGAGGCAGATGGTTGTTTTTTGTATCGTCGAGCTGCGGGCGACGAGCTCCACATTGCAAAGGGATCGGGCGATGAGGTGTATACGATGCCTAGGGGCTTGCGCATCGTGCCGATCGCCAATGGCGATAGTTGGTTGAGTTTGCGATTGGGAATGGAGCAGAGCGATAGAGGCGAGCTATATTGGGGAAAAACGTTGCCGTATTTGCAGAGCAAATAGGCAACGCGCCGGGCGTATTTGCCGCAGGCAAATAGCCGGCGAAAGGGAGGCGTATTTGCCGCAGGCAAATAGCCACCCAAAAGGGGGGCGTATTTGCAACGCAAATAGCCACCCAAAAGGGGGCGTATTTGCCGCAGGCAAATAGCCCCCTAAAAGGCGTTGCCGTATTTGCAGAGCAAATAGGCGACGCGCCCAGCATCAATCGTCGTCGACATCGGAGGCGTCGGCGCCGTCGGCAGAGATGCCGTATTTTTTCATGAGCTTTCTGAAGTATTTTCGGTCGATTTCGGATTCTCTCGAAGCTTGTGATATATTATAGCCGTTTCTTTCGAGTAAAGTTCGGATATATTCGCCTTCGAACGAAGCGAGCCATTCTTCTTTTGCCTCTTTAAAAGACATGTTGGAGAAGTCTTGTGCGGCGGGAGCGACGGCGGCGGGTGCGGGAGCGGGCTGTGCGGCGGGTGCGGGAGCGAGGGCGGTGGGTGCGGGCTGTGCAGCGGTGATGGCTTGTGCGGCTTTGTCGTTGGCGGCGGAATCGAGGCATTTGGCGATGTGTTCGGGTAGGTCGCCGAGTTCGATGCAGTCGCCATCGGCGAGTGAACAGGCGCGTTCGACGACGTTGAGGAGCTCGCGGACGTTGCCAGGCCATGTGTAGAGCGTCATGGCTTGTAGGGCTTCGCGCGAGATGGAGCGGAGTTTGAGGTTGGCGTTGGCGTCGCGGTTGAAGGATGAATTTTTGAGGAAATGTTTGACGAGGAGTGGGAGGTCGTCGATGCGGTCGCGCAGGGGCGGCAGGAAGAGTCGCACGACGGAGAGGCGGTAGAAGAGGTCTTCGCGGAAGCGGTTGTTGCGGACTTCGTCTTCGAGTTTCCGGTTGGTGGCGGCGATGACGCGGACGTCGACGGGGATGGGTTTTGGTGCGCCGACGCGGCGGACTTCGCGCTGTTCGAGGACGCGCAGGAGTTTTGGTTGCAACTCGAGGCTGAGCTCGCCCAATTCGTCGAGGAAGATGGTGCCGCCTTGGGCGAGTTCGAATAGGCCTTGTCGCGACATGATGGCGCCGGTGAACGAGCCTTTTTCGTGGCCGAAGAGTTCGGATTCGATGAGGGATTCTGGGACGGCGCCGCAGTCGAAGACGACGAATGGCTTTTTGGCGCGCATGCTCATCTTGTGTAGCGTGTGTGCGATGACTTCTTTGCCCGTGCCCGTTTCGCCTTCGATGACGACGGTGGCGTTGGTGGGCGCAATTTTTTCGAGAATACCGTAGATTTCTCGCATTTTGACGTTTCCGCCGATGATATCGCCGAATTTTTCTTCGTTAGAGGGGACGACGGCGACTTCTTCGTCGAGGGGTTGGAAGATGAATTCGGCTTGCCCGAAGCGGAGCGAGCAGCCTTCGGTGAGGTAGGCTTCTTTGATGCGGACTTGGTTGACCCAAGTGCCGTTGGTCGATTCGAGATCGCGGATGATGTAGGTGTCGTCTTCTTGGATGATTTCTGCGTGGTAGCGGCTGACGGTGTCGTCTTTGATGACGAGGTTGTTGTCGTCGAGAGAACCGATGGTGATGACGCCGTGTTCGAAGACCCATTCGCGACGGTTAGCGATTTGTTGCGTCACGATGCGGCATTTGCGCAGGTGTAACGTCGTCGGTTTGCCATCGAGATAAGATAGTTTTGTCGGAGATAAAAAATCTTGAAACGACTTTGTAGCCATACTCTACACAACCTTTAATCGGAGCATTGGAGCGGCGCATAGGCGCACGGCGAGCCCCTTTGAGCTAACGCGAAATCCGCGGGCATTATCTAACAGAACGTGGCGGAGGTCAAGGGCGACGGGGCGAGCGATATGCAGTAAAAGTCGATGGTGGTGGCGTTTTTTGCTTGACAAAACCGAATATTGCCATTAAAAGCGCGTTCGTTCGATGGACTTGTTCGTCGAAATCGTTTGGGGCGTTAACTCAGCGGTAGAGTGCCATCTTCACACGGTGGAAGTCACTGGTTCAAACCCAGTACGCCCCATATTCATTAAACAGCCCTATTTGGGCTGTTTTTTTTTGCCCAAAGACAGGCGATTTTTTGCGTTCTCGCCCGATTGCGAGAGCGAATTTGGAGAAAAGATGAAACGCGCACTGACGATTGAAGATTTGTTCAAGATCCGACGCCCGAGTGAATTTGCCTTGAGCCCCGACGGGAAGACGGCTTTGGTGGTGGCAAAAGACTACGATTTGCCGAGCAACACATCGTCGCGCGTATTGATGCGATTCGACCTCGAGGCGAAGGCTCATGTCGATGGCGCGATGGGCAATGTGGCGGCCGATGCGCACGACTTGGCGTTTTCGGGCGATGGGAAATCGCTGTTCTATGTGCACGACGACCAACTTTGGCGAGCCAATGCCGATGGAACGCAGGCGCGTCAGATAACGATGGGCGTGGGCGGCGTATCGCATCCGGTTTCGACGTTTGATGGATCGCGCGTCATCTTTTCGCGTCAGGTTTACATGGTCGAGGCGGCACAAGCCGAATATAGCGCGACGAAAAAGCATCCGTCGTTGGCAAAGATATATGGGCTCCAGCATCCGAAAGCACGAGCTCGCGTTGCCGATAGCCTGATGTATCGCCATTGGGATTCGTGGACCGAAAACCGCCGAAATCACCTGTTTATCGTCGATGTCGAGTCGCTTGCAATGGCCGACATCACGCCCGAAGACGCCGATGTTCCGCCGATAGCCCTCGATTCTGGGTGCGATTACGATATATCGCCCGATGGGAAACACGTCGTCTATGTGAAGAACCCCGATGCGATGATCGCGCGATCGACGAATAACTCGATATATTTGGGCGATCTCGATGGATTGACGCTCGGCCATGTACGCCGGATTTCGACGACCGACGGATGCGATACGGCGCCGAAATTCTTGACAAATCGCCGGATTGCGTACCTCTCGATGGCGACCCCTGGCTACGAAGCCGATGCCGTGCGGCTCAAAGTCTTCGATATGCAATCGCAAGAGACGCGGATTTATGGCGAAGATTTCGAGCGATCGTTTTCGGAATACGTCCAAGTCGAAGACGATGTTTTGCTCTTTGGTGCGCAAGATTTTGCGCATTCGAGTTTGTACAAGCTCGATTTGCGCAGTGGCGCCATCGAGCAATTGACGCAGGGCAGGACTTATACGCATTTTACATCGACCTGGGGCATGGGGCGCGTCGTCGCCCTCGTCGAATCGCTCGAATGCCCCGCCGAATTCGTCGAGTTATCGAATTTTATTCCGTTCCCTCCCCAATATGACGTATATCGAGAGTCTTTATCGCAAGAAAAGCTCATATACCTCACGCAATTTGGTCGCGATGCGATCGGCGATGTCGAGATGAATCGAGGTCAAAAAACGATCTTTCGCTATAAAGATATCGACATCGAAGGTTATGTGGTTTTGCCGCCTGGATTCGATGAATCGAAAAAGTATCCGCTCATTTTGCTCATTCACGGCGGCCCGCAAGGGGCGTTTTTGGATTCGTTCCACTATCGTTGGAACGTCGAATTATTTGCATCGCGTGGCGCAGTCGTCGCCTTTTGCAATCCCCATGGGTCGACGGGCTATGGTCACGATTTGACGCGAGCGATTAGCAAACATTGGTCGGACGACTGCCCAGCGGCGATTATGGCTTTCGTCGATCACGTATTGGCGCAGTATCGTCAGATCGACGCCGACCGGATGACGGCGGCGGGTGCCTCGTTTGGCGGATTTATGATCAACTGGCTCATGGGTCACACCGATAGATTTAAGGCATTGGTGAGCCACGATGGCATATTCAATACGCAGATGTCGGGCTATATTACCGATGAGCTCTGGTTTTGCGATTACGAATTTGGAGGCACGCCCTACGAAGCGCCCGAGGCTTATGAACGGCATTCGCCGCATCGATTCGTCGAGAATTTCAAGACGCCGACGCTCGTCGTTCAGGGAGAGCAAGACTTCCGATGCTTTATTTCGGAGGGCGTAGGGCTGTTTACGGCGTTGCAATACAAAGGCGTCGAAAGTCGATTGCTCTATTTCCCGAACGAGGGGCACTGGGTGATCGATCCGGCGGATTCGTTTGTCTGGTATAGCGAGGTGCTAGACTGGCTCATGAATCACGTGAAAAGCGAGGTTTAGAGCCGTCTGTAGTTCATGGCTATGAGTAGCGCAACTATGAGCATGAACTAGACTGGCTCATGAATCACGTGAAAAGCGAGGTTTAGAGCCATCCGTAGTTCATGGCTATGAGTAGCCCAACCATGAGCATGAAGCAGATAAATGCGATCGATACGCAGGCGATGAGCCAAAAGACCGAAACCGTGCGGCGTTCTTTGACGCCAACTGGGGCGATGAGTCCGTTATTGCGCACGATGAGATATTCGAGTTCGTTGAGATCTCGGATCATATCGTCGGCGCAGGTGTATCGATCGCGCGGGTGTTTGGCTAGGGCTTTTCGCATAATATGCGCCAGAGGCGTGCCGTCGTATTCTTTGGGAATGTAGATGGGGTTGTCGTTGGTCAAGAATTTCGTCACTTGCGCAATCGTGCCTTTGAGGACGCGAATGCCCGTGACCATTTCGCAAAAGATGAGCCCAATGGCGAAGATATCGCTCTGACAGCTGTGTTCGCCAAAGAGAATCGATTCTGGCGCTAGGTAATGCGGCGTTCCCATCACATGACCGGATCGCGTAATATTCATATTCGATGTATTATTAGACTTGGCAATTCCAAAATCGAGCACTTTGACGAAATCGCATTCGCCAATCACTCTACGAATGAGAATATTCGACGGTTTAATATCGCGATGAATGATGCCGCGTTGATGGGCTTCGTTGACGCTCTTGAGGACTTGTCGAATGATATTAATCGCTCGCAGGGGCGACATTTTCTTTTCGCTCGTGAGGATTTGATAGAGCGAATCGCCCTCGATATGTTCCATGACGATATACATGTGATCGTCGTCCATGCCGGCGTCGATGAGCTGAATCGTATTGGGATGAACGAGGTTTTTGATGATCTGCATTTCGAGCAAAAATCGCTGTACGACGCCCGGATCGCTTTGCGATCGGAGTCTTTTGAGCGCGACGATGCGATCGACGCCGATTTGGCGGGCTCGGTAGACGATTCCATAACCACCTCGAGCGATTTCCGAAAGGATTTCATATCGCCCGCCGATGACACATCCCATGGCAAGTTCGGATGAATAAGAGCCGTAGTAGCATTCTTCGTCGTGCATCGGCGTCGAGGTCGTCGAATCGACGTCGTGAGAGATTTCAATCATGGCCGTATCTTCGAGCGATAAATCGTCGTCGTTGAATCGTTCTGGCGCTTCGATTTGGGCGCAGGATGGCTCGGTTTGGGGGCAGGATGGATGAGTTTGGATGCGAGATGGCTCGGTTTGGGGGCTAGATGGATTGGTTTGGATGCGAGATGGCTCGGTTTGGGGGCTAGATGGATGAGTTTGGGGGCTGTTTTGCCGATTTGGCACGGGATGACATGGAATCTGATCGATCGACTCGATGATAATCGTTGGCTCGGGGTGTTTGTGGGGTTCAGCCGTAGGCGGAAGAGCTTGATCGCCGACGGCGAGTTCGTCTTCGGTCTCGGGCGAGGAAATCATTTCGCGCGTGAGAGAAACGCGCCCTGCGAATTCGAGCGGATGCGTTTCTTCTTGGATTTGCTGGGTTTGCTTTTGAATTCGCTTGAAACGGCTCGAGGCAAAGGGCTTTCGCCCGGCGTTGCGAATCAATTCGAGCTTCGAATAAGACCGAGTGACGACATCGACATTTGTTCGAGAAACACATACCATAAGACACCTCCATTGTTGTCGCGCAATGCGCATATTGGTCCGTACTTTTATAAGCAGGCAGTTTTCTGAAAATTGTTCAGAATTTTTGTCTCATGGCGTTTTTTTTTGCGACGACTCGGATATGCCCGTGAATTGCCGCATAAATCTGAGAATTGCTTAGAATTGTTGTCTCATGGCGTTTTTTTTTTGCGACGACTCGGATATGCCCGTGAATTGCCGCATAAGTCTGAGAATTGTTTAGAATTGTTGTCTCTTGGTGTTTTTTGCGACGACTCGGATATGCCCGTGAATTGCCGTATAAGTCTGAAAATTGCTTAGAATTGTTGTCTCATGGTGATTTTTTTTGCGACGACTCGGATATGCCTATAAATTGCGTTATAGAGGGGGGAGTGCTCCGTCTTTATCGATTCATCCTGCCCTAGCCGCGCTAGGTAGCAGACTCACGACATCGGCAAGTAACATTGAATCACCATATCATCGACATCATCTGTGCGACAGTCGCCACGACGGCGACTTTTTTCAGTTTTTCGGCTTGCGCCAATGAACCATCGACCGACGATCACGCGGGATCGCAAACGCAAATCGACGAAGATGTGCACGCGAAATGTGCAAAAGACTTATCGTCGCATCTGGAGTGCTTCAAAGAAAAGCTCTCCATGGCGCTCACTTGCGAGGGCAGCCGTTTTGAAGGCGATTCAGACGCACAGCGCGGCGCGTACGAAGACGATATCGAACAATTGATAAAAGCGCTCGGAATCGCCGTCGATGCCACGACCGATGGTCGGCGTAGCGCGACGATAAAGTGCGCCGACGGCGATTGCGCACAGCTCTTCGAAGCGCTCGAGCGATACGCGCCAAAAACCGAAACGGCACTTCGATTTGGCATCGATAGCATGAAACAGATCCGCGATAATCAAGCCGTGACGCGCGAAGACCTACTCTCGGAAGAACTCGATGCTTTTTTCAATTCCGATGCTCTCACCGCTCAAGAAAAACTCGCCATTTATATCGAGATCTTGCCCGAATTGATTGCGCACGCAAGCCTCTCGGACGCGACGGTAACGGCTCGCAATCTCTACGCCTCGTATCAATCGCTGCGGCGTGCGCCAAATGCCCAATCCCTACGCATCGTCTGTCGACAAACCGACGAAGAAAAGATCGTCGATATCGCTTTCGATTTCGACGTCTTAAAAAATGAACCTGCTGCGTACGATAGTCATGTCGAATTGTATTGCCCAAAGCCAGAACCACTCCCAATAGCCACCGTCTCTATGCCTGCCACGGATATCGCTATTAACGAGAGCCCTGCCAAAATCGATTCTTCTACTACCGCTAGTGCTATCGCTATTAACGAGAGCCCTGCCAAAATCGATTCTTCTACCCCATCATCTCAGACGCCATCGACGATAAGCGACAAACACGCTATCGTCGGCGATTCCGAGCCGCTTTCGGTCGCTCAAGCACAAAAATGTACGCCGCGCCCCGATACAGCTCAAAACGCCATCGTTTGCCGATCGACGACAATCCCCTATCGCTCAAAGACCAATTTCGGCCTCATCGAAAGCCAACTCGCCATGGCCCTGAGAACGAAAGATAATGCAGCGATATCGCGCGGACTCATCGAGCTATCGCAAGCTCTCGAATCGCTCGCAAACCGATTTGAACATCTCCCCGACGATGCATTTTGCACCGTCTTTGGGATCTATCTCGTCGCCTTGTCACAAGATCGATTTGCCGAACTCCATTCCATCGAACAACAGCTAAAGCGAATTTATCGCGATAATTTCGTCGATCGTCTCATAAAATACAAATCGTGCACAACCGATTCGAACCCAGCAATCGCGGCGCAAGCCCAATCACTTTGGGAGAATTACGGCGAACTCTATACGTGGATAACGACGCATTTCCGCGGCAAAGCACGACAAAAGCTCGATAAGACGTTTAGACAATGGACGAAGCCCCGAAAACTCGCCATCACACAACCGCGACGAATGATCGCCGCTTGGACGGCATGGACGCTCGGAGACTACGAACGCGCCTACCGGTTTTCGGAGGGAATGACGAATAAAAAACCGAGAATCGTCCATCCGCAAATCCATTCATTCGATGCAATGCTCAAGTTATCGAATTCTATTCCAATTGATCGCGAATCGCTAGAATCTTATATTCGAACGACGATGCTCAAGACGCCTTCACTCCCCTATCAATCGTTTACGGCAGTCGCCGGTATCGTTGGCGAATCCGATAAAAAACTCATTGCACAAGCGATGCAATCGTATAGCCCAGCCGTTGCGCCAACGGCAGCTGCTCAATTCTTCGTCGCCTATAGCGACGCCTTCGAAGCCAACCTCACGCCGAAACAAATCGTCGAAATCGGGACTTGGATCGATACAGAGCTATCGGCATCGGAATCGCCATGTACGACGACGAAACGCCGATTAGCTTGGGTCGCGCAAGCGGCTCAAATTGGCGATTTTGCGGCGATTGCCAAACGATCCCAATACTTTAGCGCATCGCCTACGGCACTGCCCGCCACCACACAACTCTGGCAACAAATCGCCTGCATCGCCCAATCGCCAAGCGAGGCAAATATCGTCGAATCTTGCCAAAAGGCGCATCCATCGCGACCATCATACGACGAATGCCAAACCGAAAAGGGCACGTCTGTCGACGATTATTGGCGCCATATCGCGATTTGTTGGTAGGCATTCAGGGCTACCGCATTGACTTGTTCCGTTGAAACATCATAGCGGGGATTTAGGGGGGGGGCGGCGAGTAGCCCCGCCCCATCTGAGGTATCCCTGTTTTGGTAAACATAGACAGCTTATACTAGAGTAGCTTG
>ERZ1034719.553-NODE-553-length-21365-cov-6.629939_pt1 | contig 21365 bp, 13 predicted proteins | sample MGYA00520703_ERZ1034719 | MGnify/ENA primary metagenome ERZ1034719 (study PRJEB33766, sample SAMN09781716) | gut metagenome | biome: gut microbiome | host: Homo sapiens | place: Madagascar | study: EMG produced TPA metagenomics assembly of the PRJNA485056 data set...
CAAGCTACTCTAGTATAAGCTGTCTATGTTTACCAAAACAGGGATACCTCAAGGGTAAACGAAGTACAACCCCGGGGTTGGGGTAAACGAAGTGCAACCCATGCGAGCGCCCTGAAGGGGCGCCAGAATCCAGCCCAGGGTGAACGAAGTGCAACCCCGGGGAGGATGTGGCGGCGTATTGGCCTCGCGCCAATAGCCGCCCAAAAGCCCGTATTGAGCCCGAAAGGGCGAGATAGGGCGCCAAAAGCCCGTATTGAGCCCGAAAGGGCGAGATAGGGCGACCCAAGCCCGTATTGAGCCCGAAAGGGGCGAGATAGGGCGCCCCAAAGGCGAGTCGAACCGAATGTTCGAGGTTGGGGCGAAAAGTTTTGACGATTGTGTGCGGTGTTTGTAAAACGTGCGCGGATTCGGCATGTTTTGGAGGGATGGATGTCGGCACATACACAGTCGTTGGAGGCGTTAATCGATGCGTTATCGCGGTTGCCAGGGGTAGGTCGCAAGTCGGCGACGCGGATGGCGTTTTATTTATTGCGGCAGCCGGCCGAGACGGCGCATGCGTTGGGTGCGGCGATTGTGGCGGCGCGCGACACGATTCGTTACTGCGAGGTTTGCCAGAATTTGTGTGAATCGTCGCCGTGTGAGCGTTGCCGTGGGCGCGTGAGGGAGGAGTCGTTGTTGTGCGTGGTGGAGTCGCCGCAAGATTTGGTGGCGATAGAGTCGACGCAGGAGTTTCATGGTCGGTTTCACGTATTGCATGGGGTGATATCGCCGCTCGATGGTGTGACGCCGGCGGATTTGAAGATTCACGAGTTGATCGTTCGGTTGTCGGGGGGGGCGTTTGGCGAGGTGATATTGGCGATGAATCCGTCGATAGAGGGCGAGGCGACGGCGTCGTATTTGACGAAATTGATAGCGCCGTTGGGTGTGAAAGTATCGCGCATAGCGTCGGGGCTTCCGATGGGGGCGCAGTTGGAGTTTGCCGATAAGGCGACGTTGGGGCGATCGTTGATCGACCGACGGACTTTGGCGTAATATATGGCTGCGCGATGTGTTGTGATCGTATGAATGTTGGATGTTTTGATATATGATGATATGAATGTGGGTGGCGTTGTAAAATTGAGTTTGAAATGTAATGATTGAAATGTGGCGTTGTCGAAAAGATTGAAATGTTATAGATAGAGAAGATTGAATATTAGTGTGTTGGAGAGATAGAGAGAGAAAGAAGAATTGAAGCGATGAGAGAAAGAAGAATTGATGAAATCGAAAAGATTGAAAGTTTTTGAAGAAATTGAAGAGATGTCATTTGAGCGTTGTTTATTGGCGTAGGGAAGAGAGATGAAAGAGCCGTTTTTGAAAGCAAAGTATTTCATGGGATCGATGACGAATATTGCGAACCGCCCGTTTCGGCGTCTCGTGACGGAGTTGGGGGCGGATGCGACGATAGGTGAGATGGCGATAGCGTCGTATGTCGTGAAGGGCGGGAGTCAAGATGCGGCGTTGTTGCGTCGCGACCCGAGTGAGCGGATTTTTGGTGCGCAAATCGTGGGGAATAACCCGAATCACTTGGCGAAGGCGGCGAAATATGCGCAGAAGTGTGGGGCGGATTTCGTCGATTTCAATTGTGCGTGCCCGCATGAGTCGGTCGTATCGCATGGTGGAGGGGCGTTGTTGCTCAACCAGCCCGAGAAGATCCACGTGCATTTTGAGGCGATTCGCGCGGCGGTGACGATTCCGGTGTCGGTGAAGTTGCGCAAGGGGTTTGGCGCCGACGACAATACGGCGGAGCAGATAGCCGAGACGGCGCAGGCGTGTGGAATCGATGCGATATTTATCCATGGCAGGACGAAGGCGGCGCAGTATCGAGGGCCGGCGGATTGGGATTTGGTGGAGCGGATAGCGCATAACGTCGATATACCGGTGATAGGCTGTGGCGATTTGGCGCACGTCGAGGCGGTGAAGGCGCGCGAGGTGAGTTCGGCGTGTGCGGGGTTTGCGTTTGCGCGTGGAGCGGTGATTCGACCGTGGATATTTCGGGAGTTGGCGCAGGGGGCGGGGCTCGATTATTCGGGTGCCGATCGGTTGGCGTTGTTTTCGAAGCTCGTCGAGTATACGCTCGAGGCGTTTGGTCGCGATGCTCGCGGATACGACAAATCGAAGAAGTTTTTGCTCAAGCAGTTGGAGTTTTTGATGCGCTATGTGCCGGCGGCGGCTTATGGGCGCGAATGTGAGTTGCAAGAGCGAGCAGAAGTGTGGACGCCGCGCGATGAGATCGAGGCGCTTTGGGCGTCGAGTGAACGGGATGCGCGATTGGAGATCTTGCGCTTGGCAGGGTTCCCCGATGCGCCCGAGGCGAAAACAGTTGCCAGAGATGGCGCTGGGGCGCAGTCGAATGGTGCAGGGGCGCTGGATCCTCGAGTCGATGGAGCGTAGTCGATATGTCGCACTTTATATGCGCAACGCGCGATGAATCATTGCGGGCGATAATCAACGTCTTGCAGTCGTATTTCGGATTTACGGTTCATTTTGTCTTGAGCATCGACTCGTTGTCGTCGTTGATGTCGCAGTTCAAGCCCGAGATAGGTTTGTGCGATTTTGACATATCGCCTGCCGACGTGTTGGAATTGCCGAACCGGTATCGCGAGACGGCTTGGATATTGCGGATGCCGAGCGAGATGGGATGGGCGGCTGTGGCGGAGATTGGTTATTCGTCTTCGTTTGTCGAGGTGATTCCGTCGCAGGTTTCGGTGGGAAATATCTTCGAGGCGTTGTCGTGTTGTGCGGAGCGCGAAGATAGTTCGATCGTGGGCTCGACGATACGGCATGCGATGGCGGCGTGGCAAGATTTGGTGTTTGGGAAGAGTCCGGCTTGTGCGCTTTCGTCGTTGGCGTTGCCCGAGGGCAAAGACCGTCTTTGTGGGAGTTTGGTTCGCACGCCGTGGCTTTCGATTTTGTACCGTATATATAGGGATAAGGCGTCGGGTGTCGTCCATTTGCGCAGGAAGTATACGCATTTGGCGATAACGTTTAATGCGGGGTATCCGGTATCGGCCGATACACGTGCATTGGGGGCGGTCGTTGGTTTTGATGCTTGGTATTCGCGCCATGGCAACGATGCACACATCGATGAGCGATTGCCGAGTATGCGCTATCGGCGTCAGAAAGAGGAATCGGAAGTCGATCCGAAGTTATTTGAGCGTCGCCGAGCGTATGTGACGGCAGTCGTCGAAGACGTCTTTGCGTGGCCGACGGCGCGATTTGAGTTTATTCCGATGCCAGAGCGAGCGGTGTTGCCCGAAGATCCGGTGTTTTCGCCGCACGATATCGAAGAGATCATGCAAGATGCGGCACTCGTTCGGATTCCGAGTGCAATGATTCACGAAGTGACGCATTCGGCACTTTCTTATTTTTTGAAATTAAACGATAATGCTAGCGGTTTTTGTCGAGGTGTATTGCCTGCAAAAGCCAACGTCGTCGTGGAACGATTGCAGAGCGGTAGCAGTCTCAATGAGATGCTCGCGATGTTGCCGAGTCATTATCCGGTGCAACGCATCGTCTACCTCGTGGCAATGATGGATGAACTCAACTGGTTATCGTAAAGGAGACAGAAATGGGAAATCTCGACAAAGCTCAGACGCGAAAAGACCCCATTACTTTTACCGGGCGCACGCGTAGTGATGCCAAGAGAAAGGCTCTCAATTATTGGTTTATGAACCAGTCATCGCTTGCGATGAGCATACGGGAGTTTAGTGCGCGTCTCGTACTGCTTCCCGATGGCAAAAGCATCGTCTTTTACGACGTACCAAGTGCATAGAAATAGAGGGCATAGAAATCGAGATGCAAGGCATGATTGTCGTTGCTGATGTGGCATTTTTGGGCGATAATGCTTTGCACGGTTGTTGTTATCCTCGTCAGGTTTTTATTTTGCGCTCCGCAGTATGAGTGCATCAGTTTCTAATAGAGTCGTAAGACATCGACAAAGGAGTGTTTGTATGGGATTATTGATCGGCGTTGTAGTGCTTTTGGTCGTCGTCATGATCATTTTGGCGAAGTCGATTTGCATCGTTCCGCAGTCTCAAGTCTACATTATCGAGCGTTTGGGACAGTTCGCGGGTGAGCTTCACAGCGGTATGCACTTTTTGGTTCCGTTCCTCAATCGGATACGGTCGAAGATGTCGTTGGCGGAATTGGCTTATGACGTTCCGCCGATGGACGTCATTACGAAGGATACGGTTTCGATTCGCGCCGATTCGTTCGTATTTTATACGATTTTCGATGCGAAATTGGCGACGTATGGTTGCCGCAATTTGCGCGAAGGTTTGAGTACGTTGGCGATTTCGACGTTGCGCAGCGTCATCGGTAAACTCGACCTCGAACAGTGCCTCCAGAGTCGTGCAGAAATCAGCACTCAGATGACGCGCGAATTGGACGAAGCGACCGATAAGTGGGGTATCAAGGTCACGCGCGTCGAGATCAAGACGTTCCAGCCACCGCGCAATATTCAAGATGCGATGGAACGCCAAATGAAAGCCGAACGCGAACGCCGTGAACAGTTGACGATGGCGCAGGCGGCGAAAGAAGCGGCTATTCTCGATGCTCAGAAGAACAAAGAAGTCCAGATTCTCAATGCCGAGGCAGCGCGTTCGGCGGCAGAACTCAATGCCGAAGCGAATCGCATTGCGATAGTCCAGAAAGCGGAAGCCGAAAAAGAAGCCATGTTGCTTCGCGCCGAGGCCGAAAAGCAAGTTGCACTCCGCAAAGCCGAGGCGCAAGCCGAAGCGATTCGCCTCACCGAAATCGCCAAAGCCGAGGGCATTAAGGCGATCAATGCGGCGACGCCGACCGATGCAACCCTTCGCGTCAAGGCTTACGATGCATTCCGCGATGCGTCGCATGGCGAGGCGACGAAGATCATCATTCCGTCGGATTTGCAAGGGATCGTCGGTATGGCATCGGCGGTTAAAAGCGTTTTGAAGTAGTCGTCGAGAGGGGAGTGAGCTTATGACAGTCGGTCTCGATCTCATCTTTTGGATCGTTGCGACGGTTATCTTTGGAATTGCCGAAGGCGTGACAGTCGCTGTCGTGAGCATTTGGTTTGTTGTTGGTAGTCTCGTTGCAGTTGTACTCGCTGCATTGGGGGTTCCCGTCGGCTTTCAGGTGCTCGCGTTTGTCGCCGTTTCGGCAGGCACGCTCATGGGATTTCGCCGTTTTATCATCAAATCGGATAAGAAAGCGGAGTTGCCAAAAGCCGACGACGTCGTCAGTCAAGTTGGCGTCGTCGTCGAGCCGATAAAGCCGACGCAAGTCGGTCAGGTTAAGGTCGATGGCGTCGTTTGGTCGGCGCGTGGACTCGATCCCGACGATTCGTTTGAAACAGGAGAGCGCGTTATCGTGTGTAAACGCGAGGGCATCTTCTGCATCGTCGAGAAATACGACGTCGTTTAGATGCAATAGATAATAGATACAAACCACTCGCCCCCTCTCGCTTGAGGGGGCTTTTTTTGTTTTTTAAGTCCCCCGTGTTTTGGGGGATCGAGGTTTCGCGCAGGTTTTTGGCAAAATCGCCTTATGATCGTTTTTGCATGATGATTTGTTGAGAATCGAGACTGATTTGTTGAGAAGCGAGACTGATTTGTTGAGAAGCGAGACTTATTTATTGAGTAGCCTGACTTTGAGCGCGGAGATGCGATCGCGGATTTCGGCGGCGCGTTCGAAGTCGAGGCGTTTGGCGGCGTCTTTCATTTCGAGTGTGAGTTGTTCGATGCGATCTGGAATGTCGGATTTTGTGAGTTTTGCATCGTTTTGACGTTCGTCGTTTGAATCGCCTTGTCGGTCGGGGATGTGCGATTCGAGGTCTTGAATCGCTTTTCGGACTGTTTTTGGCGTAATGCCGTGTTGAGCGTTGAATTCTTCTTGATAGGCGCGTCGCCGTCGTGTTTCTTGTACGGCATCGTCGAGTGAATCGGTCATTTTATCGGCATAGAGGATGACGCGCCCATTGGCGTTTCTCGAAGCACGCCCGATTGTTTGGATGAGCGATCGTTTTGAACGCAAGAAGCCTTCTTTATCGGCGTCGAGAATACAGACGAGTTCGACTTCGGGGAGATCGAGCCCTTCGCGCAATAGGTTGATGCCGACGAGTACGTCGAATTGCCCGAGTCGGAGGTCGCGCAATAGCGCGGCGCGTTCGAGTGTATCGATATCGGCGTGTAAGTATCGAGCTCTGACGCCGGTTTCGTTGAGGAATTCGGTGAGGTCTTCGGCCATGCGTTTTGTGAGTGTGGTGACGAGTACGCGCCCGCCGCGTTGGACGACGGGTTTGATTTCGTCGACGGCATCGTCGACTTGCCCCGTGGCAGGGCGCAAATCGAGCATTGGATCGAGTAATCCCGTCGGTCGAATGAGTTGTTCGACGATTTCGCCCTCGGATTGTTCGATTTCGTATTCGCCTGGGGTCGCCGAGACGTATATGACCTGCTTGATGAGTTTTGAGAATTCATCGAAATTGAGCGGTCGATTGTCGAGCGCCGAAGGGAGTCGGAATCCGTAATCGACGAGGATTTGTTTGCGCGATCGGTCGCCTCGGTACATGCCGCCCAATTGGGGCACGGTGACGTGGCTTTCGTCGATGACGAGCAAGAAGTCGTCGGGAAAGTAATTGATGAGGCACGGGGGAGCCTCGCCTGGGGCGCGCCCGGTGAGATGGCGAGAGTAGTTTTCGATCCCCGAGCAATAGCCTAGGGCAGCAATATTGGCGATGTCTTCGTCGGTGCGTTCTTCGATTCGTTGGCGTTCGGCAAACTTTTCTTCGATTCGAAATTGTTCCATGCGTTCGGCGAGTTCGGCTTTGATCGTCATGAGGGCTTGCTGGCGCATGGCATCGGTGGCGACGTAGTGGCTCGCCGGGAAAACCGAAAGTTTGTCGACTTGGGCGTAGACGCTACCGCGCATCGGGTCGATTTCTTCGATCGATTCGACTTCGTCGCCGAAGAACGATATGCGGAAGGCGCGTTCGCTTTCGTAGGCTGGGAAGACTTCGACGATATCGCCGCGGACGCGGAACGTCGCGCGTTCGAGATCGTAGGGCGTGCGCGTGTATTGGATTCGAGCGAGTTGTTTGAGGAATGCATTGCGCTCGAGGATGTCGCCGACTTTGACCGAGGCTCGCATTTTGAGATAGGCCTCGGCCGTGCCCAAACCATAGATACACGAGACACTTGCGACGATGATGACGTCGTTTCGCGTCAGGAGACTGTGCGTTGCCGATAATCGCATGCGCTCGATATCGTCGTTAATTTGTGCGTCTTTCTCGATGTATTTGCCTGCGGCGGGAATATAGGCTTCGGGCTGGTAGTAGTCGTAGTAGCTTACGAAATATTCTACGGCATTATGGGGAAAAAGCTCTTTAAATTCGGTAAAAAGTTGGCCGGCTAGAGTTTTATTCGGAGCAATGATGAGCGTTGGCCGTTGAACGCGCTCGATGACCGAGGCGATGGTAAATGTCTTTCCGCTGCCCGTAATCCCGAGCAATGTTTGGGCTTTTTGCCCATTTTGGAGTCCTTTGACGAGAGTATCGATGGCTTGAGGTTGGTCTCCGCAAGCCGAAAATGGGCTTTCTATCTTAAATTTCACGTTGCCTCTGTGATGAAAAATGGTGAGGGCAAGAGCATGAGAAGTGCTTTTGCAATCATGGACTTCGTCGGAAGAGACATGATTGTGTCGGGGTTTTACGCCACTTTGAGAGATTTTTCCACAACGGCGTCTATGTCTTGCAAGCGCTATCGGAGTGTTGTAAAAGCGGTGTCGAGGTTATTTTCGTCGTGCGAGAGTACGGCATAGATTTTAGGCGCGATGCGCCCGGATTCAAGGTAGCGATTCTACCGGCGAATTCGAGAGAGTTTCAGTTTGCAGGCGTTTTCGAGGTTCGGAAACATGGACATTTCATTCGGTGAGAGACAGATGTTCAGGAGAAAAAGCGCATAGTCGATGATGCGGAGTAGACATCATTCGGCGTGTGCCGGATACCGTGCGTGCTGTGGCGCTCTCGATGCTGGGCAAGTTGCCTTGCGGAGAGTAAGTCATGACTTTTTTTGAAGCAGCTCTGGAAGTGTTGCGCACTGCTCAGCGGCCGCTGGATTATAAGACGATAACGCAGTTTGCGGTGAATCGTCATTTGCTCGGTCACGTTGGGCATACGCCCGACGTCGTCATGGCTTCGTGTTTGCTTCGGGCCATACAGCGATGCGAAACCGGGGCATTGATACGGCTCGAAACGGGTGAATTTGCATTGCGAGGTTGGGATGCCGAGACGCTTGCGCGAACCGAAGAGGCATCGTTGCCCGAGAGCGTTTCGACCGTCGAATTCCCGCCCGTCAACATCGGTTTGCTCGACGACGAAGTCGCCGTCGTCATGCTCGAAAACGACGATGCACAGTTTAGGAAATCGGTTCAGGCCAAGTTCGAGCGAAATGCGTTTGGCCTCGATGCATTGGCCGAGGCGGAGCTGGAAGAACAAGAGACTGCGCTCGAACCGTCTCAGTTCGATGCGCTGCGAGCTCAGTTGAGCACGCAACAAAATGAGCACTTCAATTTGTGTGCGGCGATTGTCAAAGTATTGCGGCAAACGTGTGGCCCGATGCGGAGTTCGACGATTGCCAACGAAGTAACCCAAAAGATGGGATCTTCGGTCTATGAACACGCCGTCGTTCTCGCCATGCGAGCCGATAATGCGCTACGCGTATCGCGCGGAAAGCGAGCGTTGTTTATGCATTTGCCGCCAGATTTGTGGACTTTGAGCGAGAATTTCGTCGCCAGCCACGTGCTCAAACTCGAATCGAAGCTCTACGATGCATCGCGACAACTTCGCATCTGCTCGCTACACGCCCTCACGAATAAACTACGCGAGTTGTCGCTTCAAGCTTGGGTACAACTCGCCGTACTCGTCATGAAGCACCTCAATTATAGCATCGTTTCGCAGTGCAAAGACGGCGATAATGCGTATATCTTCAAAGCCGAAGAGATTCGTGGGTTGACATACGTTCCCGTCGTCATCAAGGTGATTCGCACGCAGCTCGTCGAAACATCCGATATCGAACAGTTCCGCAAACAAATCAGCGAAATCGGCTATGAACACGGCATGATGATGACGAATGCCGATTTTTCGCGCGATGCGCTCAACGAATGCATGACGCGCGAAACGCCGATTTATGCGTACTCTGCGCGACAAATTGCCCCGATTATGCTCGATGCTCGAATCGGCGTAACGCCGCACGAGCTCCCCATCGTCTTCATCGATAACGACTTCTTTAACGATTTATCGGCAAAATCTGTCGAAGAAAAGTCGGATCAATCTGCCGAAGGAACGGAGAACGAAAAACGCGACAATCGCATCGATGATGAACAGGATTCAGAGGGCGATATCGATGGGGGAGAAATCTATCGAGAAGTCGAAGCCAAAGTCGGAAGTGGGGAGTTTCGGGCGGTCGATCCCTAGGTGGGATCGCTCGTCGCTAGCCGTTTCGGCGGGCTAAAGGATGAATTTCGGCATGGGCTCAGGGTCTTCGGGTATTGCCCAATCGATGGGCTCTATGCCGTGGGCAGTGAGTATCTCGTTTGTCTTAGAAAACGGACGCGAGCCAAAAAAACCGTGGAAAGCCGAGAGCGGCGAAGGATGGGGCGCACACAAAATGCCATGCGCTGGATTCGTAATGTGACTGCGTTTGGCTTGGGCATTGCGTCCCCATAGAATGAAGACGACGGTTTCGGGTTTTCGATTGACGGCATCGATGACGGCATCGGTAAACGCTTCCCAGCCTTTGCCTTGATGAGAGTTGGCGCAGCCGTGGCGAACGGTGAGGACTGCATTGAGCATCAAGACGCCTTGGCGTGCCCAAGATGTGAGATCGCCGTGCGATGGAATCGGGCAGCCGATATCGTCGCGAAGCTCTTTGTAGATGTTGACGAGCGACGGTGGCGGCGGCGTCGGGCGCATGACTGAAAAACTCAATCCATGCGCCTGGTCGTCGTTGTGATAGGGATCTTGCCCCAATATGACGACTTTGACGGCGTGATATGGCGTCCAATGGAGTGCATTGAATATGTCGTACATATTGGGATGAATTTTGCGCGTCGAATACTCTTCGACGAGGAATTTGCGCAAATTCCGATACGACTCCGTTTCGAAGGCGTCGCGTAAGATTTCGCTCCAATCGTTATGGAGAATATCGGTCGATTTCATATCTTCGTGTTATCACTACTGTTGCGAGCAGTCGTTCGACTGCTCAGAGAACTCTAAGCTAAAAAAGAGAAACGGGGTTATGACTCAGAACTCTGATCTTCGGGCTTTTGAGTATCGGGCTTTTGAGTATCGTCGATTTTTGCATCATCGTTTTGCTTTTCAGATGTTTGCGCAATCGCTTTTTGCTCTTCTGGCTTTTGAGTATCGGCTTTTTGAGTATCGTCGATTATTGCATCATCGTTTTGCTTTTCAGATGTTTGCTCAATCACTTTTTGCTCTTCTGGCTTTTGAGTATCGGCTTTTTGCTCTTCAATCTTTCGATCTATCGACTGGATATCGGGCATAGCCGATTTGAGATCGATGACGTCGGGAGTTTTGGGCTCTGTGATGTCTTCGACGGTCGTGCTTTGAGTGGTTGGTTCTGGGGGCGTACAACGCTTTTTCTTTGCAGAGTAGATGAGCAAAATGGTGCCCAAGACTATCATGACGAGGGCAATGCCTTGAGACGTCGTGAGTATCGTTGGGTGATCGCTGGAAATGTGTAGCAAAGCGTTGACTTTTGGCCAGACGGCTTCGAAGAAGTAGCCGCGATCGGCGTCATCGCGCAACATTTCGACGATAAAACGCACGATTCCGTATGAGACGAGCCATGTGCCCGCCATGATACCGGGTTTTGAACGACGCGAGAGCAACCACCAGAGCAAGCCATAGATGGCGAGTTCGGAGCAGGCTTCGTAGAGTTGCGAGGCGTGCATGAGTGGTGTGACGCCGTTTTGTACGATTTCGTCGTGGAAATGTGGATCGTTCAAGAGCGCATTATAGGCGAACGATCCCTTTGGGTAGTGCAAGCCGAAAGACCCAGTGGTGACGGCGCCCCAGCAACAGCCAGCGGCGATACAGCCGATGCGTCCGCAAGCATGTGTAATGGCGAGGGCCGAGGCGAGGATATCGATGAGCGAGAGCGTGGCGGCATCTTGTCCACGTCGATAGCGTCGAATGAAGAACCAGACGAGGACGAGCATTCCGGCGATGACGCCGCCATAGAATGTGAGTCCGCCTTCGGAGATATCGAGCACGCGCATGCAATTGGGCTGAGCTAAGCCCGCGGCAGCAGGATCGAAGCAGGAATTCCAATAGGTGGGAAATTCGACGGCGACGTGAGCGAGTCTGGCGCCGACAAATCCGAAGATGATGAGTAGAAAGCAGAGGCGCGATAATTCATTCGGATCGAAGTGAAGTCGCCGTCCTTGTGCTCGAACTGTCCAAATTCCTAGGGCAATGCCGACGATAATGCAAAAGGCATAGGAATGCAGGACGATTGGCGTCGAAAACGTCAATACATAGCTGGGATCGAACGTAGCGAAGCATTTTTTCGCCGCCCAAACGAGGACACCCCCGACGAGAACGCCTTGGATAATGCCCTCTGTTTTTCGCGCGGCGCGAAATAGGCGCACACTGCTCGCGATGCCCCAGAGCATGAAAACGCATATTGCGATCCAAAGGATGCGTTCGAAAACGACGCCGTGAAGTTGAATGCCGAATATTTCGAGTAGGTCTGGGTACATATTGTGTGCCGTATGTGGGCGCCGCTAGAGGCGGCGCATAGTGTGTTTAACCGAGCATAGCGCGAGCCTTTTGTAGTTTTTCGAGCTCGAGTCGGCTTTTTTCGATGCGTTCGCGTTCGACGGCAACGACTTCGGGCTTTGCACGGCTCACGAAATTGGGATTGCCCAATTTTCGCTCACTTGCTTCGAGGTCTTTTTGCACTTTTGCGATGTTTTTATCAAGTCGAGCGCGTTCTTCGTCGATATCGATGAGATCGGCAAACGGAACGACGAGTTCGACGCCGTCGGCAACGCCAATGGCGCAGGGAGCGGGCTTTTGTGCGCTAGAATCGGCAACGGTAATGGCGTCGACTTTGGCGAGCTGGCGTATGGCCGATGCCATATCGGAGACGATTTTTCGCTTTTCGGGGTCGTCGCAGAGCGCCAACATTTGTGGAATGGCCTTGCTCGGAGCAATATTGGCTTCGCCGCGAATGTTTCGAATCGCCGACACGATGGCGATGAGCGTTTGCGTTTTATCGGCTTGCTCGCGATTGTAGAAAGCCGAGTTTTCTTTGGGCCATGGGGCGATCATAATCGATTCTGGAGCGCCCTCTTTTTTGGGAATAGCTTGCCAGATTTCTTCGGTCATGAACGGGGCAAATGGATGGAGCAATCGCAAGAGCGTTTCGAGTACGTGGATGAGAACGAGTCGCGTCGTGCGCTTTGCCTTTTCGGCGTTCGGATCGTCATTATAGAGCACGACTTTCGAAAGCTCGATGTACCAGTCGCAGAAGCTGTTCCACAAGAAATCGTAGATGCGTTGCGCCGCCTCGTTGAAGTTAAATGCATCGATTTGAGCGGTGACATCGGCGACGCAACGATTGAGTCCGTCGAGGATCCAGGCGTCGGTCATCGATAAATCGCTCGGCGCAAAAGGCTCGCTACAGCCTTGTGTCGAAATCGCCGAATACGCATCGCTATTCTCGATATTCATGAAGACGAATCGCGAAGCTTGCCAGACTTTGTTCAAGAAGGCACGGTAGCCTTCGATGCGCTTGATATCGAGGCGCACGTCGCGTCCTTGAGCGGCGAGCATCGTCAACGAAAAGCGCAACGCATCGGCCCCCTGCGGATCGATCCCCTTGGGGTAATCGTCGAAAAGCTGTTGAGAGGCCGCTTTCTCGTCGGCGGGAACCGAATCGGGATCGCAACCATAGATGAGCAAAAGCGGATCGATGACATTGCCTTTCGTCTTCGACATCTTGAGACCCGCTTTGTCGCGAACGAGTGCATGGAAATAGACGTCTTTGAACGGCGTCTCGCCCATGAAATGAATGCCGAACATCATCATGCGGGCGACCCAGAAGAAGATGATATCGGCCCCCGTTTCCATGACACTCGTCGGATAAAACTTTTCGAGCGCCTTTGTTTGATCGGGCCAACCGAGCGTCGAAAACGGCCATAATCCAGAGCTAAACCACGTATCGAGAACGTCGGGATCTTGGATGAGATGCGTCGAACCGCAAACGGGGCATTTCTCGGGGCGTGTGCGCGATACGATCGGTTTGGCAACGTTATCGATGCGCAAATCGGGGTCTTTATGACCTTCGCGTTCGATGTAGTGAATGTGACCTTTCGAGCATTCTTCGCAATAATAGGCGGGAATTTGGTGCCCCCACCAAAGTTGGCGCGATACACACCAATCGCGAATGTTGTTCATCCAATTGAAAAAGGTCTTTTCCCAAAGATGGGGGGTAATGCGCGTTTTCCCCGTTTCGACGGCTTCGATAGCGGGTTTGGCGAGGACTTTTGCATCGACCCACCATTGCGGGAGCAGAAGCGGTTCGACGAGCGCGCCCGAACGCTGACTGCGCGAAGGCGTGAACGAATAATCGACGATTTGCACCAAAAGCCCAGCCTCTTTGAGATCGGCAACAGCCGCTTCGCGGCACGCCTCGCGCGTCATGCCGCGGTATTTTTCGGGCACGGCATTGGTCATCTTCGCATCGAGCCCGATAACCTGGATTCGCGGCAAATTGTTGCGTTTTCCCGTTTCAAAGTCGGCAAAGTCGTGCGCAGGCGTAATCTTGACGGCACCCGTTCCAAATGCCGGATCGGCCGCCAACGGGTCGGCAATGATGGGGATCGTTCGACCGCAAAGCGGTAACTCGACGTGTTTTCCGACGAGGTGTCGATAGCGCTCGTCGTCGGGGTGCACCGCAACCGCCGTGTCGCCAAAGAGCGTTTCGGGGCGCGATGTCGCGATGACAATCGATTCATCGCTATCGCAGACTTTATAGCGGATTTGCCAGAGATGACCGTTTTCGGGTTCGTTGTCGATTTCGAGATCGGAGAGAACGGTTTGGGCAATCGGATCCCAGTTCACGAGCCGTTCATCGCGATAGATGAGGCCTTCTTCGAAGAGGCGAACGAAGACTTCGGCCACGGCACGGCACGATCCTTCGTCCATCGTAAATCTCTCGCGATCCCAATCGCACGATGCGCCTAAGATCTTCAGTTGTTCGATGATATTCGAACCCTTCTCGCGTTTCCACGCCCAAACGCGCTCTAGAAACGCTTCGCGACCGAGCTCCAGACGCGTCTTGCCCTCTTTGGCAAGTTGGCGCTCGACCATGACTTGCGTAGCAATGCCTGCGTGATCGGTACCCGGAAGCCAGAGCGCTTCGAATCCTTGCATCCGCTTATAACGCGTGAGTAAGTCTTGAATCGTCACGAATAGGGCGTGACCCATGTGAAGTTTGCCCGTCACATTGGGGGGCGGTATGACGATGCAGAAAGGCGGTTTATCAGACGTTTCATCGGCTTTGAAGTAGCCTTTTTCGGTCCAAAACTTATACCAACGAGATTCGACTTGAGTCGGATTGTAGTTCTTTTCGATCATCTCAATGTGCTCATAGATGTTGAGAGGGACGGAATCGTCAAAATTCCGATATCTTCGAGGTGCGATGACTCGCGTCGATCGCACAAAACGGCCGCCTCATAGCACAAATAGCGCGCCATTTTCACCACTATTATCGCGATTCGATGGGGATTTATTGAATAAATGGTGAGATTTATTATCACATTTGATAGTATGTTTTACTTGGTCATAAATTCGTAAGAGTTTGCTTTAACGGAGTTTTTTCATGGCTGAATCGAACAAACCGTCGAATCCTAAACGAGATCAAAAGGAAACGGATAAATCGTCCCAGAATCGGAATGAACGCGTCGAAAATTCCTCCGAAAAACGCCGCGAAGATGGTACTGCAAAGCGCAAAACAGTCCTCGCCAAACCCGCTCCCGTCGACGACGACGCCAAATCGGCTAAGCTCGACACTCCGAAAAAACACGCCATTAACGTCGAACTCATCGACGACGATATCGAAGCTGAAGGCGATATTACGGCTGAACGTCGAAAACCGACGCGCGTCGATAATGAAATTCCCGCGTCGCTGCGCGACGCAAACGACATGTCTTCGTCGAGCATGGGCAATCCCAAATCCGATGCCGCGTCCAATTCTGGACTCAATCGCTCTCTGTCGAATCTCAGCGGTGCCAACGTGGCGCAAAAACGCCCCCTGCCCAATCCAAGCGGTTCAAATACAGTTCAACATCGCCCGCTACCCAACCCCAGTGGCACGAACCCCGCACAAAATCGCTCTCTGACGAATCCTAGCGGTGCGAATAAAGTTCAAAGTCGCCCGCTACCCAATCCCAGCGGGCTCAATCAAGCCCAAAATCGCGGATTGGTGAGTGACGGGCGCGGATCCAGTGGCATCCCCAATATCCTGCCGACGAAAGCCAAAACGCGATCGATCGACGATAACGATAAATGTAGCATCCCCGGAATCACATCGCCGAAATCGCAAGAAATCGTCGCCGATAAAAATCGTAGCAGCATCCCCAGTATTTCCTCGCCGAAATCGCAAGAAAACGTCGCCGATAAAAATCGTAGCAGCATCCCCAGTATTTCTTCGCCGAAATCGCAAGAAATCGTCGCCGATAAGAATCGCAGCAATTTTCCGGGGCTTGCGTCGGTTAAATCGCAGGGCAGCCGCGACAATAACATCAGCAATATTCCAGGGCTTGCGCGCGCATCGGCTCGCAAGGCGCCTCCCATATTGCCCCTTACATCGAAAAAAGCCCCCGAAAGCGCACCCTCCGATCCCAATCCCACGCCATGCGGTAGCGTTGCGCCCAAGATCAAACCGCCTTCGCGAACGCCATCCGATCCATCGAGCTTGCCCACGGGCGCCGATGCGCCGAACTCGGGGGCTGTCGTCGAAGTTGGGCAATCTTGCCGAGTCGCGGGCGAAGAAGAAAACACCAAAAAACGCCGAAATTCCACGATTTCATCCGATAGCGGTGTGCCGCCTGCGGCCGTCTCCAATGAACAACGCCCACTCGACGAAGACGGAATGCCGCTACAATGGAGCGCCCCCCCATCGCAAAGCGAAAACAGAGAAACCTTCTTTTCGGCGCCCCAGACCTTCCCCGAGCCCGATGAACCCGACGTCGGCACGGCTCGACATTCCGATAACGTCCATCTCGAACGCCATGAATCGCTCCCCGATGAGCTCGAAGATATCATCGCCGGATACGACGACGAAATCACACACATGCGCACGCGCGACGGCGCTCGTGAATGCTCCATTCAGCTCTGTATCGCCCGCATCCTCGAACACACCGGATACGAAAAACTCGCCTATGTCCGCTATCTCAAGGCTCTCGAAGCCAATCACGTGAGCCAGACGGCGATTCACGAATTGCGACGCATTGCGCGAGCCTATAACAAGCCAAAAGACGTCGTCACGCTCTTGCAATCGGCACTCGATTCGACATCGTCGCCCGAAGAACAAGCCATTTTGCTCGAAGAATGCGGTCTCATCGTCTACTTCTCGGGCACTTCGCAACGCGACGACGGCATCGCCATGCTCTGCCGTGCCGTCGCCCTCGCGCCAAAACGCATTTCGGCGCATCTCACTCTGCTCCAACTCTTCCTCTTCGAAGGGCGGTTCGACGATTGTTGCGAAATCCTCGAAAAACTCGTCGCGCTCACCGACGACCGACAAGCTAAAATCGTTTGCCATACGCTATTGGCCGATATCCAAAGTAGCCTCGATCCGGGCAAAGCCGCTGGGCTCAACGAATATCTCCAAGTCCTATCGCTCGATCCCGGATCTCTCTATGCCTATCAACACGCGATGGGCGTGCTGTTGCGCCAAAAATCCTACCATTCGTTCTACGAGCACTGCATTTCGTTTGCACAAGCGACAAAAGATAAGGCCTCGTCGCATACCGTCTTCGTCTTGGCCGGTGCCGTCGCCTTCGACCTCTTATCCGACAGCGAAGGGGCGATTTCGGCGCTCAATCAGGCGATTAAATGCCGACCAAACGACAAACTCCCCCTCGATCTCCTCCTCGAATACTACGCCCTCGATCCTGCAAAATGGCGCGAATGCGACAAAATTCTCGAAGATTTGCTCAAATTCGCTCAGTCGCCTAAAGAACGCAACGAACTCATGCTCATGAGAGCTCTCAACGCCGATATCAATGGCCACGCCCAGAGCCTAGCTTGCGACTATTTGCGCACGATCTACAACGAAGGCGTCACCGATCCCATCATCCTCGATTATTACTGCTTCTTATTGCGCGTCACCGATGCCATTCCCGAGGCAATGGCTGTGCGCAAAAGCACGGTCGAACAAGCCCATAGCGAAGAAGGCGCATCGCGCTTCGCGCACCTGGGCTGCTTCTGCTACGACGAACTCAAAAAAATCGACGACGCAGAAGCTTGCTTCCGAAGCTCGCTAGCACTCGACCCCGATCAACGCATCGCCTTCGAATACCTCGAAACGATTCTACGGGCGCGAAACGACTACAACGACCTCGTACAAATCTACTTGGCGCGACTCGATGTCGTGCTCGACGCTCGCTTGCGCGCCTCGATTCTCCATACGCTGGCCACGATCTTCCACTACAATCTCGGGCAATACGAAAACGCCATCATCTACTACAATCAATACCTCGAGATATTCCCCGACGACGTCCACGTGCTCCATTGCCTCGAACAAATCTACATGAGCACGCGAAATTGGAACAAACTCATCGACATCTACGTCGCCGAAAAAAATACCCTCACCTCCCCCTCCGCTCGACGCGATCTCCTCATGCGCATGGCAAGTGTTTGTAGCTATAAACTCAACAAACCCAACTATGCGTTTAAGTTTTTAATGCAAGCCAAAGACGAAACGCCGAATTTTGTTGGCATTTACCGCGACCTGCTCCGAATTTTGAACCAAACTCAAGATTGGAAGACATACGTCATCATCGCCAAAGATCTCGTCGATACGCTCAAAAAGCCCGAAGATAAAATCGTCGTCCTCTTCAATGCCGCGACGGTCTACGAATACAAATTGTGCGATACGCGATCGGCTATCGCTTGCTACGAGGCGATTCTCGACCTTTCGCCCAACCATTCCATCGCCTACACAAAACTGGCAACTATCTACCAAACGACAAACGACAAAGTCGCCTACTACGAGCTGGCTATCCGGCGCGCGCAAGGTCTACAACAACCGGCCGATCGCGCGCGAACGCTCTTCAAAGTCGCCCTCAAAACGTATACGCAATTTGCCGATACCGATCGCGCCATCTCTATCCTCGAAATGGCCATCGCCGCCGACAAGACACACTTGCCCACCGTCGTCTTGCTCGCCATGCTCTACGCCGCTACGGCGCGAATCGAGCCACTCATCAACATGTTGCAAGATTATACGAATACGGCTCGCGACCAAATCACAAAGAGCACTTGCGCCATGACGATTGCCTATCTGCGCACGTGGATCCTCAAATCGCCACAAGATGCCATCCATCCGCTCGAATTGGCCCTAGCCCTCTCGCCCGAAGCGACGAGCGTCGCCTATATGCTCATTTTGGCGCAATACCGACGCGGGCTCTATGCCGAGTTGCCGCCGCTGTTTACCGAACGCGCTCAAAATACGAGCGATCGCGATTTCGCCGTCTTCTTCTACAATATGGCGGCTTTCATCGCCCACCAATTCCCCACTCAACCCGACGTCTCCGACGGCGAAATCGCCGCGCTCAAATCGGCGCTCGCTCTCGACCCCGACAATATCATCGCAAACGAACGCCTCGAGGCCATGGAACCTTGCCGCGCAAATCTCGTCCCATTCCTCGAAAAACGACTCAATTACGCTCTCCCAGAAGACAAAACTGAGCTCAAACTCGCCATCGCCGAAACGATCTACAACGCACAACCACAAAAGGCGTTTTCGATGGTCTGCAAAATCGTCGAAGATAACCCGTCGCATTTGCCCGCTATACGCATCGCCACGAACATGGCGGCAAAACTCAACAACGACAACCTCTATTGCCGATTCATGGCGCTACAAGCGCAAAACCTCGAAAACATCGCCATGCGCATCATCGCATGGACAAACGCCGGAAAAGTCGCCGAAGAAAAACTCCATCAAACCGACACCGCCATCGAATACTACAAACAAGCATTCATGCTCGCGCCGCAACAAATGGAACTCTGCGACCAACTCGTCAATCTGCTTCGTAAAAAACGCGATTCCGCCGCCATCGACGGCATCATGCAAATCCATACCCGATCGATTTCTCGCGAAAATCAAGCCATGCGATACCTCGAAATGGCCGACATCTACCTCAAGGAGTTCAATAACCCCACACAAGCCGTCATCAAACTCCGACAAATCCTCGAAATCGAACCCGATAACTACGACGTGCTACAAAAACTCGCCAATATCGAAGTCCAAGAACGACACTTTGCCGACGCCAAAAATACCCTCGAAATCCTCGTCGGACTCGACAACGTCCCACCGGCGAAGCTCGTCGACGCCCGAAAACAGCTCGCCGCGCTCTACATCCACAAGCTCAATCGCCCCAAGGCCGCTCTACCTCTGCTCGAACAAGTCCTCAAAGCATCGCCCGACGACGTCAACGCCATCGAAAACATGGCAGACCTCTACATCGCGCAAAGCAAATACCAAGAAGCCCTAGCACTCCTCCTACGACTCAATAGCAAGGTCAAACCACCCAAAAACGTCAAAATCTTGCTACAAATGGCGACGATCTACCAATACTTAGAGCAAGACGAAAAAATACCGAATCTCATGCAGCAAATCGCCGAAGGCGTGAAATATTCTGCAAAGACGCTCGACAGCGTCGCCAAATGGTTGAGCTACAATCACCAGCCCGCTATTACGTTGGCATTCGTCGAAAAAATCCTCGAAATTCAAGACATTACCGACGAATTGCGCATCGCCATCTATGAGTTTGCCGCTCGCGCCTACGCCGGCCCGTTACACATGCGCTTCGAAGCCGATAAATACGCCATCGCCGCCGCAAAACTCGCCCCCAACTCGTTCAAAACACAGCTCATGGCCGCACACGTCTTTTCTCCAAAAGATGCCATGCACTTCGCCACCGCCGCCGCGCGTCTTTCGCCATTCATCCCCGACGCCTACCTCGTCATGCTCGACATCGCCACAAACGCCGGCCGAAACGACCTACAAGCACGCGTCGAACAAACCCTCGAAGTCCTCGACCCACAATTCCAACCCAATCGATCCCTTCAAAAGTCCTACATTCAGCGCGCGCCAAAACAACACGGCATCATGTCGCCCGAAGCAATATATTCGGTCTCACCCGCCGATATTAACTATAATATTCAGCGTTTGCTCAGCATGAGCGAAGAATATGCACAAATCTTCGACTTCCCACAATTCGACATGATGCCCGCCTCGGCCTACCCCGACATCGTACAAATGGCATCGGAAATCGCCACCGCCATGGGCACCATCCTCCCCGAAATCAACTTCTGCCAGTGCGACAAATTCGTCTTCTCCAAACCACCGCACATGCGCAACACGCTACTTCTCAACATCCGTGCACTCGAAAAAGCCTCCGAACGCGAGCAACGTTTCCACCTCGCATCGGCACTACTTCACACCAAACTCGGCACGATGCCGTTCGTCATTCTGCCCTCGACAAACATCTCCATGCTCGTCTCAGGCCTCATCGGCCTCTACGACGAAAGTTGCACCTCCCCCGACATCCTCTCGCGCATCAAATCGTTCATCCCGCGCAACATCCGCCGCAACATCATCGAATTCATCTCGCAAAAAGGCGTTCAAGCCTTCAATTTCGACCCCGTCGCCATGCAAATGGCGCTCATCACCCTCGACAACTACATCGCACACGCGTTCTGCCTCGACCTCAAATCGTCGCTCGCCGCCATCGTCCGCCGCAACAACCCCGACATCCAACTCTCCCCAACGCCCTCGCAATGGATCTTGTCGTACACGTCGATCCCGCAAATCCAAATGCTACTCGAATTCAATATTTCCGAACGTTATTCGGAATTGCGACAAAAACTCGGCATATTCATCAAAATGAGCGAAGAAACGTAGCATTTCTTTCTCTTGTGCAGAGCCGCATTGCCGCAGGCAATACGGCCTCTGGCTACGCTATTGCCCCCAGTGGGGGGCAATACGCTTCGCGGCTTGGCTACGCTATTGCCCCCAGTGGGGGGCAAT
>ERZ1034719.568-NODE-568-length-20992-cov-6.622009_pt1 | contig 20992 bp, 17 predicted proteins | sample MGYA00520703_ERZ1034719 | MGnify/ENA primary metagenome ERZ1034719 (study PRJEB33766, sample SAMN09781716) | gut metagenome | biome: gut microbiome | host: Homo sapiens | place: Madagascar | study: EMG produced TPA metagenomics assembly of the PRJNA485056 data set...
TGCCAATACGCCGCGCCTTCTCGTGGCGATCGATCGCCCCCACGCGAACACTTCGTTCAAACGCTTACGCTCAAACCGATGGCGGTTCAACCCAGCCATTCTCCTTGGCTCGTTCGATCAATTTCGACAATTGACCACACTGGAATTCATTGGGCTGCCGAGCGATAGATGCGTTTTCAATCATTGATATATATTTTTCATCATTGGGCATGAGAATGCTCTCTCGCTTTGCAAACTCGCGCAACGATTGCCAATAATTCGACTTATATTTCATTAGACTCACTTGCGCATTGATTCCGAGTTCAATCTTTTGTTCTCTACGAGCCGACTTCTTCGCACTCTGCGCTTCGTCTTTGTCGACGAGATACTGTTCTATCGACTCGGGCAATCGATAAGATATCTTTTTGACTTGCGACCAACATGCCTCTTGCTTACACCATTGGGTCACATTTTGCACATGGTCATTTCCACCTGTCAACACATCATATACATATTTACTCAGATCGATAAGAATACATTTCAACCCTTCGGGTACACTTTGCGATCGCCAAATCACATTGAAATCAAATTCAGATTTCTTATACTGCTCCGCGATCATATATCGAAGCAACGCAATCGTGTAGCATACGATATTGGCGCGATATCCGCCGCGATACCAACTTTGCGCCGACACTTCTCGTTCGACGCACTGAAACATAAGGATGAGCGCAACAGTCTTTTGAAAATACAATTTGTTAAATTGCGTCTCATCGCGTTTCCATTCTTCGTCGATATACGTCGCAAATTTGGCAAAATTCGTCTGTGCACCCTTGCTCACGATATGCGGATTCCCGCGCCAAGTATTGTGCACTTTCGACACATCCGTCTTCTTGATTACTTGCTTCTTAGGATGAATCCGCTCAAATTCGCGTTTCTTTGCCGGCGATAGTCGCGATTGAGCCTGGATGTATTGTCCGCGAGCTCGCTCGTAAAACCATTGCGTATCGCAAGCACCGACGAGCTTTGCAGGCGCATAGACTTGAAGCGATAACTGCTCAAAATTGCGATGGAACGGATGAGATGCAAAAAAGTCTGCATCGCTCACTTTGTTCTGGCTATTCGATGAGCGCGATATATCCATGACGAGTTTATCGTACTCTTCATTCGAGACGGTGTCGTCGATCGCCGTCAACTTCATCTGAACAAATATCTTGCTCAAATCGACGCGATTGCCTTCTCTATGTCGCGCATGCGACAATGAAGCCGTCGTCTGACCGCCGTTGATAATCTGAAAATCTCTCGCAAAACGAAGTTTGAGACCATCGGGTGTCGCGTCGACTTCGACGCCCCTTGCCGTGACCGAAATGCCGTTGTTGTAGGCAAAAAACATCTCGGGCGCATTTAATATCGTATTGCGGATATTCTTATTAACGGCGACTTTCGTCGTCAGAAACGATCGCACATTGCTCTCGAGTAAACGCGCCCCATACTGATCATAAATATCGCACAGAACATCGCCTCGAATCACCGCCAAATAACTCGTATACTTCCCAATACTCGCAACATTTGCGCAAATGCAATCGATCCCATCTTGAGTATATTGACAGAAATCGACGGTGATTGGCTCTCGTCCCTTATCCGAGGCGCACACTTTATATATGCGTTCGATATCCCAAATTTCTAATTCGGTTGGCAACGAACCGATTTCATCGCTTCTCGGTGTCGTTTGATTCAGACTAATCTTCGCATCTGTCAACAATATAAATACATACTTTCGAATATCGTGCTTGTGACAATGAAACACGTCGATCAAATCGGCTATCGGTTGACTCTTTTCGACTCGATTGTCGAGCCTTCCGCCGAGCGCCGCTTTGGCAAAACTGGCGAGCATATCGAAACGCTTTTGCGCCATCGTACTCGTCAGGCGACGCTCGTCGTCTATCCCTTCGTAATCGGCAATAAACAACGTCATCACATTATCCGTTTCGTCGTAATAATACCCATCGACTCGACAATTGCTCCGCCCGACTCTTTCGCTAAAAAAACACGCTTCCGCCTCGAATATGACTTCGGCCTCGCGCAAATAATCGACCATCTTGTCGACAAAAGCCCGCGTCGATCCTTCGCCACTCTCTTGCGATGTCACCTTGACTTCTTGAAGAAATTCATGGCGGAAGAGCTCCGCCGCCGTCATCGGCTGCTCTTCCGCAATAACCGATAGCAAACCATAGTCCTGCATATTGTCTACAGACTTCATTTCATCCATCATTTATAATTCCTCCAAACATTTCCATGGATTAAGTTGATCGAGCAACAAATGATACTGAACCTTGCTGATGATTTTCGACAAATCACGACGTCGAATACGTGGAAACGTTTCATTGACTTTATAGTGCGTTGTGTTAATATGTCGGTAATATACATCATTATATACCGCCGATTCGACATAGCCAGCCTCGGCTAGCTTGAGCATAAATGACCAAGGTAGCCGAGAATTCACATCAAATTTTGCTCTACATGCTTGTACTAACGTATTGAGCGTTATCGCCTCGCTATCGTCGGCATTCGCTTTTGAGACTCGAACGACGACGAGTTCGCCTGGTGCGGACACGTCGAGTTGCTCAAACGACGAAATCGTCACGTCGAACGCATCGGATGCAACCGTCTTCACCTCGTACCATTTCGATGAATAAACAAAATCTTGAACCCCATATTCAGCACCTTTCCAACCATCTAACACCGATTCTGGGTCGTTTCCTGCATCGAGTAGAGATTTCAAAAACAATAACTCACCAAAGAGCCCCTGCTGTTTTTGCCGCTCAAGTGGCGTTCCATGTTTTACACACATGAGCCGACACCATTTATCGAAGCGCGCCATGACGCAATCGATGGCTCCCGTTTTACTAGACGCATATCGCGATGCTTCGATAAGGTCTGTCGCCATCTCGACGAACACTTCTTCGAGCGACGTATCGAGTAATATAAAACAGATATTATAGCGGTTATCGCTACGTTTGATGCATCGCAATTCGACGTTTTTCGTCTCATCATCGAGGCACACAACGCCGTCACTCACAAAAATAATCGCTTTCTTATGCTCCCCGAAATATGCCACATACCAAACAAGTTGATGATCGAGATCGAGCATAAAGCCACCGCCAGAATGGCATGTTACTCGATTCCATTTCTCAATGATTAAATCCCGAATATTAGTCGTCATCGCACACTCCATCGTCTATTGCATCGAGAAATGCACGGTTTATCACATAGTATGCGAATATATCTTCATTCGAATCTTTTCTCGGAAAACCAATTCCTAAGGCAAAGAGGCAAGGCACACGACGGACTTCATCGGCGCTGATGCACGTGCAATCGCATTCGTCGATTTTTGTTTTCGGCTTGATCGCATGGATAAACAAAATAGGAGGTCTTTCAATCGACAAATAGTCACGGTCAGTTAACCGATGATTGTTATCATCTGTTCGAACCGACCGTTTGACGCTTTCGATCTGTTGCTTGGTAAGCCCTAACCGAGTGCCTTGATCAGAACCTACTCTGACACTCGACTTCGATATGGCTATCATATCACCATTCACTGATATAGTACGCATTTCTGGATTGACAATTAATTCCGCCCCTCCACATTCAAAACTCAACGTTCCAGCTTCATGATTCGGTGTTCTAAGACTTCGAAGAACGACATCCCATTTTTCTGATGAGAGGTACTGGTCAATATAATTAACAATGGATTCATTGTCATAGCCGAGCGACAAAACATGCGCCTTGAAGTCACGAATCAGTGCACTTATCTCAAATGCCGATACATTTTTCCATAAATAATTACCATTCGCACGATCATCAGTCACATCAATTCGATCGCCGAAATCATCGAGTTTGCGAATGAATTCCTTCACAATCACGTCATTTGCATCTCGTCCATCGACGGGTAAACGCAACTTAGGTGTTTCGATAAGCCGCCCAACGAGTGAGATGGGAACCTTTTCCTTTTGTGTGTTCCTCATCTTATTGCGAGCGGTTACAGCCAGAGAACCTGGGTCTTGTCGAACTTTGAGACAAAAATCTATAGGTCTCTTGCCCAAACGATTCATGCGATCGATATCACTTTTGAGTTCCTCATTTGCTTGCCATATTCTCGTGAAATTGTCTTTGACCATGAGCGGCATCCATATCCGAAAGTACTTCCGGCAATCATCACGATACCCAAACCAGCGCCCCATCTGTAGCAATGTGTCGTACATCTGTGTATTACGGCTAAAATATGACACGCATAGTCCTTCGAGCGTTAGCCCTCGCGACAAGCAATTACCGCCCACGGCAATAACGCTTAAACCATTTTCATCGTCACTTCGATAGTCCAACCTTCCTTTATCGACTGAGTTGATACATTTGACTTGTATTTCTTCACAAACATCAAGCAGATCGATTAATACACTTTCCCATGTGATTTGGGAAATTATATGAAGCTCATATTTGTCCCAAATAGCATGCATACGACGAATCCTCGCTATACTATCCGATTCTACGGAATGCGCATAATGACGTAAATCTGATTTCAACGTATTGATTTCTACTTCGATTAAATCATGCACACTCTGCTGAACTCGATTATAAAGAGATACATGAACGAGCATCGACAGACTTTTAGTCGATGAATTTGGTCTCTTCAATATCGCATTTATTAATATGAAATAATAGATTGCATCGATCATGTCATCGGGCAATACACCTACATTGTACATCTTTTTATGCTGAAGTGGAATCGGATGATTCTCTTCTGATTCATCGATAATTTCTACTCGATCGCCATAGACTGCCTGTTCTGAAAATATCGATTCTGCTCCAATGTAATTGCTTGGCGTCGACAATTTATAAATAAAGTCAGATGGAAATAGGTCCTCACACTCTGGATCGATAAATATATTCGCATAAGGCGTAGCCGTAACGGCTAGATACGTCGACTTTTCGAATAGACCTAGCAAATTTCTTATATATTTATTAATCGTCGTTGGTCTACTGTCGCTATCGCTCGTATTAATCGATGCATTATCGGCTTCATCATCGACGAGCAATAACGGCAATGATATCTTTTTTTGTGCATCGTTTGATACATTTTTCTGAAGCCATACACACAAAGAATTCAATACACTCTTATTCTTCTTAACAACCATTAGGACGGGATTCTGATTTATCACGCCGTATTGTCGGCAATTCCTCGAATCAAAATCGCTATATGACGTTGTATAACAAGCAATCCTTTTATCACTACCAAAATCACTCACGCCATAATGATTACATTGTATTATGCATTGGGGATCAGAGTGATTTATCCTACTATCGACACCGACAAACTCCAAATCGAGGCGTTCTTGGGTTTGACGTCGTAAATCCTCTGTTATCCCCGTTAATACGATAATATAGCGATACCCAAAATCTGCGGCTTTGTTACAAATCGCCGTATAATTTGCCGTCTTTCCCGACTGTACATCGCCAAGGATGAGCCCGCGCACGGAAAATGGATCGGCCTGCCGTGGGTTGCCACACAAATCGAGAATATCGCTCGACACCTTATCGAGCGTATTGACCATGCGATAACTCCAACACCTTCGCTCCATAAGATATCGCTTATATCGATTCCAAAAAAAATAACTTCTCCCTGGTTCCTCACTCTGCTCAATCCACTTCTCTCGTTGGGATGATTCGTCGACAAGGACAACCCCAAGCGGCATAATAATTTCTAATTGGCTCTTAAAACGCTTACATACACTCTCAAATACTTCATCCGAAATGGATGCATTATTTACAGATACCATGATACGAACAGAACCGGCCAATCGGTCAAATTCATCTTCTGTAAGTTGTTTATCTGAGTGAGTGCTATTGATTGTGCATGCTAATAAATTACTAAATTGTTCGGCATTCATACGCCCCCCCCTATTTTATGGAAATATAGTTCTCCACTTCATCTAGCAACAATTTGTTTTCGTCAAAAAACTTTTTATACGGCTGAATATTACGAATGACGTCGATAAAACTGCGCTTTTCTTGCGCCGTTTTAAATTCGCCGATAGCTTGCGACAATTTTTCGACGATGTCGCCTGTTTGTGCGGCCTCGTCATCGATAATTGCGTCGCCATCGCCCGTCATATCGATAAAGATTTGTCTGAGAGGAATCGTATTCTCGATTTGCGTCAATAGCAACTCGAGTGTTCTTCGCGCCTCGGGTGCCAAGTCGATGATTTTTTCGACGATCGGATGTTGGCGATTGATGGCATAGCGCACGGCGTTATCGCGCATTTTTAGGCGATTCCAGATCTGCACTTCTTTATCATCGACTTCTTTTTTGCCGCGAAAAGTATAGGCACGTTTGCTATGATCTCCCATTTTTTCGATGAGTTTACGAATCACCGACAAAATACACTCGGGTATTCGTGCCGATGATTTTTTAATGTCGATGCTCCACATGTCGTCGAGGGCATTCGGAATGTCGATTTGGATGCGCGCTAACTTTGTGAGTTCACTCTTTCGCATCATCTTGAACCACGTCGATTTGATGAGCAAACGATTGTTGCGATAGACGTAAATACCTTGATTCTTAAACAACTCTTTTTCGTCTCCAAGCGATCGCAACTCTTCGCGCGTCAGCTTTGCAAATGGCGGCAAGAGATAGGAGCGAATGACGACGCGCGAATCGCCAACGGTCACAATTTCGTCTGCCATGATTTGCGTACACCGACTCTTCAAAAACGGATCTATCGGCTGAAGCGCTGAATGATTCATCCGAATTTGAATATGCGGGCAACCGTTATCGCCACTCAAATACCGATGAAAGACTTCCGACAGGTGCTTGTGAACGACGTTCATCTTTTTGCTCATCGCCGATTCGATGTTGCTCTCACCCGCCATCAATCGATCGAATTTTTGCCACAATACGATTGTCCCAGATGATGAACCCGATAGCTTTTCGCAAAAGTGATAATCCGATCGACATTTGGCTTCGTTCAAACATTTGAGCGCCCAAGTCTTTCGCGCGACGACATCGTCGATATTCCATTGTCGCCCTTCGATGCGTCCGTCGCACTTGCTAATCACGGTTAGGCAACGGCATTGCGATAACGATGCCGTCTTTAGCCCCAATCCAAAGCGCCCTAAATCGCCCTGGCTACGCGAATCGTTCGGGTTTCGGCTTCCAAATTGCATTGCCTGTGTAAACTCAGCCCCCGCCATTCCGCAACCATTGTCGATAATGGCAATATATGGCTCGGGCGTGGGCATATAATCGATATCGACGCATGTTGCGCCAGCCGTAATGCTGTTATCGATGATATCGGCAATCGCTGCCTCGAGCGTATACCCAATTGATCGCGTCGATTCGATGAGCGATGGCGCATCGGGCAACAACTCGATATATGAATCATCCATGTTTTTCATCTTTTCATCTTCTCTATACATCAACGCGCCATAGCGCAATTGAAATTCGTGAGCGGGCAGGTCGTCGGGTACAAATCCGCCTTTGTCGGCAACGATATCGTCGATCTCTTCTATTCTTTCTTTCACGCATGTTATCCGAGAACCATCGCGTTTGATCAATGAAGTATACTCGAGCCAAAGAGTTATCGTGTTGGCAACATCGAGTAGATTCTCACGACTTGCTTCGTGTTTCGCAAGATAATCTTCTCCGAATATCGACCAATCACTCTTTGACTTTCTAAAACTCAATACCGATTCCACAACTTTCTCGTAACAGTCATGTGTCTCGTTTTCGGCTTGAATCATGACGACGAAAGCGATTTCTTCATTCGAAAGGATGCAAACTCGTTCGTCGCGTAATAACCGCAACAAAAAGCGAAATGGTTTTATATGATGAAATCGGCTCGAAACTTCGATATTTCTAATTTTGGAATATGCCGAAGGAAATTGGTAATGGATGACTTGATGCGTGAGTATGGGTACAGGCGGCTCACCATCGACGAGAGCAGCCCCTGCAGGCGTGAGATATACGCATTGGTCTTGCTCATACCATAGTCCAAGACTATAGAGCATCGTTGCATGCGTTCGCGCGCTCGATCCAGAACTCTGCTTTTCCGAATCATGCCGCTTGATGTTGAGCGTTTCGAGCATCTTCTCGAACTCAAATTGAACCGATCGATTTGCGTTCCAACTCTTGCCTACAGCGACTTTATGAAAAGCAATGAGTTCGCGACAGACGCAATCTAATCGCCTTTTTGGGCGCGTTATCCACCAATAATCTTGCATACCAAATCCTCCGATATAGGCATATTGATAGGGATACTCGGGTATGGAATCGAGGCGAATGATTTGAGTATGGCTTCGAAAATGATCTTTGCTCCCATGGGCGGAACCGCCATGCCAATTTGTTTTCGCACCTGCTCTTTTGAACCTGCAAAGATATATGAATCGGGAAATGTTTGAAGCCTGGCGCGTTCGCGATTGGTGAGTGCTCGCGGTTCGTTCCAATGGTAGATATGCGTGCCGCCACCGCCCGATCCCGTCACCGTATAGGCGGGTTTATTCGGATCTAATCGTTTGTATATTTGGCTAATCTTTGCCCCCGAAACGTTGAGTTGCAATTCGCTCGGGAGGTTAGAAGTAAATGCATTTTCGCCAGGTTTAATGTGTTTCAATCTTTCGACGACGATATTGGACTGTTGCGTCAATTCGTGATTTGGCGCATTGCTTTCAATTGGCGGATCGCAAATCGCTTCGCGGCACGTTTTTAGGCGATTTAGAGGTTTTGGCACGCCGTATGAGTAGGGCAAGTCTTTGCGAATGCCGACGATGATGACGCGGTGTCGAGCTTGGGGAACGCCGTAGCGCTCAAATTCGTATAGATGGGGATAAAGTCGATAACCTGCTTCGTTCATCGCCCTTGTAATGGTGCGAAACGCCATGCCGTCGTTTGCGCTTTTTAGCCCCCCGACGTTTTCTGCCAAAAACCACATCGGTTTATAAATTTTTAACGCCTCGATGCCATAGGCATAGAGAGGGCCAAACTTACCCTCGACGCCGCGTCGTTGCCCAACGACCGAGAAGTCGTTGCACGGGAAGCCAAAAGCGAGTGCGTCGATGGGACCGAGCGTTTCGAGAGCGAGCGCGTGGACATCTTCGCAAATGACGGATTGGGGATCGTCGGGGCAAATGTTTCGTCGATACGTTTCACACGTTGCACCATCGTAATCGCTCGCCCAGGCATGGACGATGCGACAGTCATCCCTTCCGATATCTGCCGATATCGCACCTAAAGCCAGCCCACCGGGCCCACAAAAAAGCTCACCTAACCGAAACCGCATCGAATTTCCATCGCTTAGCTCTCGAAACGATGCAACGCGTAAGCGCGTTTCAGTTTAACGACCGTTTATGTTAAACGCTTTTTTAGCAGTTCGAATGTAGCAACTGCGCCATTTTTCTCTCGCGCGATGTGTTTCAAAAAAACGGTCGTTTTTCTGAAACACTTTTTCGCACAAAAAGTGCGAGCATTCCCCCTGCGCAAGGGGGTGCGCGTAGCGCGGGGGTACGTAGAGGGGGTAGCATGGTACCGCCACGATGACGACATCGTGGCGTGTGCCAGGCGTAGGGGGAGACTTCCCCCACCAAAAACTCAAAAAAAACACACAGATGAATCGACCGACTTGCGTCACGTCGAGTCGTCATCGTGATATATATGAGATTATCGTTTTTATATTAAAGAAGGCGTTTGTATTACTTTGAATGTATGCGTATGATTATATAAATGCAGATGATGCAAGTAATAATACAAACCGAAGCTGGCGTTATGATGCTCGTTTGGAAGCCCCCCAATGATGGGGAGCTTCGTTTGTATGATGTGGGGAGTTAATATATTCTTGAGTCGTACATTATTGTATGACGTGGAGAGATTTTTGTTTATTCCACTCGCGCAGGAGCAAGACGATGGCGAGTGTTGCGGCGGCGGCGTCGGAGATGGGGATGGTGTACCAGACGCCATTGACGCCGAGGATGGGGGGCAAGACGAGGAGGAGGGGGATGATGAAGATGACTTGTCGGGTGAGGGAGAGGAAGAGGGATTTTCCGGGTTGATTCATGCTGGCGAAGAAGTTTGAACCGACGACTTGTGTGGCGATAATCCAGAAGGTGGACATGACGATGCGGAAGGCTTGTGTGGTAACATCGATGAGTTCGCGGTCGAGGGTGGATTGGCCTTCGACGAATATGCTGGTGATTTCGGTGGGGAAGACTTCGCAGACGACGGTGCCTAGGGTTGTGGCGCAGAGGGCGCAGATGAGGGTCATTTTGAATGCCTTCCAGATGCGGTCGTATTGCTTGGCGCCGTAGTTGTAGGCAACGATGGGTTGCATGCCTTGCGAGAATCCGAGGATGATCATGAAGAAGAAGATGGCGACGCGATTGATGATGGAGAAGGCGCCGATGTAGAGGTCGTTGCCGTATTTGAGGAGGTTGAAGTTTTGCAGCACGACGATGAAGCAGGCGGCGGCGTTGGTGAAGAAGTTTGGGGCGCCGATGGCGAACATGTGCCGGATGAGGGCTGGGGCTGGGCTGAGTTTGTCTTTTTCGATGTAGACGGTTTTGTTGCGTTTGAGGAAGATGGCGACGAGGATGGCGCAGCAGGCGATTTCGGAGAGCACAGTGGCGAGTGCGGCGCCTTGGACGCCGAGTTCGATCCCGTAGATGAAGATGGGGGCTAGGATGATGTTGATGATGACGGAGATAAACGTGAGCACCATGGCGGTGACGGGGTAGCCGATGACGCGCAAGACGGAGTTGAGCCCGAGGTACATGTGCGCGAAGACGTTGCCGTAGAGGATGATGCGCATGTAGTCGTGTGCGGGTTGGAGGGTGTTATCGCTAGCGCCGAAGAAGATGAGGATGGGATCGAGGAAGATGAGGCCGACAACGGAGAAGGCGATGCCCATGATGAGGTTGAGGACGACGAGATTGCCGAGGACGCGGCGAGCTTTTTCGTAGTTTTTTTCGCCAAGTGCGATGGAGCAGACGACGCTCGCGCCGACGCCGACGAGGGATCCGAAGGCCGCGGCGAGGTTCATGAATGGGGCGGTGAGCCCGACGCCTGAAATGTTGTAGGCGCCGAGATGGCCGATGAATATGCCCGCGACGATATTGTATAGCGAGCTTGCGACCATGGCGGCGATAGCTGGGAGTGAGAATTTCCAGATGAGTTTTGGAATGGGCGCGTGCCCGAGAATGAGAGCGCGCTCTTCGTGAGCAACAGACATGAATCGATTCCTAAAAACGACGTTACCCCAATGCTACGCGCCAAGTGGCGTAGCCAATTGTCGTCTGGTTGGGGGATTCCAGACGCGAGATCGCACTTTTGAGCAATGACTTCGCGCATTGCATTCCCAGAATTCGCGATTTTTGCTCGGGAGGCCGGTATTGGGTTTTGCTTGGTTGGGCGCGGTTGCGCGAGCGAGCAAATGCGCCAAAAACGAGCCGCCGCAGCAGTGGGCCGCCATTGGCTTTTGCTTGGTTGGGGCGCGGTTGTGCGAGCGAGCAAATGTGCCAAAGCGGGGCAAAGACGAGCGGGAACGTGACAAGATGGTTGCAAGGATTTGCAAATGTATTGCAAATTGTGGCAATCATCATCCTTTGGCGCGATGTGGTTGCACAGACCATATTGTGCCAAAGGTTATGCGTGACGAGACGCGGCGCCAGAGAAGCGATCGCGCGACGCGACGAACGCCATTACACGATTCATTTCATCTCGACAATTTTTTTTAGGAGATTGCATGTCAGAGACGGTTACGACGAACGAGAATGCGCCCTCATCGTGGCGTTTTCCGAAGACGTTTTGGTTTGCCAATTCGATGGAGCTTTGCGAGCGAGCGGCTTACTACGGATTTTTCATTTTAATTACGCTTTATTTGTCGAGCGTCGTCGGTTTTACAGATATCGAAGCGGGTGTGATATCGGGTTTGTTCTCGGGTGCACTTTATTTGTTGCCGCCATTTATGGGGATAATCGCCGACCGCATAGGGTTCCGCAAGGCGATGATATTGGCGTTTTCGCTGTTGACGTTTGGTTATGGCATGCTGGGCGTATGGACGACGAAAGTATCGGTTTGCCTGTTTTTATGCGTTCTCGTATTTGGGGCGGCGTTTATCAAACCATTGATTACGGGGACGGTGGCGAAGACGACGAATGCATCAAACCGCGCTCGCGGATTCTCGCTCTTTTATTGGACCGTCAATATCGGCGCATTTTTGGGCAAGACGTTTATCCCGTTTATTCGCCAAGAAATTGGGCTCCATTACGTGAACTATTTCTCGGCGGCGGTTTGCGCCGTCGCACTCATCATTGCGATATTGTTTTATCATCCCGAGAGCGGAGAAACCGAGCGCAAATCGTTTGGCGAACTGTTTCGGAGCCTTGGCAAGATATTGATCAATGCGCGATTGATGGCCTTGACGATTATCATTGCTGGGTTTTGGACAGTTCAGCAACAACTCTATGCGACGATGCCCAAATACGTGATACGCACGGTTGGCGAATCGGCTCGCCCCGAGTGGATCGCGAACGTGAACCCGCTCGTCGTCGTGATATGCGTCATATTCGTGACGCAGTGGATGCGGCATAAAAAGGCGATTACGTCGATGACGATAGGCATGTTTATCATGCCGTTTTCGGCGTTTGCGATGAGCTTGGGTCCATGGTTGAACGACGCTTTTGGATCGTCGATTATGGGACTTCATCCGTTTACTTTTATGCTCGTCGTCGGGATTGCGCTCCAAGGGCTCGCCGAATGCTTTATATCGCCTCGTTTTTTAGAGTATTTTTCGCTCCAAGCGCCCAAGGGCGAAGAAGGCGTTTATCTTGGATTTTCGCATTTGCATTCGTTTTTCTCGGCGATATTTGGGTTCTTTATTAGCGGTTTCTTGCTCGACAAATATTGCCCAGCGCGCGAGTCGTTGCCCGCGGGGCTGTCGGACGCCGAAATAGCGACGTATTACGAAAATGCCCATCACATTTGGTATTATTTCGTGGGAATTGCCGCCGTTGCAGGCGTTGCACTCGTCATCTATACGGCGATTTGCCGAGCCGTCGACGGGAAGAAGGCGGCCGCGCCGGCGCAAAGCAACGACGATACGAAGCCCGAAAACTTGCCACAGACGGCGATTTGCCAATCCGTCGACGGGAAGAAGGCTACCGAATCGGCGCAAAGCAACGACGATACGAAGCCCGAAAACTTGCCACAGACGGCGATTTGCCAATCCGTCGACACGGAGAAGGTCGACGACTCGGAGCAAAGCAACGACGATACGAAGCCCGAAAACTTGCCATAGATGGGGATTGTCGTAGGTTCATCGCGGTGTCGCCTATCGGGTATTTGCCCATAGGCGAAGCGATGCGGCGTCGCCGAAAGGCGCATAGAATTCGCCCGAGCATCGCAACAATCGCATGAACTTTTGGAGAGACGATGCCTCATCTACGCCTATTGAAGACATCTCTAACTGTTGCCGTAGCCGTTGGGCTCCTAGCCTCTTGGAACGGCGGATCGATAGCCCAAGCGCATCCGGAGCAAAAGAATATCCAAATGGCGTCGCAAGAAAAGGCGACGGCATCGGTGGCTACAACGGCAAACGAGGCGGCCGCGCCGGGATCGGAACAAGTGCTAGCGATGGCGGCGCCGGCGCCCGTCGTCGTTGCGCCGGCAATGCCGGCTACTGGAACTCAAGTCGCCGGCGCCCCGGAACAGAAAGCGACGGCGAAGCCGAAATCGCCATGGGCATTCCCCGTTCCCGATCCGGTCGAGCCAAGCGGCCCAGTGAAACGCATCGTCATCGATCCGGGGCATGGTGGCACAAACGAGGGCGCCATAGGGGTCGCCGGTATCCACGAAAAATATTTGACGCTCCAAGTCGCCTTGCTCTTGGCCGATAAACTGCGCCGAGAAATGCCCGATGTCGAAATCATCTTGACGCGCGATCGCGATACGACGATATCGCTCGTCGATCGGATCGAGCGAGCCAATGAGTTGCAAGCCGATTTATTCTTGAGCATTCATTTTAATAGTTCGAAGAATCCCGATGCCGTGGGATTTGAGAGTTTTTGGTCGGGCGATTATTGGCGCGCCGATCTCGAGAAGGCGGGCGTCGAGGTGACCGATGAATTAGCAGCCGAGCGCACGCGTTTGGGGGCTTTGGGATACCGTTTAGCCGATGGTTTTAATCGCGCGATGCGCCATCGCTTCGACGTCTTAGATCGCGGTGTTAAACCGGGCGATTTTACGGTATTAACTCGCGCGAAAGTTCCCGCCGTCGTCCTAGAGATGGCGTTTTTGTCGCACGCCGACGAGGGGATATCGACGACACAGCCAAAGCAGATGGCCAAACTCGTCGACGCCATCGCCGAGGCGATAAGGAATTATGCGCCCCTCCCGACGCCCTAGGCATTGTGGGGGGCGTGGGCAATTGGATAAAGGATATATAAAGGGTATAGGCTATGGCATCGACAATTGACGATATTTGCATCGATTATACCGATGAAAACGGCGATCAAATCGTAAAGCAACTCGACAAAATCGTATTGAGTCGAGGGGCTTGGACGACGATTTTGTTTCTCTATACGGAATGGGATCGGAAGAAATCGTGCTGGGGTGCGCCCAAAGCTCGCGTCGAGAGATTTCAGAAGAAGAATGGCGAATATCGTTCGCAATCGAAGTTCAAGTTTTCTTCGGCGAAGCAGGCACAGCAAATCATCGATGCGTTCCAAGATTGGATTGCATCGGGGCAATTTGCCGGCGACGGACTCAACGACGAAGAATAGAGAATCACGAGAGAGTAACACACCATGATCCATAGAGCTTCACCATTGGCCATTGCCTGCTTCGTCGTTCTCTTATCGGGTTGTACGGGTAAAACGGATTCAGCGACGGAATCGAAGACGTCGTCGATCGACACGCGACCTTCGTCGCTTCAGACGTGGATACAGAGCGTGCAATCGGACGAAGACGTCTTGAAAAAGCTCAATCATTTCAAGTCACAAGCTGCCGATTCGAGTGAATTTGATCGATGGTGTAGCGATGAAGACGTGCGCAAAGCCGTGAAAGATTCGGGCGCAGAGACGATTATCGACGCGAGCGATTTCGAAAAAGCCGCCAATCGATTGCGCGAAATACCGACGCATGGAACGACGTATGCGCCTGCGCAAATGGGCGAAATCGAAACGCTATTGGAATCGGTCGCAGAACGCGAGCCAACGGTCGCCTTTAGCTGGTTACCCGAAGATGCCGCAACGCTCGAAAAAGCGCTCAAACAAGTTCAATTCGACGCCGAAGCCCCCGACGCGAAAGCGCAATTCGTCGCCTTGCTCAAGGGATCCGACTGCGAAAAGGTCTTGCCGCGCTACTGCAAACATGCCCAAAAACAAAGCGCGGCATTGCACAAAACGGCAGAACGAGAAGCGAAGCTCGAATCGATGTTGACGTGTGAGTTGACGGCGTGGGCATCGCAGTTGCGCTTATCGTATCCGTCGAACGATTATACTTTCGACAGGTTCCGCAAATACGTCTCGGACGAAGCCATCGTCTCGATTCGCAAGCAAGCGTTTGTAAAAGACATGATACATCGCGGAATCGATGCGGCATTCGATCGGATTACGCCGCCCGATCCGCAATATGCCCTGTTGCGCCAAGCGCGCCACATCTATACCGAGGCGATATCGCAGGGCGGCTGGCCAAAGGTTCAAGCCCCCAAAACGCCCAAAGACCCCGTCATTGGGCAATCATACGACTACGTGCCATCGCTTCGCGCACGGCTCGCCGCCGAGGGTTATGCCATCGACGATACCGAATCGAACGTCTTCGACGAAAATGTCCAAAAAGCCGTTGCAACGTACCGAGATGTACACCAGCTGTCGGATAAAAAACTCGTCGATGCCGTTTTGTTTAGAAATATGGCGATTGGCCCAGAAACGCGGCTCGAAACGATCGATTTGGCTTTGCAAAAGTACCGGGAGCAACCGATTGGATCGCTCTATTACTATGTAAAAGTCAACGTCCCCGATTTTCACGTCGAAGTATGGCGCGATAAAAAGCGCGTGGCGCGCCACAAGATCATCGTCGGCAACAACAAAATGCAGCGCGACCCTGTGACCAAAAAGCCCGTGCCCGATCCCGAAACGCTCTACCCGATTTATCCAAATCGCACGCCGCTACAGACGTCGAAGATCAACGAAATCATCTTCAATCCCTATTGGAATGTCCCCCCACGCATTCGCATCGAAGAGCTCGAACCCCACCTCGCTACGAATCCAAACTACTACGCAGAAAACAACTACGAAGAGGTGAATAAAGACAATCCAAAGCTGTATTACGTACGCGAATTGCCGAATCCGAAAAATAGTTTGGGGAAGGTCAAATTCATGTATCCGAATCCACACAATACGTATTTGCACGATACGCCGGCAAAAGCTGCGTTTAAGAATGCGACGCGAGCGTTTTCGCACGGATGTATGCGCGTACAAGATCCGCTCAAATTTGCCGAGCTATTGCTCACCTACGACGGGCAATGGGATAAGAGAAAGGTCGATGAAATATTGCATGCCGATCCGCCCGAGCAAACGCCCATCGATCTGAAACATCCCGTCGATATCGACGTCGTCTATATCAACGCTCGCGTCGACGATTCGGGCGTCGTCGCCTTTTTGAGCGATGCCTATGAATACGACGCCATTCGACTCGGGAAAGTCGTGCCCAAAAAGTTACCTAGGCCGAAGAATTAATTGGCTTGCCTCCCCGGTAGCTCGATCTATCCGTTCCCAGATCGTTCTCCGACGAGATCGGGAACGGGGCTTGCGCATTTTATTTGCATTTTCGACGCATCCTCCGCATATAGAGGCGATCGCACATGGCAGTGCGAATGTGAGGTGATCGAATGATGCCGCGTTGGATAACGAAATCGATGTTGGTTTTGACGTTGCTGTTCTCGGGAGCGCCAGTGGCGGAGGCATTGCCACGCAATTTCCGCAACGTCGATACGTTTTTTGTCGGCGCCATGCCCGATGTCGACGATCTCGACGAATTTAAGACACTCGGCATATCGACGATCGTAAGTTTGCACCGACTTCCGCCCGAAGTCCAAAAGCGAGCCAAAAAACTCGGGATCAAGCTGTATAGTTTTCCGCTTCGCACGCGACTTTTGCGCATCGATGAAATCATCGACGTCATGCGCACGGCGCCCGAGCATTCGGTTTATCTGCACTGTCTCCATGGCGCCGATCGAACGGGAGCCGTCACGGCGTATTGGCTTTCGACGCAACGGCATATCAATCCGTTCAAAGCTCTGGCTAGCGTGATTTCGCCGTCGGATTTCCACATTCAAGGCTATATCCAGTTAGGGCGCGAATATGGCGTTTGCCTCGATATCCGCCCGCAATGGGTCGGCGTGTATTCGGGCGCCAAAAATGGCGGGCTCGAAGGGCTCAAAATATGCGGTGGCGAGTGGTATACGCGATTGGCGCGCAATTTTTTGACGATGACATTGGGCGAGCCATCGGGACAAAGGAACGAAAAGTTCTGGAATAAGTACAACAAGGGTCGATAAACTCAAAGACGCCTGCCCAGACCATGCAAAAAAAATCCCGCCCTGAAGGGCGGGAATTCTACTTTGTCTAATGGCAGTCTTTATCGGTGCTCGCGATAACGACATGGAAGCGACCCCGCCCAACGGGCGGGACATTCATACTCGTGGCAGTCTTTATCGGGGCTTGCGCTAACGACATGTAAGTAACCCCGCCCAACGGGCGGGGCATTCATACTAGTGGCAGTCTTTATCGGTGCTCGCGCATACGAAGCGCACGTGAAAATGATCGGCATGCCCTTTTGCGTGGCGCACCACGGCGCTATAGCTCTTTTTCCCATTGGGGTATTGGATCATCGTGCGAAGCTGGGCATCGGTGTAGCCCTTCTTCTTGGCGTGATCGTAGAGGAGTTTTTGCAGATCGTAATCGACGAAGATGTATTGGACTTTTTTCGTCTTGAGGAAGTACTCGATGACAAACCAGTTTTTATCGACGTCGAAATTCGAAGCGTTCATCTTCGTGAAGCCGACGAATTCTTTGAGATTGCTATTGATATAGCTGATATCGACGTCGCGCCCCGATTGGTGCGAAAGATGCGGAATGAGCTTGCCGCCATGTTCGACCGATAAATCGCCGATGGCGAATCGCGGTGCTTTGGGGTATTTTGCCGCGTATGCGCTCATGGCATCGATGATGAGGCCGACCGAGAGCGATGTGCCGTAGCTGCGCTTTGGATTGCGCACGACATAACCCGCGCCAGCAGGCAATTGAATTCCACCGCTCAGCGATCCATTGTTTGCCAAACCGCGCGATACGCCCGTGGCGCCGTCGAACTTTTGAACGCGCAAGACGATCGTCTGCCCAACGCGCAATCTGTCGGGATTCTTGCGCAATGCCTTGTTATTTTTCTTGAGCTCTTCGATCGATACGCCCGTTTTTCGGGCAATCTTGCCCAAATTATCGCCCTTTTTCACGACGTAATTGACGTTTTGGGTAATGACGGGAGCCCCTTTTTTGCCTGCCGGAGCCTCGATCACCGTGCCTTTAGGGACGCGGATGCGAAGTTTCTGTCCAATTCGTATGCGCGAAACGTCGGCCAAATTGTTCCAACGCGCAATATCGTCGGTGCGAACTTCGTATTTGCGAGCGATCTTATCGACGCTATCGCCCTTGGCGACGACGTATGTAATCGTCTGTTTGGCATTCGACGTCTTCGACTTTTTCTTCGGGGCTGCAAAGGCGTCGGATTGACCAAAACTCATCGTCAAGCAGACGACAAACGCCATAAACCACAATACTACGATACTCTTGATATTGCGCCGACTCACTTTTCAGACACCTCTAGGGAATTCGCATCAAAGACGCGATATTGCTCATATCTCTTTGCGCCAGCCGCCCCCATTGCGACGCCAATCCAGCCGAGTCTTTACCACATTCGATCGCATTTACATAATTTTTCGGAGCCCAAAGACATCGAATGCGACACAACACGATCGACTAGGGCGCAGAGCGAAAAAAGACGGCTTTTGCGCGATTTCTGCGCATGAACGGCTCAATCGTCGAGATATCGACAAGGGCGCAGAACAAAAAAAAACCCGCCGTGGGATCAACACAGCGGGCGGAGTCAGCCATACGCCACATGGATCAGACGCATGACCAAAAATCATTATAGATGAAAAACGATCATCTACAAAGAAAAAAAGAACAAATTAGAGACCGAGCATACCGGCGATCGATTTGCCCATGCCATTGGCGATGCCGTTGTTATCGAGGCAATCTTGGACGCCAACGCGACGAACGTTCGTCGTGATGTTGATGGCGGTGCAATCCCATTTTTCGCGGACGTTGGCGGGAAGCGTCGTATCGGAGGCGACCATGTTGACGATTTGAGCCGAGGCATCGGCCGACATCATGCCAGCGCTGGCGGCTTTACCTTGGAGATCGGCCCAATTGCACGAACCACTCGTCTTGACCTCGGCTTTGGAGAGCGAAAGCGCACCACCGTTGTTTTGGACTTTGACGTAGACGCAGTGCAACGCCGTGTTGGGATCGGAGGCAGAAGCATCGTTGCGTTGGTATTTCGCTTCGATCGTGTTGACGACTTCGGAAGAACCAGAAGCCGCAGATGCCGATTCGGAGCCCTTCTTGTCTTTGTTACAACCAAACGAGCAACAAACCAACGCAGCAATGCTCAAACCAAGAAACACTTTTTTCATGATCTTATCCTTTACTCAAGCGATAGCGTAACGCACCAACCAAAAGATGCGTTACCCAATAAACACCTCGGACGAAGCTTTTGCACAACGCCATTGCACAACGCCATTGCGAAAGGGATGCTGTCGAAGCCCCGTCCGAAGCTAAACTACGGGACACTCGCCCCACAAAACGCACGGATTTTAGCAAACCCGTTTCAAAATTCAACACACAAAACGAGGATTCGATTCCGCATTTCGAAACACGACGGCTAAAAGACAAAACGCTTGACACGAACTGTGCACATCCCTATATTCCTGCCGCCCGAGATGGGCGTTTTTTTGCGCTTGAACGAAGCGCAAGTGCTTTGTAGGTTCGTCGAATGCGGATTAACATCAATAGTATAAGCAACAAAAAGCCGTTTGTCGCGCGAGGCGAAATCGCCGCCCAAGACCTCGTCGAGTATTTCGACGATGCCGACGAATGCGCCGTGCTTAGCCCCATTCAGTACGATGCCAAGCTCCTTGCACACGCAAAGTTCATCGAACTCAACGCCGACATCCGCGCAAATCTCGAGCTCACGTGCCACCGTTGTGGCAAACGATTCGAACGCGAACTCGAACTCCATACCGTCCTCAAACTCATCGATGCGGGGAGCGTCGGCGACGCCGACGAAATCGTCCTCGAAGAAGACGACCTCGATACCGTCACCTACCAAGACGATACGATCGATCTCGACGCGATTTTGCTCGAAACCGTCTACCTCGAAATCGATGGCGAATGCATTTGTAGCGACGATTGCAAGGGCATTTGCATCGCCTGCGGCAAGAATCTCAACCTCGGCCCATGCGGCTGTAATAAGTGACTTTTCGAGCATCATTGCTTTGAGTCAGACTCATCATTCTATAGGAGTTTTAAAATGGCAGTACCCAAGAAACGCGTTAGCCACTCGCGCACCAATATGCGCCGTTCCGTCAACGATCGCCTCACCGCGGTTCAGTGCTCGGTTTGCCCCGAGTGCCACGAACCCAAACTTCCGCACCATGCTTGCATGAGCTGCGGGAAATACAAAAATACGCAAGCCGTCAAAGTGGAAGAATACACCTCCAAATAAGGGTGGTTTCCGACATCGCAAAAGCCCTGGAAGTTTTTCAGGGCTTTTTTTTTAGGATTTCGACACCACATCGGGCGCGCCGTATGGAGCGATAAGCGACATAGGCGCGCAAAAAGCGCCGTATGGAGCGAC
>ERZ1034719.569-NODE-569-length-20972-cov-7.427260_pt1 | contig 20972 bp, 15 predicted proteins | sample MGYA00520703_ERZ1034719 | MGnify/ENA primary metagenome ERZ1034719 (study PRJEB33766, sample SAMN09781716) | gut metagenome | biome: gut microbiome | host: Homo sapiens | place: Madagascar | study: EMG produced TPA metagenomics assembly of the PRJNA485056 data set...
CCGAGCACATAGCCGGAGCCCCGAGCCCGTATGGAGCGATAGCGACATAGGGCGACCTAGCGGAGCGTATTGGCGTTAGCCAATAGCGTAGCTGCGTAGGCGTATGCGCGCAAGGGCGGAACGCCCGAGCACATAGCCGGAGCCCCGAGCCCGTATGGAGCGATAGCGACATAGGGCGAGCACGCGCAAAAAACGACATCATCTGTGTGCAAAAATCGTGTATCTGTCGGCTTTTCATGGTATTTTGACGCCGTTGCCTGCGTAACATCGCGATCGATGAAGATACGACGGGTGACGAGTTTGCACTTCGCCCCTTGCGGGCACCGACAAAGGAGACGATAATGGCATCGATTAAACGCGAAATTAAGCACACGTTGGGTTTGGAAGGCGGCAAAAAGGCTGTCGACGGTTTGCTCGATAAATTGAAAGCCGAGTATGGTTCGATTTTTAGCGACATCAAATGGAATGCCGATCACACGGCGGCCGATATTTCGGGGAAGGGGTTTAAGGGCAATTTCTGCGTGACAGAAGATTGCATGAAACTCAATATCGAGCTCGGTTTGCTCGTTTCGGCTTTCAAGGGCAAAATTGAACAAGAAATCGACAACCAAATCAAAGATATTAAGTAATATCGGCGGCTAGCGCGGCAAATGTCGGCTAGTCATATCGGCGGCTAGCGCGGCAAATGTCGGCTAGTCATATATTTAAAGCGCCCGATGGCTTGTGTCGTTTGGCGCTTTTTTTGTGATGTGTTGCGCGGGGCGATGAGCTGTATTTGTGGCTCGGATGGCGGGCGGCTACCGCGCGATGAGGTTGTATTTGTTGAGTTTGGCGATAAACCGCGAGCGATTGAGGTCGAGGGCTTCGGCGGTTTTGTCGGGGTCGCGGTCGTATTTGTCGAGGAGTTTGTCGAGGAGTCGTTTTTCGATGTCGGCGAATGTGCCCGAGAGGAAGGCTTCTTCGTCTTCGTCGACTTCGGGGGCGCCTTGGTTTTCGACTTGTTCTTCGAGTTGTTTGATGCGTGAGTTGAGCTGTTGCACTTGGCCTTGCAACGTTTCGTTGAGGATTTGCATGAGTTGGACTTGCTCGCGGAAGACGTCGGTGCCCGAGAGGGCGATGTTTTTCGTCGAGGCGTCGGCGATTTCGACGAAATCGCGCCCGAGATCGTTGACCGTTATCATCGACCCTTCGCAGCGCAAGACGGCGCGTTCGACGACCGAACGCAACTCGCCAAAGTTCCCCAGCCATGCATAAGATTTGAGCGCGAGCATCGCTTCGGCGCTGAACGAATCGACGTTTTTGCCGACGGCAAAGGCTTGTTTTTGGCAGAAGAATTCGGCGACGGTGTCGAGGTCATCTTGGGTGCGGAGTGGGTCGAGGACGACGACTTCGGCATCGGCTCGGTTGGCAATCTTTTGTATTTTATCGGGTAGAATGCTCGGATCGAGCTTATATTGTTCGACAGAAAAGTCGTCGGGTGAAACATTAATCGTGAGATAGAGCGATAGATTGTCTTTGGCGGGGAGTTGTTCGATCATCTCGAAGACTTCGCCCAGGAGTCCTTCCGAGACGCGTTCGGCGTTTTGGATGAGGAGTCCGCCACCGGCTGCCGAGGCGATGAGCCCGGGATCTTGCCCGTCGCCAAACATGTCGAGGGCGAATATCGATTCCGAGACGACGGCGGCATCGATCGTGAGGAATGCGCCTTGCGATCGCGCTTGATGCGCGGCGAGTGCCAGCGTGCGTTTGCCAGTTCCTGGCTCGCCGACGAGCAAAATGGGCGGGTCGATCGACGCCATTTCGCTAGAGGCTTCGCGTTGTGCTTTGGTGAGTTCGATTTCGCTAAGTGCGTAGCCGCGCAGTTGCTGGCTGTGGAGCGCGGCAACTTGGCTTCGCAAGAAGGCGATTTCGTCTTCGTATTGGCGCGTCTCGCACGATATGTTGATCGGCGCAGAAGATGGCGTTTCGGGTTTTGGATCGTGGACTTCTTCGTCTTCGAGCATCTCTTCTTCGTCGATGAGTCCGTGGGGAATGGCGCGTGGATCGAGTTGTGCCGTCGTGCACAGTTGTGCCGTAGGATTTTTGATGACGCGAGCAAATGATGCCGTTTCGTGGTATCGGCGCGTAAATTCGTCGATGTCTTCGCCCACGAATTCGAGGCTAATTTCTGCCGATTGGTAGACGATAGCCGCGGCGCATTCGCGTATTTCGTCGATGATTTCCGAGAGTCGTTGTCGTTTGGCGGGCGAGAGTAAGAGCGATGGGGCTTCGCCGTGGTCGGGGATTTGTTTGCTACTGACGAGGAACGTGAGGCTCGAAAGCGTGCCTGCGACATTATCGGCGATGGGGAGCGCGATGACGATGCCGAGTTTATCGGCAATGCCTTGGGCGGGGTTTCGGCTGTCGCGGTCTTGTGGATCGCCTGTAATGACGCATCCTTCGATTCTAAAGACTTCGAGGAAATCGCGCCAGCTGTCGTTGAGAATGTTGAGATCGATGCCGCCGAATCCCGTTTCGGCATTGGTCGTCGTCAGCGCCACGATGTGGCGCGGCGTTGGGCGGTCGATGACGACTTGCACGAGCCACGAATCGTCGAAGATTTCTTTCGTTTCTTCGAGCACGGATCGCAGGCGCGACGTCGAGAAAATGGGGCTATCGAGCTGGACATCGGTATCGCCAGGCGATCGCATGACGACGCCGATGCCGTTGCCGAGGCATTGGGCGAGGATGGCGGCCATGAGAAACATTTGAGCCGTTGGCATGTCGATAAACGAGAGCGCAAAGACGAATGCCATCGATATCGCCGCGATAAATACGCCGATTTCGTGCGGAGCCAACGTCGATTCTTCGCGCTTATAGCGGCGATAGATCAACATTGCGGCGTCGAGTATCGTATAGAGTGCGGCCCAAAACATGGGCAATACGACGATCGAATCGAGTCGAACTTCGGCATTGGGCATGGCGTTGCCACCCCAAATCACGGGCATGAGACCAATGCCATACCAAAGCGGGATGAGCAACGTCGCCAAGGGCCCTGCATATATCGCAATGCGAGCTAAAGTCTCGGTTTTGCGGTGTTTCCCGAAATACGTGAGATGGTAGTCGAAATCGACGACTTTGAAGAGCGTTAGAGCGACGAGTCCGACGATAAACAACGGCGCGATGCTCATCATTTGCGACCACATCGCAAGCGTCAATATACTCGCGCAGCCCAATCCCATCGTCACATTGGTCCAGAATGCCGCCGATGCACGGCGCGCGCGACGCGATCGCCAAGCGACGATGCCCATGACGGGCAAAAACAAAAGCGCTAGGGCGATCTTGAGCGTGCGAGCGATGGGATCGCTCAAGCCGACGCTCACGTCGATGATCTCTTCGGGGCGTCGGAAGACGACGCGTGCGCCGTCTCGGCGATCGGCAAGCAGCGATCGGAGCGACTCGATATCGCTACCATTGATAGGGGTATAATTGCCGTTTTCGTCGGCGATGAGCTCGGGTTTGTCGCCGCTACGGATGCCTGGCGGAAGACTCGTGCCCGCAAAATCGCTTGCCGTCGTGATCCGTTGATATCGCGCACCCAGGCGCCTAACGGTGAGTTCGACTTCATCGCCGTTGGACGACAAGAGCTTGTGATAGACGTCGGCGCGCGTATGGACGGGGGTTCCGTCGACCGATTCGATGATATCGCCCGCGACTAAGCCCGTCGCGTTACTCGGCACGCGCTTGACGACGACCGAAGACGCTGCCGCCCCATGCGCATGAGGCGCCCCTGCCGAATCGGGATGAGATCCCGATGCCGCTTGACCCGTTGTCGCCATTGTCGTGCTCGATGGATTGGCGACGACGCCCAAATCGAAATCGAGCTGTGGCGTGAAACAGCTCAATGCGAGGCACGATAAACTAAATATCGCGACGATGGCGATGCATGCAATATGGCGTCGTTTGCTATGGGTCGGTTTGTGGATTCTACGCATGAATATTCCAACGATCGAATCGAATTCGACGCATATCAGATTGCGACGAAGATTCACTAATACATTACGATTGCATTCCAACGGTAAGGGGCGAGCGATGTGGGCTCGAACCAAAAACCGAAGCAATATAACGTGTTTTGCGCAGAGTGCATACGATTAGGCGCGATTTTGGGCGAAAAAAACGAAAAAAGCTCGAAAATTATCGCAATTTTCGAGCTTCTATGCCTAGCCAGCCTCCGCGAGAAGGCCGAACGGATTAATGGCGAGCCTTGACGGCATCTTGAACGCAGACGACGGAGCCGTTTGCGCCGGGGATCGAACCTTTCACGAGGATGAGGTTTTGATCGGCATCGATGCTGTAGACTTTGAGGTTTTGGACGGTGACGCGAGCGTTACCATCTTGACCAGCCATTTTGCGGTTTTTCATGACGCGACCCGGTGTCGACGTCGTACCGATCGAACCACCATGGCGTTTGTATTCGTGGGCACCGTGTGAACGCTTGGCGCCGGCGAAGTTGTGGCGTTTCATGACGCCCGTGAAACCCGAACCTTTGCTCGTGCCGATGACGTCGATGACTTCGCCGGGGAAGAATGTGTCGGCATTGACTTTCTGACCGACTTCGTATTTGTCGAGGTCGGCAGCCGAAACGCGAACTTCGTGAAGCGATTTGCAGGGCTCGACGCCAGCTGCTTTGAACACGCCCAATTCGGGACGATTCATCTTGTAGACCGTTTCGCCATCGACTTGGGCGGAACGCACGTCTTCGAAACCGAGTACGAGTGCATTGTAGCCATCTTTGCCATCGACAGATTTTTTGCGAACGACTGTGCACGGACCGACTTTCACGACCGTCACTGCAACGCAATCACCCGTCGGGGTGAAGATTTGTGTCATACCAAGTTTGCGACCAATAATTGCCTTAGGCATTGCTCTTTCCTCCGGGGACCGAAACCCATTTTTCCGGGCCGCCATCCCAATCTTGCTACCGCACAGGTAGCTCTCCAGCACACGACACCACGTCATGCGCCCAAAAACGAACCGCCCCCTACACGATTCAACGAAAAAAATCAACTCAATTCGTCATCTTCTCGAGGCGGATACTTCGCCAACGTCTCGGGTTTTTCTTCGATGGGGATGACGTTAAACGCCATCAATCCATACTTCGTCTTGGCGATCTCGAACGCGACGCGTTGCCCATTGCGCAACTTCTTGGGCCCGGGGATTTGGATCGCCGTTCGATGGCAATAGATTTCGGCGATGTTGCCATCTTCTTGGATAAACCCATAGCCCAGTGGATACGAAAACCATCTCACGCGACCGTGTGCACGCCGACGCATGCCCGACGATTTCTCGATCTTCTTCTCGAATTTGAATGGTTCAAACGTCGTTTCTCCCATCATCTCTGGGAGGGATTGCTGATTGTCATTATCCGATTTATTCTCCACGATCCATATCCCGTTGTACTGTCTTCGTCTTCAAAGACTCGCGTTTATCGAAGTTCTTCTTTCCTCGGCCTAAGCCCAATTCGAGCTTAATCTTACCATTTTTAAAGTACATGCTCAACGGAATCAGTGTCAGTCCTTTCAGGCAAAGTGCATCGGAGAGGCGAGCCAGCTCGCGTTTGTGCATGAGCAATTTGCGCGGCCGCAACGGATCGTGATTATTGCGGTTTGCCCAAGCGTATTCCGATATTCGCGCGTTGACGAGGAAGAGCTCGGGAATGCCGTTGCCCTCGAACTTCGCATAAGATTCGCCTAGCGAAACGTGACCTCCGCGAATGCTTTTGACCTCGCTACCGAGCAGTGAAATCCCTGCCTCGTATTTCGCCTCGATCGTATAATCGAAATAAGCCTTTTTGTTCTTGCAAATCAGCTTAATACCCGGTCGCCCTTCGCCTTGCTTTGCCATCGTTGACCTCTCATTTCTTGACGATCCATTTGCGTCGTCCGGCGGGTTTCTTGAACAAAACGCGAATGGGCGTGCCCGCAAAACCATAATAGGCGCGGATTTGATTCGTAATAAAGCGCTTGTAGTCGGTGGGAATGATTTCGGGCGCGTTGGCTTGGATCACAAACGTCGGCGGACGAATGGCGACTTGTTGCGCAAAATAGAACTTGATATTGCGGCTGCCGACCGTTGGCGGCGTATGTTGTTCGATGATCCGACGAAATACGCGGTTGAGCTCACCCGTCGGTATGCGCGTGCATGCCGTCGTATAGAGCTTCTTCGCTATATCGAGGATCTTGTGCGTTCGCGTCCCTTGCAAAGCACTTATCGTAAAAATCGGTACATGACCGATAAACGACAATCGCTCGCGCGTCGCCGTGATGTATTCCGACGCCGTCGCATCGGTCTTGTTCTCGATGGCATCCCACTTGTTGAGCAATACGGCAATGGCGCAACCCCGTTCAATGGCGAGCGAGGCGATTTTGAGATCTTGCTCAGTAATGCCGATTTGGGCATCGATGACGAGCAAAACGACGTCGGCGCGCTCGACGGCATCGAGTGCCTTGACGATCGAAAACTTCTCGATCTTTTGGCTAATCGCACTCTTCTTGCGGATACCTGCCGTATCGATGAGCACGAATTTCTGGCCGTCTTTCCCCTCGAGTTCGGAGTCGATCGTGTCGCGCGTCGTGCCCGCGATATCGGCTGTCAATAGGCGTTTATAGCCCAAAAGCCGGTTGATGAGCGTCGATTTGCCCGTATTCGGCTTGCCCAATACGGCGACATATATCGTCTCGTGCAAAACGCGTTCGGCCAATGCCGCGCTCTCGTCGGCTGTCGAGGGCACTTCATAGAGCTCGGCATCTTCGTCGGTTTCGAAGACGTGTTGCGATCGCACATTCTCGTCGCATTCGCCTTCTCCTCCGGTGTAGTCGGCATCTTCTTCGTCATACTCGCCAATTTCCGAATATTCTTCATCATCTTCTTCAGATTCCGAATCTTCTTCGCCCGGCGCGTAGCCAAACTCCTCGGCAAACTCTTCGCTAAATTCGCCAAAATCCGTATCGATGACGAATTTTTCGCGCCCGCCGTTGTCGACGTTATTGGCGGGGAAATCGCGCGTCACGGCGTCGAGTAAGTCGTCGAAATTGAGCCCATGTTCGGCCGAAATGGCAATCATCTCTTCGAAAGCTAATTCGTAAAAATCATACGAAAGATGAATTAAACGGTGCTGATCGATCTTATTGACGATGAGAATAATGCGCTTGTTCGATTTTCGCAATATTTCTGCAATTTGAGCATCGGCGGGCAAGAGCCCCGCGCGAGCATCGACGACGAACAAGATGACATCGGCTTCTTCGACGGCGAGTTGCGCTTGAACGCGCATTTGTTCGAGCAATATATCGGTCGATTCTGGCTCAAATCCGCCCGTATCGATGACCGTAAACCGGTGATCGCCCCATTTGGCCGTGCCATAGTTGCGGTCGCGCGTCACGCCCGGCGTGTTTTCGACGATCGCCGTCCGTGCTCGCAGAAAGCGGTTAAATAGGCGCGATTTCCCGACATTGGGTCGCCCGACGAGGGCGACGATAGGCAATCTTTCTTTCATCAGTCCTGATCCTCTATGAGGTAGCCAAATTTCTTCAATTCTTTCGGATTCTCGCTCCAATCCGTCTTGACCTTCACGACGAGGTCGAGGCGCACCGCCGCATCGAGCGCCGTCGACAACTTTTCGCGTGCCTCGATTCCGAGCTGCTTAATCGCACTCCCACCTTTGCCCACGAAAATCGCCTTCTGGCTCTCGCGCTCCACATATATCGTCGCCTTGATATCGATCCGATTCTCAGCTCGCATCGATTTGAAATCGTCGATGACGACGACCGCTGAATAAGGCAATTCCTTCATCATTTGGCGATAGATGACTTCGCGGATGATTTCCGATGCCAAAAATCGCTCCGATTGATCGGTGTAATACGCCTTGGGGAACAACGCCGGTTGCTCGGGGAGATACTTGACGATGGCATCGAGTAGCGTATCGAATTCGCGCCGTTTTCGTGCGCTTACTGCGACGATTTCTTTGAACGCAAACGCCTTCGAATACGCTTCCATTATCGGGAGCAACTGCGCCGGATCCTTGAGCAAGTCGATCTTGTTTATCGCCAAAATGGCGTCCTTTTTCGATGCCGCAATCGCATCGATGAGCCCGCGCTCGATTTCCTCGATTTCGCCGTCCTTGGTGAGAGCTTGCGTCGCATCGACGAGCATCAACACGCAATCGCTGTCGCCAAGCGTCGAAAGCGCCTGCGATACCATCGCCTGATTCAGCGCCCGCTTCAGCCACAAGTGAAGACCCGGCGTGTCGATGATGACGAACTGCGCATCTTTGCGATTCACGATGCCGCGTATCTTGTCGCGCGTCGTCTGCGCTTTCGGGCTCGTGATGCTCACTCTCTCGCCCGTCAAACCATTCACGAGCGTCGATTTACCGGCGTTAGTGCGCCCTACGAGCGCGATAAAACCGCAATGAAATTTACTCATACGTCCTTAGACCAAAAAAGACGAAAACTCCCCATGGATCGCAAAGGGAGTTCTACCGCCGATATAAAGCTGAGAATTAAGAAGCGTTTTGTTTGTAATACGTCACCTCGGGCTCGTGCTCGCGCAAAACGACACCCTCGTCGATCGTCACGCCGACGACGCCTTCCATCGACGGCACTTCATACATGATGTTGAGCATCACCTCTTCGAATATCGAACGAAGCCCACGTGCACCGCTCTTGCGACGCATCGCCTCGCGCACAATCGCACGCCGCGCATCTTCCGTCACCGTCAACGTCACATTGCTCAGCTCAAAAAGTCGCTCGTATTGGCGCAAAATGCTGTTCTTGGGCTGCCACAAAATCTTGAGCAACGCATCCTCATCGAGTTCGTCGAGCGTCACGATGACCGGAATTCTGCCCATAAATTCGGGGATTAAACCGAATTTTACCACGTCTTCGGTCTCGACCAAACGCCGCAACGCCCCATCGTTCGAATCTTTCCGCGCCCCCTCGTTGTGGAACCCTAGCGAACTCGTCCCAATTCGGTTCTGCACGATGCTCCCGATGTTGTTAAACGCCCCCGATAAGATGAACAAAATATTCGTCGTATCGACTTGTATCGTCGTGCTCGGCGGCTGATTCCGCCCACTATCGGGCGTAAACGACACCGTCCCCGACTCGATCATCTTCAGCAACGCCTGCTGCACACCCTCGCCACCGACGTCGCGACCCTTGTCACCACGCGTCGCTATCTTGTCGATTTCGTCGATGCAAACGATCCCCTTCGCCGTCCGCTCGATATTCTTCCCCGACGCTATCCACAAATTCTTGATGATATTCTCGACGTCTTCGCCCACATAACCCGCCTCCGTCAACGTCGTCGCATCGGCTACCGTAAACGGCACGTTGAGCAACTTCGCAATGCTCTGCGCAATGAGCGTCTTGCCACAACCCGTCGGACCCATCATCAAAATGTTGCCCTTCGTCAGCTGCACGTCGTCATCGGCCGATACGTGGATGTTCTCTATCCGCTTGTAGTGGTTATAAATCGCCACGCTCATCGCAACTTTGGCGCGATCCTGCCCAATCACGCGCTCATCGAGGAACGCCTTAATACGCGCCGGCTTCATCTCCGCCGCATTTATCGTCTCCTCTTTCGCATCGACCGCCTTGCTCTCCTCCTGCATCAGCATTCCCATGCACTTCATCGTGCATTCATCGCAAATGCAAACGCCTTCGCGCGGCGTATCCTTGCGAAAAATGAGCTTGCGAACGTCTTTTTCTTCTTTGCCACAAAACGAGCAACGTATTTTCTTTCCGGCCATAAATCAGGACACCCCTTTCTCGTCTAAGCCCCCCGCAAAAACACGGTTCACCACTCTAATGTCTCACGCGCCAATTGTCAACGTGCAGTTCGCCATTTGCCGCACTCCAACACGCCATTGTCCCAATCCGACAAGCGTCTGCATCTCCCAATCCGCCATGCGTCTGCGTCTCCCAATCCGCCAACCGGCGTGAAGCCTACGTTAAGGCATGGAGCACGGGGGGAAGTCTCCCCCCGCGCGGCTTTTGGCATGCGCCAATACGCCGCTCCCCCCTCTGCGGGCGCTCAATCGCCGCGCCCGCAACGCCCCAGGCTCTCTACGCTCCACAAACCAAAGCACATCCCTCCTCTCACTCGCCATTGCCCCTAAAATACCCTATAATGACACCCACCGCCGGTCGCACGCTCGGCGTGTCACGATATACGAGGAGGCTACAATGGGCAGATTTCTCAATCCAGGTAATGGCGGCTTTGAGAGCATTATCAGCGAAGATACATACGTCGATAAGACGGGGATTATCGGGTATCTCAATCGATGGCTCAATAAATCGACGCGATATGTATGCGTGAGCCGTGCGCGGCGTTTTGGCAAAACGGTGGCAGCGCAAACGATCCAAGCCTACTACGACAATTCGTGCGATTCACACGATCTGTTTGCCCCCTACGAAATCGCTCGCGATCCGTCATACGAAGCACATATCAACAAATACGACGTGATCGGCTTAGACGTGCAAACTTTCTTTCAATTCAGTCAAGATCACAAGACTTTTGTCGAGCGATTGGAAAGGGCTGTTCGTGACGAGGTATGCGACAAATGGTCGTCGATCGATGGACTCGATGAAATGACACTTGCCGATGCCCTCGCCACGGTACACGAAACGACGGGTGCGAAATTCGTCTTTGTCATCGACGAATGGGATGCCGTATTTCGCTACTATCCGAACGATGAGGAATTGCAGAAAAAGTGGATTCATTTCCTTCGCGACATGTTCAAACAAGTCGCCATGAATCCATGCGTCGCACTCGTCTACATGACGGGCATTTTGCCCGTTAAAAAGTATAGCACGCAATCGTCGTTGAATCAGTTTCGTGAATTTTCGATGATTCGTCCATTAGTCTTGGAACGATATATTGGCTTTTTGCCCCACGAGGTCGATGCACTATGCGAAAAGTTTGACATGGATCGCACAGAGGCTACAGAATGGTATGATGGTTATATGCTCCCTCATGAGCATCATGTATATAATCCGTGTTCTGTCGCCCAAGCTATGACATATCGTGCGTATGGTAGTTATTGGACGCAAACAGATACATTTGAATCGCTGTTAAATTATATCAATACCGACCTCGATGGTATATATAGCGACGTCATGCATATGATAGGTGGCGGGCGCGTCGATGTCGATATATCGGCTTATGATAAATCATTTACGACACCCCAAAATAAGAATCATTGTTTTTCGTTACTCGTACATATTGGTTATTTGGGATATGATGCGATGGCGTCGCAAGTCTTTATCCCCAACGAAGAAGTGCGTTTGGCATTTCGGAGTGCTTTGGAAGAATGCTCGTGGCCCGAAGCCATCAAGCCGTATCAACGATCGAAAAAGTTTATCGACGCCATCCATGCCGAAGACAGTGCAACCGTCGCCCGCATGGTCGAAGAAACACACCAATATATGACATCTGTATTGAGTTATAATAATGAAAACGCCCTAGCCTGTGTCGTGTCGGTGTTGTGCTTTTATGCCGAAAATCAATACCACGTCATCCGCGAGTTCCCAACCGGCAAGGGCTTTGCCGATATCGTCTTATTGCCCAAAAAATGCGTCCGAAAGCCCGCCATCGTCATCGAACTCAAATTCAATAAAGATGTCAAAGCGGCAATCGATCAAATTCACGACAACCAATATCCGGGGCGGCTCGCCGATTTCTATGGCGATTTGATATTGGTCGGCATTAGCTACGACAAGAAAAAGGCCCACGATTGCGCGATCGAGAGGTTCGAGCGAGAGCGAGGATAGATCTGCGCCCCAGTAGGGCGCAGGGATATTGCTTCTTATATGGTTTTAGACGAGAATCGGGTTATTCATCTTCATTCAACCATTTCGCCCATCGTTTTGAATACGGACCATTAAGTAGGATGGAATAATTGTCTTCATCGAGTCCAGATCCACTAAATATTCTTTTCATGTCACATTTGTTTGAAATATCCCACTTGTCGAGCGGTTGGTTGAAACTCTCGGCTCCACTAAACATCATGCTCATATCGGTGACGTTTGAAACGTCCCAATCATTGAACGGTTGATTGAAACTCTTTGCACCAGAAAACATGTAGCTCATATCGGTGACGTTTGAAACGTCCCAATCGTTGAGCGGTTGGGTGAAACTCTTGGCGTCCGCAAACATCATGTTCATATCGGTGACGTTTGAAACGTCCCAATCGTTGAGCGGTTGGTTGAAACTCTCGGCGCCTTCAAACATTTCGAGCATATCGGTGACGTTTGAAACGTCCCAATCGTTGAGCGGTTGGTTGAAACTCTTGGCGCATCTAAACATCATGCCCATATCGGTGATTTGTGACGTATCCCAATGATTGATGGATTGATTAAAGGATGATGCACCTTATTCCCAGTGATGTACAGTGGCAACATCCTGCCGCAACTTTATTGAGATTTTGCGCAGGCAGCGTCGTCGGCGTTGCTACGCCGCCCGGTGGTGCAACCGACACACCATTGGGCAGCATCGCGTTCTTATGCATTGTCGTAGTCGTGTTCTTTGATCCACTTTTCTAGATAAGGACGGTTGTTGTTATCACTTCTTTCGTACCAATCGTTGCATAGCACGTAAGTGACGGAATTGAATACAATTGGTGATTTGTAATAACGCTTTTGCTCATAATCGGAGTCGGCGAGAGCTAATACTGGGAATTTAAGATTGAAAGCTTTTCTGCTGTATTCGAGAGTGAGCATTTTGTCGAGTTCGTAGGCAGAGACTTTGCCTTCTGTAATGATTCTCGGAATCTCAGTTTGAGCGAGTTTACCGACTTTCATATCGCTTTCGGACGATGGGAATACGTCGTCGATGACGGATTGAGGCAATTTCTTGTAAAGGGCACTCGAAGCAAGTCCCTTTTTCCGATAAACCATTGGAATGAGTTTGCCGACGAATAAATCTCTGACGTCCTCTTCGGCAATTTTACCGTCAAACTTGACTTTTCCCTGGATGTGAGAATGATCCCAGTCGTCGACTTTGTAGACTTCTTTGACGATGCCATTAGTTACAGAGAGTACGTATTGAATTTTTCTAATATTTTTAACATTTTCTAAACTCAGTGACCATGCTTGTCGCGAGGCTTCGTAACGATCGTTATTGTATTGTTCAACCGTACTGTTTTTCACTTTTACAATGACGTAATCGATATTAGCTGGCTCATCGTATTCGACGATGTTAAACGACTTGATGAGGTCATCTGTGCAGATCAATCCGCGTTCAGGCTCATATCCGAGCTTGTCGTTCGTCAATTCGCCGAGTTCAGTGTAGGTATCGATGAGGGCTGATTCGACTTCGAGGGCTTCTTTTTCATTCAACCCAAAGCGATGGATGAAGTGTTTGACTTTGAGATTTGCATTGCGAATGTCGCGAATGGTTTGTATTTTTTCAGACAATTCGCTTTCGTTGGAATCGTTTTCATCGACAGAGTTTGAAAACCTTAGTTCGTCGTTGACATGGTTAAATACGCGATTCCCGCACCCTTTACCGACATAAAAGGTCTTATTATCGCGCGGGTCTACGAGACGATAGACGTAATAACCAAGGACGTCGAAGTTTTCTTCATTAAACCTATCCATAAACATGCTCCTTTTGTTTCAGACTTTACGAAATGCAAAGCCTAGCCATCACATATAGTCACGGCAATTGTTGAGTAAAAAACGCAACCTTCAATACAATTGATGGGTGCTATATCGCGCATCTGTAGTTATTTATCTATCCACTTCCGCCATATACGACGACACTGGTTCCTAATCAAGCGCTTATAATTGCGATCACCAAGCCCAGAATCCTCAAACATCCTTTCTATTTGGTCTTTTATTAGTCTTCGTACGCTTTGAGTTTTGCAGGGCAATGCGCAAATCCTTCATATATGGAAGTTGTCATCGAATCGCGAGGCGGCAATATATAGGGCAGAAGACATCATGATATACACACCGTAACCGCCACCATAAAGACCAATGCAATATCTCATGTTCCAACATCCTCTTTCGCCAGAATAACTCGATTGCGCCGAACAGATACGATTCGGTTAGTTTATGCTTTTAGTATGCATAAACTGACGGCATCATAAAAAAAAAAAAGCAAGACCTTTTTAACAAAAAAAAAGCAAAATAATTTGAGGTGCGGAAACGGGGTTGCCGACGTGATATGGCGTGTGTGGGGAGAGACGACGAAGAGATGCACAATTTATTGCGTAAGAACTGCACAGAGGGTATAGGAATGCGGTTTTTGCGTGGCTGTTTGCGATAGACGGTCGGCTGAGATGTGCGTCGAAGGCGCGGAGTGGGCCTGGTAAATTCGGGCTCGATTAGAAGATAGGATTCAAGCGATTTATGGGAAAGAAGCTCTTATGGATATTGGCGACATCGGCGTTGTTGGCGCCGTGCAGTGCGTTGGCGCAGACGACAGACTCCGAGACACAAGCCGAACCAGTGCAAACCGACGTCGCCGAGAGCACGACGCAATCTGATGGCGCGGGATCTGATGCGGCCAAAAATGCCGAGGTGGAGAGCGGGGGGGCTGATGCTGGGATCTCGGATGGATCGGCCGATTCTGCGGCTTTGCGACGCCCGACGCATGCCGAGGCGGAGACTGCAACGCGAGATGCAGGGACTGTTGCCGAGCCTGCCGAAACGAAGCCAGCCGAAGATGTGGCGGGTTTGCCCGAAACGGTAGCGGCGCAAAAGAGCGACCGCGAGGCGCGTAAAGAGGCGATGCGCAACTTGTCGAAGCGGTACCCTGCCGATGGTAGTGCCGTGACGGCAACGGCTCCGACGCAAGAGGCTGCGCGCCCTTCAGAACCCGTGCAAGCGCGCGTCATACCGGCGGCGCAGAAGACGAGCGAGCGCATGCCGCATTTCGAGCATCATGGATATTTTAGAACGCGATTGACGGCGTTTGGCAATTACGATTTGAACACGCGCGGGACGTCGCCCGTGCCGGCGCCGCTCGATTCGAAACACCGAGGCAACGCGGCGCAAGACAACATCGAGACGAGCGATAGCGATGCGCTTCTCGGGGGCAACATTCGATTCCGGTATTCGCCGACGATTCACATTTCGGAGACGGTGCGCATTGCGGGTTCGTTCGACGTGCTCGACAACCTCGTGATGGGAACGACGCCCAATGGTTTGCGGACGAATTGGGGGTCGGATGCGTTTTTCACGTTCAATGGCGCAGAACCCGTCAATGCCGATACGATTGGACGCAATGCGATCACGGTGAAGGCGCTTTATGGCGAAGCCGATACGATAATCGGTACATTCCGAGCCGGGCGCGTGCCAGCGCACTGGGGGATGGGCATCATTTATAACGATGGTGGCGTCTATAAACGCGATGAACAAATCATCGATGGGCAGGGCTGGAAATGCCTCGATTGCGATTCGAGCGATGCAGTCGATCGAATCGAATGGCGCGTGCGCGACCCATTTTTCGACGCGTTGTATCTCGATTTTTCGTGGGATTTCATCAATTCTGGTCTAGCGAGTTACAATTTGCAGAAAGACAGCTTGGGTCAGGCGTTTGATTTGGCCGATAACGACGACGTGTTGCAGTTTACGTTGTCGGTGTTCGATCGCCCGATATCGCAGCAAGAAGTCGATGAACGCTATCGAGCGTTGTATGAATCGCGCGATTGGACGGTCGATTGGGGCGTTTTGTTTTCGTATCGCGAGCAATCGATTGCCGCCGAGACCGATGCGAAGCAGACGAACGACGGCGCATCGTCGACGTACGACATGTATAAGAAAAATGCCAAAGCGTATGCCGTCGATTTATGGGGGCGATTCTTCATTCCGTGCCCCAAAGACGTCTTGTTGCGCTTAGAAGCGGAATTCGTCGGGGTATTTGGTAGCGTTTCGCACGACACGGGGCACGATGGAAAATCGCGCGACATTACGCAGATCGGGTTTGCGTTCGAGGGCGAAGTCAAGTGGCGCGATTTGACGACGGGTCTTAAAACGGGCGTCGCTTGGGCCGATAACATGGTCTATAGCGGGCATTCGATGATCGAACAACCCGACGTCGTGCCGATCGGTTCGATCTTGCGCTTCGATCCGAATTATACCGTCGATACGATAATGTTCCGCGAGCTGATGGGCGGGATCAACAATGCTTGGTATTTGAATTTATATGGCGAATACAAGTTCCCGATCGAAATGCCGCAGACGACGATGGCGCTCGGTGCGCGACTCGATTTGACGACGTCGGGTGCCGTCGAGAAAGAAGCGACGCCGGGGAATGCGTCGTGGTATGGCTTCGAAGGAAATGTCAAGTTATTCTATGACGAATCGGATCGGTTTAGATTCGAAATCGGTGCGGGCATCTTCGTGCCGGGGAAAGCTTGGAAAAACGTCGATTACCCCATTCTTCCCTCGCAGAGCGTCTACGAAAATTCGACATCGGAGGCGTATGATCCCGATATTGCTTGGAATGTACTCGCCAATTTGTACTTTATGTTCTAGGAAGAGTACCGCGATCGCGCGATCCGACCGACAGGTGGGCGCGATCGCAATCGTCGAAGAGATGAATTTATGAAAAAACGAATAGGAATCGCCTTTATCATATTGTTGACGCTAGCTTTGACGCCGGGATGCTCGAAGAAAGGCGCAAAAGACGAAGCGCCAGCGGCGGCTTCGAAAACCGTCGATCTGGGTGAAGTCGACGATAGTGCTGCCGGCGATGAAGCAAAAAACGACGCCAAAGGCGCGAAAGCCGACAAAGATAGCGCAAAAGGCGATAAAGATAGTGCCAATGCCGACAAGGCAGGCAAAGCCGAGAAAGCCGAGAAAGGCGGCGAAAAAGCCGGGAAAGACGGCGCAAAAGCCGACAATGCCGCCGACGACAAAGCCAACGCCGAGGCGGGCGCAAAGGCCCCCGAGGCAGGCAATGCGCCCGAACCGAGCCAACCCAACCCCAAAATAGCCGACGACAAAGCCAATGCCGAGGCGGGCGATGCGCTAGGCGATTCGGACGAGGCGCAAAACGACGAGATGAATTTCGACGAACCCGAGCCTTTGCCCGAAGTGCGTCGACCCAAACCGCGCGTCGGACTCGACATTGAAAAATTGATCAACATTCGAGAACTACGCGAGCAAACGGGGTATGCGGGAGCATTGTCGGATGCGTGGTTATTGGGGCAGAATCCCGATGAACGGTATAACGCCATGCGTTTGGCGACCGATAATGCCAAAGACTTGGGATTTGCCATTCAAGTTTGGAAACCGGGCAATGAATCGGCGGCATCGAAGCGATTTGGCGATTTATATGCGCAGTCGTTCGGCGGTAAAAAGCTCAAAGCTCTCGCGACCGATGCCTTTACGGCATCGCATCACGACGTGCACGAGCTCGGTTTTTATGATAGAAGCAAACGCGCAACGGTATTGTTGTCTTGCTCATCGAAAGTGTGTACGCTAGCGCAGTTGCAGTCGATCGCATTGACGATTCAACGAAGACTCTAGTAGCAGCCAGGGACGCAAAACGCGGCGCGGCAGGCGTCGATCAATCATGGCGTTTGGCGAGAAGTCACTCTCAGAAGCGATAAGATACAGCCCAGAGGGCTATGGCGTTGGAATGGTTCTGGCGCCGAGAATTAGAAGGAGAAAAGCGATATGTGCACGAACAATCACTGTCCGAATGGACTCGAAGTCTTAACGATAGCTCATCCGAATACGAAGGGTCTTTCGAATCCCGAAACGGCTGAAGCAAAAGACTTGGCGAAGATCATCGACCATACGTATCTCAAGCCCGATGGCGACCGCGAGCAAATCGAGAAATTGTGTGCCGAAGCACGTGAGCATCATTTTGCAAGCGTTTGCGTCAATACGACGATGGTTCATTTGGCAGCAGAATTGCTCAAAGATAGCGGTGTCAATGTCTGTGCCGTTATTGGGTTCCCGCTTGGGGCGGCGACGACGGCGTCGAAAGTCTTCGAAGCACAAGAAGCCGTTCGCTGTGGCGCCGTCGAAGTCGACATGGTCATCAACGTCGGTGCGCTCAAGAGCAAAGATTATGCGCTCGTCGAATACGATATTCGCAAAGTCGTCGAAGGCGTTCCCGGCACGCTCGTCAAAGTCATCATCGAAACATGCCTCTTGACCAACGAAGAAAAAGTCATCGCTTGCGCCCTTTCGAAAGCGGCCGGCGCACACTTCGTCAAGACGAGCACGGGATTTTCGAAGGGCGGCGCGACGGTCGAAGACGTCGCCTTGATGCGTCGCGTCGTCGGTTGCGAAATGGGCGTCAAGGCCTCGGGTGGAATTCGCGACACCGAAACGGCGCTCGCCATGGTCAAAGCCGGCGCTTCGCGCTTGGGCGTCTCCGCTAGCGTCGCCATCGTCAATGGCGGCAAATCGCATTCCGATTACTAAATCATTCGCGTTACGACCTCTAGCCCCTGGCGTTCGGTCTATCTGATCTGGGGGCGGCACATCCCCCGCACACGCCCTGCGGGAATAAACCCAGCCTGCTTGGCGGGGTTCGATAGTCTGGGGGCGTGATGACGAACACCCGATAAGAATCAATTCCATGAAACAATTACAACTCATCGTCGTCGCCATTGTCGCCGTTTTATGTGATGCCATATTGCAATATTTCTTATGGTATTACCCTGCCCCATCGGGAACGGCTGTCGTCAGCGATCCATGGCTATTCTATAAACTGGCGATATATTATTCGTCTTGTTTTATTTCGTTGTGTACATTGCCTTTTTTATTGCTTTCGTTGATAAAAAAGATACCACAATCTGTTACATATATACTGTTATCAATTATATTGACGATATATGTATTTTTAAATCATGCCGATCACGAATACATGCGCCAAGTCGGGACGCATTATGCCGTCGAAATGATGAATACGTACCAGTTGACGGGCGACAGCGTGTTACCTCTCGTCGGTCGGGTTTTATCGTCCGATGTAAGGGGGAGTTATTCGGCGCTTTGGTTAGGTCTGATTCCGTTGGCAATGTTGGGTTTATTGCTCGGATTCCGCAAAAAGATGACGCAAGGTTTTGAAAAACTCGGTGAAAAGATACAAAACCGCGCAGCTGCCGCTGCGCGGCATCCACACGCGTGGATGCGCGTGGCGCGATTTGCGCCGTGTATCATTGCATTTGCCATCGCTTTGGGCGTGGGTGGCAGTGGCGTGGCGCTCGTCTTTAAAGAATCGGCCAAAGACCCTGGCAAGATCATATTTAATCCGTCGCGACGCCAACTCAAGACGGCGCCCGTCTTTTTGACGATGATCAAAGAAACGACGCACATATCGCGTTCGTCGCTGACGCCCGACACGGCGCGCCCAATTATCGAACGCGTTCAAAACGATTGGCTCATGCGAAGCAATGGCCGTTGGAAATTCAAATCCCCCGACGATCCATTTGCAAAGACCTATGTCGGTGAAAAGAAGACGAGCGATTTCTATCGCCCAAAGAAGATCATCTTCGTCGTCGTCGAATCGCTTCGCGGCATGTCGTTGCCCATCTTTAACGAAGCCGAAACGCATCACGCCATGCCTTTCTTGGAATCGATTGTCGATGGATCGGCAGAGTTCTTGAGCAAAAACGGACTCCATAGCGCCTATTGGAAACATTACAATACGAATGGACAGCCGACGATCGATGCGTTTTTCGCACTCCACACGGGGTTAATTCAGCATTCGACGCAAACGGTTGCTTCGGCCTTCCCCAACGACAAATTGACGGCTTTGCCCCAGTACCTCAAATCGCATGGTTACGAGACGTCGATATTTATCGGTGGCGATGCCACGCTCGATTCGCAGGCGATATGGGGCAATCGTTGGTACGATAAAATGGATTATTATATCGAATGGGACGACCGACTCGTCTTCAATGGTGCGCTCGATGAAATCGTCGGCGACGACGGCGCAAACCTCGACAAATCGCAGTTTAGCGTTGCATGGCTCATCACAAATCACGTCGATTGGACGTTGCCAAGCGATTTAGGCGTCGATCAAAGCGGGAAAACGCTCGTCGAAAAAATGTATCAAACGATGGCTTTCGACGACGATGAATTGCGCAAATTCATCACGACTTTAGACGAAAAAGGCGTGCTCAAAGATGCCATCGTCGTCATTACGGGCGATCACGGCTACGATCTCGGCGAGTACGAAGTCGAGAAATCGCAAGTTGCTGGGCTCGAAGCATGCCGGCGCAACGTGACGTGGATTCCGCTCGTCATGATATCGAATCGCGAAGATATGCCACGAGGCGAGCAATTGACGATTGCTTCGCATTCCGACGTCGCGCCGACGATTTTGTCGGCGCTCGATATATACGACGACAACGTCTTTACGGGCCACGATTTGTGGACGACGAACCAACGCATCACGATCAATACGAAATATGGCAATTCGATGATCGAAACGAACGATTTTACGGCAGTGTTTTCTGATCCCGTCGATCGACTCTATTCGACCCACGACTATATGCAACGGTCGAATGTCGCCTCCTCGCATCCAGATGTTTTGAAAGAGCTCCGTCGCTTGGTCGACGATTATTGTGCGATCGTCGACTATGCATACGAGCGTGGGATGTTTTAGACGAAAAAGCCGTGCGTATGCGCACAGCATAGCGTGCACATAGCACGGCAGCGCAGGCGTATGCGCGCAAGGGCGGAACGCCCGAGCACATAGCCGTAGCCCCAGAGCCCGTATTGAGCCCATGGGGCGAAATAGGGCGATAAAAGTGTTTTTTGTCAGTTTGATGCAGATACAAGGAAGCTAGCCCAAGGGGGGCGGGGGCGTACTCAGGTACGTTCCCGCCGCACGAGTGGCGACGCTGACGCAGTAGGTGCGCAAACTGGCAAAAAAGAGAGCCCGTATTGAGCGATAGCGAAATAGAGCGATAAAAGTGTTTTTTGTCAGTTTGATGCAGATACAAGGAAGCTAGCCCAAGG
>ERZ1034719.570-NODE-570-length-20971-cov-15.368426_pt1 | contig 20971 bp, 16 predicted proteins | sample MGYA00520703_ERZ1034719 | MGnify/ENA primary metagenome ERZ1034719 (study PRJEB33766, sample SAMN09781716) | gut metagenome | biome: gut microbiome | host: Homo sapiens | place: Madagascar | study: EMG produced TPA metagenomics assembly of the PRJNA485056 data...
CCCTTATGCGGTCGGCGTTGCCGTCCGCTGTGTCCTGCGAGGGGAAAGCAAGGCAACCCCTCGCTTTCTCCTGCTTATTTTCGTACGGAGCGTAAAACTGCCGTTATACCGCCGATTTTTTGTGTTTGCAGTCAAATTCGGCGAGCTTTTTCAAAACTGCCTGATGCCTTGTTTCCTCGTGTAGCCGTATCAGTTGTTGCTCGTAATACCGCTCTACCGCTTCCGCAATCGGGCGTATTGTATAGCGCAAATTGCCGTTGCGCTTTTCTCCATTTTGGGTGATGACGGAGGTCGGCTCGGCAGTAATCAGCCGCTTTTCAATCAGGCTGCCCACATATTTCTTGACGGTGTTTTTGCTCATACCGACAGCATTGCCAATCGTTTTGTAGCTCGGATGGCACTGAAATGTTTTCCTGTCCTCGCAGTACATCAGATACGCATACACTGCGATCTCACCGGTGCTGAGACCCAAGCTGAAAATTTCATTCGGCAGAGGAAAATAATCCCGGATCGCATCACGCTTTGGATATCGGGTGAATTTCAAATGCTGCCTCCCGTCTTTTCTTCGACCCATGCGCGAAATTTTTCTTTCGGTACGATGAGCCGTGAGCCGATACGCAACGACGGAAATCCTTTCTCGTGCATCAGCTCGTAGCTGCTTGAGATGGAGATACCGAGGAGCTTGGCTACCGTTTCAGCATTAAGGAACAACGGCAGATCCTCATAAGCGGTGTAAACAGATTCTTTCATTGGTTTTTCCTCCTGTTAAATTCACACGGTTTTTCGCCGTGCTATGTAGAGGACTGCTGTTTTGCAAAACAAAAAGACCCGCACTCAATCCCGATGCTGATCTGCATCGGTGATTATGTAAGTGCGAGTCTGAAACTCAAAACAGAAATATGTGTATTCAATTGTCGGTTGCCTTCTTTACTTGCAGTATAACATACCGAGGAAATTCTGTCAAGTTTTTTCGCCAACAGTGTATATTCCGGCGCTTTTGCGGGAATACTGTTTTCTTTGTTTTCTGCGGTGCAGATTTTAACCGTGCTGTGTCGAACTGAAAATCGCAAGGCCAAACCGCGAAATCGGCTCGGGCTTGTTTCTGCAAATTCAATCCTCTGACGGCTCGTACAACACTTCGGTCATGATTCTCGCCGCGAGCTTAAAGCCGCTGATAAACGCTTCGCGCTCATTCATACCGTGCAGTTCCGCCTCGCAGTCTTTGAGCTTTTCAAAGGTTTCTTTTTGCTGAGCCGTAAGCGTCGGTATCAAGCTGTCCTGATGCCGAATAACATAGCTCAACACTTCGCTGTAAGCACTCCCGCGCTTAAAACTGTGTTCGTGCGGAACGATATTGCCGTAGTACAGATCTTCAAGCGTTGTCATTTTCATTCCACCTCACATAAGAAGAGGACGACATGTCATCGGTCATACCCGACACCGTGTCGCCCTCATTTATCATTTTCTCTGCCGCAATCAGCGCGTGCTTGACAAGCAGCATTTCAAGCCAAGTACGCTCGTCGTATTCCGACAGACGCCCATTTTGGAGGAAGTCTTTCATCACTTCTCCCATAATGCCGTACTTTTCTCCCACGCCTTCTCCGCGGTACAATTCTTCTAAACTCATCTGTGCCATATCCGCACCTCCTTTGCAGTACACAACAGTACCACAGGTTGGCGCGGAAGTCCAGAGAAAATATTAAAAACTCTACTAAAGTGCATTTTTCGATTAAGCCGATGGAAGTTCTCATATTTTTATTCAAAAAGGGAGGTTATCTCGTTAGATAGCTACTCATGTGCCAACAACCATCTTATTTTTTACCAAGTATCCGAACCAATGCAGTAGCAATATTTTCAGCTTCTTCTTTTGTGTTATCTTTGCTTAGAGATATTCTTATGGTGCCAGCGGCATACTCTTCTGGAACCCCAATAGCTTTAATTACATGAGAAATCTGAGTGTTAACAGTATCACAAGCAGAACCAGTTGAGATACAGATTCCCATAAGATCCATTCGATGCAAGATAGCTTCTCCATCAGAGTTTTTAAAAGATAAGCTGATATTTCCCGGGATGTGGTTATCAGCCCCATTCTTAATGAAGTCTAAATCTCCGATACCAGATAATAATACTTGCTCAAGTGAGTAAATGTATTTTTTGTTTTCCTCTATGTGCTTGATATTCATTTTGAGAGCGGTAGCCATACCCACTATTTCAGCGATATTTTCCGTACCTGCTCGCAGACCTCGCTCCTGAGACCCACCATCATTCAATGGCTTAATCTCAGTCCCGTTACGAATGTATAGAAAGCCGACTCCCTTTGGACCATTGAATTTATGAGCCGAAGCAGACAACATATCAATTCCGAGATCTTGCACATTGATTGGAATGTGTCCGACTGCTTGAACTGCGTCGGTATGAAATAGCGCCCCATGTTTGTGTGCAATCGCGACCAACTCCTTTATTGGTTCAATGGTTCCAATCTCGTTATTGGAGAACATGATAGAAACAAGACGGGTATTCTCTGTTATTAACTCTTCAAGAGCATCTGCAGTAATAATGCCAGATCTGTTGGGAGATACGAATGTAACAGGATACCCCATGCTTTCTATTGCCGAACATGTGCGAAGAACAGCATGATGTTCTATAGAAGAGGTAATAGTGGCTCGTTTGTAAGGATCTGAAAAAGCAGATCCCTTTATAGCCCAGTTGTCGCTTTCCGTGCCTCCGGAGGTAAAATAAATTTCCTCCGGTAAGGCGCCTATACATTCTGCAATGGTAGCTCTTGCGTCTGTAATGGCTTTTTTCGGTTTGCGTGCAAATGCATATGGCTGTGAAGCATTCCCGTACTCTTCAAGAAGCCAAGGTATCATCGACTCAAACGCAGCTTTATCCAGTTTTGTTGTTGCCGCATTATCGGCATAGATATATTGCTTCATTAGCTATAACACCTCACTTGAACAGTGTGCAGCCCTCGTTCTTGAATTCCTCAATCTTGGCGAGCAGCTCCTCTTCGGTTACTTCAAGATATTCCGCCAGACAGGGCAAGCAATAAAAAGCTGTAGCTTTCTTATCGATTATCTTTTTAGTAAGTCCTATTTCATCCTTTGTCAACGGAGTTTTTCCGCATACATAACATTTTTTTGTTTCCATGTCACTCAGCATCTATGCCGTAAATCTTAAATGGTGGCAAATCCTTTCCGGCATACTCTACATCAAGTAAGCCAAGCTGATATTTAATCGTATCTCTCATCCTGCGAGCACGGTCAAAGCAGTATCTCTTGAATTCTCTCGGTGTTATATCTTCCATGCGCTGAACATTCGGGAAGAGCAGTTTCAGGTATGCCGTAGCAATTCGCTTCACGGCTTCGGTATCACGCGTGTCGGCTCCTTCTGGTACAACAATATATTCGTCCACGATGCTCCTGTAGGTCATATCACTGCGAAGTTCATGCATGATTGAACAGAAGTATTCCGAATTCAACGCCCATCCATTTACCTTCAAATCGTCTTTCATGCGTGGAATATTCCATCCTTTAATGAATCCGTGAAATCTTTCAATCAACGCTGACTCATGGAAAACGAGCGGCAACTCGGTGAACATATTCTCATAACCGTCTGCATCCATGATTTCCTTGCGAATGTTGCCACAAAGTATCATACCGGCATCTGCAGTTCCTTTATAGTCGCCCACGGTAAATGTGCCCTGTTCCAAATAGCCTTTCAAAGCAGCCCGCATCTCATCGGTATCGGTAAAAGAAATTGTCTGCACTTCGTCCAGTGTGACGAAATCGCTCCCGGAAATCAATCCCTCTCGGCGCTTTGTCTGGTCATAGAACATTTTGGCGCGGCTCATGACACCACCGCTGGAAAGCCACCCATATCGGCTAACATTTCCAAAAAGATAAGATTTGCCAGTACCCTTTGGAGCAAGCTCGATCAGATTCAGGCGCTTTTCAACAAACGGAAGCAGTCTGGTAAGCATAGTGAGCTTTTCTTCTTCGGTTTCGTATCCGGCGGCATTATAGTCAACAGCTCCAAGGATAACATCAATCCATTCGTCGGTAGTGAATTCTTTGCGGGCCTCTTTGTAGTCCTCAAGGTCAATATCGTAAGGACAGAAATTTTTGAAGGAAGCAAGCTTGATTTTTCCATCTTTAGAATTTTTGGCTTTAGACGATTTTCTTTCGTACTCAAAGGTAAAATCAAAATCGTCTGGCGAGCGATATCCAAGCTCCACCATTCCCCATATATCTCTTCCTTTTACAAGGTCATCTTTGCATGAATCCCACACATCGCTTTCAATGATAGTTTCTTTAAATCCCAAGCCGAAATCTGGCAGAGCAAAAGAAACCTCACCGGTTTTGATGTCAATATTTACAGATACCTTGGCAAGAAATTTTACTGTCTTACCTTCAATAACAATGTCATTTTTTATCGCATTCCAGTCGTCTTTTCTAGGAATATATTTTTTGACAAATCTGGCAAGATCGTCTTTATCAAATTCACCCTCGTCGTCCTCGAACTTTTTCAGCAGCCAATCGCGCATAAAGGCAGGGAGACTCAGTGTGGAGAAGAAGTTGGTTTTCTTCAAATCTTTATAGACAACCATCTCGTCAAAATTATCTCTTAGCTTTTCGGAAAGCTCCATAGTTCTCCTCCTTAGAATTCATCACCAAAATCGAAATCATCTTTAACTGTAGCGGTCTTGCCTCTCACCTTGAAGGAAACACTACCGATCAAATCAGCACCGTCAAAGACATCGGCCGTGTACGGCTTCGTCTTTGCCCGCTTAATATCTTTAAGTCCAAAGGTGTAATGTGATCCATCTTCCGATTCACCTTGATAAGGCTTATCTTCGATCACAAGACTGATGTTGTTCGGTGACTCCACATCTGAAATGTACAAGTTCAGCGTAACACCATCATGTCGATCTGCAGTAATATCGTCAGGATGTATAACCGTAATCTGAACGCTTGCCTGCTTTTTCAGTGTCAGCGTAATTACAGGTACAACAATTTCTTCAAGGCTGGCGCCTCCGTGAACTTCTACATTGGCAGTGCGGCTGCCACGGAATCTGCCATAATCGGAAAGAATGATAAATCCGTTATCCTCAACCTTGTAAGGAACATCGCATCCATCGAAAGCCTTGCAGCATCGTCCAGAGTGTTCACCCTTGGTGTCGGTTTCATACGGCACTTCCTGCTTTTTTATAACAGCCAATCTGGAAGCGCCGTGATCGCTTGCGATAACAAACGATTTGCAGTTATGCATGCCGAGCTCCATCGCAGCAGTATTCAGAGCTTTTTCGATTATCTCAAGCTCTGCCGGAATATGAATCGGGTCCTCGTCATCCGTAAAGAAATAGCCACCCTTATCCTTATGCTTGATGTTGTCGAGCTGTTCTTCTTTGTATTTTTTACCGCCCGTCCATTGTTCATAGAACTGCTTGTTCATCGATGTAATTGTCGGCAGATCGGAGCGGACAATATCTGTATGAATCGACAGACCCTTTTTCTTCGCAAGGGCGGTAATATAAGAAAGGTACTCCACGCCTAATGCGTCGATCCAATACAGGTAAGCACTGTTCTTGTCTGCAATGGCCTTGATCGCATTATCCCTTGTGGGTAGCTGCGCGTATGAAATGCCAGATGCATACTTCTCAACGAGCTTGACAAAATCATCTGAAATGCGATTGGAAACCTTTTGCTGCTTATAAAAATCAAAGTATTCTGTCAATTCGCTTGCAAGTACAGGGCAGTCAAATATATATTTCTTCAGATATGCATCAAGAGCGGGATATACATAGGATATGGCTTCACTAAAGCCGTTCCGTGCCACCCACTTAACTGCAGTCTTCTTTTCCAGTAGTGTATTATCAGTCAGGCGATAGATGCTCTCTGCCGGATCAATTTCATTTGCCTTCACAAAGATGGCAACATCTTCTTCTGGGAAATCTTTTAGCAGCTTTTTTCTCTCATCATACAACCGTCTAAAATGCTGGTATTTATGGGAAAGCTCCGTAATCTTTACCATAAGATTGGTTTTGAAATCCTGAAAACTCAGGGTTTCATCAACCACAAGTTTCAGGTAGGCGTTTTGTGTCTGGTTCGCATTTAATTTGAAATACAGGAAAACCAGCCAGTTTCGATACTCAAGGCCGGAAACTGCCAAGCACAAATCGTCAACGATTCTTTCGTCAATGCCGTTCTTATCAAATACGGTCTTGATGTCTTTACCGTATTTATTTAGGTCCTTCAGAAGCCGCTGCCACTGTTCTTTCGTACCGAGCCCGATATCAAGTGTAAAGTTCTCAACAAGCAGCTTTACAACAGAATATGCTCCTGAGAGGTTAGATATCGGAAAGAGGGTGTTATCAAGAACCAATGAGGTACTTGCATATACATTTCCGCAAGCGCCGTCTTCCAGTGCTCGTAGCAAATGTTTTACACCTTCATTTGCAACAAGACCAACATCTTCCGGTGTATTCGTAATTGATATGTTCGTGAGAGAATTGGCGGAGATATATGCTCTCTGCTGGTCCACTATCTTGTTATCATCACGGATAATTTTCGTGGCCTGAATAGGAACCCCCCTCAGCAGAAGAATGGCTCTTGCATTTCCAAGGGTGGTATTCTTCAACCTACGTAGCTCCTTCTCTGCAATGGCGGGTCCTCTGAGTGCAAGATATTCACCAAGACCGACGACGACAAATTTGTTGTTTCTATAATCCACATCGGAAGTTCGGAAATAATCCACCAGCTCATCTACGCTAGGAAATTTATCATCCTTGAAGCAGAAATCACTCATTCTTACAATGGAGATATCCATTTGCTTCAATTCTTCCAGTACAGAAGAGTAGTCTTCATCACCAACTACATAGAAAAACGGCAGTCCTTTTGCAGTTGATATGTAGTTTTGCACTTCTCGGCAAAGCATATCTTACTCCTCCTTGTTAATAATGATCTTGATGCCAAGGCCCATATCCTTTCTGACAATGTCTGTCAGCCATTTCTTTAGTTCTGCATCGTCCATGCCTTCGATGATGTCGACAACCTTATCACTGCCGCCTGCATTATATTCAGCGTTCGCCATACTATCAACCTTGCTTCTAATAGAAGGGTTGTCATTCCATTCATAGGCGCTAATCCCGGTACTTTCCAGTGCGTCTCTTACCGCATTCATATCTGAAATTAGGCTTGTGTAATCACCAATAATATGCTTTGCAAAGCACTCATCACGATAATCAGCGAAAGCAATATCATCAAAGAAGTCAGCTTTCTGAAGAAATTCCAAAGCCTCCTTGATATCCGCTTCGCTTTGCGTGCTACTGTTAAGTGTAGCAAACACTTTCTTTGCGGCGATATACTGAGTATCTTTCATGCAGCACAGAATTGGCGTGCGGTGTTTTTCAGACCATACACGAGGATTTTTACTTCCTCCGGTCTTATCGCTCCACAGCTTATAAAGTTGCGATTTCGCCTGATTCTTTCTGTAGTCTTCTGCGGCTTTTTTCACGGTAGCATTGCTTGCTGTGGAGGAGACAGTAAACATCTCAGATGTGATGGAATTCTTGATTTCCTCACATTCTGCCTCAGTAAAACCTTCTAGATAGGGAGCGTATATATCCATAAAGACTGATAGAGGATTATTAAGTATCCCCCGAATATCAGCCATATGATTGGTCATCTCATCAAGGAATGACTTTACATGCTCTGGTAGCATATCCTCGTAGTTTGCAATGCGAAGTAAACTGTAGAAAAACTTATCAAGTGCAGGCTTTTTAGCCTTGACAGACTCGCAGGAGAAACCGATAAACTTCAACGTTTCTCGCCATTCCTTAAATGCAGCATCCTTGGAATGAGCAGTAACATTCAGAAGAATGTTGGTAGACTTCACAACTTCATATTCAGTTATGAGTTTTCGGATTTCATCCTCTCCAGTCGACCCAATCCAAAGGGCAGAATACTGAACGCTGAACAGTTTCTTAATATCTGTCATGACGGAATCATCTGCACCGATTTCTTTGGCAACATTCAACAGCTTGCCGCCCTCAAAACGTTCAAGGAATATATGCATACCCTTTTTGCAGTTGTCAAGAGTGAGCAGTGCCTTCAGATTTTGCGCGGATGACGGCCGCTGAATTGCAATCTTACCGATTTCATTGGCCACATCGTGTGCTTCATCGCCTTTACTCTGCACGAGCTTGATATAAAGCTTGACAAGGTCAAATACCCCGGTAGTGTCCACATCTTCCAGGCACCAAACAGGATATGACAGGTCTCTCATTTTTGAAAGAACGAGCGTACCTGCCTGCTGGGGTGAGGAGCATGTGTTGGCGGTAATATTCCATGCGTTTTCCGTGAGCTCATAGAATGCCTTTTCCTCTTCGGTCAAGCTGACAATATAGGTTGATTTAGGACTCTTACCGATATAGTTTCCAATCATCTCAGAAAGCTTGTCTGGCGTCATGGAATCTCTGTGTCCTTCCGCATCCATAGAACGATATGGCTCTGTACTATATTCTTTCAGCAGGAAACCGGTAATGAATGCAGAAAGGTTACAGACGGAAAAGCCAAAAGTGGTTTCCAAGTAATCGTAAATTTCACCAATTGAAATCTTACCGCTACTCTTGAAGGCATCTTCAATCATCTTGTCAACAGATTTCTTTATGATGACGATATGCTCACCAGCAAGAGACTCGTCCTTCCAATATTCCTTCTTGCCCCAGAATTTGCCCAGAATGGACTTTTCACATCCGGCAATCAGACCCTTGATTTCCATTACGCCCATACCGTATTTTGCAACGGGCTTCGGAGTAGTGAGCTTCAACTGAGTTTCTGAAAGGCCCTTTGTAAAGTCTTGTACATGCTTGAATCGATTCAGGACAATCGTTTGCAGAATAGTCTGAACAGCGCCAGCGCCGGTTGCTTTTTCACCGTCCTGATTTGCATAGGTAAAGACGATGAACTGTCCGTCGTGAATACGATCTTTCCAATCACGCTCCAGTACATCTTTTGCCTTTTTTGCATTTTCTTTTGACTGCTGTCCGTTGTTGCCATTGTAATACATTGACATAGCGGAGTAGTCTACATACTGCTCAAAAGCTTCTAATCCCAAAGGTGTGGACAAAGCATCAATAATAGCAATGTTTTTATATGCAGGATCTGCGATGGTTTTCTTTATCAGAGTGCGGAAGCTTTGAGCTTCTTCGTCGGTCTTTGCCAGCGCAAGTACGGCATAAAAATGCCAGCCCACATCTTTGTTCTTCAAGGCATCCATAGCTTTCTTGAAATCTAACATAGTTACAACCGGCAGTTTGCCGCTTTCCAAATCCAGCGCGTAGCGAAGCTTCAGCGCAGGAGGAAGGCTGAGTGCCGTTGCAACAGCAGCACCTTCCGAGACGAGCTTGGCAGTTGTACCTTGCTTTTCACGGATATCCTTCTTGAACGCCTCAATCTTGGTGCTATCACCTGCAAGAACAGCAGCGGAATACACTTTTTTGCCGTCCGCAATCGGATTTTCAATCAAGATACCTTTCTTTACCAGAGCTTTTGCGATGCTCTTGCAGGAGGATTCTAGTTCGCCGGTATCGCCTTCAAAAGCATAGCTGAGATTTTGGTCCGTAGGCTTTAGAATCGGCAGTGCACCGCCCAGTCGCTGGTCAATAGACTGCATAATCAAAATGGTCTGCAGGACGACTTTTTCTTTATCATTTAGTTGTGTCTGCTGAGGGAAGGTGTCCAAAATAAGCTTGATGTCTGAGGACAGGTAATCTTTGCCCTTCTCATAGAAGAAGTCCCAGAGCATATCCACGGTTAGGAAGGGTCGGTCGGAAAGTGGGCTGGTGTTCTGGATAAACCACTGAAATGCCTTGACATCCATATCCTTCGGCGTTTTGATAAAGTCAAACATACTACGCTGATTGGACTGGAAAGCAGAGGCAATATTTTTTAGAACGAGTGCCGCAATTGGATGAATAGGTAAAATATCCCGCATCACATTTTCACCGCTAATATTTGCCGCTTTGATGACGGCATTTCGGGCATTCGTCACAGAAGAATTCAAATCTCCGGTCATTCGTACCCAGCTCGCTTTTGCGGCGGGCTTTACGCTAAATGCATGACCGATAAGGTCAAAGGCGATGTTGTCAGGCAGGGTGATTTCCACCTTATCAAAGCGTTGCTGCACAACAGACCAAGGATTAGTCTTATCTCCGCTGTCATACTTTTTTGCAAGGGAGGATAGAGGATGCGTAACGATGACGAAGTAGAATGGTTTTTCCTGACAGATGGAAACAATTTTCTGAAACTCGCCCAGAGATGTGCTGTTCTGACGGAAATAGTCACTGAACTCGTCCCAGATAAGAACGAGCTTAATATTATTTTTATCGATAATATCCACAATCCAGTCACGCAGGGAATCTGCGGAAAGGTCGAGAGCTGTAATGCCCTCTTCTGCGGCAAGACCGAAAATATTATCCATTAGAGAGGATACATCGTTGCTCTTTTTCAGTGTGTTGATAATCTCATCTGCAGAGGACTGAGAAAAGGTGGACATCCACTTCGGCTTTTGAAGTAGAGCGTTCATAAACTGATTGTGAATCGGATCTTCCAGCCAAGCAATAACGCTCTCTTTCAGGGAATTTTCACCCTTGTATGAGACCTTGTTCGTATCCAAGGCCTTCTTGATGCTTTCCTGCACCGCAAAGAAAAGCTGTTGTGGTGTGGTAATGCTTCCGGAGGCATAGCGGTATGCCGTCACAATGCCCTGCGCCTTGTGACCGATAAGCTTTTCTAGCAGAACAGGATTCTTTTTCAGCGTCTCAAACTTGTCCCAATATGCTCTAACTTCATTTTCCGGCACCTCCAGTAGCTTTTTGAGTGTATAAGCGCACTGAGATTTACCGGTACCGTAAGCACCGTGAATCCAAATGGAACGATTTGTGTTGCCACTCAGCATTTTTTCCGTCAGAGTGAGTAGGTCGACAAAGGTCTGATGGGGGTAGGTAGTATCCCAAGCCGCGCCGCTGTTGATGGCGGACTCGTCAATGCAAGGAAAATACTTTTCATTAACATCAAAGTATTCGCAGTATTTCAGATTCTGTACCGGCATCTTATAATTCCTCCTTGAACAGGTTCAGCACATCGTTGCTGGTCTTATCCCGCAGGGTGATGGTTTGCAGATCATTGGTAAATGTTGCATTGATGAATTCCGGGTACGCAGAGGAAAGACCTAAGAGAATAGATTTAAGCTCCTCCTCATCATACAGACCGAAGATACGCACCGGGCTGACACCATCACGCTCTACAGATTCGTTGAAGAGATAGGAAACATGGAACTCCTTGTCCATGTTGCACTTCTCGGCAAATTTATAAAGTGCATAAAGTACAACCCGATTATCGCTGATGGAGCACTTGGTTCGCACCATATCATCGTCATCAGTTACATAGCCGAAGTTCAAAACTGTCCCGAACGGAGTATCTACGATACGCTTATATGCCTTTGCTATAGATTTTGCATCCTTTGGCTTAACTTCAAGTGAAATAAGCATTTCTTCAATTTGCTTACGTTCATAAAAATAGCCAATATCCATATTTTTGATATACCAAGCAATTTGCGGATTCTCCATTGCAAGATTAACTAATACAAGCCCAAGAGCAGTATCCGTCTCCCATCCGATATTGCTTATCAACTCTGCAAAATCAGTAAAATGGTTTTTCTCATTAAGGCCGGCATCTCTGAGAAATCTTCTGAACATGTCATACATCATGGGACCAAGTGTATGCTCTGTAAAGAAATCCTCCTTTAATTCAAAGAACGAAACTAACCAGTCACGCTTTGGTGCATGGTCAGCAAACGAGTTTAAGCTTTTCATACTTTTTCCTCCTCCTTGTGGATGGCGAAGCGAATGGAACAATAGACATCCACTTTCAATCATATGGCATTGATAGCAATGCAAGCAGTTGGTTATACTGAGTTTTCCATTGATAAACTTAATACAGCCATTTCTGCAGTTTGTTTCACACACCTGACATGCTGAACAGTATGCTGATTTTCTGAAAACCTGCTTAAATAATCTTGAAAACTTTGGCTTTTCTACAGATAGCCTTTCAGGCAGAGAAACGATATATCCATTTTCTGTATTCTCAACTTGAAACGCAATTTCTTCACCTTCATAGCGTACCGTGTAACCGCTATCGGTTTCCGTAAGCATCCCCAATGTCTTTATCCATTCTTTCCAGTCTTCATTAGGGTTCGTAACGGTTATTGTAATAAAGCCATTTGTTATATTCTCTGCACACCGAAATTTATTTTCCTTTAAATCTCTACCATTATTTCTTGCGCACCAGCCACCGTTTGTGATGTAAGAATTGACTTTTTGGGGATCTGATGATAGGTAAGATTTTTTGATATATCCTACATATTCATCAATATCCTGCGTGTACGCATTCCTTCTGAAATAGTCGCTTGCTCCTCTACCCATAGGACAAAACAAGCATCCTGCACGAGAATTGCCCTTTTTATAGGCATTATTTATGTTGAGGTGATTCAGAAAGATGTACAGCCATATCTCTGCAGACGTCCATTCCAGAATAGGATTGAAACTGTACTGACCTTTCTGCTTCTTCCCAAAATTCTCATAGTCATATTTGCTTCGCGCCAAGCTTTCGTGTGCTCGAACACCGACAAAGTCCATACCAATATAGTCATCTTTACCGGTTATTTCCCTCATTTTCAGAGTCTGTGGCGTGCTTTTATGTACGCTACAGCACCAGCGAAGTACTCTGGCAGGCGGACCAAAAAGCTCCCATGAATCTTTGGGTTCAAAATGCGAGCGGGCAATGTAGAATGGAGTGCCGTCTGCTTCACACTGTTTTTTTGTTTCTTCTACTGCCTCATAGGTATCCGGAAACTCCATGCCGGTGTCGCCGAAGATCACAACGAAGCTACCTTTTGGCAGCGCCTTTTTCACAAGGTCCAACAGTACTGCGCTGTCTTTACCTCCGGAGAAAGCCACATGAAAAATATCCAGTTTGTCCTTAAACTTTTCATACTCCTTAACAATTTTCTTAACGGTGGAATCCTCTATAACAGTAAGTAGATCCTCGTTTGCGGCACACATGGCCTCTATATCCATCTGCTCCAACTTAGCGCCATCAGCCTTGCCAAAGGGAATCGAACCGTTTTCATCTCTAACTGGCTGAAGTTCCGGCGCAGTATAAAGGTCACCGCCTTTTGTCTTGGCTATCTGTACACCTCTGTACCAGTAAATATTAGATTCTGCCCACATATAGGGCACATCGTTCTGTTTGTCGTAATCCCAGTATTTATCAAAACCAAGAATGTCCAACTCCGCAGCGTAAATGGGTCTTGGCTCCTTGGAAAAATTCGTAGGAGTGGAATTCAGTATGATTCCCCCTGTTTCCGAATCAAAAGTATAGGAATACATACAATCACCTCTCTTTCCGTAATTCCGACGCTCGCTGTGCGATTTCGCCCAGCTTGGCGTATTTACTCTTGGCCATATAGCCCGTGTTGAACAAGTATTGTCCGATAACCTCCGATGACAGTTCTACATCGGTCCTCGCAAGGGCAATGGCGAGCATTTCGTTGTATTTCTTATTAAAATCCTTCTCTGCGATAATTCCGGCATTTTTGTCGTTGAAATGAATCACATGAAGGCTGTATTTTCTACTGTACTTATAGCAGAAGCTTTCCAGCAGATAATGGTTCCAGTTCTGCCCGCAAAGCGGGAACATAGCAAAGGTGGTCACATCCCGAATTGCACGGAAGTTATCAGTAATAAATCCAGCTAGCACTGTGTCAATCTCATCTATAGAGAAATTTACAAGCCGATTGGCCACAAAACGGTTTTTGTCTACCCGCACCATATCGTCATAAAGCGCTTGAAATGCATATTGACGGTTTATACCTCCGGTCAATTCCACCACCTTATCTGCCACCTCATCAAAGGTGCATTCGTCTTTGTCTTTTATGTACTGCTTCAGCAGCATTACGGCATCCAACTCAGATTTTTCCTTTGTAAGAATTTTCCCGTTCAGATGATATTTGCCGGACAGCACTTTTTTATATATTGCATTATATATTGCGGTCTGCGTAAGCTCGTAGTTTTCTTCTTCAATACTGCCCAGAGGAACGTCGCAAAGTGAAGCAAAACCGTTCTCCTCACAGATCTCGTCCACAAAGTCGAGAATATCTTCTTCCTCGTCTTTTGTGATACGGAAACGGTCGATAAACAAATATTCTCCCTCGGAGGACAATACAAAAAGGTCATTTCCCGATATTACACGCCAGATATTTCCTATCGGTATGTACGGCAGACGATCACTCAGTCTGTGTACGCTTTCCACCGGATGCGCTCCCCAAATTCGCTTTAACTCACCGGTGACGGCATCCTTTTCGGAACATCTGCTACCTTTGACCATGAACTTCTTGGAGAAGGAACACCCTGAAATATTGTACTGAAGATACTCCTTGAGCATATCGGGGGATGTAATAACATGGGACTCCATCCATTCCTGCTTGTTTTCAAACAGGCTTTCATAATAAATAACAACTGCACCAGATGATAAAATATCGTCAACGATGCGCTGAAGCTCCTGTAGCATATCGTCATTTTTGCAGTAAACCTTGTCGTCGATAACGGTGCCAGAAGACAGGATAGAAGTTTTCAAAGCTTCATCTTCTTCTGGGAGTGTGATTCCCATCTCATCCGCAAACTGACGGAAGCGCATGAGTTCCCTTATGGAATCATACTTGAATCCGTACTCATAGTGCTGTTTCAGCACGGCGACTATTTCACTGTTTGCTTCTACCGGATCAGTGATTTGATTGTCATGTCTTTTTCCGAGAGATGCAGCAGCTTTTTCTGGAATATCAGCACCTATGAATTCCAGTAGCTTGTTAATAGCAGCGCTGAAACGATTATGCTGGTTATCATTATAGCTAATGAAATCAGAATCACTATACAATTCGGATGCTGTTGCGATAATCTTTTCTTTATCTTCATTGAATAACGAGTAGGATAAATACCCATTGTCAATGGCATAACGCTCCGCACTTCTGATTGAGGAAACATAAGAGACGCAAGTTTTGTCTGCAAGCTTGGCAGTATTCTGTAAATAGGCAAGAAATTCGGCCTCGCAAGCAGCCGAGGTAGGGGCATTTACCAACATCGAATGTTTAGATGCTGTCGTCCCGGCTTCCTGTTCCGTCAAAGTGGCAAAAGTGCTCATCGACTTTGCAGAGGGTTCAATCACAAGCATATCTGAATCAGTCGCTTGATCTGCCTTTTTTGAAAGCTGTGAGCAATATTGCATATAAGTTTGAAAATCATCGTTTATATTTTTGATGAGTTTTCTGTTCTTAATTTGGAAGATTTTATTCTTTCCAGCAGCCTCATAAATAGTTGTCAACATTGCCGTATCTGTAATATCAAATATCGAGCCTGATATCAACTTAAAGACAACAGCGAAATGTTCCATCTTCAGGATATTTTTCTCTATCCACTTACATCTCTGGGCGGGAAGAACAGATGCAGCCCACACCAAAAAAGCTTCTTTGTTATTTTGCTTGGCTGCAACCATTCTTTTCGCCTCCTCAAGTATGTCAAAATATCTTTCTGTATCTGTGCGGTAGAGTTCTACCACTTCCTTAAATAGTCTCGTTGCTGGGACATAAACATTTTCGCCTTTGTACGCAGAATCCATACTCTGCATCTGATAAGAGATACCATTCTCGTTTCTATAAACTTCATCAATCACTTTTCCGCGATTGATAGCCATGTTGCGTAATTGTTCCGAAACACGTTTGATAATTTGTATCCTTGGCTGACACTTTTGCTGAGTCTCAAGATATCCATCAAGTAGGATTGCGGCTTCATATATATCCCACTTCGGTTGTTTTTTACCAGTATTCATTTCATTCTTCAACACATGATTATCCATATCATCTTTCCTAAGAGTATTGATGAATCTATTCTTGGCTAATACTATTTTTCGAACATGGAATGTCTCATCAAAGTTAAAACCAAATTTCATAGGGCATCATGTTTCGCTTTAGATAATAGAGAATAAGTGCCTGATGTTTTACGTTAAATGCGAATAATAGCTGATATGCTTGATAAAACCTCATATCATCCAGATCGGCACAATCAGATTGTCTCTATCAAACGCTCCGAACTGCTCCGCCATGCAGAGGACAGCGCCGGTGCCGAGCTGGAGGGGACTCCTATCCATCACGCTAAAAACACGGGTCAGACGCTTATCGGGCGTAGCGGTCTTTTTGATCTCCAATGGACAGAGCTTCCCATCGCCTTCCAGAATGACGTCGATCTCTTTAGCATCTCGGTCGCGGTAGAAGTAGAGATACGGTTCCAATCCCGCATTCTGATAGCTTTTCATGATTTCCGACACGGTGAAGTTTTCCAGCAGTGCGCCACTCATGGCGCCGCTTTCGGCCACCTCCGGAGAGGACCATCGGGTCAGATAACAAACCAAACCGGTATCATAGAAATACACTTTCGGCGTCTTGATGGTACGTTTGAGGACGTTATTGGAATAGGGGTGTAGCAGGAAGATGATCCCCAACGTTTCCAAAATGTTGACCCAGTTCTTCGCCGTAGGCATATCAATATCCGCATCATCGGCCAGTGCTTTGTAGTTTAGAAGTTGCGAGCAGCGGGCAGCAACAGCTGTGACGAAACGATTGAATTTCAGCGCATCCACACTGCCGGAAAGTTCCCGGACATCCCGCTCCACATAAGTGGAAAGATAAGACGAATAGAAAATATTTCGGTCAGGCGACTGTCCGCTGATGAGCCCCGGCATGGAGCCAAGCCACAGGCGGGCGAACAGCTCCGGCGTGGTTACGGGCTGAAATTGATCGCGCTCTGCTAGCAATCGATCCATATCTGTCGTAAAGGGCACGCAGGGGGCGCCGATGATTTCCCGCTGCGACATGGGGGACATGTGCAGAAGTGCCACACGGCCTGCTAAGGATTCTTGCACGCCCCGCATGAGGCGGAAAATCTGCGAGCCGGTCATCCAGAAATCGCCGGGATTGTGATATTCATCGATATGGATTTTGATATAGGTAAACAGCTCAGGAGCATATTGCACCTCATCGATAAGTACCGGCGGCTTATGAAGCTGTAAAAACAATGCCGGGTCATTTTTGGCCATGTCGCGTACCGTCAGATCATCAAGGGTCACATATTCACGGCCGATGTTTTCTTTCTGAGCCAGAGAGCGCAGCATGGTTGTTTTGCCTGCCTGCCGCGGACCGGTCAAGAGAATAGCTGAGTAAGACTGGCTCAGTTTTAAGATTTGTTCTTCTATATGTCGGCTGATATATTTCATTTGTATCACCTATCCATATAATTCGGCTAATTTTAACTACGCTATTATTATAGCCGAAATCGAGGAGTCTGTCAACAAATTTTCGGCAGATTTTATTGTTTTTGAAAATCTGCCGAAAAAGCCAAGTGGCATTTTGTCCGTCGCCCTTTTTCTTTGTCTACTGCGGTGCAAATTTTGACTTGAATCAGGGGTTATTCAGAGTTATAATAACCGTATAAAAGCAAAAGTCTCTCGAGTGATAACGAGAGGCGTGTAGTGTGTATTATTCTGCGGAAATTGCTGTTGACCACATAACAGACCACCTACCGTTTCGGAACACTCGGAAACAGCGGAGATAAGAGTGCCGAAGAGCGCGATTTTGCGAGCGGGAAGGGGCGGAAAAAGCTATTTTTAGCGGAAATTGCCCTTATAGGTCCGTTTGGGAGCAAGATGCCGGGTGTTCGAGTCACCTCACTCCGACCAAAAGACCTCTCGTTGTAAAAACGGGAGGTCTTTTATTGTTGTTCATCTTTAATTACTTTTGATAAATTATATAAGCATTACCGTTAAAAAATTATCCTCATCTGATGCCAAACGGCGTTTCCGTGAGTTGATTTATCGGTCACGCCCTCGTCAACAAAGCCAAGCCTTGCATAAAACGGCAACCAAAGGCGTTGCAAAATCAGGCAACACTTTCAATCACAAGCTGCTGTGGAATAGCGTCAAGCCGTGCAATAAACCGTTTGATTACTATCCACGAGGAAGAGTGGATTATAACGCAAAAGGAAAAGCAATTATTTATATGAATCCAAATGTTGAGGATAAATACATAAGTGAAATAATAGCTGCCTTTGGGATTACATTGTTATAAGATACGATTACAGCGAGCATTACAAATGCTATTTTGACAGATAATGTGCCAAAACCTACAAATCCCCCAAAGTTGCTATAGGCTTTTAGGTGTGGTATAATTGAGAAAAGGAGTGATGAATATGGATATTAACGATAAGCTGAAATACAATGTAGATTGTTTTAAAGAAAGATATAATCAATATGATGATATAGAAGACCCATTTGAAAAAGCAATAAAAAAAGCACTGGGTGATTTCACATTCAGAACAACAAAAAAAACAAAAAGATATTGACGTCAAAGGAGTTGAGGGATTATATAAACAAATCTGTTCTGATCCGAATAATTCGCTCATCAACCGATTCAAAGATTATGGGGTAGATAACTATAGTGAAAAAGATGTTTTTGATGAGTGGCATAAAACAACTTGTGATGCATTAATGAACGTATTGAAAAAACCATACCCGAGTATTCATTATGGCAAAGCTCAAAAAATCGTGAATATGACGTTTAAATACTTGTACTGTATAAGTAATGACAGAAATGATAATTATTATAAATACTGTCATATACCACTTGATTCAATTATTCTTGATTGGATTTGGGCAAACAAATCAGTATTCCAAGATGCTTATGATAATTTTAATATGTATGTTCCGTTTCAACATCAACACTTTGAAAATTGGAGCAATTTAGATTACTCCAATAATAAGTTTGATGGTAAAAGATATTCTTATATGTTTTTTCAAGAGCTAATTAGAGCGTTTTGTGAGGACAAAAAAATCACACCTTTACAATTAGAATTTCTTGTATGGCCTCAATTTCAGTGGGAAAAAGCAGCCAAAGAGTTCTGCAAACAAACTGAGAATATGCTTAATATTAATAGTAACATGGATGAAAAATCTGCAAATAAACTTTTGAACAGTATATATGAATTATTAGAAAACAAGTTAATTTTAATTGACTGGAAAAATGATTTATAAGATTACAAAGATAATCAAGATACACCGTAAACGGTGAATTAATAAGGGGGAAAAATATGAACAACAATGAACTAATTAAACTTAAGGAGCAGCTTGAAAAGGAACGTGATGAAATAAGAGAAGGCTTTTCAAAGTTTTGTAATAGCAAATTCACTGATTTTGCTTCTGAAGATGAGAAAAACGAGTTATATAATACGCTTCTTGACGGAGAACAATATGACGAGTTAGAGGTTGAAATCCCTAATATGTTTTTCTTTGACAGCGGCACAGCAAAAAGAAAATTTGAGATATACAGAAAAAAAGGCGGTATGCTGAATCAGTTTATTCTCAAAATAAATGAGCTACTCGGTGAAGAATCAGACGACTTTTGGTGGGACGAGTATTCGTGGGGCAAGGAAGGACTTGAATCCCTGATAGAGCAGAGCAAAAAATCAATTGCCGAAGAAGAGGCTTTTATTGAATTTGTAGAAAAAGGTTTAAAAATCCTTGAAGAGCTTCCCGACGAGGAATAACCAAAAAACATAATATATGAAAACAAACTAAAAGATGTACCGTGATTGGCACATCTTTTTTGTTATTGTATTATTGAGGTGAAATGATAAAAGTCAATAATGAAATGATTGGATTTGTAAAAGGAAAGAACTTAACAACTGAAGAAATTACACAGTATAGAACAGCTCGTTTTAATCATATATTGGAAGATGAAAAAATGATTAGAAAAGCTCAGGAATTAATTGATAAGGTTGCAAAAAAATTTGGAGTAAATGCCGAAGATGTTCGTAACAAAAAAAGGCTATGCGTCAAATGACAATGAACGAAAAAAGATAAGAATGCTATATTAAAATTATATAGCACATAGGAAGAATGGATATAAGCTGACAGTATTGCAACTATATATTACATGGGTTCAAGTCATAACAGCGAAAACTCAAAAACATCTCTATTGTCTTGTCTTCACAAAAGACCTCTCGTTTTAATAACGGGAGGTCTTTTTTGTATTCGTATTAAATTATATGTGAATGTTACACCTAAAAAATTATCCTCATTTGATGCCAAACGGCGTTTCCGTGAGTTGATTTATCGGTCACGCCCTCGTCAACAAAGCCAAGCCTTGCATAAAACGGCAATAGCCTATCCTTGCAAGTCAAAACCACGCCCTTGCGACCTTGCTCCCTTGCCTCGTCAACAGCACGGCGAAGCAGCTCGCTTGCATATCCGTTATTTCGATATTCGGGCAACGTGTTCACGCCGAAAATCATCTGCCACGCACCGTTTTCATTGTGCATTGCAGCGTCTGCGAACATCTCGTCGGTCAAATCGCTTTCGTCAGTCACGAAGCCGTCAACAAAGGCAATCAATTTATCGTTTTCATGCATTAACCAAAAATGATTTCCGTAATTTTCAACTCGTTGTGTAAAAGCTGTTTCGCTTGCCGCTTCCGACGGCGGAAAGCATTTAGCCTCGACCTCGGAAATTGCAGAAACATCGTGTTTTGTTGCGTGCCTAATGTTCATTATACCCCTCCGCAGATTTTATGGGCTAATTATACCGCTAAGCATGAAAAAAATCCACTAAAAAAGTAAGTGTTTCACACGGATTATAAATCACATCAAACAGCGTAGGTTGGTGGCTTCCTGCCGCCGTTGGATTGTTGTTGATTTATAGTTATTCACGGCTAAAAACCATATTAAAATACACCCACAACCCGTAGGGACAACCGCATTTCAGCCTCCCTTGTGTAAAGGGAGGTGGGTTGCCGTCGGCAACTCGGAGGGATT
>ERZ1034719.574-NODE-574-length-20878-cov-9.096672_pt1 | contig 20878 bp, 18 predicted proteins | sample MGYA00520703_ERZ1034719 | MGnify/ENA primary metagenome ERZ1034719 (study PRJEB33766, sample SAMN09781716) | gut metagenome | biome: gut microbiome | host: Homo sapiens | place: Madagascar | study: EMG produced TPA metagenomics assembly of the PRJNA485056 data set...
CTACGATATAGCCATCCAAGCCTTGAACTACCACCTTGCTTTCATCGGCTGCATGTACCACGCAGTTCTTGCATTCATACAGGCGGATGTCCTTGCCTACCTTGGCATTGCCAACCTCATCCTGTGGGAGCAAGGTTCGGAGGCTGCCCCAGCTACCTAAGTCGCTCCAGCCAAACTCGGCTGGCAGGGTATAGATTTCCTTCGACTTTTCCATCACAGCATAGTCAATGCTTATCTTCTCGCAGGTTGGGAAGAGTTTGCCGACTACCTCTTTCTCCTGTTCGGTATAGAAAGAAGGAGCCATCTCGTCCATGATACTGGCAAGGTTTGGCTGGAAGGTTCGGATTGCCTTGCTGATGGTATCAATGTTCCATACGAAGATTCCGGCATTCCAATAGTAATTGCCAGCGGCAAGGTATTGCTCGGCTGTCTCCAGGTTTGGCTTTTCCTTGAAAGCCTCTACCTTGTAGATTTCATCTACGGATGTTGGCTCTGCTGCAGCGATATAGCCATAGCCTGTTTCCGGGCGACTTGGCTTAATACCGATTGTAACGATGGCGTTCTTATCGGAAGTATAGCTCAATGCCTTGCTGAGTACTCGCTGATACTCCGAGGTATTGATCACCAGGGCATCGGATGGTGTCACCACGATGTTGGCATCAGGATGCTTCTTCTGGATCTTCCAGCAGGCATAAGCAATACAAGGAGCAGTATTGCGAGCCTCCGGCTCTGCTAATATGTTATCTACTGGCATATCAGGGATTTGCTCCTTGACTATGCGAATGTATTTCTCGTTTGTCACTACCCACATGTTCTCGACAGGACAGATTGGCTTCAATCTATCTACTGTCAATTGAATGAGGGAACGGCCGACACCCATCACATCAATGAATTGTTTTGGGTAGTCGGGGGTTGACATAGGCCAGAAGCGGCTACCTACGCCGCCGGCCATAATTATGATTTGTATATCGTTGTAATTATGCATCATATTGTTATTTTACCTCTGAGTCTCCTTAAGGAGATATTTATTCTAAAATCATCCCTTCCTTCTTTACCATTACTGAAGGCTTCACCTCTCTCACCAAGGACCTTCTCAGAAGGAGGGGATATAACCGACTGATTATAGTCCATTATCGTAATACGACCTCAACTGCTTAAAGATTTCCTCCAAACAATCAGCCATGCAACTCGCATCCTCCAACTGATCACATAGATATGTTGCTTGAGGCTCAGGATTGTTATTTCGAATTATTGTTTTCAAAGCCTCGACAATAATCTTCTTTTGAGCTGATTCGTTAATGTTTATATTGTAAGTCATAATAGCATGCTATTCCATGAATTTGAGCCATTCTTTTCCTTTAATAAGAGCCAAATTATATGCGCTCTACTTTCATTTTTTTTATTGTATCCTCCATTTTTCTTAATACTTCTAAGGATGCTTTAATCTCCTTCGCTGATAAATCAGGCAATCCTTGATGTCCATGAGATGATTGGTGTAGAGCAACCTTTTGATAGATAGTCATTGCCTGCAATTGTTCTGCTAATTTATCCACGCCATCATTAGAATCATTGAATTTAGCAATAACATTATTAATTTTATTAAGTTGATTATCAAGAGGAACATCTTTCAAAATAGAAATAATAGATTTAATCAAGTCATTATATGTTTCTATCCTGTTTCCTGCAACATGAAAACTTCTATTTGAGCATTTCTTCTGAATATCAACAAGCAAATTTGAAAGTTCTTCTTTAGCTCCTGCCATTAATAATAATGTATAACGATGAAGCAGAACTTCGAAATATTGTCGAACATCATTACCTATGCTGTGTATATGTTCTGGATGATTATTCAATTCTGTTTCTATGCGAGTAATTATATTTTCTGTCGAGATAGCATAAACTTTGTGGCTGTTATTATATTCATAAATTCCTTGTCTTAGCCATAGTCTATTTCTTTTATCATCTTCTTTTAAAAAGAAATCACACAAATTATAAAAACTCGTATTATGCGTAAGTAAAATGACTTGAAACTCTCCAAACTTTGTCACCAAATATTCGTACAAGAACATTCGATTGGCCACATCAAGACTAGTGAAAATATCATCGAGAACGAGGATTTTCTTACTTCTTCTTTCAGGAGGTGCAAATAATTGAATAGACTCTAAAGTCAATAACAGAGCTACCAAATTTAGTTTCGCCTCATTAAATAAATGATTCAAATTATCATCACTAACAATTTTTTGATTAACATCTTGTATCACTATACGGTATGCAGCATTTTGAGAACTGGTAAGCGAAATATCCTCATAGAAGAATTTCTGTAATGAGAGATTGACTTCTGATAAAATACATAAATAAGATTCATCTGTAAGCTCAGTATCGATATTATGCCTTGCCAAGTAGAGTGATTTTAACAAAATATCCAAATCTAAAAAGCCATTGACTTTAATATCGTTACCATTAAGCATATAAACGTTATAATAATCTTTATTAAACGTTTCAAACGAAACCCCATTGATTTCTATAAGAGGCTCTGCTACAGATTTCTTATTCTTATATTCAATCAATATTTGACGACTAGCGTTTATTCGTTCCAATCCTTGATAACGAGCAGGAATACGTTCTTGTTCTATGCGTTTTTTATGAAATGCTAACTTTATAGCTTCATAAACAGAAGTTTTGCCTGATCCATTTTCTCCAAAACACAAAATGTTCATAGGCTTCCCTTCAGCTGTTTCGCCTCCAAAAATAACAGGATTTTCCCCAAAAGCTTTAAAATTTGAAATTGTCAACTTTTTCATTATCCTTTGCCATTTACAAAAAAATCCTCCAATACAGAGGAGATATGAGTTATCCTATCTAGAAATTTTTTATGAGTAAAACCAGTATTATCACTTGTTAAATTTCTAACCTCTTCTATCTTAGAGTTGGAATACGACTTATAACGTTGAAGAATTGGCGTACTACGTTGGGGCATGTCCAATACTATACTGTTACCCAAACTATTAACTTCATCCTCTAAATCTTGATGATTCCAATCATTGGAGAGACTTTTAAGATCAACTGTTTTGATAATTTTATCGACTCTATAATTATCAATAGCAGTCTGCTTAGGAGAGCTAAGATAAAAAGCTAATAGAGTGAGGCCTTTCCTTAATCTCCCTGGATTATTCCACATCCACTCATCTACATTTTTTACTAGATAATTATCTATATCCTGCCCTGAAGCAACTTTATAGATAATATTGTATATTTCAAATTTAACTGACATTGTAGACCCTCGATAATAACAATATCGGAGAATCTTTTTAAGGAAAGATATCAGTTCCTCATCAGATGCAGTCTTGTTATAATAAATATAAACAACAAAAGCGTAAACGGGATTTTGGTTTGTATATGCATCCAAAATTTGAATCCACGCCGCCAAACGTGATGGCTCATTAAGTTTATTTCTATAATATTCTATCGCATCTAATGTATCTAGTAAGGAACTTAAGACATAACCATAATCACCTTTTTTAAATGGTGATTTATTGTCTTTTTGAAAGAATTCTCTTAAACGTTTTTCTGCAACTATTATGCCTTCCCGTCCTCTTATAATATGATAATAGTAGCGAAACAAATCATCAATCTTTATATTTAGATCTTCACACCGTGAATTGATTTCTTTCCACTTTTTTATAAACTCATCTCCTTTGCCAATAGTTAAAGACATTTGGTAAAGCTTAGCTTTAAAGATGTCTGCATCTTGCAAGTCCATTCCTCGATCATTAATAGTTTCAAAAACCATCAAGGCATTTGAACGAGCCACATCCAAATCGTCGTCCTTTAACACAATTGGCAAGACATATACTTTACTGATAAAATAGTCAACAAATGACTTCTGCTTATCAATTGAAATTTTCATCAAATAGTCTTTTAAGAGCGCATAAATAGCATACCCATTGCAAACTACCTGTTTTGTACAACTCTTATAATTTAAATTTTCATTTTTATCAGAATATTGATCATATACAGCCTCATAATCATTCACGTTTTTTCTTAAAACTTCATCAATCTGCATTTGATCTTTTACCTCAAATACATCAGAAGAAATTTTACTAAGGTAATCAGATGTACTTTCTTCTTCGTATGATTCGACCTGAATCATTCTCTTTAGTCTGTTATTATTTGGTTGAAGGATGTATAAAGACTTCAGATAAAGCCATAAGGTTATTAATCTCTGCTGCCCATCTACGACTTCTGGTCTATCATCTTTTTCGCCCTCAGCCAAAACAATATTACCCAAGAAATATGAGTCCGTATTACTTTCAAACGCTTCCAATACATCATCATACAACTGTTTACATTCCTCCATGGTCCAAGAATAATGACGCTGGTATGATGGTATTATATATCTATCATCATTTGAGAATAATGATTTTAGATTCTTTTGTTCTGCCGATAAATATAATGCCATATTCGAATTTTATGTAACCATTAATATTTTCAAACACCCTCTAGTCTGTCTTTATTTAAAGGCTAATCAAGAGATGTTAACCATAAAAATGATTTGATTTAATATTTATTTTTGCAACAAGTGTGTACCGCTACCACCTGCTAATGAATTCTTCTTTTGTAGCTGGTGCTTTCATCTTCTCGATTACTTGTGAGTCTGTACGAAATCATCTATCAAGTCTTTATAGTCAGATGCCATCTTTTTTGCCTCTTTTTTACACTTTTCGTTTTCCATTTGTAATTGTGCCAGTACATCTCTTGCTGTCTTTCGATCTTGCCAATATCCTATAAGTAATGGTGCGATAAAACATACCAATACAAAATATACTACGAAGAAATCGCCTAGCATATTAAGAGATGATAAATTTTTGATATTAATTTTCCAATAACCTGCAATCGTAGCTATATCGTCCCAATTACAATTAGACAAGTAACTTGAAACTTTATCGGATAGTACCATTTTAACTATAATAGCTACTACAAAAGCTATGAATAGCATATAAATAGTATGTTTAAGGACAAAGCGACTATTGTACTTATAATGGTTGAGATCTTTTAAAGCTCTTTTACTATGAAAGAACGCAAAAATCAAGAAAATTACTAATATAAGGCATTCTAATAGTACAGAATTGAAAAAGCAAAAGGGAAATAATAGTAGAATTATCCCCACTATAGGCAATCCTATATTTTTTAATAATCCAAAAAACAAACAACTGTTAGAACTTATCAATTGTGAAGGATATTCTTCTACAAATGGGATGTTTTTAAAGTAATATACCCAAAGTAGAGTAGTAAACGTCATAGACTGTAAAACCAAGAGTAAAACGAAGAATGCCCATCCTATACCTACCTTACAACATGCATCTATAGTCATTAGCAGCAAACCTACAAAAAAGAAATGTAACTCTATAAATAGAATTTCCTTTTTCTCCACTCGCTTTTTCTTTGTGTCTGTGTATTGATCTATCAGTTCGTTTCCTTTGTTGAAAAAATTATAAGAGGTGTTTTCGGCCTTGCTTGCTATCTTTAGTAATTCCGACCGTTTTGCATCATCAAGTTTTGTTTCCCAATATCCCTTGTCATAAGCTCCATTATTGAGAAATTTGAATTTCTCAGAAATGTCATTTTTTAAACTATCCAAACAATTCTTTAGGTAATTCTCCATGTCGTTATTAAAGGTAGTCAATAACTCCAGCAAGAAATTACTCTCATTATTGAATAGACACAATACAACTAATGTCAGAAGAACCCCTAAGAATGTTTGTGAATGCGAAAATAATTCACCTTCCATACTTTATGCAACATTAACTGGCACAGATAACTTTTGCAGATAATGGAACGAGTCATCCAATATATCTGTAGTTTCCTTACTGTTGAAACTGCAAATTGCTGTTCTGGCATCAGCAGAATTCTCTCTTCTAAAAGATGTGCCAGCAATAGTAAAATGGTTTAAACTAACTGGAACTGTAAGTTTGTAGAAAGATAATTGTCCACTATAAAGTGGTTCTTTAATTATATTCCATATTGGGGTGTCCTTTGATAACTCCGACAAATCTTTTTCTAAGATGACTGTCAACTTGCCACCTTTGTCAAAGAATGACTTTGTCGTTTCTAATAATGTTTCATAAGGCATAAAGCCATTCCATTTATCGATTTTTTCTACATCTGTCTCATCTGGTTTGGCCTTTCTTTTAAAGTCTTCTATTATATTCTTAGCCTCGTTTCTAAATCCTGTAAACTCACCGCAGAACATCTTAACTTCTTCATTACGTAACATCGCAACTTGAAGGATGCCGTTTAGCACCATATCAGTATGCACCATTGTCTCATTAAAGAAGAACTCATCATTATTAGTGTTAATACTATTCTGCAACTTTTCTTGATAACTAAGAAAGTCTTCTATCGTAAAGAGTTTTGTATCCATTTCTTGATGAGTATTTGATGAATATTGATTGCGCAATTCAACATTCCATCAAATCATTATTAAAATTGTACCTCACTGTTTTGCGCTTGCCATTCATGATAAATGGCAACAGCTAAATTCTTTTGTCTCTGAATATAAGAACGCTCAAATGGCTTTCTTATTGTATAGTTTACTCTATCCTTTGAGTCCTCGATGTTCTACAGATATCGTAACTCGGTCACTGCTATTTGCTTTAATACTTTTTGTTTTTGCCGTTAAGTTATAAAAATGTGGTGATTTAACAAGATGCCTTCCGAATTTTACTTCAGAAGCTCGTGACCAAACAGATACTTTTCGTTCTTCTACAAGTTTTACCATAGGAGCTACGAATTGTGTAACTTGATCCACACGTCCAGTTACAAGAACAGTCCGTACCCTATGTCTTCTATTTCTTAATTCTGCAAGAGTTTTTGGGGCAATAACTGTATGTCTTAAATTTTCCAACTCCGCATTACACTTAATGAAGTCACACATAGCCAAAGAACTTGCCTTGAAAAGAATATTGGCAGTACCATCTGGCCCTGCAGGTATATCAGGTATATTAAGTGTAGAGATTCTGTCATTCTTATGAGCAATGATAGCTTTGCATTCCTCATTTTGGATTATCCACGCCCATACTCTATAGACATTATCCCTCCAAGTCGTAATAGGAATGGATGTGCAGATATGTGTGATGAAAGGAAGACAACTTTCATAGAAATCTTTCTTGTCTGCAGTATCTTTTGTGACATATTTCTCTCTTAATAGCATAATGTAAATTACACGATCCATGAGTTGCTTGATGGTACGGCATCGTTTCATCCAACCAATATAGACTCTCAATCTAGTCGTGTTTGGCACATAGTGTATCAACCCAATTTCATCGAATGTCAAGTCTGTTATTCTTATAGTATTTTCCATTGTTTTACTAATTATTTTAACGTTTCGTACATTATCCGTAGTTCATTCGTAGATTTCCAACAGCAATATGGCATATCAGATAATCCACCATATTCTTTATCATTATCCCCTTACCTTTGCAGTGTCTTTCGAAAGGCAGTAACAAAATGTTGAACTATAATATAATAATGTATATGAAGCTAAAAGCAACTTATACTCGCCGCATATTGGCGATGATGTATTTCCCGGACTGCGAACCGCAGAATGCCGTGCGCCGTCTGACCAACGAAATCAAACGCTGTACGGAACTATATGAACTCTTAACCGCCAAGGGCAAGAGGTTTGATAACAAGCAGATTCTCACCATTCGTGAGGTGAAACTTATCGAGGAGTATTTGGGCGAACCTGTGTACTCCATCGAGGAAGTGCTAGTATGAATTCTCATGAAGCGCATCGTTAGGTGCTGATGATGCGCTTCTTTGACTGTTAACGAAGCGCATCTTCAGGGTGTAAGGAAGCGCATCTTTAGGTTGCGTGAAACTTCGACGTTCATCGACACACTTCGACGGATGCCCCTGAGCTGTTGTTGTATCTTTGCACCAGCTAAACGAAGAACGAAGAGTGATGAGTGAAGAATTCAACACCTGGGTACACTCGGAAGTCCTTGTTCGGAGTGATGCATATATATTTAGTATTAATCTCTTAATAGAATTGAAATTATGAGCAAGTATTACAAAGTGTTTTCTCGTACCCTCACCATGGGTAAGCGTGAGGGTGAGACTGTTTACAGTGTTCGTCCAGTTAGTAACGGAACATTAACAACTGAGCAGGTAGCGAAGCAGATTTCTACGGAATCTACAGCTACCACGGCTGACGTGAAGGCGGTACTCGACCGCTATGCCTACTATGTGATGGACAACCTTGCCAAGGGTTACAACATCGAGTTGCTTGGCTTCGGAACGCTCTACCTTCGCTTTATTACCAACAAGTCGGTAACTGATCCGAAGAAGGCGAAGAGTAATCTGGTGAAGAGCATTATTCCTGCCTTCCGTCCTTCGTTCACTGTTGACCGCAACGGCAAGCGTACCTACGACTTGATTCCTAACCGTATCAGCCTTGTGAAATACGGTGAGGACAGCACCTCTGATGGAACAGGCGATGAGGGCGACGAGGGTAACAACTCTACACCAACACCAAATCCTTCCGACAAGGGTGAAAGCACTGGTGGAGGTTCCGACAGCGGAAACACAGACACTGGTGACACCAGCAGCGGCACAGGAGGCGATGGCAACGTTAACTTTGAGTAATCCGTAATTTGCAATCACTGAGTATGAATGTATTAATCCCAATAGCTACAGCTATGATGTTGGAAACTTATCCCATGACCATTGGTGGGGAGGCTGTGCGCAACGAGCGCACCCTCCTTGCCAAGGTGGAGGACGACGAACTGATGCAGTCGTCCGAGAGTGTTAGATTTTTGATCCTGCATTGTTCGGCTACCCGACGCAATCAGGATTATAGTGTTGAACAACTGATGCGTGATCATAAGAAGCGTGGCTTTTGTACCATCGGCTACCATTTTTATATTCGTAAGGATGGTACCATTACGCAGCATCGCAAGCTGTTGGAGGTGGGGGCGCATTGCCGACCTTACAACCGCTGTTCGATTGGTATCTGTTATGAGGGTGGTCTGGATGAGCATGGCAAGCCATGCGATACTCGCACCGAGGCACAGACAGAACGTATTATAGAATTGCTGTATAAGCTGCATAAGTTGTTTCCGAAAGCGAAGATAGTGGGGCATCACGACTTGCCTGGAACTACACCGAAAGCTTGTCCTTGTCTGGATACCCATGCCGTATTCGGGTGGATAGAGGACCTTTAGCCCCTGCGGAAGATATCTCGTGTTCGAATCTTTTCCTTTACATCATCAAGGCACGTGTCGTAGCGGTTAGCAATAATCGCATGGCTCTGTGCCTTGAATGTTTCAAGGTTGTGCTCAACGCGACTTCCAAAATCACCTTTATTCTCCCATAATCCGTTTCATTGCTGCCATCATGCGGAGCTGCTTAGCAGTTGGTCCTTTCTGACCTTTCTCTGCCAAGTCAAGATAGAACTTGTAGTTGCTTGACAAAGCCTCACGAAGTTCATCAGGCATGAGCATGTGCCATTCCTGGTTTGCCTCATCACAATAGGTGGCAACCAAATATAGTTTCTGAAGCTTGTACTGGGTCTTGCGCATCTTGCGAACGACATAGGTGTTGGCACCGCCCTTGACAAACTCATCGATAATTTGTAACTCTTGCTTGTTGAGGTTGCTCAATATCTCAATAGGACTATTGAGCAGTTCCTGCGCTACTCGGCGTGCTGTCTCGTCCTTCTTCAAGTTCGGACTAACATACAGGTCGAGTTTGTCGCACACCTTTAGCATATTTACTTTGGTGACACCTCCTACGAGTTGCACCAAGCGTATGCTGGAATCAAAAGTTTTTGTGTCTGGTAAAACTATCATGGGTTATCTGTTATTCATGTCCATACAAATCTACATTGATATCAAATGGAGAATCGAAGTCTTTCAGCATTGCATGCTTTGTATCTTTCTCTGAGAGGTTGGCATGCTCTGTTGGGATTTTCCAATCGATATCGAGAGTATCATCGAGGATACTGATGCCTCCATCTGCCTCTGGGTGATAGAAGTTATCACACTTATACTGGAAGACTGCTGTTTCTGAGAGAACAGCGAAACCATGAGCAAAGCCCTTTGGGATGAAGAACTGGCGATGATTGTCTTCTGTCAGTTCTATAGCCACATGCTTGCCAAAAGTAGGGGAGCCTTTGCGAATGTCCACTGCTACATCGAGCACTCTGCCTTTTACGCAACGAACCAGTTTGCTCTGAGTATATGGTGGGCGCTGGAAGTGCAAGCCTCGCATTACGCCATAGCTGCTCATAGACTCGTTGTCTTGGCAGAAGTGAACACTGTGTCCCAGGATTGGGGCAACCTTCTCTTCAAACTCTCGCTCGCTGAAGCTCTCGAAGAAGTAGCCACGAGAGTCGCGGAAGAGGCGTGGCTCTATAATGAGTACGCCCTCAATATCTGTTTTGATTATATTCATTGTTTTATCTTTTGTTCTTAAAAATAAGAATTTCTAAAATCATCCCGTCCTTCTTTACCATTAAAGAAGGCTCCACCTTTCTCACCAAGCCTCTCTTCCCTCAGGGACGAGAGGGTGTAACCGCCCTCCGGTGCTCGGAACCGCTACGCTCTAAGGTTGGCGGACCATCAAAGGTCTTCGCCATGTTATGCGGGATGGAACCGCATGGAGCTATAGATCATAATTATGTATTACATTATTGTTATTTCGTCTTCTATAAACCAACCTTTATTTATTGCTGTAGACTTTGCTTTTTCAGGATTGTTAGTGTACATCAACAATGCCAATGAATGTTTTGCACGAGTGCAAGTAACATAAAGTAACCGTAAAGTTCTATCTATAGAAGTTTCTCGTCCCTCTAATAGATTTTTCTCATCCGTTTTTGACAATGGCTCGACTTCAAACAAACGTTCATAATTGAACAAATTTCCCTTCGCATCATAATCATCTATCAACACCAATACTCTTGAAAATTCTAAGCCCTTTACACCTTGATGTGTTGCATACATGGTTCTGTCATTCACATAATCGTCGTATGCTTTATATTCTGACAAAGGTAAATCCAAAGCTTGCTTCCAAGCTATTATACTTGAATCTTCCTCTTCATCTACATCTGTTAATTTCAATGCCTCATCAATCAGTTCTGGAATAATAAACAAGCTGTTTTCTGACACAAAATCCAAACACTCTTTTGCTGTGATTTTTTCTATATCATAGTTCTTGAAGGCTTCCAGTATCGATTTAATATCCTGTAACTTACTAACGTAATCAATATCTTGTACTGCCTTTAATAATGGTGAATTACGTTTGAAAATTTCAAGGACTTCAATGTTTTTTCCTTGCTGTATAAAATCTAAAATCGGGAGCAATGCATTTGAAAATATTGCCATCTCAGGCATAGTACCCTGCAAATAAGACTGCTGGTATCTATGGATACCACTGAATATATCATGAAAATGTTCAAATCCTAACCGAGTTGCTGCCATTCGATGTTCAAGCATAAGAATCTTTACTGCTTTTTTCTCAGGTATCCAATCATTATCACCATGTGAGATATCAACCATCTGATTACAAACGTATGCTTCCGCTTGGGGTTTATCTGTGTTGGACTTTGCCAAAAAAAGATGAACAGTGCCTTCGCTTGCATCAACTCTTGCAATTTGCTTACTACCATCAATTCCTTCTGCTATTTTATTTGCAAGATTTATAATTCGCTTATCACAGCGATAATTCATTTGTTTCTGAGGCTGCAACCAACTCTGAGGTATTGAACTTTTAATATTTTCTTTACCATCCATATAGATACGTTGCTTTATATCACCAATGAAGCCAAGAGTAAAATTATCAGGAAAATCTTCCTGAATCTTAAAGAATGCATCAACCAATTTTTTATTTGTATCTTGACTCTCATCAATTAGCATAAATGGATATTGCTGGGACAGTATTTCTCGCAACAGTTTATGCCGACAAATCATCTCATATCCTATTTTTAATATATCCTGATGGTTCAAAGAATTTGTTGAAAGATTATCGCCATTCGGATTATAAACAAACTTATCTATCTTTTCTTTTGCTTCTTTACGCTCTTGAAGACGACCAATCTTTTCTTCTGTGTTCTTATAAGTCTTTGTCGTCTTATTCTTGAGTTCATCTCTTCTATTTATTAGCTGCTTTATATCTTCATCGAGACCTTCTAAATACAATCGTTTAATCTCCTTTTGATAAGGCTGTATTGTATCCCATAGGAAACTGTGAATTGTAGAAATATGAAACAAATCGCCAAAGTTGCCCCTTTTCTTGATTTCGTCCGTAGCCGCATTAGTATAAGTTATTACTGCCACCTTTCTATTTTCATTGGCAAGTTTTGTTCCCCACTTTTCTCGAATTTTCTCCAAAAGCTTTACTAATGTATAAGTCTTTCCAGACCCTGCTCCTGCAAATAAGAAAAAGCTGTTACGCTCCTCATTAGAAATACTCGATTCCAATTGAGACATTATTTCATAATCAACATTTGTCATCATGTTACTTGTTGGAATTTAATAACTGATTCAACCAATCCAAACCTTCCTCTATGTATGCCGGCGTTTTTAATTGCTCGAATTCTTCCATAAAAAGAAGACTAATAGCGAAAGGAGCTTTATTAGCAGATTTTAATTTTTCAAAGAGATCTTTACAACACGAAGTAGCATTTGTAGCAGAAATCAGAATATCATGAAAGTGCTTAACCATTCCTGAACATTCTAAATCTTTCTTTATAAACAGCTGATAGTTCGTTAAAGCAACAGAATCTTCAAAGGTATAAGGATAGGCGATGGATTCTCTCGCTTTCCCTTTAAACTTAATTGGGATTCCTGTCTGGTAAGCTATCCTCACATTTCCTTTGATTTTATCCTCGTCTTTCAACTCAAGCAATCTATCAACATCTTTAATACCAAGCCATTCTTTAATAGTATCATTATTAGATATCTGTTTTTTGCCTTTTTGGGTAAATTTTTTCTCCATTTTTCCTTTATTACCCATGCTTTGAGAATCAATATCTGTCACGATTAAAGTAAATATATTCAACCTTTCTATGAGAGGCTTAAAACGATGCGCATGGCTGCCATTTACTTCTATAACAGAGATATAATTATCATTTACATTTGATTTATCCAAAAAGCGATTCATTAGTATTCTCTCACCAGAACCCTCTACCATTATCACTGCATCTGCAAAGAAGAAATCACAATGATTAAGTTTTATGTAACGAGATACGAACCTTCTTGTTTCCTCATCTTCTCCAAAAACATCTTTTAAGCTTTCAACCTTTGAAACTGGAATTTTTGATTCTTTAGATTTTTCTCGTCTAAAGTATCGCATGCAATTTAGATCCAACTCTTTTACGATGTGATTAGAATGGGTACTTAACACTACTTGCGTAGTATAGATATTTTCCTCCTTAAGTTTATTCGAATTAGTCAATGCTTCACACGCTTTCTTGACAAAAACTTGTTGGGCTTGTGCATGTAGATGAGCCTCTGGCTCTTCTATTAAGACCAAATGAATAGGTTCAATAGGATTGTCCTCATCAATAATTATATCATCCGTTTTTCCTTCATGTAGCCATTCTTCTCTGAATTGAATCAGTTTGAAATACATAGAGATAAGGTTTTGATAACCCAAGCCATTATATTTTTCTGGCAAGACCAATTCTTCCTTATCCTTTGCAACCAAAAATTGCACAGCAGAATCATGAGTAAGGGTGTCTTTGATATTTATCTTACTATGAATTTTGATCTCTGGATTTTGAAATCCAGGATACCTGATATTTTTGAGTTCATCTATTCTTACAGAGAAAGCCTTTTTTAATTTTTCATCACAAACTTTATTGGCATTATCTGCAGCCTCGAAGATTTCAACATCTTCAGCTGATACTATTTCTTTCTGTTGAATCTGCTTCTCATAATAGGATTGCAATTGCTTAGAAAGATTATTCTGACCATTATTGTCATTTTCTTTAGGGTCAGAAAATTCACGCTGCGCTTCTATAGAATCTATCTTGAACAATTTACTTAAAGGATCTTTTGTATCGTATTCTACAGCTGGTATGTGGAGTTTTCCTGTATCTTCTGTTTCCTTGTCAATATCCAGGATATAATAACGACAGTAAAATATTCATGAAGTTTTTTATTTTTACTCAAATAATCCCATAATGAAACTGGATAAAGTGTCTTATGATCCTTTTTCTCTAATTTCCTTACATGGTTATAAACTTCTTTAAAATCATCATGTAATCTCTCTATATCATTTGGTGCATAGACAATTCGCACTCCTACGGTTTTACCTTTCCATTCGAAAGAGGGAATTAAATCTCTAACAAGATAAGCATCATTTTTAGTAACATCAATCCAGACATCCATTGTTGGCAGATAGTCAGATATGTCATCGAGAACCGGTTTGGAGGAATCGCTAGATTCAGCGATCCATTTTTCTGCTACCTCATTTAGGGACACCCAATTTGAAAGTGTAAAATCATTTGCTGTAAAACGATTATTTTCTTTCAAAAAAGTAATAATCGCTTGCATAGCGGATGTCTTACCGCTATTATTAGCACCAACAAATACAGTTTGCTTTTTATCAAACTCTATAACGCAGTTTTTCAACTTGCGATAATTGTATATATGTATTTTGCTTAGTTTCATATCTTACCGTACAATGTTTAGATTATTCAATCCTATACATTCAAGAGTTTATCACTAATACAGCGTCCCCACTATATTACAAGCAGTAACACCTATTAGTTTTTTGAAAACAGTTATTTTATATCGTTTTGCAGAAGATATGCCACATTCGGCAATTTGAAAGTCAGCTTTCATTACGCTCCTATGTCTTGGAAGTATTCCACAACACAGGCTAAAGGAACTTCTGTTCTTCTATCACCAGCTTGTTCAATACCGGCAATAGCTTTTCTATCTTGCGGCACTTCATCTTATTATAGTAGAAGTCTATATCGTCGAGGAGGTCGTAAGCCTGGTCTTCGGGCATATCACCACCATAACCACCAGCGACGATCGTGATGGCAGCAAGTTTGCGAGCATCTAAATGGATATGGAAATCATACATGCTTCGAAGGATTACAGGAAGGGTATTGTATATGACGTTACAATAGTGAAGCAAGTCTTTGAAATCTTCTGATTCCGTCAAGTAGGCTTCGAGCATCTCTTCCTGATATTGACGGAGAAGCAATAGGTACTTTTCCTTTCCTACCTTACCTTTTATGTTTTGGGTCATCACCCAGAACAGGGCATGGGACAGGACGATTTTATCTTCAGAAGGGTGGTAATAGAAGAGGTCGTCTTCAGAGCTATTACTCTTAGCCCATTGTTCTTCTAACTTACCAATCATTTCCTTTCGAAAGGAATTTCTATCTTCTTTATTCATTGTTTGTATTGTTTCTTTTGGCACGCAAGTCACGCAGAATATAAGTTTGATAATCTTTGTCTTATATCACCTCACTCACACTCACCTCATCCATAATCTTGCGCCACAAGTCCTTGGTCATGGCGATAGTAGGGGACACGCTGAATTTATATTGCTTGCCAATAGAACGCAAGTTGTACATCACATTATGGCGACTTTGCGTTATTTGGTCTATGATGTCTGCGTTTCCTTCTTTGGTGATGATAGGGAACATATATTCTGTGTCCGTGGTATATCTGTTGGCTATTTGCTGCATGGCCTTGTCCCATTTGATCGTGACAGCAGGATTGTTGTCAGACGCATGGGAAATATAGGTCAGCATCCCGTCTTTAACGTCGGATTTTTTCAGATAGGCTATATCCACAAATTTCATTCCTCTTGTATATAGGGAGAACAAGAACATGTCTCGGGCGAATGCTTGCGATTTGTGAAGATCGAGTGTTCGCAAATAATGCAACTCTGCTATTGATGGGAACTGTTGAGCGGTACGCTTGGGTTGTGGCGGTCTCTTGTTGACCAACCGAAAGATGTCTCGTTCCAGAATAATTCCACTTTTTACAGCTTGCTTATAGAATGTGCATAGTTGCGATAGGTAATAAGCTGTAGTAGATGCTGACAATCCTTGCGCCTTCATCCATGACTCATAGTCCTGGACAAACAGTTCGTCCCATTTGTCCATAGATATGGGGTTGTCACCCATAAACATCAATATACGGTTGGCTGAATGCTTGCGAGTGTCTGCCGTGTGCTTTCTACCTTCTTTCATTAGTTCGTCGATGATATGTTGTGCAAAAACTGCAAAATCGGTCATAGCAAAAAGTGTATTTTTGTTCAACTACTCTTCTACAACTTCGAAGTCTTCCTTATGCACACCACGGATAGCTACAGCTATTCCACCGAAGTCGAAGACGAGCTGGCGGTCACGGTCTATGCGGACAATGTAGCCTTCATAGTCCTTAAATGGTCCAGAAAGGACACGCAGCTTCACGTGGTCTTTGGCAAACTTCTCAAAAGCATCACGAAGGAATGTCACCTGCTCCGGATGGGTCTTCATCACATTCATAAAGGGCTGCATGATGGAGTCCTTGATGGATGCTGGCCGTCCTAAACTGCGGTCGTTGACTAAGTGAAATTGGGGAAAATGTTCTGCAAGAAATTCTTGTAGGTCATTCACGGTACCTTGCAAGAAGACAAGTCCGCTGACAGATTGCTCCAAGGTCTTTTTCACTCCTTGTTGCCTTTCCTCATCCTTGTAGGAATAACGAAGGGTTTTATGAATGAAAAAAGGTTGTTGGGTATTTTCCTCGTCAGCATTAAACTTTTCAAGCCATTTCTCCATCCCTTTAGCTGCCATGTGAAGAATAAAAATATAACTCCATGAAGTGGGGTCGGTAGAAGGGTCTTCTTTCTTTTTTATCCGTTTGCGTCGGGATATTCCTTCTACACTCGGATCCGAAAGTCTTTCAGCCCCGATAACGTGGATGCCCTTTGGTAAGCGCTTGCTTACGTCGGCTGTAGAAGGTGAATTCAAGCAATCCTGCGTCATATTCTCGTCCTACTTTATGTCCTCAGCTGCAACCATACATGATGGTTGTGGAAGCCTAGTCCATTTGTTAATGTTGTGCATAATCTTAATCGTAATATATGAGTATTAGCCATACAGCCTCTACATGTAGCTTTATTTTACATCCTTTGCACTTTCTTCTTAGAAGAGAGTAATCTTGTTGCAAAAGTACGAAAATTTGTTGGATTACGTGCCAAATTTTATCATTTTCTGTATTCCTCCCCCAAAATTTAACACAAATGTTTAGCAAATCTGCCTCGGACGATTTCTGTAAATGGCAGATTTGCACTTATTTCGGCTGCTGTTGCCCTTTTCTAAGAAGAATGGGTGAAATTTGCTAAACATTTTACCCCATCCTTCCGAAGTAGGGTAAACATAACGATTTGTTTACAACTCTTTCAATATCTTTCTTATAATTCGCTCGTTGGCTTCGTTGATGGTTGCTACGTCTAATGACTGCAAGTAAATCTGTGTTGTCTTGTATGAGTTGTGTCCCATGCCCTCGCTGATGGTGGCTATCGGTATGTTCATGTGCAAGGCTACGCTTGCCCATGTGTGGCGTGCCACGTAGGTGGTCAGCGGTATCTTCAAGCCTACAATCTCACCGATTTTCTTCAGGTTGTAGTTGGTGTTGTGCTCCACCTTGCGGTATGCCGTGTATGGAGAGGATTCCTTGCCTGTCAAGATGGGTAGCATATAGGGTGAATCCTGCGTTTGCTCGGCATACTTGTCGATGATGGCTTGCATCGGTTTCATCCACTCGATGTTGAGGTTTTGGTGGGTCTTGCGACGATTGTAGCTCACCAAACCACACTTCAAATCGGTCTTCTTCAGGAACGCCATATCTACGAATGCCATGCCTCGGAGATAGAAGCTGAGCAGGAAAAGGTCTCGTGCCTTGTCTAGGGAGGAACCTGTTGGTAAGTCCAGTTTTTCTATCTTGCGAATATCCTTTACATTAATGGCTCGTTTGGCAGTTCGCACGTTGCTAGTCTGTACGTGAGCAAAGATGTCATTGGGTGGAGCTTGTCCTGTTTCCACTGCTTTATTGTAAATGGTGCGCAGGGTTCGCAGATAGAATGCTACGGTGTTTTGACCAACTCCTCTGTTCCATAGCCATGCCTGATACATTTCCATCATCTCTCTGGTCATCTGAGAGAAGGTCAGGTCTTCTTGATTTCGGAATTCCATAAATCGGTTGGCGGCACTGGTGTAGTTGCTTTTGGTGCCGATGCACTGCATCTGCTCCTTTTTAGCTATCTGCTGGCGGAAGAAAGCAAAAACACTCTGGCTCGGTGGCAGCTGCTGTATCTCCTTGGCTATGTCGTCAATGGTATAAGGGATGCTATCCATCTCCTTATCACGGATGATACGCTGCATCTGCTTCATCTCCCAATCTATCTTTGACTGGATGAGTTGCAGGTGTGCCTGTCTGCTGTTGCGGTTAGAAACAATGATAACCGACTTCTTGTCATTCCACTCTTCTGGAAAGACATGATAGTCAGTACTGATCCAACGCAGGTTGCGCTGGTGAATGAGGTGATAATACAATGTGCCTTCCTTTCCCGGCACCGAGGATGCTCTGAATTTTACTTTTACTGTTGCCATAATACTAACTTTTTTATTTGTGACTCATGTTGCTTTTTGGTGTTATTTACACCTTATTATATATGTAAGCAACGGTATGGCAAGAATGTAGTTGTATATCAATAGCTATTTGGCGGCACTTCGTCATAGTTGCTTCTATGGCTTGTATAGCAATAGCAGCTCTGTCTGTCTCCTCCTATGGATAGAGGCTATCTTGCGTCTTTGGTATCTGCAAAAGTCAAGATACTCCCTACGTATGTTTCTTTCGCCTTGCTCTATTTTCTGCAGGAGTCGGCTCTTGGGGAACTTTCCATTCCCTAATATCTTATAGGGACCGACATTATAGGCAAGTACGGCAAGGACTAATGAGTCTCTACCGTACTTTCTGAATAGGGTACAGAGTTTTCTCAGGTCTGAACGCAATAGCGAGTCTGCCTGTTGAAAGGTGAGGTTCTTCCTGAACTTCTCATGCGGCAATATCCTATGTCCCCACCCGATATAGGGATAGTTACGTTTGATGTCGTGCCACCCTTCATAATACTTGATGCACCGCACGGCTCGTTCAAAGGGTGGTAAAGTAAAGATGCCCAAGTCGCTTTGGCTTGGGCTATCTGTTGTGGGTGTCTTGTTCTGTGCCATGATATTCTGGCATAGCAGCAAGAGTGCTATAATGATGTATGTCCGTATCTTTCCTGTCATGAATCTCGTTTCATTTTACTTTGATGTATTGTCACTTGGCATTTTTCTTATTGAATATCTCTGCTATCATGGCTTTCACGTCCTCACCAACTTGCACGAAGTTTTTATAGAGGATGCGCTCACGCTCATCACGGCTCTTGAAGGTGTAGAACTTGGGCAGTGGCATATACTCGCTTTCCTCCTTTTTGATGTCTGCCATATCGAAGTCGGTCTTGCAATAGAACTTACTGGTCTTGAACTCGTCGCTTTCCTGTATGTTCATACTGCCATTCATGCCGGTCTTGGTCGCCACAAAGTCTCTTGCCGTCTGTCCGCAAATCCATCCTGTCGGCATGTCCGAGATTTTACTGGCTGGCACAAGACTGTCCATGTTCTCATTCAGGTTGATGCTCGTCTTGTCTCTGTCGATAGTCACGCCTTTCTTCAGCTGCACCACCTTTCCGAAGATGTCGGAGGAAAGCCATTCCAGGGTTTCCTTGCTTCGTGCCGAGCCGCTCACCACGTTGCCTACGGTGGTGATGATCTTCTGCATGCCCACCTTGCCGTAGTCGGCTTCCAACTGTGGCAGCTCCTGGAATCCCAAGGCTACACTCACCTTGTTGCTTCGGGCTGTACCTATCAGTCTGTCTATCTTATGGAAGTAGAGTGTAGGCAACTCGTCCACAATGATGCTCACAGGGATGTTCTTGCCTTGTCCTGTGTTCACTCGTGTCACCAGTCGGTTGAGGATTAGGGCGTTCAATGCTCCGATGATGCTCTCCATCTCTGGGTCATTGGCTATCAGCAGATAGCTTGGGTTCTTCGGGTCACTGACCTTCAGGTCGAAGTCATCACCGTCCTTATGGAATATCCAATAGCTTTCCTTGGTGGCAAGGCGTGAGGTATAGACACGCAGTGTACCTATCATACCCTCCAACTGCTCCATTGCCTTGTTCTTCAGGGCGGTCTGAAATGGACCAAGTAAGGGTGCTACCTCATTGTCGGTCTCCAGCACATTGAAGATGGTCTGGTAACTTTCGTTCAAAAAACTGAGAATATGGGGCATATCGCTATACTTGCCCAACCAATAGGCTGGCTCCACTTCTTCTCCTGCGTGGTTAAACACCTTTCCTGTCGGTTTCATCTGCATGGTCTTCGGATCAAGTACTTTCTCTGCTATCAGCATCTTGCCGTCCTTGTCGTATGGTTCTTTGCCATAGTTGATGAAGAAGTAGATACAGGCGGCGAGGAAGTTGACGGCTGAGGTCTGGAAGAACTGGTCACTGCCGCCTCCGCCTTCTTTCTTGCCTTTTTGCAGTGATTCTAGCAGTGTTTCTGCGGTCTCACTCGCAGCTGCCAAGTTATTGATATACTTCTGCTGTATCGGATTCACTCGCTTGGAGTATTCCACATCCACAAAGTTGATGATGTTGAACTTGCAGCCTTCTGGTAGTTTACCCAACTGTTGGTTCTTCTTATAGTGGTAGTACAGTTTGGTAGCCAAGGTAGGGAACTTGTAGTCGTAAACGACCATGGCAAAACCTTTTGCACTGTGCTGACGGATGAATGGCTCGATGATGGAGAATGTCTTACCGC
>ERZ1034719.575-NODE-575-length-20860-cov-6.669695_pt1 | contig 20860 bp, 14 predicted proteins | sample MGYA00520703_ERZ1034719 | MGnify/ENA primary metagenome ERZ1034719 (study PRJEB33766, sample SAMN09781716) | gut metagenome | biome: gut microbiome | host: Homo sapiens | place: Madagascar | study: EMG produced TPA metagenomics assembly of the PRJNA485056 data set...
GCGCCCTGAAAGGGCGCCAGAATACAGCCCGGGGTGAGCGAAGCGCAACCCCGGGTTTCCGATCGTTCCTACATCTAGCGCCCTGAAGGGGCGCCAGAATACAGCCCAGGGTAAGCGGAGCGCAACCCCGGGCTTCCGATCGTTCCTACATCTAGCGCCCTGAAAGGGCGCCAGAATACAGCCCGGGGTGAGCGGAGCGCAACCCCGGGATGACAAAGAGCCCGTATTGAGCGCAAGCGAAATAGGGCGATAGCGGAGCGTATTGCCCGTAGGGCAATAGCGTAGCCAAGAGCCCGTATCGCCGACCGGCGATAGGGCGACACAAGAGCCCGTATTGAGCGGAAGCGAAATAGGGCGACAGCGGAGCGTATTGCCCGTAGGGCAATAGCGTCGCCAAAAATAAAAAGAAAAAAGCCACTAAAAATGAGAAAAGCCACCGGCGGGCGGTGGCTTTGAGCGTTGGGGGCGCTTTGGGTTATTCTTGTTGCGCTTCCATTTCTTTTTCGAGGCGTTCGAGTTCTTCCATTTTGCGCATCATTTCGGCTTGTTGTTCTTCGGCTTTTCGTTGTGCTTCTTTTAGGTCGTCGATTTGTTTGATGCGTTCTTTGGCTTCGGCGACGCGGCCTGGGATGAGTTTGTTGGCGTTGGCGTCGTTGGTGAAGTCGACCCACATTTGGCGAGCTTCGTCGATTTTGAGGTAGTATTCTTGGTAGAGGACGATGAGGTTGAATTGAGCTTGTGGGTAGTCGGGGTGATTTTTGATGATGTCGCGGTAGATTTTTTCGGCTTCGTCGAGGTTGTTGAGTCCGCGCGCGGCGACGCCTTTTGAGAGGTATGCTTCGGTGTTGTTTGGCTCGAGAGCGAGTATTTTGTTGTAGAGGTCGTAGGCGAGTGGGTAGTCTTGTACGTTGACGGCGATGCCTGCGACGTTGAGCATGGCTTGAATGTTGGTGGGGTCGGCTTCGACGGCTTTTTTGAACTCTGCGTTGCCCATGGAGACTTCGCCTTCGGCGAGGTAGATGAGTCCTGAGGTGTTGTAGATGGCGGAGAGGTCTTTGGGTACGTATGCCTTTTCGTCGTATTCGTCTTGTGTGATTTTGCCGGCTTCGAGTTGTTTTTTGAGGATGTCGTTGTATTCGGAGTATTTGATGATGGCTTGTTCGCAGACGAGTCGAGCGACTTCGAGGCTGTTCATGAGGTAGTAGATGGCGCTGAGGTTCTCGTAACAATAGATATTGTTGGAGTCGCCGGCGAGAGCGCGTCGGACGTGAGCGACGGATTTTGCGAACATGGCGTAGGCATCTTTGTTTTTGATTTCGCCTTTTGTTTCGGAGCCTTCCATGGAGAATTTTGGCTCGGTGCCGCCGCGTTCTTTTTCGAGGATGTCTTCGCCTTTGTGTCGGTAGAGCATGCCGAGGTTGAGGTTGGCTTCGGGATTGTAGGGTTCGATGCCCTTGTTTTCGTCGACGACGAGGAGCAAGTATTTTTCGGCTTCGTCGTAGTTGCCTTCGTCGACGAGCATTTTAGCGATGTTGATATATGGACCCGACATATCGGGGCGCATATCGATAGCTTTGTTGTAGGCTTCTTTTGCGTCTTTGTTGTTGCCGAGTTTTTGTTCGAGCAATCCGACGTTGTACCAGGCTTCGGCGAAGTTATCTTCTTCTTTTGCCGCTTTTTTGAATGTGTCGATGGCGACTTGTGGGTTTGTTTTGGCTTGTTTGACGGCTTGTTCGAAGAGCGCGATGGCGCTTTCTTTGACGACGGCGCGTTTTCCTTCGGCGTCGACGGTTTTGGAGGCACCTGTGGGGGATTTGAGCGAAGCGGCGCCAGAGGCTGACGAACCACTCGAACCGCACGCCGTCGTAGCGCAAATGGCAAGGGAAGCGAGAGCGACAGGGGCGAGTCGGCGCATAAAGCGATTAAACATAAGTATATCTCCTCAATAGCGATTGAAATAAGTGCGAGAAAAGGCGCCATGCCCGTGATTGGGCATGGATGAGCATTAGTTCGATGCGACGACGTTGTCGGCGGATTCACTGCCGCTGGAGGCGGCATCGGCGCCGATGGCATCGTCGGAGACGACTCTTCGCTTTTCTTTGACGACGTTTCCGCGCAGTTCTTCGATATTGGAGAAGAGAGCGCCGGTGTGGTAGGTCGTTACCATTTTATTAGGCGTAGCTTTGACTTCGGATGCGGAGCGATATTCCATGGGGCGTAGGTCGAAGAGTCGACGTTGAGCCTCGGTGGTATATTGGCTGAACCATCCTGTTTCGGCGGCTTTTTTGACGGCGGCGACGTAGGACGAGATGGCTTGTTCTTCGAATTTACTGGAGAAATCGAGCAATTGCTCGACGTAAGCCAATTCGACTTCTTCGGGTAGCCCAGGTGGGACAGGTGCTTTTTCGATTTGTTGTGCGACGTCGTCGAACATCATACCGACGCGCGTCATGGCCGCCAAGCCCCATTTAGGCGCGTTGAATTTGGTGATGACGTCTTTGTAGACAGGAGCGGCTTCTTGTAGTTTTTCAGCCTTTTTGAGGAGTTGTTTTTGTAGGAAGTCGTTGACTTTACGGCCAGAAACGCTTGGGTCTGAGAGTTTGATGTCGAGTGTTTCTTTGAAGAGGGTTTCGCCGCGCATGAATCGAGCCTCGGCGGCGGCGTTTCGCGCTTGTTCGCTTTCGGTAGGCTCGGCTTTGGCGAGCCATTGTTGTAGCGATTTGCTGGCGTAGAGGTTTTCGGCGGCCTCGAACGATTTGAGCGCTTCTTTTTGGTTTTTCTTATCCCAATAGCACTTGCCGATATAAGTATTGGCGGCGACTTGTAGAGCAGGCGAACCGAGTTTGGCGTAGTTTTTGAGGTAATCGCGGAAGCGATCGAGCGCCATGTCGTATTTCTTTTGATCGTAGTAGATGCGCCCTGTAGCGAACTTGAGCTGAGCCATTTGCGCTTTGTCTTTTGGGAACATCTTTGCGTAGAGGTCGTAGTCTTCGACGGCTTTTTGGTATTCGCCGAGTCCGGAACGGAAGGCGGCGGCGTTGGAGAGGGCGGTTTTGGCGCATGGGTCTTTAGAAGGAGCGGCGCCGATGGGGACGCAAGCTTCGCGATCTTCGGGGAATTGGTTGACGAAGATTTCGTAGTATCGGGCGGCTTCGGAGAAGACGGCTAGGCTGTGATAGTTGAGCGCGATGGCGTAGATGGCGCGCGGAGCGAGTGCTTTGGTGTGTTCGTCGTTTTCGCCCGAGGTGAGGAGTGCGACGCGAGCTTCGATGGCGCGCCCGACTTCCGAGCCCTTTTCCCATGCGATGGAGGCGTTCCAACGCGCTTTTGCGGCATCGTCGCTGCCCTTGTGTGCTTCGGCATACTGCTCGTAGCAACGGGCGGCGTCTTCCCATTGCTTGTTGTTTTCTTTTTCTTCGCAGAATTTGTAGTCGAGAGCGCGTTCGTAGGCACTGAGGACTTCTTTGAATTCTGGCATGTAGGTGGTGTTATTGGCCATGAAAGCGCTGTTAGATTTGAGCGCGGTGATGGCCTCGTGCATCTTTTGGTATTGTTTGGTGAGTCGGTATGTCTCGAGCAAGTAGTTTGCGGAGTAGACGGCGACTTCGGACCCCGGAGCATCGCGCGTGACTTCGAGGAATAGCGGGCGGGATTCTTCGAAGTGGTTGTAGTTGAAGTAGATCTGTGCGGCTTTGTATTTGGAGTTGTTTGCAAACTCTGCCGATTGATCGATTTTTGCGTATCGCTTACTGGCTTCGATGAATTTGAGTCGGCAATCGGCGATGGGGTATTCGGGATAGGTTTGTTCTTCGCCGGGAGCGGCCTCGGGCGTGACGGGGATATCGGGGCAGGCTTCTTTATCGGTGTTGTTTTCGCCCATCAACTGGTCGTAGGCCAAGACGGCGCCGTGCGCGGCGTCTTTGCTGAATTCGCCGTTTTCGTTGATATCGAGGACGCGTTCGTAGCCTTTTGCTGCTTCGGCGTAGTTTTTGCGGAAGTACGCCATATCGGCGTAGTAGTACATGACGTCGTAGTTATCGGTCGCCGTTGGGAAGTTATTGAGATAGGTGCGATAGATTTCGAAGGCGAGGGAGTAGTAGAGCGGGTTTTTCGTATTTTGGTACGTCATGTGATACCACTTACCTGTATCGGAGACGTATTGTTCGAGTTTGTCGTTTTCGGCTTTGACGGCTTCGGGCGTGGCGCCTTCGTATTTTTCGTCGCGAGCTTTGACGAAGATGGCGACGGTACGTTGGATGTCTTCGGCCAGGGCAGTAGGATCGCTCAACGTTTCTGTATTGAGCATGATTTCGTGCTGATATCCTACGATTTTGAATTTGCCGGGGTTAGCGGCGATGAGTTGGTTATAGACGAAGTTAGATTCGTCGATTTTGCCGTTTTCTTGATAGAGACGCGCCAAGCGTTCCATCATGGAATCGACTTCGGCATCGTCGGCGGCGAAGCCTTTGAAGTATTTGCGAGCGTTACCGGGTTTTGCGGCATCCCACATGCTATAGGCTTTGACGAGGTCTTTGAGTGCTTCTTTGCGCATATCGGTTCGTCGTTTATCGGTGCCTTTATCGGCTTCTCGAATGACTTTTTCGAATTGCGCGAGTGCTTTCTTTGGCTCGCCTAGGTTGAAGTAGCACCATCCCATTTTGTACATGGCGTAGGAGGCGGCGGAGCTATTGGGATCGACGCTGACGACTTTTTGGTATTGTTGTAGGGCGGTGGGCATATCTTCTTCGATAGTGAAGGAGTATTCGGCCATGCCCAAGAAAGCTTCGGGTAGATATCGAGAATTGGAGTGTTCGCGGACGATACCACTGTATTGTTCGTATGCTTCGCCGGCATATCCCATTTCGGCCATATTGAAGGCCATGTAGTATCTGATTTTGTCGATTTGCTCGTAGTCGGGGTGGTATTTGAGGATTTCGCGATAGAGCTTGAGCATTTCTTCACGCGCTTCGCGACCGATTTTTTCGTCTTCGGTCTTTTTTGCCATGAGTTGTTGCTGTTTAGCGGTATCGCCAGCGGCGCCGGCTTCGTTTGCCTTGCTGAGGTACTCGTATGCTTCGAGCTCGTAGTATCGTGCTTTTTGCCAGAGCATGTCGCCCATTCGTTCCATGAGCTGTGGTTTTGCGGGATCGTCTTCGTCGGTATTTTTGATGCGCAATTGTAGCTTTTTGATGGCGGACTGTTGGAGTTCGATTTTTTCGGAGGCGGCCGAAGCGGCGACCATTTCATCGGTTTGGAATTCGACTTTAGGGCCGCTACCTTCTTCTTGGTCGAGCGTTTTTCGTTCGGCTTTTTTGGGCTCTTTAGCCGATTTAATTTGAGCCTGCTGCTTTTCTTCAAAGGCGACGTTTTGCGCAACAGCCGTGGTCGATGTCAAGAGCATCGCCGCCGCCATCGAAGTGAGTACAAAGCGTACAAATCGTTTATTCATAATAATCTCCTGATGAATCACGCATACACCGATACAATTTTTTGAATGCGCTAAAACCGATTCCGTATAACACGGCTAAAAAAAGATGGCAACGATTGAGGCAATCAGGGCTACCGCATTTAAAAATTCTCTTGACTGTGGTAAAAGACTTTGACTCAATAAGAATATGCATTTGCCTTTCATTTATCATCTCGCTCCTCCTCCTGACCTCACCCCCGGCCTATCGGCCACCCCCTCTCCATAAATGGAGAGGGGGGAATAGACAGGATTATATGGATTGGCGGCTCGGTACTGGGGTAGCGTTATGGGAATGGGTGGCTATTGAGCCGTTTTGTATGCCTTGTGATAGTAATAATATCCGCCGTAACTCGAACGGTTTTCGGTCATATCGTTGAGGACGACGCCCAAGATAGGCGCGTTGACGCCCTCGAGTAGTTCGCGCGTGCGGATGAGGCTTGGAAGGGGTGTTTTATTTGCGCGTGCGATGACGATGACGCCGTGGACGTGTTGTGCGATGATGAGCGCATCGGTGACGGCCGTGACGGGGGGCGAATCGATGATGATGGCGTCGAATTGCGCTTTGAGATCGGCGAGTAGTTTAGCGAAGCCATCGGTTTGGAAGAGCTCGGCAGGATTTTGGGGGATCGTGCCGCATGGGATGAGTTGTAGGCCAGGGACTTCGGTTTGTTTGAGAACGTCTTTGAGTTTTGCGGTTCCTTCGATGACGGCGCTGAGGCCGTTTTCGGCTTGTACTTTGAGTGCTTTGAAGATCGTCGGACGCCGCATATCGGCTTCGAGTAGTGCGACGCGTTTGCCCGAGAGCGCAAGCGTGACGGCGATATTGATCGACGTCATCGTCTTGCCTTCGAGGGGTTGTGCCGATGTGATGAGTAAGACGTGAGATTTATCGGATTTGAGCAAGAATTGTAGCGTCGTCGTGAGCGTACGAATGCATTCTGCGACTGGTGAGCGTGGATTTTCGAGAATGAATCGGTAGGCTTTTCGTTGGGCGTATTGGTGGAGTTTGGGGAATTTTGGGACTGCGCCGAGGAATGGGAGTCGAGCTTTTTCTTCGACATCGGCTTGGCTTCGCACCGATATATCGAGCAATTCGAGCAATAGGACGGCGACGAACCCGGCGATGACGGCGGCTAGGAACGTCATGATGGCGTTGAGGAAGATATTGGGGCTGACGGGAACGGTAGGCGCGATAGCTTTGTCGAGTATTCGAATGTTGTTGATTTCGAGGAGTCGATTGAGGCTGACTTCGTTGAGTTTAGCCTGCGAGCTTTCGTATTGTGTTTCGGCGTTTTCTTTTTGGCTCTGGAATTGTTCGTATAGGAGCTTGAGTTGGTCGATCGAGAGGGCTTCTTTTTGGAGCGCTACGATTTCGGCTTGCGTTTCTTGGTTGAGCTTGAGGAGAGCTTGGTGTCGAGCCGATAGCCCGGTGATGACGTTTTTCATGCCGTTGAGGACGCTTTCTCGGCATTTTTCGATTTGGCTTTGAACGGCAGTGACGTGAGGGGATTTTTCGAGATAGGTGACGAGGAGTTCGCGCGATTTTTGCTCGAGTTTTTTGCACTCGTTCATTTCGGCGTTGAGCGCTGGGGCGTCGCCTAGGAGGGCAAAAGCTTGGACGTATTCGGTCGAAAGCGGGAGTGCTTTGAGTTCTTGGAGTAGGTTCCCAGTTCGTCGCGTTTCGGTTTCGATTTCGACGCGTTTGACGTTGAGATAATCGAGCCTTTGATTGGTGATCTTTTGTTGCTCGATGGGGTTGGTGTAGAGGATTTTGTTATTTTGCTTAAAGTCGTTGAGTGCATCGCGTGATTTATCGAGTTTTTCGATATTTTCTTTGTATTGTTTATCGATAAATTCGTAGGTATTGGTGAGCGAAGCGGAGCGGTGTTCGGTATTTTGAGCCGAATAGGCGTCGGCGATGGCATTGGCGAGCATCGCGGCGTATTCGGGGTTTTTGTGTTTGACGCGAATGTTGACGAGTCTCGTGCCGACGACGGCTTCGACTTTGAGTTTTGAGAGGAGGAAAGAGACGGGATTCGCGGCAGCGATTCGTTTTTCGAGGAGTTCGGAATTGGTGATATCGTCGAGTTCGAGGAATTCAGGGTCGCTGGCGATGTTGAGATCTCGGACGACGCGTTGTGCGACGAGTCTCGATTGCATGACTTTGAGCTGCGTATCGTAGTACGTGTCGCGCATGTACCATTGGTCGTAGGACGTAGAATCGACGGGGTTTATCGTCGGAGGCTCGGGATTGATGATGACGACGGCGGTGGCTTCGTAGATTTTTGGTTGGTGCATCGTATAGACGGCACCGATTCCGGCGACGACGATAAATGCCAAGATAAAGCCGAGTTTTCGCCGCCAGATGTCGTCGATGTATTCTCGAATGGGGAAGATGGGTTGCGAGGAATGACCAGAATCGATATTCGCGCTTTTAGGAGGCATAATCGTTTACCGTTCGTAGATCGAGCATGGGCGGACTACGTAGTTTTGAAAGATCGTCGAGATCTCCATTAGAAGACCGATTGCGGGACGTAGATGAGGTCGCCGGGATAGAGGCAAATATTGGGGACTTTTCCCATGAGAATATCTTGATAAGGCACGGTCACGGATTGCGTTTGGGTGTCGTGTTTTCGGACGATGACGACGGCGTTGCCAGAGGCTCGCGTTGTTGGACCGCCCGATTGTGCGATGACATCGGTGAGCATGAGGCCGGGTCTGAATTCGACGATGCCTGGTTTTTGGACTTGCCCATCGACGGTGACGGCAGTTTTAGAGATTTCTTTATTGATGCAGACGACGGAGGGATCGCGCAAGTAGGCGTCTTTGAGCATTTGCGTGAGCATGCCTTCGAGTTCGTCGCATCGCATGCCGTTGACGTCGATTTCACCGAGCGTTGGGACGGTAATCGTGCCGCGTGGCGAGACCTCGTATGTGCCGCTGAGTTCTTCTTGTCCGAAGACGCGCAATTCGAGTCGGTCCCAGGGCATGAATTTTCCGAGCTCGGCGCTCGTGGGGCAAGTCGAGCCGAGTTGTGCTTGCCAATTTGCCGATACCGTCGTGGCACATCCTGGCAAAGATAGTGCGAGTAATAGGCAAATTTGAGCCCATGAAGCGTGGCACTGTAGACAGCGATATCTTTGCCCTGGTGTGTACATTAATACTCGTAGGAGAAAGTGAGCATGGCGGTGTGCTTTGCATACTGCGCACTGCTGATGTCGCTGAAGTTGTAGCCGAATTGGTACGAGACGCCTAGTCGCAAACCTGGCAAGAAGTAGTAATCGAGCGCAGCTTTAATCGTCGTGAGGTAGTCGACGCGGATCATCGTGCCGCTTTCGACGAAGCCGAAGGCGCCGAAACCGACGTCGGCTTTTGTGCGCAGGTGATTAAACCAAAAGGCATCGAAAGTGAGGGCGACGCGATTGAGCTTGTAGTAATCGCCATAGAGAGCTGTATCGAAATCTTTTCGGAATTCGACGGCTAAGTCGATGTTTTCGCTGAAGCTATAGCCGAGCTTTGTGTTCATGATGAACATGTGCTCTTTGCCTTTTGTATAGTAGGCGTAGGCATAGCCGAGCCCTAGCGTATAGGTCATGCGAGCGAAAATGAGGCCTTGCAGGCTATATTTGAGCCTGACGGGAAGCCCAGTGGCGTTTTCGCTAGAGTTGACGATTTCATTGCCGAGCATCGAATTGCGTTCGTCTTCGAAGAAGTGCGAGACGGTGAAATTGACGGTGAGCGCCATGCTCGAATGTGGCAAGAAGTTCCATCGCGTGACGGATTCGATTCGATGGACGAAGTTAGAGATATCGTTGTGATCGGGGTAGATCTTCCCGCTCAGGTTGTATGAGAATTTTTGCGAGAAGATGGCACCTTCGCCGGGTTGAATGGTTGCCCCGACGCCGGCGCGAATCGTGTGATTTTCGATTTCTTGGCGCAAGTAATCGTCTTCGGGGTTGACCGTGTATTGGTAGGTAAACGACGGCGTGATGCGGAAGAGACTTTGTTTGAAGAGGTCGGCACTCGTGGAGAGAACGGCGTTGAGGTTACCATTTGCCTTTGCATCGCCAAGCCCCCAATATTGTTGCCACAGGAGAGAGACATTGGAGTCCCACTTTTTCGTCGTTTCGTCTTCGAGATGAGACGAAAACGTCACGCCGACGTCGACGCGTCCGTCGTTGACGTTTTGATTGCTGACGTTATCGTAAGCTAACGCAACTTTAGCTCCCGGATGCATGACGACACCGCCGGCCTCGAGACCTTTTGCTTCGGGGAGTTTGGGCTTCGCATCGGCGAACTGACTCGTACCAAGTGTGGCCAGAAGCCCGAGTGAGCAGAGCCCTATGTGGAGATATTTTTTAGGATTAATCATGGAGTTGCGCTTTCTCAATGATCTGGATTGTCGGGCGTTTCGAGGCGAAAGCCTAGATCCAGGAATCAGAGTATCGACGGAATCGCTCATGTCACGGTTTGAATGCGCAAGCATTGAGCTTGTTTGCACCCATCAGTCGGCAAATTCGGGCGTATTGAGCGTAGCGAAATAGCCCGAACAGCATGGCGTATTGAGCGTAGCGAGATAGCCATGCAAGCGGCGCGTATCGATAGATAGCGCCGCGCAAGCCAATATCAAAAAAACTCACGAGATCCAATGTAAAACTACATGTATGGCGACGCATCGACGTTGTTGCTCGCATCGATTTTGTCGGCCCCCGTGAGGCTTTGTTTTTCGATAGCTTCGGGGGCATAGACCTCTTCGCCGCCGAGGCATGGTTCGACTTTGCAGTCGCGTTTTGTGGTCGATTGCGTTTCGCCGGTGACGCTGAGCACGCCCGTACCGCACTGTTTCATGCGGGCGGCAGCGCCTTCGGTTTTTTCGACGGCGAGGTCGAGTAGTTTTTGGTGGTGCGTGGTGGCCTCGGCGTCGTTTCGGGTGATGGCTTCTTTGAGGTTGGTGTTTGCATTTTGTGCCACATTGAGGAACCCGCGAGCGATGACGAGTTGTGTATTGATGCAGTCGATTTGTGAGACGTTAGAGTTTTCGCGCGCACGAGCGAGCATTTCTTGACCGTCTTCGATGGTGGCTTCGATGCTGGCAACTTTTGCGTCGGCTTGTTGGCGAATGGCGTCGGCATCTTGTGCAAGAGCGTTGTTGGCGACGAACCCCGTGGCGGCAAGCGTCAGCGCGATGAGCCACGACTTGTGGGGACGGATATCATTCGAACGGTTTGTCTTCGACATATGAGCCTCTCGTAACAGAACGAAATAGCGGTGCACTCGGTTTGCCGTGCGCAAACTCAGCGCCCGAGCAATATACATGAAACATTCATGCCTATTTTACAGCAACCTCGTGCCGCATTTTTACATTGTATCGCAAAAGAAGCCGTGTTCAAGAAATATCACCGAGGTATGTAAAAAAACGCCGATGGGTATTTGAAAAAACTCGCAAAAATCAATCACCTAGCGGTGCAAATTCGCGCACAAGTGGCGCGGGTCGATGCGGTGAGAGTTCGTGGCGAGGGCGAAGGCGTGGGCCGTGTCGAAATGGTGCGCGATGAGGGGGTGTGGGGGGGATGGGGTACTCATGCGTGTGTTTTATCTTTAGGATTTATGGGGATTCAGGGCATGAGCCGATGAATTGTAGCGTCCATTGTACCCAAACGGCGCTTCGCCCGGTTTCGGTTTCGAAAGGTTGTTGGAAATTCATCGCCGAAAACAGTTGCGAGGCGTGCATGAAGGGGGCGTCGGCGATGACGAGGTAGAGTTCGATTTGTTTGTCGTCGGCGATGGCGGTGGGGTAGCTGATGGCGGCGGTGCAGGCGGGGAAGCTGTATGTGATTCGGTCGCGCGCGTTGGGTTCGATGCGTTTTGGAACGATCGAATAGACGGGATTGGCGGCGACGCCTGCCGTTCTGTAATCGATGACGATGCGGTGGTAGAGTGTTTGATCGAGGTTTGCGTCGCCATAGCCCGAGATGACGAATTCTTGATTGCCGCCGAGCGAGAGGTTGATGTTGACGAGTCCCATGCTGGGGCTGACGCCGTTGAGCGCATTGACAAAGGGGGGCGTGTCTTCGGGCTCGGGATCTTCGTCGATCGGCGCGATGTAGAGGCAACCTTGGCTCAGAGCGAGTGCGAGGAGGCTCGGGATGAGAATATTGCGTCGCAGGGGCATGTCATTTCTCGTTTTGTTTGGCGAGGTGTCGGAAGATAGTTCGCGGGTCGACGCCGAGATCTTGCGCAGTTTTAGAACGGTTGCCGTTGTTGAGTTCGAGTACTTCGTTGATATATCGCTTTTGGAAATCGTCTTTTGCCTCGGCAAGAGTCATGATGGGTTTGAGGACTTCGGGCATGAGGTCGAGGTCGGCGGGCTGGATTTGGGGCTTATCGGAGAGGATGAGTGCTTTTTTGATGCGGTTTTCGAGCTGCCTGACGTTTCCGGGCCATTTATACTTTCGGATGGCCATAATAGCCTCTTGTGAGAGGTTTTTGGCGACCATGTTGAATTCTTTTGCGTAGCGTCGGATGAGGCTACGAGCGATGAGAATGACGTCGTCGCCGCGTTCGCACAGTGGAGGCAAGATGAGCGTGATGACGTTGAGACGATAGAACAAGTCTTCGCGGAATCGCCCAGCGAGGACTTCTTCTTCGAGATTTCGGTTGGTGGCGGCGACGATTCTGATGTCGACGGGATCGACGGTATTGCTGCCGACTTTGACGACGGTTTTGTCTTGTATGACGCGGAGGAGTTTGACTTGGAGATCGAGCTGCATTTCGCCGATTTCGTCGAGGAATAGGGTGCCGCCGTTGGCTTGTTGGAATTTGCCTTGTTTCGTTTGAATCGCGCCCGTAAAAGCGCCTTTGACGTGCCCAAAGAGCTCGCTTTCGAGCAAGTTTTCGGGGATAGCGCCGCAATTGATGACGACGAATGGATTTTTGGCTCGATTCGATTGGCGATGGATTTCTTGGGCGACGAGCTCTTTGCCCGTGCCAGTTTCGCCTTGGATGAGGACGGTGACATCGGTGGCGGCAACGCGTTTGACGGTGTTGAAGACGTGTTGCATCGGCTGGCATGTTCCGATGATATTTCCGAATTTTAAATCGTCGATTTGTTCATTGAGCGATTTATTTTCGAATTTGAGGTCGTCGACGAGGATGGCGTTTGCCAAGATGAGCGATATTTGGGCGGCAAAGAGTCGAGTCGCTTCGAGGTGTTGATCGGTAAATTGGCTCACGATGTTGTCGTTTCCGACGTAGATCAAGCCGATAATCGAACCGCGATCGAGCAGTGGCAGGCACATGACGCTACACAAACGCAAGTCGATGACGCTTTGGGAGGCGTTGAAATGTTCGTCGTTGAGCGCATCTCGCACGATGATGGGCTTTCGCGTTTCGAGGACGTGGTGGACGATGGAGTCGGAAAACAAGTCGTCGTCGATCGATTGCTGATTGAAATTGCGCGAGACGTGGCTGACGATTTTTCCGTCTCGTATGATGAGCAAAAAGCCTTTATCGGCGTGTACGAGCGAAATGACGTCGTCGATGGCATGGGTGAGGATGGCATCGACGTCGTAGCCTTGCGATAAGTCTTCGGCCATGCGCTGTAGCTTTTCGAAGGCCGTGCGCGTGTATTCTTCGGCGTCGCTTTGTGCGCTTTGCAATTGGGGCTTGTCGAAAAGCGAGAACTTGGCATGGATTTGTCCGAGAGCAATGTCGGCGTCGTGCGGAATGAGCGTCTTTTTCTTGATCCGCTTTTCGTCGATGTAGATTTCTGCTTTTCGCGATGCGGGCTCGATTTCGTAGCCGTCTTTTTCGAGCGTAATCATGGCGTGGAGAGGCTCGACGCCGAGGGCGGCGCACGGAATATCGCAATCGGGCGACGATCCAATCGTCGTTATCTTTTTATAGAGGTCGTAGTTTTGGTGTTCTATGACGAAGTTGTCGATCGATAAAAAGGGCATGGGGATATCTTTGACTCCTACGTGATGGTTTTGTCTGGCGTATTTTAACGCCTTGACTCTTCAATGGCGAGTTTGAGATCGCCCAAGACTCTTTCTTCGAGTGATTTGGCTTCTCGCTGGTGTTCGGGATCGTTCTTCAAATACTTTAAGCGAATTTCGGCAGGGTGATGTGTCGCAATGAGCGGAATATCGTTGAATTTCTTGAATTCGCCGCGAACGATGGCGATATTCGCCGACGTTGAAAACAGTGCTTCATAGACGATTCCGCCAAAGGCGACGATGACTTTTGGCTGAACGATTTTTATTTCTTCGCGTAAATGCGGTAAACATTGCTTGATCGTATCACCTTCGATGGGTTTTGTCATTCCATAGAAGCATTTGATGAGTTGCGTCGTATAGATGTCGCTAGGCTTGATATCGAATCCTTGAGCGACGAGCTGATTCATCCATTTTTTGAACAGTTCGTTGTCGTCGTGGGTCAGAAAACTGCCAGTTTGGGCATCGGAATATTGCGCTCCAAAGCTGATGAACATGATTCGCGGGCTAACATCGCCCGTGCTATTCATGACGCAACGGCGTTTGTCGTGGAAAGAGCACGATGTGCAACTTTGCATGCGCGCGCGAAATGTGTTGAGCTTGATGCGACGATCTTCGACCGATAGCCCGACGCCGTCGCGCACGGATTTCACCGCTTTGAACGTATTGATCATGCTTTTGCGTGGCTGCGTGCGAGCTTGTGCCGTGGCAGGGCTTTGAGCTTGCGTTTGTGGCTGCGTGCGAGCAGGTGCCGTGGCAGGGCTTTGGGATCGCGTTTGTGGCTGTGTGCGAGCAGGTGCCGTAGCAGGGCTTTGAGCTTGCGTTTGTGGCGCGGTGCGATGCGCAGCTGCTTGTTGTAGCGGTCTACTTTGCACGACGAGAGGCTTGGCTTCGGGGGGGGCGCCCGTCGCTCCCAAGTCGATTTGCGAATGAATCCAAAGCGACAAATCGTGCGCCACGTTTTGAACGAGCAAAGCGAGTATATTTTGCGGTGATATGGCGTCCAATTCCATGGCTTCGTGCCCTTGCGCTCGTGCGCGAATAAAATTCAAGAATCGCCTTATCGTATCTTATAAAATACGAAGGCAATGTTGATAACCGAATTTTGTTGGATAACTCGCCGATGCGGCATTCGGTTCGCCGACACTATAACACAAATCGCGAATGTTCGCTCAATCTACCTTATGCCGTCGATTCAATTGTCGGGTAATATTTTTTTGCAAAGCTTCGTTTGTGCCACCGCCGATGGCGATGAGGATGGCATCGCGCAAGAGTCTTTCGACGGGGTAGGCTTCGGTATAGCCATTGGCGCCGAGAGTTTGGATGGCGTTTCGGGCGATTTCTTCGGCACTCGTCGCGCAAAAGAGCTTTGTCGCATCGGCATCGATCGAGGCATCGGGATGTCGATCGATGATTCGTCGCGTCGTCGCCTCGATGAGCGTTTGCATGGCTCGCATTTTGGCATAGCCTTCTGCAATCATCTTCTGTATTTGCCCAAATTCATCGATTTTTTTGCCAAATGCGACGCGTTGCGCTGCATAATCTTTCATACAATCGACGCAAGTCTTGGCAATTCCGCACGATTGTGCGGCTAGCCCGAGTCGTTCGACGGCGAGGTTGCGTATCATGGGGCGCAGCCCCTCGTGTAGGTTGCCGACGAGGGAATCGTCGGCAATATGGCAATCGGCAAACGTCACAATGCCCGTTGGGCTCGAACGCATGCCGAGTTTTTTTTCGCACGGCGTGACGGCGATTCCCGCGCTATGCATATCGACTAAGAACAAGCTCATATCGCGTCTTTCTTGCCCTGTTCGAGCATAGACGAGCAAATATTGGGCGACTGGGGCATTTGTAATCCATTGCTTAATGCCGTTGAGCACGTAGCCCGATTCGGTTTTCGTCGCCGTCGTCTTCATCGCGAGCACATCGGTGCCGGCATTGGGCTCGGTCATTGCCATGCCCGAAATCGGTTTGGCTCGGAGTATATCGGCGTGGCGCAGAGGTATGGGGCGGGATAGGTCGCGCCACGTGTGGTAGAGTTGGTGAGCGAAGAGCAGTTCTTGCGATAAATAGCTCAAAGCAAGCGCCGGATCGTACATGCTGAGCGATTCGATGATGGCAATGGGGGCAGAAATATCGAGATCCGATCCGGCGAGGTCTTCGGGGAGCGTCGTGTTCATGACGCCGAGTTCGGCGTCGAGTTTCCGATATAGCGATAGATCGAAGCGACACGACGCATCGCGCGCCCCGGCCTCGGGCAAAGCATAGCGCTGTGCCCACGATCGCACCGTCGACGCCAGTATTTGTGCAATATCGGATTCAGTTTGCATCGTTAGGTTCACTTTCTGTATCGGCGACATAGCGATAAAATGCGCCTTGTGCCGCGATGCGCAAGGCTTTTTCGAAATCGGCTTCGTCGCCGGCGATTGGCGCATCGTTGCCGTTTGCCAAAATCCCATCATCGCCCGAGTTTTGCGCATCGAACGAAACGGCTATGCCGTGTTCCGATGTTTGATAGATATCGAAGCAAAAATGCGCCCGAACTTCGGAGCAAAGGTGCGCTTTTTTCTGGCCGTCGTCGAGTTTTCCCGTCGCCGTCACTATCATCATATCGCCCGAGTCGGTGGCATGATCGATGCGCAAGACGACGTTGATTGCATCGTCGGGCATGGTATAGACTTCGATCGAACGCCCTGATTTATCTTCGTAAAAACCGCCTAATCCGCGAATTTCGTGCGAGAGCAAGAGCTTGCCCGTGAATCTATCGATGACTTTTGCGCGATGTACGAGTGTCGATACATATGCTTCGGGTGCGGTCATGCCCGATCGCACGCGTTCATTGATTTCGCGTCCTTTTGTCGACTTTAGCCAATTGTCTTGGTCGGCTCGAATTTTCTCAAAGTCCGCGTCGCTAAGGACGTTTTTTGCGCTATCGAGAGCGTCTTTGACGGCATTTTCTGCATCATCGCCGCGCGCCGTCTGATCGAGGATTTGCCGTCGCGTCGCCATTTGTCGGGCTTTTTCGTCGTCGTCGAGATCGGCTTCGCCGCCGACGACGATATCGGCGCGTTCGATCCGCGGCATATCGCGATACCCCTCCGATGAACGCGATTTACCAGACTCGCTTTGTGAATGACACGAAGCCGTGCCGATGGCGCAAGCCGCCATCAAGCACGTGGCGATTGCCTTCGCATGTCTTTGAAGAACGACTACCATTTGTTGAACGTGGGTTTAAACGTCTTCGTGACGCTGTCTTCGTCGTCGTCATATAAATCGGGCGAAATTTCGATGCTGTCGCCGTCGGCTTCTTCGGGCGGAGCAATCGCTTCTTTCGGTGGAATGTAATAATTCGAGACGGGTTTCGAGATGATGATCGAATCGTCTTCATCGTCGTCGCATTCGTAGATGGCACTCGTCGCCGCGCCGTCTTGGGGCTTCATTTGAGCGAGGTCGTTGTCGAGTTTGACTTTGAAAGGTTGGACCCCGGGGCCTGGAACGGGCGAGAGGCGCGAAGCCGACGGCGCCGAAGGTCGCGACGATCGGGCAGAACCAAGCGCCACGGGCTTCGAACGGCTGGCATCTTGCTCGGGCGCCGACGGCAACAGCGTCGCAGCTTGTGGCGACGATGCCGGCGCATGGCGGACTTCTTGAGACGGCGTTCGCGCCGCGCCTCCGATGTTGAGCGATGGCGGTGGCGTATGCAAATCGTCATCCGATATAATCGGGCATTCGAGCATCGTCTTAATATCGCTTGCTTCGTCGTCTTCGATATTGCTCATATCGTCGGTTTCGAATAGACCTTTGTCGTCTTCGACGTTCAAAGCCTCTTGATCGGCGCTCGATGCCGCCGAGATCGGTGGCGCTGTGAAGAGCAAGTTCGTATCGGGGAGATCGGTTTTGTCTTGCTTTGCCGAATTTTCTATTTCTTTAGGTGCATTTGCCGAAGCCGAATTCGCCTTATCGACGTTATTGTCGAATTCTTTGCCATCTGCGGCTTTTGCCATTTCTTGCGATGGGTGTGAACCCGCATCGACGGGTTTGACGCGCGTTGGCTGCATGACGGCGGGCATGCCCGTCGAATTGCTTCGCCCAGCGCTCCCAATCGGTTTAGGCATGGCGCGTTGTGTCGGCTTCGTTTCGACGATTTCGCGCACCGAATGCATGCGTTGAACGACGGGAGCCACGGCTTTTTGAACCCCCGGCATGGCGACCATACTCGGGCGCATGCCTTGTGCCGGACCTTGCATGAGGTGAGCCGCCATTGGCGCACCTATCGGCGTCATCGCGTTCATCGTCGGCATACCGCCTTGAGCCATACCCGGTCCCATGCCGCCTTGAGCCATTCCGGGACCCATACCCAGACCCATGCCGCCTTGACCCATGCTTGCGGGGCCCATACCCGGTCCCATGCCGCCTTGAGCCATGCTTGCGGGTCCCATACCTGGTCCCATGCTGCCTTGAGCCATACCTGGTCCCATGCCGCCTTGACCAATGCTTGCGGGTCCCATACCCGGTCCCATGCCGCCTTGACCCATGCTTGCGGGGCCCATGCCTGGTCCCATGCCGCCTTGAGCCATGCCTGCCGGTCCCATACCCGGTCCCATGCCGCCTTGCCCCATGCCCATCGCATTGGGTTGAACGGGTTGCATACCCATCGGGCGCATCGCCGGATGCATCGAGCCAATATGCGCTTGTGGCTTGGGTTGCTGCGCGGCGTCGTCTTCTTCGACCGAAACGCATACGACGGTGACGTTGTCTTTGCCACCGGCCTTGAGCGCCAGCCCGATGAGCGACGAACACGCATCGTCGAGCGTATGCGCCTCGGCTATCGTCTTGCAAATCATCGAATCCGACACCAAATCGCTCAGACCATCTGAGCACATCATATAAATGTCGCCCTTTTCGCGCGGCACTTCTTTGATATCGACCTCGACTTCGTCTTTGAGTCCAATCGCCCGCAAAATGACGTTTTTATTTGCAAAATTCGCTGCATCTTCGGGGCGCAATTCGCCCTTGTCGATGAGGTGGTTCATGAGCGAGTGATCGCGCGTCATCTGCGTAATCTCGCCTTTGCGCACGCGATAAATGCGGGAGTCGCCGACGTGTGCCAAAACGAGCCCATGCGGCGCGTTAAATATCGCCGTCACCGTCGTTCCCATCCCCTCCATCGATCGGTCTTTGCACGACTGGATGAAAACGCGTTCATTGGCATACATGATGGCATTGGCGAGCAACTTCGCCTCGAAACTCCATTCGGGCTTCGTCGGGAACGACAGCTTGAACCCAGGTTGCCGCGCCATTTCGCAAATGTATTGTGCCACGTGGCTGACGCACATCGTCGACGCCACCTGCCCCGACGCATGCCCCCCCATGCCATCGGCTAAGACGTATAGCCCCGCACTTTGAATGACGGCAAAATTATCTTCGTTATTTGTTCTCTTGAGACCGACATCGGTCTTTGCAGCAAATGCCAACTTCGACGCCATGATTCACCCCGTTTATCGATTGGGCGCACTTTCGCCCCCTATGATTGCCTCTTAATAACCGCTTCTCATCGGGCAGAGTCGAACTGGCGACTAGGGAATCGAAACTTCAATCGTGTACTCCGATTGGAACGCTTCGCAAAAAATTTCGAGATAGTAGTGACCCGGAATGGCATCGAACTCCTGAATGTTGCGCGATCCTGGCTTAAATCGCAGGCGATGCATCTCTTCGCCCGTCGCCTTGCGAATGACGACTGTGCCAACCGCCGACGGCTCGTCGAACGCAAACGTCACCGCAATGCGCCCCTCCCCAGGCACGGTAAAGTATTTCCAGTCGGTTTTGTCGCCATCGATACACGTGACATGGTCCAAAACGAGGTCGTTAATCTTGATTTCGATGGCACCCAATCGGTCTTTGTCGTCGCCCGAGTTCGTCTCGGGGCCAAGCGTCTCACACGCCGCACATATCATCAATGTAAACGCACTCAGTAGCGCCAATCCTCTCTTGAACAGTCTCATCTTCGCAACCCTATTCACAAATAATGCCAAGAAATTTACTCTGCACCTCGCCATCTTATACAGCGAATCATGTCACGGCGTCAAGCCGTGCCGCACGTGCGTTTCATTTTCGCCGGCTATTCTGGCGAATACGCCGTCGGCTCCGGCTATGTGCTCGTTTCACTGCGCGCATACGCCTCCGCTTGCGCCCTATTGCCTGTCGGCAATACGGTCGCTTTTGTCGCCCTATTGCCTGTCGGCAATACGGTCGCTTTTGTCGCCCTATCGCCTTTCGGCGATACGGTCGCTTTTGTCGCCCTATCGCCTTTCGGCGATACGGGCTTTGGGCTGCGGCTATGTGCTCGTTTCACTGCGCGCATACGCCTCCGCTTGCGCCCTATTGCCTGTCGGCAATACGGTCGCTCCTTTTTGCCAGTTTGCGCACCTACTGCGTCAGCGTCGCCACGCGGGCGTCGGGAACGTACCTTAGTACGCCCCCTTGCCCTTGGGCTAGCTTCCTTGTATCTGCATCAAACTGACAAAAAAGCTTTTGTCGCCCTATCGCCTTTCGGCGATACGGGCTTTGGCGGCGGCTATGTGCTCGTTTCACTGCGCGCATACGCCTCCGCATTCTAAATATGAGCAAATACCTTTGCCTGAATATTTCATTCCCATCATTCTAAAACGACGATAATCGGGTTCGTACGACGATTATCGAGCATTGCAGCTATTTTGCACCAATCGAGGTGGGGCGAGTGAAGCCTCGGTTGTGGAATACAATAAATCTCTTGCACAAAACGCGCGAAATCACGTATATGTGAGAATGAGGCGACAATTGCAATGGTACGCATTCATGGGATGTCTGTGCGAAAGTGTAGTTGTTTGTTTGCACAAGCGTTTGTGCTACGCGCCTAGAACTCAGAAACGCCTAGTGTTAAGGAAGAACGGGCGTTTTGCGCGATTTTTTGCGAAACATCGATCCAAACCAGGTGATATGCGCAATCGGAGAGATCTAGGAGCAGGTGTTTTCGTTGAGGCAGTGGAGCTGTCTGCGTCGTAAGGAGGTGCACGTGGAAATGATAGATTCATATGGAGGTGGAAGAATGGAACTCGTGGAAGATGCACCGAAAAGAGGTTCGAATATCAAGGTCATTGGCGTTGGCGGTGGCGGCGGAAACGCCATCGATTCGATGATCGAAGATGGAATTGACGGCGTTCAATTCATCTCGGCAAATACCGACGCACAAGCACTCGCTAGCAACCACGCCGAAGTAAAAATCCAACTCGGTATCGAGCGTACAAGGGGATTGGGCGCAGGTGCAAATCCGACCGTCGGTCAAGAAGCGGCTCAAGAGTCGGCGACGCAGATCCAAGAATACCTCAAACAATCCGACATGGTCTTCGTGACGGCTGGCATG
>ERZ1034719.577-NODE-577-length-20821-cov-32.065155_pt1 | contig 20821 bp, 17 predicted proteins | sample MGYA00520703_ERZ1034719 | MGnify/ENA primary metagenome ERZ1034719 (study PRJEB33766, sample SAMN09781716) | gut metagenome | biome: gut microbiome | host: Homo sapiens | place: Madagascar | study: EMG produced TPA metagenomics assembly of the PRJNA485056 data...
CACGTAAAAATAATTTGAATATCTTTTTGGTCTATATTTATCTTCTCATCGGTCACATACGCCCGAGAGGAGGATGATGTTAATGAATGCCGATTTGCAGCAGGAGCAGGAGGTAGATGATTTTGCGGAGCTCTTTCAGGGCGAGATGAATCTGGTGTTCGACGGTGCGGACGGAGAGTCCGAGTTTTTCGGCGATTTGGCTGTTACTCAAGGAGTCGTAGCGGCTCATACGGAAGATTTCCTGCCGTTTTTTCGGAAGGCGTTCGACGGCAAGTTCGAGCAGAAGCTGCATTTCTTCGATATAAAGAGGGTCGAGAAGATTGTCCTCAAATGGCAGTCCTTCAAGGCGTTCCAGAGGAATCTCGGAAGGGACAGCCACGGCACGGCTTTTCTTGCGGATGTGGTCTATTGCGGCATTACGCGCCATCGCATAGATGTATCCCCCGTGCGAAACCTCGTCATTTTCCCATATATCGCGTCTTCCCCAAAGCCGTACAAACAGCTCCTGGGCCAAGTCTTCAGCCTCAGTTTCCGATTTCAAAATGGCGGCAATGAAGGTCTTCACCCCGGGAAAATACGAGATGAACAAACGTTCGAATTTATATGTCAACAGAGCATTATCCGTCATTTTCACAGCCGTTTCGGTAATTTTAGCCCCGCAATATAGTGATTATTTCACAAAACCAAGCAAGAAGTCCTTAGCGGCCCAAACTCGACAATGGATTCTGTGCTCCAATCTGCGTCGAAATCCAGATGCCTAAAAATTTGTCCGAGACCGCATAGATTTTCCCGTTTTCGGTAATCAAATCCTTTTCAAGCAGTTTCTTGACAGCAGACTGGACCGAACTTGCAGATGAAAGACTGTGTTTTCGGATGAATGCAGCGGATGTAATGGCTGAAGCCTCTCCATCGAGAGCAATCGCATAGAGAAGTTCTTTCTGTTTTTCCGGAATGTTGGAGAGGATTTCCCGGAAAATCGTGTCATAAGAATCAATCAACGCCGTTATAGCTGTACGCACAATTTCCATTGTGCAACTGCCGCCTTCCGGAGTGTCGGCAAAGGATTCGTTAAATGTTTTCTGGATGTAGAATGTATGTCCCCGGAAAAAATCATAAACCGCTCCGACAATTTCTTCTGTAATTGATTTCCCGGATTTTTTGAAATTCTCCACGACGAAAGGAATATAAACCTCCCGCGCAATCTCTTTCAATTCAAGCATATCGGCGCTTCTGTAGAAAGGATGTTTAGAGGAAAGGAACATTTGCTGCATCATATGGCGTTCACTTCCGGCATAAATGAAATGGCAGTTTCCGGATTTCTGTATGTGACTGCGAAGGAGCGCCTCAACGTTCTTTTCAGGATATTTCGCAATTTGTTGAAATTCATCAATTGCAACGATGCAAGGCTTGTCTGCGCTTTCCAGATATTTGAATATTTCTTCAAGAAGGTATGTCGGCTGTTCGATATCCCCAAGTGCGATACTGAAATCCGGAAGTCCGGTAGATATGTCAAAACCGAATTTCCCGTTTATTGATTTGAGTGTCTGAAGGAAAAGTTTCGCCATTTTCTTGCTGCGAGGCTGGAGTGTCTCATAGATTTCCTTCCCAAGGAGGTGGATAAATTCACGCAATCCTGTGGTGTGGAGAATGTCGATGAAGAAGCAATAGTAATTGTCACGGATTTCCTTTTTGTCGTAACAAAAACGAATCAATCCGGTCTTGCCCATTCTCCTTGGGGATATGAGTACCAGATTGTTGCCATTGGTGATGGATTTAACAAGCCGCGCAGATTCCGCAACTCTGTCGCAGAAGTATTCCGGTTCAATCTTTCCCGTAACAACGAAAGGATTAACATCTCTTGCCATAAGCCTCAATTTCAAGTTTTGTCATATTTTATTGCAAATATAATTATTCTATTCGCATAATGCAAATCGAATAATCTAAAACTGCCGAGGCGAACGAAAAAACAGGATCATTAATTATTGCAGCAGAGTTTATGAAAGCAGCAGACTGATGTCGCAGCCAAGGACTATGGAGAGACGGTGGAGAGCGCCGGCTTCGGCTTTGGAGATATCCTGGTCGAGTTGTTCGTAGGCCTGAATCATGCGGAGGGAGACGCCGGAACGTCTGGCGAGTTCGGCCTGGGTGAAACCGGCGAGTTTTCTCTGCCGTTTCAGCGGGCTGCCCCCGGCTTCGCGCCTGCGGGCGATGATGTCAAGGGCGGTCTCGGTGAATTTGCTCAGGTCGGCTTCGTGGAAAGTGGGGTACATACGCCTGACCTCACCCGCAGAAAGTCCCAAACGGCGAAGATTTTCGAAACTTGTCGCCGTGTACCACTGGAGATAGGCAGATGACCAACCGGTCCAAAAAATGTCCGAACGGGCTCCGAGGATATAGGTGACTGTCCCGCACGGCTCCCCTGTCGAAACTATTACTTGTGTGGCCAAATCGATTCCGGACATCCCTACAAGATAGCGTGGATTACCGGTTTCGAACTGACGGACAACATCGCTGGCGAGCAGTCTGTCGTAGAAACCGTCCATTCCACCACAACAAACCCGGCTGCCGTAGTCCATCATCACTGCAAAGTTTTGCATCGCGTCCTCAAGGTAAATTCCGTCGTAGGCGCGTATCATCGTTTTTCCATCCATTACGAACTATATCAATAATATAAATGTCATCCAAAGCAGCCCCATCCGACTTTTCCCTGCGGAATTCATCCCTCGCCCTGCGGTCTCTTGCGGCCCGGAGAGGATAGTAGGTTTCGTTTTCCGCAGGAACCGCCCCGAAGAAACGAAGTCTGTCGAATGCTTTCCGGCTTTTGATGACCACTTGCTCTCCGAGTTCTCCCAAGGTCATCGCGTGTGAGAGCTGTTCGAGTGAAATCGTATTATTCAAAAATGCCGAGGCAAATGAAAAATAGGAATCATCCGCCCGATATCCCCTTATGATGTCAGAGTCTTCGTAGAGGGGCAAAAAGTTTTCTATCATGTATTCCCGTGCCCTCGCCGCAAGTCCCTCGTTGATAACGAAAGTCCTGTTTTGTAACAATATAGCCATCCAATTGAGAATATGCCAATTCCCGTCCGAAAGGTTAAGGACATCCAATCCCTCAAGGTCAATTTCATATTCGTTCGCGAAACCGTCACGATTCCCGCTGCACGCCCATTCTTTCGCAAGTTCAAGATGTTCGGTACAATAAAATCCGAGTCCATAGTCATTCTTGACGTTCCCACGCCCAAATTCCGGACTCTCAATTACGTTAACTGACCCGTGATATAAAATCATCTTCTCCATAAACTCTCGTTATAACGATACTTTGCAAAAATATCATAATTATTTGAGTTTCGCAAAGCGAGTTTTGGAAAAACGGACAAATATGGCCGAAAAAGCGTTGGAAAAACGGACAAAATCTTTCATTTTGCGGTGAGTTGAAGTGAGTGCGGCGGAAAAATGAAACGGTGGATATAGCGGGAAAATGAACCGGGGATAAAATATGACAGAAAAATAAGTAATAATCCCCCTTTCAATCGTCTTATATAATATAAGATTTTTTCGTTAACCACAGAATGATGAGCACAGAGAAGTTGAAATCTCCAGTCAGATGGGTTCCCACACTCTATTTCGCTATGGGACTGCCCTTTGTTGTGTTGAATATGGTGTCGGCCGTGATGTTCAAGGATTTGGGAATATCGGATTCGCAAATCGCTTTTTGGACCTCGCTGATTATGTGGCCTTGGACCATCAAGTTTCTCTGGAGCCCGGTGCTTGAACTCTACAAGACACGGAAATTCTTTGTCGTACTCACACAGATAGCCTCCGGAGTACTCTTCGGACTGGTGGCATTTGCCATCAACCTGCCTTCGTTTTTCGCAATCTGCATCGCTCTGATGGCGGTGATTGCTTTCAGCGGGGCGACTCACGACATCGTGGCGGACGGGACCTATATGTCCGAACTGGACAAAGAGGAGCAGGCACGGTGGATTGGCTGGCAGGGAGCGTTCTACAACATCGCGAAACTTGCCGCTACCGGCGGACTTGTCTGGCTCGCAGGATGGATGATGGACAAGTATTCTTCGCCGGTGATGGCCTGGAGCATTGTTTTCGGAGTGCTCGGTGCATTGATGCTGGTCTTCGGACTCTACCACTGGAGGGTGTTGCCTTGCTCGCAGAACGGGGGTACGGCTCCTAATGGCGCGGCAAGAGCGGATGGAAGTCTCGAAAAAGGAAGCACCTCCGCGACAAAAGGGGAGAAAATCTCCTTCTGGAGCGGTCTCGGAGAGGTATTCTCGGATTTTTTCAAGAAAAAACACATTTGGTATTATATAGCTTTCATCATCATCTACCGCCTCGGCGAAGGATTTGTGATGAAGATTGTTCCGTTGTTCCTCAAGGCGGAGAAGGCTGTGGGGGGACTCGGGCTCAGCAATCAGCAGATTGGCATCTGGTACGGCACATTCGGTGCAGCGGCTTTCGTGCTCGGGTCGCTGCTTGCCGGTTACTACATTGCAGCGCGTGGTCTCAAACGCACGCTTTTCACTCTCTGCTGCATTTTCAACATCCCATTTCTCGTCTATGCCCTGCTCGCCTGGTTCCAGCCGAGTTCGATGTGGGTCATCGGCGGCGGCATCGCCCTTGAGTATTTCGGCTACGGATTCGGATTTGTCGGCCTCACGCTCTTTATGATGCAGCAGGTCGCTCCCGGACGCCATCAGACCGCCCACTACGCCATCGCTTCGGGAATTATGAATCTCTCAGTGATGCTGACCGGTGCGGTTTCGGGATTCCTCAGCGATGCATTGGGATACAAGATTTTCTTCATCGCGGTGATGGTGGCGACAATTCCGGCATTTATAATGACGAAACTGATTCCGTTCACCTACCCTGACGGAAAGGAGAATTGAAACAAATAAATCCGAAAAATCGGGACAACGAAAACTTTTAGAAGATATAAACATATAAAAGACAAATGATTATGAAAAATAAAAAGATATGGATTGCCGGAGAGGCTCTCCCGAATATGCCTTGGCAAGAAAGGCCGGAAGGCAGCCACGAAGTTATGTGGCGCTGCGACAGTAACCCGATTATCGGACGCTATGCCCTCAGCAGCTCAAACTCAATCTTCAACTCGGCGGTTGTTCCCTTCAAAAAAGGAGAGTACAACTTTGCCGGAGTCTTCCGCTGCGACGACACCAACCGCAGGATGAGGCTGCACGTGGGATTTTCCCGTGACGGCTTCAACTGGGACATCAACGAAGAGGATGTCAAGTTCAGCGGAGCCGATGCTGAAATCGGACAGTGGGTGTACGGCTACGACCCGAGAGTCTGCAAGATTGAAGACAAATACTATGTCACCTGGTGCAACGGCTACCACGGACCGACAATCGGAGTCGCCTGGACCACAGACTTTGAGACCTTCCATCAGGAAGAAAACGCATTCCTCCCCTACAACCGCAACGGAGTGATGTTCCCGCGCAAAATCGACGGCCGCTTCGCAATGCTCTCCCGTCCGAGCGACACCGGGCACACCGCCTTCGGAGACATTTTCTACTCCGAGTCACCGGACCTCTGTTTCTGGGGAAGACACCGCCATGTGATGGCTCCGGCCGCATTTGAGCAGAGTGCCTGGCAGTGTATGAAAATCGGTGCGGGCCCGATTCCGATTGAGACTTCGGAGGGCTGGCTGCTCATCTACCACGGTGTACTCCACTCCTGCAACGGCTATGTCTATGCCTTCGGTCCGGCACTTCTCGACCGCGAACAGCCGTGGAAAGTCATCGCACGCAGCGGTCCATATCTCATCTCACCGAGAGAGCCTTACGAGTGTATGGGCGACGTTCCGAACGTGACATTCCCTTGTGCCGCCCTCCACGACAGCCAGACGGGCCGAATCGCCGTCTATTACGGATGCGCTGACTCTGTGACCGGTCTTGCCTTCGGATACATCGACGAAATTGTCGAATTCACGAAAAAGAATTCTATAATATAATATGATTAAATCCCTGATTGCGTTTTTGGTGGCAGGAAGTTTCGCGGCGTCGACAGTTTCTGCCTCAAATGTTGAGGACTATGCCTCGCTGGTGAATCCGTTCATCGGAACGACAAATTTTGGAGCGACAAACCCGGGGGCTCTCTGCCCCAACGGAATGATGGCTGTAGTTCCTTTCAATGTGATGGGCTCGGACGAAAACCTCTACGACAAGGATGCCCGCTGGTGGTCAACGCCTTACGAGAAGTATAACTGCTTCTTTACCGGCTTTGCGCACGGGGCTTTGAGCGGAGTGGGCTGCCCGGACCTCGCTTCGCTTCTGAGCATCGCCACCACCGGCGAACTTGAAGTGGACTACCACAAATATGGCACGAAATATAGCGAAGAAAAGGCATCCCCCGGCTACTATTCGCTCCGCCTCGACAAATACGGCATATCCGCCGAAGCCACAGCAACCGAAAGAAGTTCAGTGGAGAGATACACATTCCCAAAGGGACGCGGGAACATACTCCTGAACCTCGGGGAAGGCCTCACAAACGAGTCCGGAGCGATGGTGCGCAGGGTGAGTGAAACCGAAATCGAAGGAGTGAAACTTCTCGGCACATTCGGCTACACGGCCCAGGCTGTTTTTCCTGTCTATTTCGTTCTTCGCGTGAGCCGCACACCTTCGGATGGGGGATATTGGAAAAAGCAACCCCCGAAATACGGAGTGGAGGCAGAATGGGACAAAGACCAGGGCAAGTATAAGATTTACAGAAATTATGGCCGGGAAATCGCGGGCGATGACGTCGGATATTGGTTCAGTTTCGACAATCTCGATGAAGGCGAACAGATTGAAGTGAGAGTCGCTATCTCCTATGTCAGCACCGAAAACGCACGCCTCAACCTCGACAGCGAACAGGGCAATCTTTCCTTCGACGAAATCCGGCAATATGCTCTCGAAAAATGGAACAGCTCCCTTGGAAGAATCCGGGTGACAGGAGGCACGGAGCAGCAGAGAAAGATTTTCTACACGGCTCTATATCACACACTTATCCATCCGAACATACTCAACGACATCAATGGGGAATATCCTCTTATGGAAGGATGCGGCAAGGTCGGACGGATAAGCGGGACACGCTACACTGTGTTCTCGCTTTGGGACACCTACCGCAATTTCCACCAGCTGATGACGCTCGTCTATCCTGAAAAACAGAGGGATATGCTCCGGTCGATGGTGGGGATGTATGAAGAATGGGGCTGGATGCCGAAATGGGAACTCTACGGACGGGAGACCTTCGTGATGGAGGGCGACCCTGCCGTGCCGGTGATTGTGGACAGTTGGATGAAGGGGCTGCGGGATTTCGACATGGAGAAGGCCTACGAGGCTATGCGCAAGTCCGCTTTCACTCCGGGAGAAGAAAATCTGCTGCGCCCGGACAACACTCCTTATATGGAAAAGGGCTACATTCCGCTTGGGTTTTATGCGGCTGACCTTTCGGGAGACAATTCCGTGGCGCACTCCCTCGAATATTATGTCGCAGACAATGCACTGGCAAATCTCGCGGATTCGCTTGGTTTTGCCGACGACGCGAAAACTCTGAGACAGAGGTCTTTGGGATATAAGAACTACTACGACAAGGAGTATGACTGCTTCCGTCCGATAACTCTCGAAGGGCACTTTCTTGAGCCTTTCAACCCGCGTCAGGGAGAGAATTTCGAGCCTGTGCCGGGATTTCACGAGGGCTCGGCGTGGAACTACAGTTTCTATGTCCCTCACGACGTGGAAGGGCTCTCGAAGTTGATGGGCGGAAAGCGCAAATTTGTGGAGAAACTCCAGCGAGTTTTTGACGAGGGGCTTTACGACCCTGCGAATGAGCCGGACATCGCCTATCCCTATCTTTTCAGCCGTTTCAAGGGCGAGGAATGGCGGACCTGGAGACTGACTTCGGAATTGCTCGCGGAGCATTTCAAGGACGCGCCGGACGGGATTCCGGGCAACGACGACACGGGAACGATGTCTGCCTGGGCGGTATTTTCGATGCTGGGATTCTATCCCGACTGCCCTGGGGAGCCGTTCTACACGCTCACGATTCCGACTTTCGACCGGGCGGAGATTGACACGGACAGCGGCACCATCGTCATTGAGAAGGACTCCGGAATTGATGGGGCTTCGGCTAAGGCCGGAGATCGTCTGAGGGTGACTCTTGGCGGGAGGCGACTCGGCAGCTATCGCATCACTCACCGCGAACTCGTTGAGGGACAAAAACTTGTTTTTAGGAAGTAGATATCGGACTTGAGTTTCGCTGGTACCCCCCCCGAAAAGTGGCGTATGAAATACGAACGAAAACACACTGATACAGAATAGATTAATTATTTGCGAAAATTGAAGATATGAAGATATTCGGGAAAATGATGATGACGGCGGCTCTTTTTGTCGCTGCCGGATGTTCCGCTTCGTTGGGGGACGACCTCACGAAATGGGTGGATTTGAAGATAGGAACCGGAGGACACGGACACGTTTTTGTGGGAGCGAATGTGCCTTTCGGAATGGTTCAACTCGGGCCTACGAGCATTCCGCAGGAGTGGGACTGGTGCTCGGGCTATCACGAATCGGACTCCACAATCATCGGTTTTTCGCACACCCACCTCAGCGGAACGGGCATCGGAGACCTTTTCGACATCACTGTGATGCCTGTTGTGGGAGATGTTGTCTATGCACGAGGCACGGAAGACGATCCGGAGAGCGGACTCTGGTCCTATGGAGACAGAAGCCGGGAGGTGGCAGTGCCGGGCTACTACAGCATCCCTCTTGAACGCTATTGGGTGCTCGCCGAATTGACGGCGACTTCCCGCGTGGGAATGCACCGCTACACTTTCCCGGCGTCGGAAGAGTCGGCGATTGTCTTCGACCTTGTGAACGGAGGATGCTGGGACAAAATCACCGAGACTCAGATTAAAATAGAGAGCGACAGACGCATTTCGGGTTGGAGATATTCCACCGGATGGGCGAAGAATCAGAAGGTTTTCTTTGTTGCCGAGACTTCAGAGCCGTTCTGCTCGGCAGAGATTGTCGGCGAATCCCATTTTTGCCGTCTCGGATTCAAGACCACTGAAGGACAGCGGATTATGCTGAAAGTTGCGCTCTCCCCTGTGAGCGTTGAAGGAGCTGCCGGCAACCTCGAAGCGGAACTCCCCGGGTGGGATTTCGAGGGCACAGTGAAGTCTGCACACGAAATGTGGAACAAGGAACTGGGAAAGGTGCGCATACGCGACAGCAGAGTCTCAAACGGGGACGCACAGACCCGCGATGCCCTCAAATGTTTCTACACTGCGCTCTATCACACGATGATTGCCCCTTCTGTCTTTTGCGACGTAAACGGAGACTACCGCGGAGCTGACGGAAAGGTTTACAAGGAGGCCGCACACACAATCCTCACAACTTTCTCGCTTTGGGATACCTACCGCGCACAGATGCCTCTGATGACAATTCTGCACAGAGAAAAGATGTCTGATGTAATAAACACGATGCTCTCGATCTGCGATGAGCAGGGCCGCCTTCCGGTGTGGCATCTCTGGGGCAATGAGACCGACTGTATGGTGGGAAATCCGGGAATCCCTGTGGTTGCCGACGCAATTGTGAAGAATATCCCCGGATTTGACCGGGAAAGGGCGTTTAACTCCATTTTAAAGACAAGCGCGCAGGATCAGAGGGGAGGAGACCTTCGGCGAGAATATGGCTACATTCCTTGTGACCTTATGAACGAAGCTGTGGCTTATGACCTCGAGTATGCACTTGCGGACGGAGCGGCAGCTCTTGCTGCGGAAGCCCTTGGGAAAGAGGCGGAAGCGGACATCTTCCGCAGACGCAGCGAGTCTTGGAAGCACTACTTCGACAGCAGCACAGGTTTTCTTCGCGGAAGGGACAGTCGCGGAGGCTGGCGCACTCCATTCAATCCGTTCTCTTCGGAGCACCGTGCGGACGACTATTGTGAGGGCAACGGATGGCAGTACACCTGGCTTGTTCCACACGACATTCAGGGCCTTCAGGACTGCTTCTCAGGCAAGGAAAGGATGCTTGAGAAACTCGACTCTCTCTTCACCGTGAGTTCAGTAATCGAGGGTGCGGAGACTTCTCCGGACATTTCAGGACTCATCGGCCAATATGCCCACGGCAACGAGCCGAGCCACCACGTTCTCTACATCTATTCTATGCTCGGCGAGCCGCAGAAGACCGCAGAACTCGTGCGCCGCACTCTGACAGAACTCTACCACGCCGCTCCTGACGGGCTCTCGGGCAACGAGGACGTGGGACAGATGTCCGCTTGGTATGCACTGTCGTCAATGGGATTCTACGAGGTGGAGCCGGGCTCCGGCCGCTATTGGTTCGGCACTCCTGCCTTTGAAAGCCTCACCATCAATCTCGATGCACAAAAGGGCGCTTGGGGCGTGCGTGCAGAGGGCAAAGAGACTGCCACCGACAAGGCTCTCGGAAGCCGCTTTGCCATCAGGGCCGAAAATCTGAGCGCAGAAAACTATAAGGTAGCCTCCGTCCGCCTCAACGGAGCCGAATATGACAAAGGCTACATCAACTACGCAGACATCATTGCCGGCGGCGACTTAGTGTTTGTAATGGAGTAATTAGGAGTGTATTTGAGATGGAGTGCAAGCCGCCCAACGAAGCAATCCGCAACTTGTAAAAGCACCTGGGCCTTGTGATGTGTATTTGAGATGGAGTGCAAGGCGGGCGGAGAAGATAAAACCGCAGCAACCTAATGGTTGTGAGGATTTTATCAAGCCGCCCAACGCGGCAATCCGCTCAAAGACACATCACAAGTTATCTTTCTCGATGTCCTTAAAGTACTTATAAGTATCCACCATCAAACAACCAGCCGCCAACTCGTCGCAGACGATAATTCCATGACGGTGATTCTGAAGAGCCGAAAGCGTGCAAGTATGCGAATAAGCACCCTCCACCGCCTGCTGAACGGCGCGTGCCTTCTTGTGGCCGAATGCAAGCACAAGCACCTCCTTGGAATCCATCACCGTTCCCACTCCTACAGTGAGGGCGAGGGCAGGGACCTTATTCATATCGCCGTCAAAGAAACGGGCATTCACCACTCTTGTGTCGTATGTGAGTGTTTTGACACGGGTGCGGGAAACCAAAGATGAGAACGGCTCGTTGAATGCGAGGTGCCCGTCCTCACCGACACCGCCCATAAAGAGGTCGATTCCGCCGGCTGCCTTGATGCGCTCCTCGTAGGATGCGCACTCCGCTTCGAGATCTTCTGCGTTTCCGTTGAGGATGTTGATATTCTCCTTCGGAACATCCACGTGGTCGAAGAAATTGTGTGCCATAAAGCTGTGGTAACTCTCAGGGTGTGACTCCGGTAGGCCTACATACTCGTCCATGTTGAATGTAATCACATTCTTGAATGAAACTTCGCCCGCCTTGTAGAGACGGATGAGTTCATTGTAAGTTCCGAGCGGAGTCGAGCCTGTCGGCAGACCCAGAACGAATGGTTTGTCAGTCACAGCGGCTTTCGCCTTGATGCGTGAAACAATATACCGCGCAGCCCAAACCGAGCCCTGCGCTCCCTCATTTTCAATAATAACTCTCATATTTTCAAAATTTTACAATTCAAATCAATAATTCCAATCGGAAAACCAATTTATCAATTCACTCAACAATTCAAATCAGAAGATTAATTTGTCAATTCACTCAACAATTCAAATCAGAAAATTATCTGGGAGTTTTGGCCGCATAAGGAGATGGAGTGCAAGGCGCGCGGTGAAGATAAAACCGCAGCAACCTAATGGTTGTGAGGATTTTATCAAGCCACGCAATGAAGCAATCCGCTCCTTTGGCGGTCAAAACAACTTAACGAAGACTTCAATAGCCTGATACTCCGCCATACCCATCTCGTCATAAAGACGAGCGGTGTTCTGAGTGCGCTCCTCGGCCCTCTGCCAAAACTCCCTGCTATCCTCGCCAGGGAACGGAACAATATCCTTCTGGCTGAGGTGCCTGTAGATTGCGTGACGTTTCATAATCAGCTCGTCCGGACTGAGCGGAACCGCCATATCCACACGGCCGAGCTCCCACTCCATCCAAGCGCCCCTATAGAGCCATACATGGCAGTGCTTAAGCCACTCCTCGCCTTCGCATTGACGCAGCGCCTCAAGAACAGCTTCTGTGCAAACCCTATGAGTTCCGTGCGGGTCAGCGAGGTCGCCTGCAACATAAATCTGGTCCGGCTGAACCTTGTGGAGGAGTTCGAGAATGATGTCTATATCCTTCTGAGTCCTCTCTCCCTTCTTGATGCCTCCTGTCTCATAGAACGGAAGGTTGAGGAAGTGCGCGTTTGTGTCGGCGTTAAGACCGAAAGAACGCACTGCTGCGCGTGCCTCGGAACGACGGATTGCGGCCTTGATGTTCAGAAGTTCGCGCGGTTCCGGCTCTCCGGGACGTTTCGTTGCGATGATTGCCTTCACCTTCTCGAAATCATCACCATAGCCAAGTTCGTGAATGGCATCCATGTGCTGGAGGACCACGTCGTCATGCACTGCAACGTTGCCTGAAGTCTCGTAAGCTACGTGGACATTATGTCCCTGCTGCACCAGACGGATGAATGTTCCTCCCATAGAGATGACGTCGTCATCAGGGTGAGGGGAGAAAATGAGCACATTCTTCGGGAACGGTGTGGAAGGAACCGGCCTTGTGCTGTCGTCAGCGTTCGGTTTCCCGCCCGGCCATCCCGTAATCGTGTGCTGGAGGTCGTTGAATACATCTATGTTAATCTTGTCGAACGGGCCCTTGAGCTCAAGAAGCTCTCCGAGTGAGTTGTCCAGATAGTCCTTGTGCGTGAGTTTGAGAATCGGCTTGTGAACCTGTCCGCAGAGCCATACTACAGCTTTTCTTATGAACTTCGGCGTCCATTCGCACGGACCGATGAGCCACGGTGCGACAAAGCGAGTGAGGTTTGCAGAGGAGTTCTCGTCCGTGTAGAATGTCACGTTATCGTGCTGCTGGAGAAGAGATGCCGGATATTCTGACGTCATTTCTCCCTCGACAACCTTCCGGACTGCCGTGGCCTTGTCCTCTCCCCAAGCCATGAGGACTATCTTCTTCGCGGAGAGCATCGTGCTGATACCCATCGTGATTGCCGTCTTCGGGGTTAGGTCCACGTTGCCCTTGAAGTTCTTGGCCTGTCGGTTGCGTGACCGATAGCCAAGAATGACGACCCTCGTGCGGCTCTTGTCGGACGAGCCGGCCTCGTTGAACCCGATTTGTCCGAGCTCTCCGATACCCATTACAAGAAGGTCGAGATTTCTCGCAAGTTTGTCATATTCAGCACAGTACGCGCTGACTTCCGATCTGCTTGCGGTGCCGTCCGGGAAATGGACGTTCTTCTCCTGAAAATCCACAAGGTTGATGAGTTCCTCGTGGAGGCAGGTGTTGCGGCTGGTCTTTTCAATTCCGTTGCACGGATAGTATTCGTCTATGCTGAAAAGTTCCACGTCCTTGAATGAAACGAGCCCCTTTGCATACTTGTTCGCCAGAATCTGGTAGAGGGTCCTCGGTGACGATCCGGTGCTGAGACCGAGTCTGAGCTTTCCGCCGTTAGCCTTTATCTCATCGACAATGAGGTCGGCTACTGCCTCGCTCGCGTCTGCCGGTTCGGAGAAAATCTCGGTAGGAATCTTTTCGTAGCTGTGAAGAATGTCATTAGGAATGCTGTCTGGAATCAGACCACCATCCTTTGGAAGAGAAAAATGTGGCATATCTAAACCTTTATGAAGTGAATTGCAAATTTACAAAATATTCGTTGAATATGCCTTTTTATTGAAATATTCTTACTTCTCGCTATATGACGAAAAATGCGTATCTTTGCGAGTTATATATATTATATATGAGCGAAAAACACATAGAAGAAAAAAATATAATCGAGGACATCGCGGGAAAGGAATATGAGCACGGGTTCGTGACGGATCTCGAACAGGAATTCATTCCCAAGGGTCTGAATGAGGAAATCATACGTCTCATCTCGGCGAAAAAGGAGGAACCTCAGTGGTTGCTGGATTTTCGTCTGGACGCTTTTCGTAAGTGGAAAGGGATGAAGGTCCCGACGTGGGGGCATCTGGACATCCCGGAGATTGATTTTCAAGACATTATATATTATGCTGCTCCTAAGAAGGACAGTGACCGCCCGAAAGAGATTGATCCCGAGCTTGAAAAGACTTTCGACAAATTGGGAATACCTCTTCACGAGCGCGAGACCCTCGCAGGTGTGGCTGTGGATGCCGTCTTCGATTCCGTTTCGGTGAAGACGACTTTCCGTGCCGCTCTCCAGGAGAAAGGAATCATATTCTGCTCGTTCTCTGAGGCCGTGCGTGAGCATCCGGACCTTGTTCGGAAATATCTTGCCACTGTCGTGCCTTCCGGAGACAACTTCTACGCCGCGCTCAATTCCGCTGTTTTCAGCGACGGCTCATTCTGCTACATACCGAAAGGAGTTCGCTGTCCGATGGAACTCTCCAGCTACTTCCGCATCAACGCCAAGGGCACCGGGCAGTTTGAGCGTACGCTCATCGTTGCCGACGAGGGCTCGTATGTGAGCTATATGGAAGGCTGTACCGCCCCGATGCGCGACGAGAACCAACTGCATGCGGCAGTCGTGGAGATTGTCGTCGAAAAGGACGCGGACGTGAAATATTCGACCGTCCAGAACTGGTATCCTGGCGACGCCGAGGGGCGTGGAGGAATCTTCAACTTCGTGACAAAGAGGGGAATATGCAAGGGAAGCGGAAGCCACCTGTCATGGACTCAGGTCGAGACCGGTTCCGCAATCACTTGGAAATATCCGTCCACGATTCTGAAGGGGGACAACTCATCGTCGGAGTTTTACTCAGTTGCCGTCACGAACAACTTTCAGCAGGCAGACACGGGGACCAAGATGATACACATCGGACGCAATACACGCAGCCGCATCGTCAGCAAGGGGATCTCCGCCGGGCATAGTCAGAACAGCTACCGGGGACTCGTCAAAATGCTTCCCGGGGCGGACAATGCGAGAAACTACTCCCAATGCGACAGCCTTCTCATCGGCTCACGCTGCGGGGCGCACACTTTCCCTGACATTCAGAACTCCAACCCGACGGCCGTTGTGGAGCACGAAGCGACGACTTCGAAAATCAGTGAGGACCAACTGTTCTACTGCAACCAGAGGGGGATAGGGCAGGAGGATGCCGTGGGACTTATAGTTAACGGATACGCGAAGGAAGTCCTCGCCAAACTTCCGATGGAGTTTGCCGTCGAGGCGCAAAAGCTTCTGTCAGTGTCACTTGAGGGCTCTGTAGGATGATGATGTTTTGATAAAATGGATTGGATAAATTACACTTTGTTTTCGATAGGCGGTGACCGTCCGGTGCTGCTGATTGACCTCATCACCTCGGTGTTGGGGCTGATCTGCGTGTTTCTTGCCGGTCGCAACAGCAAGTATAACTTCTGGGTGGGCTACCTCTACACGGCGGCCCTATTCCTCATGTTCTGGAACAAGCACTTGTACGCATCTCTGATTCTTCAGCCAATCTCGTTGGGTATCAACGTTCTGGGACATTGGCGCTGGACTCATCCGAAGGCCGGAGAGCAGTCATCCGAGGAGGCCGGTGAACTGAAAGTGTCCATGTTGACTTGGCCGCAGAGAATGGTTGCAGTAGTTTCGGTGTTCGTCCTCGCCGGGGTCTGGGGCTGGCTGATTCACAGGCTCGGCACAGTCTGGGCTCCGGGCAAGTTCCCTGCCGATCCGGTGCCTTACCTGGATGCCTGCGTAACCGTGCTTATACTTGTGGCACAGTTCCTCTCCGCGCTCAAGAAGTGGGATTGCTGGGTGGCGTGGCTGCTTGTGAATATAACCCAACTTGCGCTGCACATCTCTGTGGGACATGTGTTTATGCCGATAATCTGCGGACTCTACCTCATCAACGGCATAGCATCGCTGTTCTCGTGGATGAAACTATACAGGAAGAACGCCTGAAGAGTGTATGCGCCGGAAGCCGCTGAATTTGTGAGCCTTTTAAGGGCCGAGTTTTGGATAAAATTAAACAATATATAAACAGATAGATATATGTCTGACATCATACTTAAAATAAAGGGTCTGAAAGCCGGAATCGAAGGAAAGGAAATCCTCAAGGGCATAGACCTCGAAATCAGAAAAGGGGAAATTCACGCCTTTATGGGGCCTAACGGCGCCGGAAAGAGCACTCTCAGTTCCGTGCTCGCCGGGAAACCGCAGTACACGGTCACCGAAGGTACAATCGAGTATATGGGAAAGGACCTTCTGTCCATGTCTCCGGAGGAACGTTCTTGGACCGGCATTTTCATGTCCTTTCAGTACCCGGTCGAGATACCTGGAGTCAGCATTACTAATTTTATGAAAACCGCCGTCAATTCGCATCGCGAGGCCAAGGGGCTTGAGCCGATGAAGGCAGGTGAGTTTCTGAAGCTGCTCCGCGAAAAGATGGCTTTCGTGCAGATGAGGCCGGAGTTCGCGAAGAGGGAAGTGAATGTGGGATTTTCCGGAGGCGAGAAGAAGCGTAACGAGATTTTCCAGATGGCGATGCTCGATCCTGTACTCTCAATTCTTGACGAAACCGACAGCGGGCTGGACGTGGATGCGCTCAGAATCGTCGCAAACGGAGTGAATGCGCTCCACACTCCGGAGAAAGCCTCAATCGTGATCACTCACTATCAGAGACTTCTGGAGTACATAGTCCCTGATGTCGTGCATGTCCTGAAGGATGGCCGCATCGTCAAGACGGCCGGGAAGGAGCTTGTCGATTTCATTGAGGAGAATGGTTATGACAAACTTTAGGACATATTTTGTTGGACGCGACGTCGTTCCTGAGACGATAGTCCTTGGGCGCGATGAGGAACTTTCCGTCCTGCTTATCGCTCTTCCAGGGGTCAGTGCGGACGTTTCGCTGAAAGTTGACCTGAACGGCGAAGGTGCACGGTTTGCCCTTAACGGTGTCGGCATATCCACGGCCGATGAGAAAATCCGTGTGCATGTCGAACTTAGACACAATGTGCCGGGATGCTCTTCGTCTCAGCTTTTCAAGAATCTTGTGGGCGGCATGGCTCGGGTCGATTTCTACGGTCGCATCATCGTGGCTCAGGACGCGCAGAAAACTGAAGCCTACCAGGCAAATCACAATCTGCTTCTTTCCGAGACGGCCCGCGTGAATACCAAACCGCAGCTTGAAATCTACGCAGATGACGTGAAATGCTCCCACGGAGCCACAATCGGCAAACTCAACGAGGACGAGCAGTTTTATATGCGCTCGCGGGGCATCTCCCTTGCGGAGGCAAGGTTCCTCCAGATGATTTCGTTTGTGTCACAGGTGTTTGAACTTGTCCCGGAAGAAACGGAGCGCGAAAGACTCAGGGACGAAGTCGAGGCTGAACTCCGGACGATACGTCTTTAGAAGCTGCATCTTGTGTTGATTTTGCAGAAACCTGAACGCAGATATGATTACTTACCCCAATGTCAAGGTCAATCTCGGCCTGAACGTGCTTCGCAGACGTCCTGACGGCTACCACGACATCGAGACCCTCTTCGTCCCCTATTTCGGGATGACGGACGTTCTGGAAATTGTTCCGGCAGACGAGTTCTCTATTCGCATCACCTCCTCCAAGTCCGGTATTCCGGACTGGGACCCTATGTCGGATCTTTGTGCAAAAGCATGGAGGCTGATGAATGAGCGGTTCGGGGTCGGGCCGGTTGCTGTTTTACTCGAAAAACGCAATCCTGTAGGAGGCGGGCTCGGCGGCGGCTCATCTGACGGTGCATTCACGCTTAAGATGCTGAACGAGATTTTTTCGCTCGGCCTCGCGGTGACAGAACTTGCCTCCCTTGCCGCAGAACTCGGAAGCGACTGCCCGTTTTTCATATATAACAGACCCATGATAGGCGAGGGCAGGGGCGAGATACTCTCTGAATTTGACTTGCCTGACATTGATTTGGGCGGTGAGACAAGTTACGGACGATCAAATCTTTGCTCCAATTCAGATTCTGTCTCCCAAGCACGTGCGGCGAAGGAGCTATCTGTCTCCCAAGCATGTGAAGCGCAGGAGCTGATTGATGGCGTCGGCATCGGATACCGTCTCGGAGTTATTGCGCTCGACTCCAGTTTGAAAGTTTCTACGGCCCAGGCCTACCGCAGCATAACTCCATCCATTCCCGAAATTGGCCTGCGTGACGCCCTTTCCCATGACATAACGCAGTGGCACGGCCTCTTGAAAAACGACTTTGAACCGGTAATTTCCGCTGCCCATCCTCTTGTTCGGGAGACCATTGAGGCTTGCTATGCCCGAGGATGTGTCTATGCGGCGATGTCCGGGAGCGGCCCCTCCGTTTACTATATAGATAAAAAAAGATAAAAACAGGCCTTATGCGCACTTCTACGTGTGTTTCCTTCAGACGTATATAGGCGTATATAAAAAAAGAAAAAATCTATAAAAAGAGAAATTGGTGGCGAAACGCCCTTATGTGACGCCACTTTTTTGCCGTTTACGTTCTGTTGCCGTTTCTTTGCAGGCGTCGGATTATTGTGCTCCGACGTTACAGAAATCGTTGTGTATGCGTAAACTTATCTTTTTATTGCCCACTGCGGCTGTGCTGACTTGCTGCGGCCTAAAGGAACTTGGAGAAATTGTGCCGGAGCCTGGCATCCCGGACTACATCGATCCTCCGCTTCCGAAAACGGAACTTGTGGTTACGGGGCTTGAATATCCCGAGGGCTATGACTGGAATCGTCCCGAAACGGCGACCGGTGCTCCGGACATCGTGATGTATCGCGGAGATAAACTTGTTCTGCGGATTCCGACAGGTGATGGATATTCTGTCTCTGAAGACCTTGATATGCACCGCTATGTCAGCGGTCATGTCTACACTGACTATTCCTCCGACACCCACACGATAGTCTCCCGGGACGGGCTTGAGCTTTTCCGCTACCAGGGACGCGAGCGCATCGTGCTGTTGACCGAGCATGACGGCCACGTGTTGACTCTCGGGGAGTCGCGTGACGGACGCGGCTTTTCTTCCCGTGTCGACGGTGTTCCTGTGTTCATCGGCTTTGACGGCAGTGTGTTTCAGAATGCCGGGGTTTCTCCGAAGGGTGAGGTCCGCTTTTTCTACCGGCTGCCCGTGAATTCCACTTCCGGAGTTACATATCTTTACTATGCTGTCACCGGTTCGGACTGCGTGATGATAGAGCTGCCCTCGGACATTGTTGAGGCATATGGGTTCGCTTTCCCGGAGACTCCGTCTTCTTCTGCTGCAGAAGAGACCGATGCTGTGGGCGGCATAAAGGTGCTGTGCCGCCGCTCCGTACAGGACGTCCAAGACGCGACGCAGATGGAGATATTCGATGTCGATGCAGGCGAGGGTAAGCCTGTACGTGCTTCAGGGTTCTTCAGTTCTGTCAGAGCCGGGACAGTCCTTTCAGACGCTGCGCCTCTTCTTGCAGTTTTTTCAGTGTCGTCGCTGTTTTCGTCCCGCACAGCCGTATATTCCGGAGCGCGATGCTGGCAGGAATGGAGCCGCAGCGACATTCCGACCGGATTCCGCCATCTGGGGGATTCCGTTGCTGGAATACGCAAGTCTCTATATGGAAGCGGAGTTGATATTCTCTGCAATGGTTATGTGCGTGACACTCTTCCGAAAGGCTACACCACAATGACCGGTGCCGCGCTATGCTGTACCAGCCGTGGAATAAAGGTCGGGATGACTTCGACAAGCGGCGGGCGTGCCATACTCTGGAATGAAGGTAAGGTGGACAGCCTGATGTTCAGGGGAATAGTCACGTCTGTCACAGAGGAGCCTGTCGTCTTGGAGGGCGAATGATGCGGCCTTTGGGAGCAGCCGTTGTTTATGTGGACGCAGGTGAAATAGTCTCGTGGGCTTAATCGGCCCAGGAGAGTGTCCTGGACTGGTCCGGGTTTACGGCTATGTGGACGCGGAGAGTCTCCTCCGGCAGCAGATCTTCGATGTTCTCCGGCCATTCCATCAGACAGAGGCATCCGCTGTAGAGGTAGTCGTCAAGTCCGATGTCTATGGCCTCGGAGTTCTTGGTGATGCGGTAGAAGTCAAAGTGGTAGATTGGCTCACCATCGGCGGAAACATATTCGTTTATTATGGTGAACGTCGGGGAGCATACCGGGTCGGTCACGCCGAGACGCTTGCACAGCGCCGTCGTGAATGTGGTCTTGCCTGCGCCCATAGGGGCGTAGAACGCTATGAGCCTGTGCTCTCCAATCTGTTCGAGGAATTCCCCGGCGGCCCTGTCGAGGTCGTCTGTGCCGCTTATTGTGATGGTATGTTCCATGTTTATGTCGATTTCCTTTCTTTCTTTTGACGAATGCTTGTCCCGTTCGTCCGTCTGCCATGTGAAAACCGTGCAGGCTGCTTCATGAAATAATAGCCCAGTCCCGCAAGGTTTCGCTATCAAAAAAGGAGGCGATTCATCATCGTCTCCTCTTCCTTTGTCGGGGTACTGTGACTCGAACACAGGACCCTCTGGTCCCAAACCAGATGCGCTAGCCAACTGCGCCACACCCCGAATTCCCTCATTTGGGACTGCAAAGATAAGCCACTTTTTGAAAATGACCAAAAATTTTTGAATTTTTTGATATTTTTCTCGGTTTGGACGGACTTTTCTTGCTACCTTTGAATGGAAATGCGCACCTTCTCCGGTCGAAGGGCATAGTTTTTTACAATATGATTACGGCCAAAGACATAACACGGGAGTTTGACACTTTAAAATCAAAAATATTTGATAGAGTTCGTTCAG
>ERZ1034719.580-NODE-580-length-20784-cov-6.502099_pt1 | contig 20784 bp, 14 predicted proteins | sample MGYA00520703_ERZ1034719 | MGnify/ENA primary metagenome ERZ1034719 (study PRJEB33766, sample SAMN09781716) | gut metagenome | biome: gut microbiome | host: Homo sapiens | place: Madagascar | study: EMG produced TPA metagenomics assembly of the PRJNA485056 data set...
GGAAAGATTTCCGCTCATCGCGATCGCCGCGTGGGAAAGATTTCCGCTCATCGCGATCGCCGCGTGGGAAAGATTTCCGCTCATCGCGGTCATTTCGTTCGTCGCGTTTTGCGGTGCCCGAATCCCACGACGATTCAAATCGGCGGTTGTCGTCGCGTTTTGCGGCGCCCGAATCCCACGACGATTCAAATCGGCGGTTATCGTCGAATTTTCTATCGCCACGCATTGGGCGTCGTTTGTCGTTCGATTCTTCGATTTTAATGCGAGACGGGCGCGGACGTTTTTCGACGCGCATTTTGCGTTCGGAATCGCGTCGATCGAGTTCTTCTTTCGAAGGCGCCGTTTGGCGGACTTTCGTGCGTTCGCTGGGCGAAAAACCGCGAGCATATCGGACACCCGATTTGCTACGCACGATGGGAACGTTACCCAAATCGCCGACTTGTTCATAGAGCGATGTGACTTCTTCGGGCGTCAGATCGCGGAATGCGCCGAGCGCGAGGCCGTCGAGCGTGAGGTTGCCAAACGCAATGCGTCGAAGTTTCATAACCGGATACCCGATTGCTTCGCATAATCTTCGAACAATTCGGTTGCGACCGATATGCAATTCGATTTCGATCCACGTATTATTGCCCGTGAAATTGATAATCGAAACGCGATCGGGCTTTGCAAAGCCATCGTCGAGCTCGATGCCATTTTGCAATTTTTTGAATTCGAGCGATCCGTCTTTGAGCTCGCCACGGACTTTGGCGCGATAGACGCGCGGGACTTTCGCTCCCGGATGCGTGAGGCGATAGGCTAAGTCGCCGTCGTTGGTGAGCAACAGCAGACCTTCGGTATCCCAATCGAGTCGACCAACGGGGAAGACGCGCGGCAATCCCTTGGGCAACAAATCGATGACTGTCGTGCGGTGCTCGGGATCGTCGAGCGTCGTAATGCACTCGGCGGGTTTGTGGAAGAGGATGTAGTTGCGCTCTTCGGAGTAGAACACGGGTTTGTTGTCGACTTCGACGCGACTTTTGCCCGGAACGACGAGCGTGCCCATTTCTGTGACGACGCGCCCGCTCACTTTGACGCGCCCTGCCGCTATCATTTCTTCGGCATGACGACGGCTTGCCACGCCTGCTAAACTCAAAAACTTCTGGATTCTCATCGCCCCTTCGGGCGCTTCTGATTTCTTAAAATTCGACATTCGATACCTTCCAAGTCGGAAATACACGCCCGTGTTATGGCTCTCGGGCATGGCGCAGCCGAACTCGACCGCGATAAAAACCGCATGTGTCTAGCACATGGACGGCAATTTTTCACCTCCCAAAAAGTCGCCATCGCTAGCTTTTTTCTTTGTCGTTTTTGGCAGAGTCATTGGGCAGCAAAGGGAATGCCGAGCCGATGGCGAAAAAGTCGGCGACGAATGTATAGAAGAATTTGCGCGCGTATGATGAGAACGATTAAAATACATGGTGTTAGTGTTGCATTTATGGCGATTCTGATTGATCAATTGAAAAGGAAGGGCAAATGAAACCCCAATCGCATTTTTGGGCGATATTGACGATGGGGCGCGGCGGGCATCGCTGCGCCATCGTTGCCATATCGTCGTTGCTCATCTTCGCCGCTGGGTGTCATGGGCATGCGCCCCAAGATACGAAGGCGATTCAATCGGGCGAAGATGAATCGAATTTTATGCAATCAGAAAACGAAACATCCAAACAAATGATGAATAGAGAAGAAATACTCAAACGATATCAAGTAAGAATTGCCGATCCGCCGTCGAACAATTGGGTTGCTGCAGTTCACGATGCGAAGAATCCCGTCTATGGCGAGGCCTACGATATCATCGTATCCAAACACCCGGAGTTGGGCAATTTGAAGCGTTCGAGTCGGAGATTTCGGCACTGGGTCGTCGTCGTATTTCGCCCCGAATCGCCCAACTCAATTGGTTATATCGTCGATATGGAATCGAAGGCGATAATTGGAAAAGGCGATTGGGATGCGGCAATGCCTCTCTACGAAGCACTACTCGCTACGGCTCGCCACGACTTCCCCACCGATACAGCGGGTTTTTATGGCGGCTTTGCCGCCATGACTTCGATCATCGCCTTTGGACACGCCCAGTACCTCGAAAAATCGCACGCCGATTGGTTTATCGATCCACACCTCGAACTCGGTGATACGCCGGTGTTTCGCTACGATATCCCGCATCGCGATAGTACTGGAGGGATCCGGTGTATATTGACGTTTGGCGATGGCACTCCGACATTCGAAACGTCCGCGATTATGCCCTAAATAGGGTAGCCCACGGCAACGCCGAGGGTAAAAGAAGCCCCAATCGATATAACCCCCGTTAGGGGGGAATGACAACCGATGCCAAACACCAACTACGCACCTCGACTAAACAAAAAAGCCCGCCGCTGCAGGCGTGCGTAACTCCCATCGTTTTTTATCTCTTTTTTCTCTTTACTCGCCCCCTTTGCCTATCGTAAAATGAATTAGTGAACAATTTAATCGTGTATCTAAAACGCCCCCATGTCAAAGGAGGTCAGTATGGTAGATAGAAACGATGGGAAGCTAGATGGTGTTGGGCGCCCAGATGGCAAAGTGTCGACGACTATGGCTGCAGATCTAACGCCGTGCGACGGCGTGAACGATAGAGTCGTCGTGAGCGAAGAGAACGTCGAAGTCCTCGCTCCCGAACCCCAATGGACTTGTATGGCGTTGCAGCGGGGACTGACGTTGTTCTCGGATCTCATGTCGCGCGTCTTTTTTCACGGTCAAAACGAGCTCGTGGCGCATCTATTGCGCCACGTAACCGGAGATCCATCGATCGTCATCAAAGAAGTTCGCACGCAAGTCGTCTATAGCAACGTCAATGGTCGATCGGCTCAACTCGATATCGTCGCACGCGATACGAATGGGACGATTTACGATATCGAGGTTCAGAGCCAGCGCGAGAAATCGCTCATCAATCGCGCCTATTTCTATGGAGCGACGCTTTTGATGAACGAGGTCAAAGCGGGGACGAGTTTCGACGAGTTCCCGCGCGTATGCGTCGTCTTCTTGCTCGAACACGGCGAGGGATGCAACGGCCAACTCGTCGAACGAATGAGTATGTCTGGCACGAGTGGAACTCGTGTCGATATGCCCGTCGATATCTATTTCGTGAACGGTGCGTTGCAAGACGAATCTGTGCTCGGTACAATGATGGGTGATATGCGATCCAGTCAATTGAGACGATTTAAGGATCGCCTCTTTAGAGAACGAATGAAGGTGCTTTTGTGCACCGATATAGGGAGAAGAGAAATGTGCGAAGCTGAACGAATATGGATAGAAGAGATCAAGGATGAGGTTGAAGCTGATGCCCTGAAAAGGGGACGAGAGGAGGGGGAAGCGACTGGCCTCAAAAAAGGCGAAGCGAACGGCATCAAAAAAGGACGCGAGGAGGGACTCGAGGCGGGACGCGAGGAGGGACGCGAGGAGGTCATGCGCGATATTGTGCATTCGATGATTACCCAGAAGTTCGACGATAGCATTATTACCTACACGACTGGAATGCCGCTGGCGCGTATACAAGCCATGCGCCACGAAATGCAATTGAGTTAGGTTGAGCGCCCTGAAAGGGCGCCCGAACACAGCCCGGGGTGTAGCGTAGCGCAACCCTGGGATTCCGATCGTCGACACCACCGGCGCCCTGAAAGGGCGCCCGAACACAGCCCGGGGTGTAGCGTAGCGCAACCCAGGGATTCCGATCGTCCATACCACCAGCGCCCTGAATGGGCGCCCGAACACAGCCCGGGGTAAGCGTAGCGCAACCCCGGGAAGGCGGCGTATTGCCAACGGGCAATAGCCGCCCAGAGCCCGTATTGAGCAAAGCGAAATAGGGCGCCCAAAGCCCGTATTGAGCGAAGCGAAATAGGGCGATAAAAAGCCCGTATTGAGTAAAGCGAAATAGGGCGATAAAAAGCCCGTATTGAGCAAAGCGAAATAGGGCGCCCCAAAAAGACAAAAAGACAATAAGACGGGAAGGCGAGAAGAGCTAATTCTCGTCCCAACGTTGTGCCATGCGAGCTTTTTTGGCGTCGCGGACGGCGGCGGCGTGTTCGGCTTCGAGGGCGCGGAGATCGGCGAGTGCTGCCCAGTATTTTTCGATCATGCCTGGGGCGTATTTGCCGTTGATGAAGTAGGCGGGGGTTTTGTAGACGATGTCGAGTGGGGTGATGCCGAGTTCGACGATGAAGGCTTCGACGTCGGTGGCGATGGTGCGCAAAGTTTGCGAAATGGCTGGGTTGGCGTCGAGCGTTTTGCCTGTATCGAGTGGCACATCGGGCCCAATCCATGCGTCGAGATTGTCGAGCAATAAAGTTCGGTATTTTTTAACTAATTCCGAAGAAAATTCAGATAGCTTCCGTTTCATGTCGGCGATTTCGTCGTCGGATTTTTCTTCGACTTGGTCGACGCTTTCGATAAAGGCGCGTCGGACGTTTTTTTGCGCGAATGTTGGGATGTCGTTGACGATGACTTCGACGAGGTCGCGGATTTGGGCGTCGAGTTTGGTGCGGACAGTGGCAATTTGGGCATCGAGTTGATCGAGGGTTTTGTCGCTCATGGGGCCTCCTTTGATTTGGGCGTAGGGGTTGGCAAAAAAGACGTTTGTATTGTATCACGATTCATTTTGTGCGGTCGCCAAAAATGGTATGCAAAGCGACGGTGGTGGCATATAGGCGGCTGCGGGAGGCTGCGGTAGTGGTTTTGTGCGAACGAGAGGGCGTCGAGGGCGCCTAGCGATATAAGGTAACGCAAATGATCATGACGATAGGGCTGGAGCCCGATTTGAAGCTCGTCGAGCGCCTGACTTTTTTGCAGGAAGATCTCGGCAAAATTTTGACGCATCGCGGTGCCGATTCGCGTTGGTGTCGCCCCGAATACATCACGTTGCCGTTGCTCTATATTGGGCAGCAAGAAGACGATGCCGTGCCCGAAATAGCGAAGATCATGGCAGAAGTTGGTCGCGAAGTGGCGCCGTTTTCGATGGAAGTGGCGGGGATTTCGGCGATGCCTGCGCCGGTGTGCCCGCGGCTCATCGAAGTCGGGATTGCAAGTGGCAAAGACTGCGTAGAGGCGTTGCACGAGCGGTTGGCAAAGGCGTTTTCGATGGCGAATTTTGCGAGCGATAGGCGCCCCTATCGTGCGACGATTTTGCTTGGGCGAACGGTGACTTATACCGATCGAGTCGATTTGACCGATGCCATCGAGGCGATTGGCAACCTCAATTTTGGCAAAACCGACGTCTTCGAAATGGTCCTCTGTGGTGCCGAATTGCTCGACTCGCGGCCCGTGCATCGCGTCTTGGCTCGATGCGGATTTTCGGAGAGCTAGTAGGCCGTAGCCTTGGGATACGCTCGACGCAATATTTGTACACATAACGAAAGAATAGTATACTATGGGGTTCGAGTTTGGTCGTGATGCGATGGCCTTTGTTTTTGGGGGCTACGCGAGTACGGCTGTTGGTAAGACGTAGATATGGCGCAGATAAGGCGCAAATCGCAAGATGAAAAAGGAAACGCAATGAAACTCACATGCTTGCTGTTTGGAGTCGTTCTCGGAGCAACCTTATTGGGGTGTGGTGGAGCTGATTTGGGGTGTTCTGACGATTCTTATGTACCAGAGTGCGTCAATAGCTATCAGCGCTATATTTGTACCCATGGCGAGAAGGCCATCGAAGAGTGCATCACGGGCTACAGTTGCGTCGACAAGGGCGACAAGGGGGCGCGTTGCGTGGCCGATAGTTCGAGCGACGAATAAATCGAGTTTTTCGACGTTTTACGATTCGACGTTTTACGATGTTGCAGGTGGCATGGTGTTGCCTGTGGCAGATGGGTTCATTTGTGCTTTGCCGTGTAGGTGACGATGAATCGACGACACCATTTGGGATGGATTGAGCAATGGGACGACGGGAATTATTAGTATTGGGCTGTGTGGCGTGTCTTTTCGCAGGTTGTGACGATAGCGACAGTAGCTCCACGGTGGCTTGCGACGTCAAGACGTATAAGGCCACATGCGTAAACGGCAATTTGCGCTCCTGTGTCGATGGTGCGATTCGAGAAAAACAGTGCACCTATGGTTGCGAAAACGACGCTTGCCGAAGCTCTGCGCCGTCGTGCGATGTCAATGACAAAAAGCGATGCGATAACAAACAGCCGCAAATCTGCGTCGATGGCACGTGGCAGAACAATGGTGCGGCTTGCGAAGGCGACTGCGTCGATGGCGAGTGCAAGGTGGTTGAAGGTGGAAAATGCGATCTCAATGGCAAAAAGCAATGCAGTGGCAAACAACCACAAGTTTGCGTCGATGGATCGTGGCAAAACAAAGGTGCGGCTTGCGAAGGCGACTGCGTCGATGGCGAGTGCAAGGTGGTCGAAGGTGGAAAATGCGATCTCAATGGCAAAAAGCAATGCGATGGCAAGCAGCCACAAGTTTGCGTCAATGGGTCGTGGCAAAACGAAGGCGCGGCTTGCGAAAACGAGTGTTTCGAGGGCCAGTGCAAAGCTGCGGCGTGTGGATCGGGGGCGCCAGTGTGCGACAAAACCGACTTCGGTGGCAAGACATGCAAGAATTATGTCGAGTACTCGTCTGATGAGCTCGTCGTAGGCGAGCTCAAATGCAACGACGACTGCACGATTAATAGCGATGGTTGCAAAAAGACGACTTGCGGCAATGGGCATCTCGATGGAGGTGAGTTCTGCGACATCAAAAAAGACCATAATGGCAATGATGTCATGGTGTATTATGGAGCTAATGAGCTCGATTGCACGGCACTCAATGCGAAGAATTGTGGCGAGGCGGGGCAACCATCGTGTTATGAATACGAAGAGGGGGGATTCCCTGGCTGTAGTGCCGATTGCCAAGCGATGACTCGCGGAACGTGCCGAGTCAAAGCCCAACCGATGGATGGCATTCAATCGTGCGAGTTTAAAGATCTCAACTACAATGCCGAAACGAAAGAAATCACCGTCAAAGGGCTTGTGACGCCCGATCAGGGGCTTGGGCAGACGAATATCACGGGCGATTTTGCTTGCTCGGTCAATGCAACGCTACCGACCTATAGTTGGAATATCGGCAAAGGCGCGTTACGCCACACCGATTGCGCCGATTGCGCCGAAGGCGAATTTGCACTCCTCGGCGATGCAAACCTCACATCGCTCTTTGGCGGGACGTATTCTTGCGTGTTCCGAGTCCACGTCGATAAGGGGCAAGCATCGACGAGCTTGTATTTGTGTCCGACGGCGAAAGGTGCGCCGCTCCCGAACGACAGAGCGCCTTCAGACGACTATGTGCGCACGTTCCAAGTCGAAGGGCCACAGATCGAAGGCACCATACTCGCCCAATGGAATTTCAATGCGCTTGTAAAAGACGACAACAAGACGTACGATAAATTCGATGCCGAAAGCGGTGTCGCTGCGAGCTCGGCTACGCTTTGGGCTGCCGATGGTTCGAAACTGAGCATTCTTTCGGGAACGGGCGGCTATGGCGAAGGCGCAGCAGCCATGAAGGGACTCCCTGAAGAAACGGCATTTAGTTGCGAAATTGCCAAGCATTTCGCGATTAAGGTCGACACGACCGGATACGAAAACATCAAGATCTTCTTCAATGCCATGAGTTCGGGGACCGACGAAAAGCCCGTTGCCGTTGCTCACAAGACCGCCGATGCGTGCTCGAAATTGGGCGAGTTCAATACACCGACGAAAGACATAGGTTTTGTCGCATCGCCGGTGTTCGTTGCGTCAAATGCGAACAATCAAAAAGACGTCGAATTCGGCATTTATACGTGGAATGCAAGTGACAGTAACCAGACGTTGCGCATCGACGATATCTATATCACTGGCACGCCGATTGCCACGCCTGCCCAATAGAGGCGATTATCGATAACGCGTGCCCGCTTTGTTTCCAAAGCGGGCACACATGTGCGCGATATTGCCTCGACGTGTGTCTGATGATGTCGTGCATAAAATTCCAAAAATAAGAGATATATGAGATTTAATAAGTCGTTTTTATTAGTTCTTTGCATTTTATTCGCGTTTAGCGCATTAGCTTGCCAAAAGTCCAACTCGGCCAAAGAACAGAGTGCCGAGCAAGCCGAACGAGCCGCTCAAGAAGCGGAAAAAATGCAAGCCGAAGCCAAAGCCTACAACGATGCCATCAAATCCGAAGGTGAGTTGTCGCCCGAAAGGGCCAAAGAGTTGCAGGAGCGACTCAAGCGCGAACATCGCATGATTCCGCAGCGACCGGTTATCAAGATGTCGGTCGAATCGTCGAATGAACGGATATCGGCCACCGATATTGAGCGTTCTTATCTCTATCGAGAAGGGGCAACGAAGCGTTGTTATCTCATCGCTCTAGCCGTCGATCCCGACGCCAAGGGGGAGTTATCGCTTGAGCTGGCTCGAACAGAAAACGACAACGAAACAGTCGTCCGAGGGTATGAAACGACGGGCAAACTCGACGACGAAGAGTTTAAATCGTGTATCGTCGCCATGGCAAAGCGCTGGCCACTCCCGACGGGGGCAGAACTCAAAGTCAAATTCGATCTCGATGCACTTCCTGCACCGACGGTCGAAGAATTGCGCCGTGAAAACGCCAAATACGAATACCGAATTCAAAAAGACCATGACCACGATCATGATCACGATCACGGCGATGGTCCGTCGTTCCCGCGCATTCCCCAAGAACTTCTCGACGATCCCGGTGTACAAGACGGCGCAACCCCCGATGCGGCGCTAGCTCAATAGAACTCGGGTGCGCTCAAGACTCTATCATCCATCCTCGCTTATGACTTCGAATTTTAATCGTTTGATCGTCGTTTTTGTCTTATTTTCTTCGATTTTTGCGCTATTGGTGGCGTTGCCTTCGCAGAGCTATGCCCAAGATTCGATTCCGCCCGAGATTGGGAGGCAAAAACGGTCAGATCCGGCGTCTGCACCATTGCGCATGACTGCCGAAGTCGGTTTTGGCACGCTATTCGGAACGATTGCCGGTTCGATACCGCTCATGTCGGGGATGGGTATACAGATTCACGACCTCGTCAAATATCGCGATCCGAATCGTCGACCTTTCATCGTCGAAGGCACGCTCATTGCGACGGCGATCGTGTATCCGGCTGGTGTTGCCGCTGGCGCCATCTTGGGCGGATACCTCACCGATTCGAAATCGCATTATTGGGAACCATTTGTCGGCGCCTATGCCGGTGCGCTCATCGCCGATTTGACGGCTTATTTTCTTCAGAAAGATTACCCCATCTTTTCGGCGCTCCTCGTCATCATCTTGCCCATCATTACGACGACGATTGCCATCGAAACATCGCACGAAAGGCGCAATTCTGCCGATAAATCGAGCAATCGAGCATATATGCCGCTCAATTTGCAGTTCGCTTTCTAAAATCGAAAAAGGCGCGATCGCCCAATAATCGAGCTATAGTGCATATATATATCGTTCAATTTGAAATACGCTTTCTAACATTGAAAAAGGCGCGATCGCCCAAACACGGAGCGATTGCGCATATATATATCGTTCAATTTGCAGTTCGCTTTCTAAAATCGAAAAAGGCGCGATCGCCCCAAAATCGAGCGATTGCGCCAATCGATCATCGACGATGCGAACTCATAGCAGTCGCCTACGGCGATAGCCCCAAGCAGCTGCGGCGGCGCCGCCGCATAGCAACAACAACCAAGCGCCTTGGGCGTGGCGGCTGCGCGGCGTCGATTGGCAAGAGTCGCCATAGACCATGACATCGACAGTCGCATTGCCTTTGGCATTTTCCTCTTCATTAGGAGGGAGGTCGACATCGGGAATGATGGGGTCGAGGACGACGACGCATGGAGAATCGACAAGGCAATCTGCTTCGCCTGGTCGATATTGTTCGGGGGATTTTGGAACTGCCTTGACGGTGTGAACGCCGCCCTCTTGCGTCACGAAATGCCATTCCTCGCTACCGTCGTAGTCTTGGCTATCTAAATTGTCGACGGAGACCGTGGCATTGACGATGACATCTTCATTTAAGCTCGATTTGACCGTACCTTGAAGGTAATGCGATTTGAATACTTTCTTCTCGACAGGGAAGGGGTATGTGATTGATCCACCTTTTGGCGCTTCTATCTCGGCCTCTTGCGCTTCGAAAGCGCCTTTGGTCAAGCTAGTTGCTATAGCTTTGTATTTTCCTCTGAGCCCATCAAAGCACACGGGTTGTTTCACCGATTCATCTTTGCCAACTTCGGTTTCGGTACCTTTGTTGATGTCGAATAACGTCACCAAAGAAGGCATGAGTTCTTTGCCGGCATTGACTTTGAAGCAAACTGTGCCCGCGACTCTTTGGAGCTCGATATCGCATCCGGGCGTGTGTTGCGCTTCTTCGACCGAGCAAGTCACGCTTGCGCCAGATTCGTAGCCATCCAAACTCGCCGTGAGCGTGTAATCCCCTGGCGCCACGCCATCGGTTTTAAATATCCCCGTGTTCTCGTCGCACTTCTGCGAGATCGTTTGCGGGCCATTTCCAGCGACGATAGCGGCGAGTTTTTGTCCCGTCGTGGCATCTGTCACCGTGCCCTCGAGCGTTCCGGGGTTAATATCTCGTTTGGGCAAGTCGATCGAACAATCGGTGGTGTTACCAGGTGTCACCTGACAATTGACTGTCGCGCCCGTACACGTTGGCGTCGCGCCCGACACCTCTGCTGTCACGGTATAGACGCCTGCAGTCAATTCTTCTGAAGTCCAAGTTCCCCCAGTGTAACCGATATCCGCTTGTCCTTTGATCTTAATCGTCGCCGCGAAATCATTGCCTTCGCATTTCACTCGCCCTTGGAGTTTGCCGGGTTTGGGTTTCAACGAAATCGTATCGCACTGTTGAACATTGCCATTGATAATGTTGCACGTCGTCGATCCCGAATAATACTGATCATGCGTTGCGACAATTGTGTAAGATCCGGGCTTCGAAACGATTCTCCACTTCACTCCATCGAATGAAATATCGGTTTGTGGCGTCACACTCAACGACACGTGACCGTTGGGAGGTTGCTGCGTCGTCTCACTGATGACGTTGCCCCATATCGTTCCCGTCGAAGGCTCTATGGAAATCTCACATGTTGACGTCTTATCGGCGACGACTGTACAACGTCCTTCGCCGTGTTCATAGCCCTGAGCACTCACCGAAACGGGGTATGAACCGACGGCGAGTTTGAACGACGCCACACCGCCAGAATCCGTCTTTTTCGATTGTTGGCTCGACAAGTGGACGAGCGAAACCGTCGCGCCAGGGATGCGCGTTCCATTCGACACGACTTCGACTTGCAGATCACCAGAATCGACGCAGCCTTGCGCATTTTTTCCATACGTCGTAGCAATCGCACGGCAAAGTGCTTTGGCATAGCCCTGAGAATCCTTCATCGCAGGGACGTCTTTAGAGCAACTCGTGATAAATCCCAAATACACCTTCATCGCAGCAGTATTTAGGGTGTTGAGCATCGAATAGTTCGACGAGCGTTCCGATTTGCGTTTGGTCATCTTCATATTGCTGGCCGCCGAATCGATGATCGCATTGCCCAGCGTAGCCGCCTTGCCCTTGCCGTTGTGATAAACTTCGATCCCATTGGCCGACGAAGAACTGAACGAGTTGGCAACGATCGAAATGGTTGCCGTTGCGCCTTGGCATTTCTCGATGCGTTGAGATTCCTCCATCGACGAACTACTCGTCCGAGTTTGCCGGACTTCGAATCCAGCCGTCTTGAGGTATTTTGTCAGATTTTTGGCGATATTGAGCATGAGTGGAGCTTCGTCCGTATTGCACCCACTCACGCCGCGCGGCCCACCGGGGTCGACACAGATGACTTGAGCCGTAGCATTCGATGCCGTAAACATCGCACCCAGAGCAATCGCCAGTCCCATTTGAATACGCCGAGACATCGAAACCTCCATTACTTATTACCGTCGAATGACACGACGATTTATATCCGCTCGGGATTTTACCACTTTTTTGGAATCGAGACAACGAACAGAGGTCGCGGCGCATAAAAAGAGACAAATCGCGCCAAAAACATTGGGCAAGTCCGATTGCGGCGCCATGCGCCCGTGCTGCGAGCGCGAGCGCATGGCGGGCAAGATGTGGGGGCGATCGGTCTCGTGCCCTAATGCCGAATCGAAAACTCGAGTTCGTGTTTGAGTTCGCGGTCCATGAGTTCTCGCACGACGCGTTCAGGTGCCTTGCCCTCATAGAGACCTTGGTAGACGCGCGTCACGATTGGCATGTCGACGTCGTATTTTTGAGCCAATATGTATGCGCTACGCGCCGTTTTGACGCCCTCGGCGACGGTAATTCTGCCATTCTGAATCGAATCGAAATCGCGTCCTTGTCCGAGTTCGACGCCGAGCGTTCGGTTGCGCGACAAGCTCCCATAACACGTGAGCGCCAAATCGCCCAAGCCGCTGAGCCCCGACATCGTGAGCGCTTCGCCGCCCAATTTCACACATAATCGGGTCATTTCGGCCAAACCGCGCGTCACGATGGCGGCGACGGCATTGTCGCCGAGCCCGAGCCCGACGCAAGCCCCAGCTGCGATGGCAATGACGTTTTTGAGTGCGCCGCCCAATTCGACGCCCAAGACGTCTTGCGTCGTATAGGCGCGGAAATCGCCATTGCTGATGAGGCGTTGCAAAGTCTGGCACAAATCGCGATCGTAGCCTGCCAAGCTGACCGACGTTGCCAAGCCTCGAGCGACGTCGAATGCAAACGACGGCCCCGATAAAAAGCACGATCGCCCGTGAGCCCACGATCCAAACGTCGAATCGATCAGTTCCGACATCGTCATGAGCGTGTCGTTTTCGATCCCCTTTGTCGCACAAATCATCGGCGTATCTTTGGGCAAATAGGGCACGATGCCCGCCAAGACGTGTCGTGTGACGTGGCTAGGTGTGACGATGACCAAGAGGCTAAGCCCTTGGGCGAAGGCTTGCAAATCGGTCGTCGCCACGAGCCCTTTGGGCAACGATACATCGGGCAAAAATCGCGGATTTGTATGAGTCGTATTGATTGCCTCGGCGGTATCGGGTTCGTAGACCCAGATTCTGGCGTGCCCGTAGATCGCGCACAGGTGGCGGGCTAGGGCGGTGCCCCAAGCGCCGCCACCGAGGATGCCGATTTCGGAGGAAAGTTTCTGCGTCAAATCATCCATCTATCGTCCCCTATCGATGCGATTACTTTGCATGGCCATCGGCATTTGCCTCGGGCTGTGCTTGATCGCCGACGACGGTTTCGGCATTTGCCGCCGCCTTTGCGGCATCTTCGCGAGCCTTGTTGAGTTTTTCGGCTTGCGCGGCTTCTTCGCGAGCTTTGAGCTCGGCGTTAGCGGCAGCCTTTTTGGCGGCTTCTTCGGCTTTCTTTGCCTCTTGTGCCTTTTTGTATTCGAGTTGTTTTTCGAGTACCGAACCGGCATAATAATTGAGTTCGCCCATCGTCGTAACTTGCATGCCCCAATCTTTGATGCTGTCGCGGCTCGTTCGCATCGATTTGAGCAGTCCGACGTCGCTTTCTTCGCCCAAAGTGAGCAAGCAAGCCGCCGACAATATGCGCGTCACGGTTGTGCCTTTGGTGAGGAGCTGGCGAAAGACGTCGAGTGGCACTTGATTGTTGAAAGCGGTCGGCAAATAATTGCAATAGACGCGCATCGAGTTCCAGAGCGTCATCGTCGGTTGGGCGACGATCGTCGGGTGATCGGCAGGCGTTTTCAATAATTCATAATTATTGGGGATCGATTGTATAAGTGCGGCAAACCCTTCGCGACCGCGATCGTTTGTCAATATTTCGAGACAATCCCAACGAATATATCCCGTTCGGTCGTTTTGCAATAAATCGGTGCAAAGCTTCGCACCGGCTTCTTTTTGCACATTTCGATAATAACTTGCCAACAAGACGTCTTTATAATAATTCAACGTCTCGTTTTTATATTCCGGATCGGTCAGAATCTTCTGTGCCATGGGCATGAGCAATTCCGATGGATTGCTCGAAAACGGCAAAACGTAGACGCGTTGCATATTTGGATAGCTCTTTTCGATTGCTTCCAAAAACATCGTAGCGACCATGTCGTTGCTACCGGGGAGTTTCAAAGTTTCGAGCGTCGAGAGCGTCGATGCAATCGTCGTCATAATCTTATCGCTTGGGCGCGATATGATTTTATAATTCTCGCCTTTAGCCTTGAGTTCGTCTTCTTTAGCCTTTTCTTTGACGAGGGCTTCTTCGAACGCCGTAATCTTCTTTTGCAATGCGGCTTTGAATATTGGCAATGAATCGGTGCCCAAGACTTCGAACAGTCGCGTTTGCTCGACGCGGCCCGATTTTTCGAGCGGCAAGAAGAAGTTTTCGCTATTGAGCCAATTTCGTATAAAGCCCAATAATTCGGCGCGATTGGAATCGTCGAGTTCGAGTTTGAGCAAATAATACGAGGCGTCTTTGATCTTCGTCTCGTTCATGTCTTTGCCTTCTTCGGTCGCCATCATCGATTTATATCGTTCGATGACGCCGGCGACGATTCGATTCATCTCGTCGGTCTTGAGCGGATCGCCCAAAGCATCGGGCAAATTCGAGCTGTTTTGGCGTTCGGTCAAGACGATAACGGCCTCGACTTTCGACTCCAAACTGAACCGTTTATTCTGTATAAACTCCTGCATCTTTTGCGGTGCTCGCTTGTCGAACTTCCACTCCCTGACTTCTTCGGGAGACTTCGTACAAGCCGATATCACCGCCGTTAGCACGATTAAGAATAATAGACATATATATTGAAATCGACGTTTATTTGTCATCGTCAGCCCCAGAACCTTTGCCTTCTTGTAACTCTTCTTTTGCATGGACATCTTTCGCTTTTCGCTTCTTCGATGCCGTCGTTAAAGTTGCACCATTCGATTTGGTGTCGTTATCGTCGTCGCCCTCGTGGATTGCGCTGTCTTTCGTCGCGCCCTTCGGTATATATAATGCGTTCTTCGGTATGTTATTTGGATCGAACTTCGCATGTTGTTGGAATATGAATTTATATACTTCTTTATAATGGTCGACGAAGAAGAAATATAAACCTTCCTTAATATAAGATGCGAGTTCGTCGACGTCGCGACGGTTTTTCGAACACATGACGAGTGTGCGCGCGCCGGCGCGTTTGGCGGCGATGACTTTTTCTTTGATTCCTCCGACGGGCAAGACATTGCCCGTGAGGGTGATTTCGCCCGTCATCGCCAAGCGCTCGGGGATCGATTGATTCAACAATAGCGATAATATACTCGTCGTAATCGTGATGCCGGCGCTCGGGCCGTCTTTGGGCGTCGCTCCGGCGGGGAAGTGGACGTGGAAATCGGCCTTCGAAAACATATCTTCGTTGACTTTGAATGCCGACATATTGGCGCGGATAAAGCTAAACGCTATCTGTACCGATTCGCTCATCACCTCGCCCAATTGCCCCGTGAGCTTGAGTTGCCCAGCCCCGGGCATTCGCGTCGATTCGATAAACAATATCTCGCCGCCGTATTGCGTCCAAGCTAGCCCTACGGCGACGCCTGGCATCATGCTGCGGCTGATGACTTCGTCGGTAAATATCGGTGCGCCCAAGAACTCCGATAAATTGTCGGGCGATATCTTCGCCGTCGTCTTTTCACCCGTCGCCAAGCGCCGGGCATTTTTGCGGCATACCTTCGCCACTTGGCGTTCCAAATCGCGAACACCCGCCTCGCGCGTATAGCTGCGGATCAAGCGCTTGAGCCCAGACGGCGTAAACGACATGTCGTCTTTCGTCATGCCGTGCTCGGCGAGTTCTTTGGGCACGATATGACGGCGAGCAATTTGGAATTTCTCTTCGTCGATATAGCCCGATAATTCGATGATTTCCATGCGATCGAGAAGTGGACGGGGAATCGTCGATGCATCGTTTGCCGTGGCGATAAACATCACATCCGACAAATCGAACGCGACATCGAGATAATGATCGTTGAAGGCGTTGTTTTGCGACGGATCGAGGACTTCGAGCATTGCGCTCGACGGATCGCCGCGCCAATCGCTGCCCAATTTGTCGATTTCGTCGAGTACGAAGACGGGGTTTCGGACGCCAACGCGCTTAATGCCTTGGATAATTTTGCCCGGCATTGCCCCGACGTATGTGCGGCGATGGCCGCGGATTTCGGCTTCGTCTTTGAGCCCACCGAGCGAAAAACCGTAGAATTTGCGCTTGAGTGCACGGTTAATCGATCGCGCCAAACTCGTCTTGCCCACGCCCGGAGGCCCTAAAAAGCAAATGATCTGACCTTGGTGATCGGGTTTGAGTTTGCGAACTGCTAAGAATTCCAAAATGCGTTGTTTGATATCGTCGAGCCCGAAGTGATCTTGCTCGAGCACGCGCTCGGCGTACTTGAGATCGAGGGCGTCTTCGGTCGTCGCGGTCCATGGCAAATCGCAGAGCCAATCGAGATAGGTGCGGATGGTACTCGTTTCGCTCGAATCGGGGGTGAGTACCGCAAGGCGGCTAATTTCTTCGTTGGCGCGATCGGCGGCTTCTTGCGGCATCCCCGACGATACGATGCGTTCTTTGTAATTTTGTACCGCCATGGCGATTTCGTCTTTTTCTTCGCCGAGCTCTTTGCGAATCGCCCGCAATTGCTCGCGCAAGAAGAACTCTTTCTGGCTCGCTTCGATTCGCTCGCGGATTTGATCGTGAATCTTTTGCCCCAAAGCCGCCAATTCGAGCTCGCGGACGAGGATTTCGTAGACTTTGGCGAGTCGTTGTGTGACGTCGAGCGTTTCGAGAATTTCTTGTCGCTTTTTGTTGGGAATGTCGAAATGTGCGGCGACCATATCGGCTTGCCGGCTCGGATCTCCAATCGAAATCATGCCCGAGAGCAACTCGCGCGGCAACGGCGACGATTCCATTTCGAGAAATTTGTTGAGGCTCGCCGTGACATTGCGTTCGTAAGCCGTCAATTCGTCGGATTCGACGAGTTGATCGGGAACGTATTCGACTTCGGCGATGAGTCGGTCGCTCTTGAGAAACGACAAAACGCGCATACGACTGACGCAGTGGATGAACATCGAATACGAGCCATCGGGCATGCGAGCCATGCGCATGATATGCCCGACACAGCCCACTTTCGACAAATCATCGGGTTTGAGCTCCATCGGGTCGTCGTCTTCGTTTTCGACTTCGCCCCACAAGAAGCCCAAATAATCGCTATGCGTTTGGGCGCGCTTGACGAGCTCGAGCATCGGGCCTGGCGGCACGACAATTGGCATCATCACATCGGGATATACGACCGTTTCGGTTAGCGGTAGGATGAATAGCTTTTCGGGCAATTTATCGAGCGATTTTTTCGCCGTCTCTAATAGCTCAAGTATCGAATCACTCATGGCGAACCCTTTACATAAGAGAAAATAGCACCAGACCAACGGGCGCGATGCTACCATATTCCGCTCGATTAAAAAACACTACTTTCTTTATCATTATTATAGGGAAACTTGGCCTCTCTCGGACCTCACCCCCGGCCTGTCTGAGCTAAACCCCGTTAGGGGTTGCCGCGAGTAGCCCCCGGCAACGCCGGGGGTAAAAGCAACCCCAATCAATATAAACCCCGTTAGGGGTTTCCGAAATATAAGCCCTGAAGGGGCGCTAGAACACAGCCCGGGGTAAGCGTAGCGCAACCCTGGGCGACCAGAGCCCGTATTGAGCCCCGTAGGGCGAAATAGGGCGCCCAAAAGCCCGTATTGAGCGTTAGCGAAATAGGGCGACCAGAGCCCGTATTGAGCTCCGTAGGGCGAAATAGGGCGCCAAAAGCCCGTATTGAGCGTTAGCGAAATAGGGCGCCTTCAAGCGTGGGCGTATTGGCCTTGCGCCAATAGCCGCGCCCCCGATCGTGAATTGTGCTATTTGCGTTCAAATGGTGGCCAAACCGTGTTATAATGGGCGAGCCCTTGGTGGGTTTTTGACAAATGAGGATGCGATGGGAATTGTAAAAAAGATATGCGATATCGTGCCGGCGGCACTGGGGAGTCGGCTTTTTGGAATGGTGAGCGATGTGGAGCTGGCGGCGCCGTTGCAGAAGCGCGTCAATCGTGCGTTTGTGCGGCTGGCGCGCGTCAATGCCGACGAGGCGGCGATGCCGATCGACGATTACAAGTCGCTCAATGCGCTTTTTACGCGTGAGCTCAAGCCCGATATGCGCCCCATTGCGTGCGATGGCGACGATTGTGCCGTGTCGCCGGTCGATGGGAGGCTCAGCGAGGTGGGGTGCGTGGCCGATGGTATGCTACTCGACGTCAAGGGGCGGTCGTTTTCGGCGTTTGAGCTCGTCGGTGCCGAGGCCGATAGCGAATGCGAATGGTTGCGCAATGCTTATGCGATGACGATTTACTTATCGCCGCGCGATTACCACCACATTCATGCGCCGGTGTCGGGGGCTGTGGTGGCGATGAATTATGCGCCAGGGCGGCTTTTGCCCGTCAATCGATTGGGCTATGCGCTCGTCGACGACCTCTTGCCTGCCAATGAGCGGCTCACGTCGTTTATCGAGGCGCGGAATGGTCAGCGCGTGGCGGTTGTCAAAGTCGGCGCGACTTGCGTCGGGCGCATTTCGGTCGTCTACGACGATTTCAAGACGAACCTCACGCCGCGTTGCGAGGGCTTTACGCGCAACATCGACCCGGCGTTTGATGTCGAGGCGGGCGCACCTCTGGGGTGCTTCGAACTCGGCAGCACCGTCGTCTTGCTCTTCGAAAACGACAAAAAGCGGTTCGTGCCCAATCCCGACCTACAAGTCGGTCAAAAGATCAAGCTCGGATCGCTCCTTGGGCATTGGGAAGACAAAGATTAACCCGCCCCCCTCGTGACAAGAGGCAAAATTTCCAACTCGGCGTTTTTTCATGTATACCGCCCCACTGTACATGTTGGGCGGCGCCGATTTGCGATAATGTCTTGTCTTATGAAGTCTTTTTGCGATACACTACCGCGCCGTGTGGAGTGCTAGCTACTCGATTACGAAACTGCGATAAGGATAAGTCGATATGGCGGATGATCAGACAAACGAACGCTATGATGATGTAGATGCATTGCTCGGAGATCTCGACGACGATGAGGAAGAGTCGTATGCCAGCGACGCAAGCGACGTCGCAGCATCGGGCGTCGGATCGATCCTCGGCTCCTCGTCTCTGTCGAATCTCGAAACGATTTCTGCCGAAGCAAATGCAACAGAATTAACTCACGTCGAATTATCTTCGGGCCCAGATGTGAGCCTCGCAGATTCTTCAGACCTCGACCGCGGCACACTCGCCACATCGGTCGACGATCGCGATAAAGATAAGGATAAAGGCGACGACAAAGACGACGAAGCGCCTGCATTTTCGCGCCCGCTCGATGCCGTCGACAATATCGATCAGAATTCGGTGCGCCGCATTGCGCCCATCGCCTCGGCGACGTCGATTGCCCCAATTTCGGTGCCCAACATGGGGTCGGTGCCCGCCATCGGCAAATTTACGCGCGTCAGCTCGAAAGAAAAAATCGACCCGCTCAACAAAACGCCCGATACCGAGCCATCGCTCCCGCCCGTGACGCCTTTGCGACCCGATGCCGACAAAGCCGACAAGGCCGATAAAGTCGATGCAAAGACCGAAAAACTCGATGCCAAGGCCGAAAAACTCGATGCAAAGACCGAAAGAGACGATAAAGCCGACGTCGACGCCGACGATAAAACCGACGACGTCCGCACGAGCTCGCCCAAACGCCCGCCCGTGCCCCCAAAGATGCCCAGCATGCCATCGGCAGCTCGCGTTTTGCGCGAAAACGAAGTCGTCTACACGCAAGAAGCCCTCAACGACATACTCCCAGGTGGCAAAAACGACGACGGCCGCGACTTAGCCTACAAATTCAACGACAACAATTGGTATGCCAACGTCTTCAACGATGATTATTTGCGCACGCTACCGCGAAGTCTACCGCGACAAACGATGCGCGAAGTTCGATTTATCATCGATAAACTCGGCATACAACGCGGCGCTCGCGTCCTCGACCTCTGCTGCGGGGCCGGCCGCCATACCGTCGAACTCGCCGCCAAAGGCTACGACATGGTCGGCGTCGATCTTTCGATGTTCTTGCTCAAACGTGCACTCGATACGGCTACAAAGAAAAAACTTAGCATAAAATTCGTTCACGGCGACATGCGAAAGCTCACCTTCCGCTCCATCTTCGACGCCGTCTTCAACGTCCAAACGAGCTTCGGCTACTTCGACGACCTCACCAACTTCAAAGTACTCCAAAGCATCTACGCCAGCCTCAAACCCGGCGGCATCTTCCTCATCGAAACTGTCAACCGCGACTTCATCATGGACGACATGCCCCTGCGCCTCTTCTGGATGGGCGACGGCTGCAAAGTCCTCGAAGAATCCAACGTCGAATCCCTCTCGGGCGTGCTCAAAGTCAAACGCTCCATCGTCCTCGACGACAACTCCAAACCCCCCTACGAACAAACGATGAGCATCCGCCTCTACTCGACGACCGAAATGCGCCAACTCCTCTCTCGCGCCGGCTTCAACGTCCTCGAACTCGTCGGCGATTTCTCCCTCCCCGACCCACGCCACTTTGGCGCTTATAGCCCACACAACATTTTCATCGCCGAAAAACCCATTTAATCGCATTTTATTCGTCTGGGGCGCCTTATCGGCAAAGCCGATACAGGCGCCTGTCGCCCTATTTCGCCCTACGGGGCTCAATACGGGCTCTGGTCGCCCTATTTCGC
>ERZ1034719.582-NODE-582-length-20654-cov-14.368853_pt1 | contig 20654 bp, 21 predicted proteins | sample MGYA00520703_ERZ1034719 | MGnify/ENA primary metagenome ERZ1034719 (study PRJEB33766, sample SAMN09781716) | gut metagenome | biome: gut microbiome | host: Homo sapiens | place: Madagascar | study: EMG produced TPA metagenomics assembly of the PRJNA485056 data...
AGCGCCTTCACCTTCTCAGGCGTGATATCCTTACCTTCCACCACACTGCATCCCGATCTTCTCGGTTCCATCGGAATCATCACCAGATGGTCTTCCAGGAAACGGAGAGTCATCTCATCCTGCGTACTCTCAATCTTCTCTGGCCAGAAGTTGTTGTCGTAATAATGACGCACCAGACCGGGCACACAGATACCGATAGAATCCTGGGCACCAGAGATGATACCATCATGACGCTCCGGATTGTTCTCGAAACAGAAAACCAGTCGGGCGAGCATCTCCGGATCCATCTTCGGCAACTTCACCGGCCAAATCTTCTGAATCATCTTACGGGTAGAGGTAGACAGACCGCAGCGGTCGCGCACCTCAAAGGTCGGTTCCAGCGAGATGGTTATCGCCCATCCCGGATGATAATGGCTCACATAAGGCTGGTCTATCCAAGTACCAGCCAGATCCAGACGGGTAGGAATCCCCGCCTCCTGTGCCGAATTATCAGATACGTTCGACAATGCCTTCTTCAAGTCAGAAGAAGACCGTGCCTTCAAACCCGCATGAGGCGTGCGCTGGAGTTCGACATATTCGATGCCCCTTTCCTTACAGATCCTACGTTTCTCATCAGACCCGCCTTCAGCGTTCACCACAAACACATCCGGTTTCACCTTATCAAGAGTTGGCAGGAAGTCGATGACTCCGCTTCCCTCATTGATATACGCATCCTTCACCGCCTTGATATTCTTGACCATGAATAGCCTTTCCTCCTGCGGAAACATAGGCTTGCGGTGTTTATACTCCAGATAAGTAGCATCCGATCCGATACCTACATACAGGTCACCATACCGTGATGCCTGCTGGAAAAACTCAACATGACCGGAATGCAGCAGGTCGTAACACCCGCTCACAAAAACTTTTTTTGCCATAACTTATTAATCAATAATTACTAATCACTAATCTCTACTCACTAATCACTAATCATAGAGTCTCCGAAATCAGAATAGGGGAGAGGTGAATTAGGAGTCTCCTCTAAGTGGTCTATTCTTTCTTTTCTTTTTTCCATTAGCAATAGTTTGTGTTGAAAATATGTGATTTGTTTGTCTTATTTGTGTCGTAACCGCCAAAAGAAATGCCAAGTCCTAAAGATAGGCTCACTTAGAGCCTCTGCTGGATAATATCGCACGAAGTGCATATTTCTCCATATCTTCAGGAAGTATTTCTTTGTCATTCCTTGTTGCGTAAAATGCCCATACTTGGTGAAGTGCTGTCCGAAGTTGCCACCATTCAGTATCTCTGCTAACAACAACTTTCCTCTCTTCTCATCCATTGGAGCAATCATCTTCTCCTCTGATAGTCCCAAAGCCTCATGCAGCACATACATCACCGCCCCAGCAAACTTCCACAATCCCAAATATTTAAGTTCTCTCTGCACCATAACTAAAGCAGCAGAGGCAGAAGAAGTAACAGCAGTAGTAAAACCAACAGAATTATCTCCCTCTATAGAAAGGCGGTCCCATCCCGCACAATCTGGCGAGACCTTTGATGGTCCGCCATCCTTAGAGCGTAGCGGTTCCGAGCACCGAGTAGGGCGGTTTCCTCCCTCTCCCCTGAGGGTGAGAGGGTCGGGGTGAGAGGTGGAGCCCTCTTTAATGGTAAAGAGGGACGGGGTGATTTTAGAAGAATTTTGATAGCCTTTATAAAAGTCGCAAACTACATAGTAGTAATCAATGATTTGCCTCATTCCAATCCCCTCATCAAAGAAGTGATGATAAAGATGCGTCAGCTGATAAACAACATTGAAAGCCGTCGTTGGTATAGCGATTTCTCCAATACCATCTGGCAGGCTAACAACATTTGAGCCTTGTAAATCCGCATTCCTTCGAAACCATTTCTGCAATCTGGCATGATAAAGAGGATTATTCATAGAGCAAGGAAAGAAATGTAATTCTACTGGTACCCCATCCATAGAAGTTTCTATATGATGATACCTTATATCATCACCTATCTCAAAATGCTTTTTTGCATATTCAGTAATCTGAGAGCGAGAAGCATTCACCCAAACGTCAATATCCCCTGGATTACGAGAATACACATTCGGATACATCAGCGCATTCCCTTGTCCTTTCAGGATGCAGCAACGCAAACCATCTTCTCTAAGCATAGAATAGAGCTTGCTCGCCACGGTATTCACCTTCGTGTTTTGTCGACGAATCTGTTGCGCCTTTCCCATCCAAATCATCAGCAAATCCCTTTCTATCGGATTCTTCTTTAACTCTTCAGAATATTCATTCCCCAGTCTCTCGATACCATCAAAACAAAATCCGATAATTGCTTGATTAGATACAAAGGTATATAGTTGTCGCCAATCCATTTTGGCGATAACCTTACCCATATCGATATTATATCCGAGGCAGTATTTCAAGAATTTTAAAATCGCATTCATAATAGGAACTATTTTTCATATCTCTTCCGCTTCCTTGGGATGACGAAAATGAAAATCAAGACGTGGCAGGAGCATCTGGAGATAACGCTCCACACCTCCTGCACACTCTGCAATCTGCAAAATTCGAATATTCATATAATCTGTATTATATCAATCCTCGAAAGCCGCATCACGCAATCTTCGCTTCACTCGCTCCAGTTCTATGGGGTCGAAGATAAACTCTTCAAAGGTGTTGACGACTTTCTTGAAAAAAATCAATTTCAAATCGCCACCTTTTTAACTCCGCTGAAGTTGTCATGCTTAATGGGACAACTCAACATAAACTCGCTCGACTTAATACCGTGAGCCTTCAACTCTTCGTTGAAGACAGTACTAAATCTCTTGTGCATCACTACAATTTTCTTTTTCATTGTATTTTTTGTTAAAAAGTTAGAAATGTTGTTGAATTATGTAATTTATTCCCCTTCATAGTAAGCACGAAACACCGATAAACACAAGGCTTTTCATGCGAAATCCAAGGGGAACGCTTTTCATTTATTTTTCTATATCTTTGCCGCGTAGAAATCAAACAACTAACGATTGATAATTATGAACGTAAGCATTTTCCATGACATGACCTGCAAGCTGCCCTTGCCGGGGCTTCTTGAAGGAGTCGCCAACATCATCCGAACCGATGAGAAGTTGGCTGTATTCACCCGGTCGTATCGCCAGACCGGTAGTAAGACTTTCAAAAACGAAAGCCAACTCTTTGCTGTGCCTTGCCTCTTTGAGGGAGGAAAGGGCAGAAGCAACATCAGACAACTCACGGGGATGTCGCTCGTGGACTTCGACCATGTTTTCCCCACAGATAGCACAGATAGCACAGATAATTCCAATGCTCTTCGTGAGCTGAAAGCGAAGATCATTGCCGATCCTCATACGCTGATGAGCTACATCACGATGAGCGGCAACGGACTTCGTGTAATCTTCACCTATGAGATAGCCCCAGAGTTTTCGGGAGTTCCTAAGGATGAGGAAGAAGTGAAGAAGTTCGAGGCATACTACCAGCAGGCGTTTTATGCCGGCAATGCCTATTACGAGAAACTTCTGGGAGCCAAGGCGGATATGCAATGCAAGAACATCACCCGACTGAGCGGTCTTGCCCACGACCCCGACGTCTTTCTCCGACCTGAAGCTGAGGTCGTTCCTTTCACGACAGAAGAAATCTCCACCGCCGCTGCTGCCTATGCCAAGCAGAGCAAGGAAGACAAGCAGATGCAGCGCATCCAGACCTACTTCGACACCCTCATTGCGCCCCAGCTGGCGAAAGCCAAAATCGAGTTCCGTAGCGGCAGTCATAACGAATATGTGATGCGTGTCGGCTACAAGCTTGCCGAACGCCGATTTTCTAAGAAGGTCGCCATCAGATGGGCGATGCAGAAGTTCGGAAAGGACTATCCCGACACGGAGCAGGTCATCAACTCCTGCTTCGCCAACGCTTCTCCTCACGGAAGGCAGGGAGGAAGCGGCGGCAACAGAGGCGACAGCAAAACTGCATCTGTCGAGGAAATCAAGTCTTTCCTGGATGGTCATGTATCCCTCCGATTCAACGAGATAACTTCCCGTGTGGAGTTTAAGGCTCCCACGGATGATAATTTAAAGTCTCACACGGATTCCACGGATTTCACGGATGAGGGAATATGGACACCTATTAATGATCGAAAGGTCAATTCCCTTTGGTCCAAAATGTCAGAAGTAACAAGAGTCAACAAGCAAGACATATACAACATCATAGAATCTGATTATGTTCCGTTGTTCAATCCATTTACGGAATATCTAAGCACACTTCAATCCGTGGAATCCGTGAGATCCGTGTGCCAAAACAAAAGTCCATCTGTGGGAGAAAAAGATTATATCCGTGAGCTTGCTCAAACCGTCCATGTGAAGGGCGGCGAGCAGGAGCAGATGCTGTGGCATCTCTACCTGAAGAAGTGGCTCGTCGGCATGGTGGCATCGTGGATCTCCGATGATGTGGTCAACAACGTCATCCTCGTGCTCATCGGTGAGCAGGGAGCGTACAAGACCACATGGTTCAACTATCTCCTTCCACCCCCGCTGAAGCAGTATTTCTATACCAAGACCAACGCCAACCGCATGTCGAAGGACGATATCCTGACCCTGGCGCAGTACGCCCTCGTCTGCTGCGAGGAGCTTGACACCATGCGCCCTGCCGAACTGAACCAGCTGAAGGCAGCCGTCACCATGCCGAGCATCGACGAGCGAGCAGCATACGCCCATTATCATGAGCACCGCAAGCATATCGCATCCTTCTGTGGCACAGGCAACAGCACCCAGTTCTTGTCTGACCCTACCGGCAACCGCCGCTGGCTGCCCTTCGAGGTGGAGAGCATCGTCTCGCCAAGAGACCATCCTTTCCACTACGAAGGCATCTATGCCCAAGCGCTTGCCCTCTTCAAGAGCGGCTTCCAGTACTGGTTTACGAAGGAAGAAATCCAGGAGTTGAACCATCATAACCGTCAGTTTGAGACACCTCATCTCGAAAGGGAATTGGTATCCTTATATTTTCGTGTTCCCATGGAGAGCGAGAACGGCATGTTCATGACCTCCGCAAGAGCTATTCAGATTATCGGCACAGGCATCAGTCAGAAACTGAACCCAACGAGAGTGGGGCTTGCCTTCAATGAGCTTGGTTTCCAACGGGTGCGTTATCACGGCATCCGTGGCTATCTCGTCATCCAGCGCACAGCGGAGGAGATGCAAGCCTATCAGAAAAGCATCATCCTCAACGACGACACGGAAGACGACCTGCCGTTCTGAGGTGGCAACCTGGCAACGTGGCAACCCTTTTCTATAAACCCTTACGCGCAGGCAGGAAAAAAGATAATTCAATTTATCAATTAAAATAGAGTAATAGTAATGATAGAAACTGCTTGCCCAGTTGCCACGTTGCCACTCGTAAGTGCCATAGTTAGACATCCTAAGTGCCATAGATAGCCCCCGTAAGTGCCATAGATAGACATCGTAACTATCATAGATAGCTATCGAAACTATAATAGATAGAATCATATCTCACCCATTCCCCCCTTTCCAACCAAGGCGGTATAACACCGCACAAACAATCGCTACTCTGTTGCGTCAGAAATCATCGCAAGCCCTTTAGGGCAAAGGCTCCGCTTGCGATACCAAAACTCTGGCGGCGCTATAGCAGAGCCAGCTACATCCCCGCTTTCTGAGAAAGAGGGGCTTGGGGAGAAAGTGGAGCCCTCTTTGGAAAGAGGGACGGGGTGATTCGAAAAAAATCATTATCAAACGAAATCAATATGAAGATAATAAGTTATACTAAGCAAGAGTTAGCTCTGCTTTACTTCCCAGATGCCACTCCCGAAGTGGCAAGTGCCCATCTCAGAAGATGGATTATCCTTTGCGAGCCACTTTACGAGCAGCTTCTGAAGACCGGTTACAGCAAGTGGGCGAAGAGCTTCACCCCCACCCAGGTATCGTATATTTTCGCTTATTTGGGGGAACCATAAGAGAAAGAAACGCAGGAAACCGAGAGAATCCGTGAAAATCCGTTAGAAACCATGAGAAACCGTTAGAAACCGTGAGTTGCGCTTTCCGGATTTCGTATCTTTGCATTGTCTTTGAAACACAGAGGCAGAGTCGAATCCGGAGAGCGCGCCTTCGGAAGAAAGCAGGGGAATAGGCCCTTTCCCCTCATGACTCTTAGTTAATAACCAAATTTCAAACATTTGATTCGAGTAGTTTTATACCAGAACACAAACGCAAAGATCAAGGAAGCGTACAACAAGTGGTTTCCACGAGTAGTAAACGAAGAGACCATCGGTCTCGAAGAGTTGGCAGAGCACATGGCTAGCCACAACACCCCCTACAGCAAGGGAGCGATTCTAGGCATGTTGACGGATGCAGTAGGCTGCGTCAAGGAGCTCCTTCTCTCAGGCAAGAACGTGAAGTTCCCCGACCTTGCCATCTTCTCCCTAGGCCTGAAGGTAAAGGGAGGTGCCGACAATAAGGAAGATTGGACGGTAGCGAAGTACATCGAAGGTCTCCGCCTGCGAGCCAGAGCCACTGGCGAGCTGAAGACCTCGAACCTCGACACCACCATCAAGCGTGTGGATGTAGTAAAGAGCAGCAGCTCCAAGAATCCATCCGATGATGGTACGACTGGAGACACCACTCCAGGCGGTGGTAACACCCCTCCAACTGGTGGTGATACCGGAACCGATGCTGGAACCGACTCCGGTACAGATTCCGGAACAGGAGATAATGGTTCTGAAAACATGGGATAGCCATCTGAAGACAGGGCAGGGTGCAGTCCGGAGTATTCCGATGACACCCAAGGCTGACATCAGCAAACGACAATGAAACACCGTCATGAACGGGTACTTGCTCATCCTGCCCTTTTTCATTTTCACACAGATGATTATTTTTTATTTGCACACGGATCTCACGGATCTCACGGATTTTGCTCCTTCGGAGCTGGTCAGGTATGGGGAAAGTGCAGTGGACTATGACTTAGTCTAATCCGTGAAATCCGTGGAATCCGTGTGCTATTATTAAACATTAAAATCAAAAGAAGAATATGAATAAATCCAAGTGGTCAACAGTCATTCAGTTTGTCATCACCGTCCTGACGGCAATCGCCTCAGCGTTCTGCGTGCAGAGCTGCAAGGGATAGACACACTGAGTATTATTTTTATGGCACACGGATCGCACTGATCTCACGGATGAATTACATCGCTATACGATGTATTCCTTCTGACAGGTCATCAACATTAAAGTTCACAAGAATACCGACTTTTTTGTTGGCGATTTTAAGGTAAGTCATCAGTTGCTTGAAATGCACAGGTTTCAACTCTTCCACTAATTTCAACTCGATTATCACCTTATCTTCAACAAGCAAATCCAACCGATAATCACATGGAAGTTTCTGACCATCATAGATTACAGGAAGAGGTATTTGTTGTTCAACCTTCAAACCCTCTTTCCGTAATTGGCAGACTAAAGACTCCTCATAGATCTGTTCGAACAATCCGGGTCCCCAATAGTTGTAGACCTTAAAGATTGCTCCCCTTATCTTGTATGTCAAATCTCCATATAGCAACATAATATAAATAATTTTTAGTTAAAAAATCCGTGAAATCCGTGGAATCCGTGTGCAAAATAAAGAAAACAATTATTAATCCGTAGCAATCCCAAGAAAATCATGAGAAAAATCGACTTAATCATTATCCATTGCTCTGCCAGCAGAGCCAACCGCAATTTCACGGTCGAAGACCTCGAAGCCTGTCACAAGGCTCGTGGTTTAAAGAGCATCGGCTACCACTACTACATCACCAAGGATGGCGAAATCTATCCATGTCGTCCTGAGGAGATGAATGGCGCCCATGCCAAGCATTACAACGCCCACTCAATAGGAATCTGTTACGAGGGCGGCTTGGATGCCAACGGCAATCCTGCCGATACTCGAACCGAAGCCCAGAAGCGCAGCATGATAGAGCTTCTGAAGAGCCTCTGCCTCGACTATCCCGATGCCGAAGTTATCGGCCATCGGGACCTCCCATGGGTTCGCAAAAGCTGTCCTTGCTTTGATGTAAAGAAGTGGCTGAAAGAAATAAACTTCCACATTTAGGAAGAAAATAAGTTCAGCTCATGTTTTCATCCCAATCCGTAAGCCAATCAACTTACACTTTTGAAGAGAAGAGACCTTAGCCTTAAAACTCGCTAAGGTCTTTCTCCGTTTTATAATCTTCTATCTTACTAACCGGGAATCTGGCATTATTGACCTTTATTGCATCCATAATAAACTGGTTGCATTGATCTATGTCCCAATGTCCCTTTCTCTTTGCAATTAAAAGAATGTCTAACACCCCGATATATTCAATGTCATTAGCTTCACAATATGGAGCTACATCACGGAAGTTGCTACTTGCAATCGCCTCTTGACCAAAACGAGCCATCGCCATACATGCGCACTCGCCATCACCAAGAAGCTTATTATCACGCTTCAACTTGAAGAACTCAGCCATTATTTTTCGATTCAGTTTTGGAAAACTAATTCTGCAAGCCTTACTATTCTCCAACCACTCATCTACCTTGTTCTTACGCACCTTGTCAGAAGGATGGTAAGTTACCTCCTTATAGACGTTATCTACTATATATAACTGATGTGGTGACAATATCTCATTCAACTCATAGATATGGTCAGTAGCTATGAAATGGGAGATAACATCTGCATCAACCAATATTACTTTCGCCCTTGCCATCGGAAACCTCCTTTTCTAAATCTATACCCATGTCATAGAGCAAACTAAAATACTTGGCTTGAGATATCATGCCTCTGTCATACAGTTGGCGAGCCTTCACATTGTAGTCGCCCACTAATTCTTTCGTATAAGTAGGCTTATACAATGATACAGGATAGCCATACTCTGCCGCACTTTTGATCACATCATGTAAATAGACATTATATACGATGTCGGTAATAAAGCCCATTTCCTTCAAACGATAAAGCAAGCATGAACGAGAGCAACGGAAAGTCTGCTCTAACTTGAGTATCGTTGCCAAACTGATGGTATCTTTCTTGCACTCTGATACTGGCACAAGAGCAACAACACCTTCCTTTGGCAAAAGCAAGCAACGAGCAAAATAATCAGCTGCCTGTTCTTCAATCTCCTTACCCTCCCCATCATCATTCGTATCATAGGATACCGTGAAATTATCTTGATACAGAAGGTGATAAAGCTCATGACAGGCTGTAAAACGTTGGCGGCTGTAATTGCTGCTCGTATTAATCAGCATGAAAAGCTTTTTTCCCATTGCCTGATTGACTAGCTTGATTGCCATGCCCTCAAAGCCTTGTGACAAAGGTTGAAAACTAGCAATGATGTTGTTGTTGCGTAGCATTTGATGGACACTCACGGGTTCTGTGACCTTGACACCTTGTTCTTGTCTGAACATAAATGCCAAGTTATCCAAACGTATCTTATCGGTCTTTTTCAAGTTCATCGCTCATCATTATATAGTTCTTTACTATCTGCTGAAAGTGCGCCACTTCTTCCAAATTAGCCATTCCGTCACGACGGAAAGCGTAGGCAAAGTTTGCACGTTCCATGTTGCCCTCCATGATGTCATACTCATCCATGCCGTAGAGACGAGCCAGTTTCTCCAATCCTTCCATAGAGACCTCTGTATCACCCATCTCATATTTAAGATAAGCTGGTTGACTGATACCAAGATACTGGCTGACCTCCTCTTGTGTGTACTTAAATTTCTCTCGAAGTACTCGCAAGATTGATTTCTTATCCGTAGTTGCCATAGTTCAATTGATATTGAATAAAATGTTATTGTTAATGTTTTACTAAATTTTGGTGCAAAGATAAGAAATAATATTGTAGTTTGCAAATTATTTAGTTATATTTTGCAGATATTTATCGAAATACCTACAAAATTATAACTTAGCTAGTCCTTCAAACCTCAACATAGTAACATGGAAGCATAGACTTATAGTCTTTATCCCCATCTTTCATGCGGGTAAGGATATCCCCAGTGTTTACTGGGGATACAGAGTATTTTAAGAATTTGAACTTTTTCAAATTTCAAACAGGTTTAACAAAAAGTGCCTCTGTCATCAAGACATAATCCCTTCTTCCAGCTACAATCATGTCAAAGAATCCACTAAAGAAATCCAGTAGAGCCATTGCCATTAGCTTGCAGGTTTCAACGAAAGTAAGGTAGGTCACTGTGACTCTGCCCCCTTTTTGAATGGTGTCGGAACTGCACTGGTAGAATCTGGCGCACCTGCAACAACACACTCCGCAACATTTGGAGCCTGGAACTTCTTCTTGTACCACTTTTCAAAAACATGATAAGGAACTCCATTGGATTCAAAAAATTGATTTACCGAAATGCCTGCTGGTACCGCCTCCACTTTATAGCGTTGCCACAGGCTCTCAAGATCTTTACTACTTATTGCCATATCGATAACATTTAATGTTTAACATGGCGCAAAGGTAACACTTATCTTTCACCCCCCAAAAAATAGGGGTTGGATGCTTACGCTTCATCTGCGAAATCCCAGCCCGCATAGGGCAAAAATCTGTGGAATTCCGTGAAATCTGTGGGACTAATAAACAGCAAAGAAGAAAATCTGCGTCATCTGCGAAATCTGCGTGACCAAACTCCAGCCCAAATAGGGCTTCAAGAAAAGAAGATTCCGAGAGATTACCTTCTGTGTTTAAGCCTCCAGAAGAAGTGCCATACCCTAAAGAATGGTTCACTCATAGCCTCAGCAGGGAAATACTTCACGAGCCTTATATCCCTATACACCCTTTGGAGATTATGCCCCAGCTTTGATCTCCCAAAGCGATTCCTTTCATCATGCCTTCCGAAGTTCCCGGCTTCCAGCACCTCATTCAGCACAAACTTACCATACTTCTCATTCGGAGGGACGATAAGACGAGAGGCAGGCATGCCGAACACCTCCTGCATGATATACATAATGGCACCGGCAAACTTCCACAATCCCAACTCCTTCAACTCCTCCTGCACCCTACCGATAGCAGCAGCAAAAGAAGAAGAACTGGCAGCAAAAGAAGAGTTAGCAACAGAAGAAGAGCGAGCAACAGTAGCTGAAGTGACAGTAGAAGCAGTATCAGAAGTCGTATCCCACTAACATCCCGGCGGTCCCATCCCGTACAATCTGGCGTAGACCTTTGATGGTCCGCCAACCTTAGAGCGTAGCGGTTCCGAGCACCGAGTAGGGCGGTTTCCTCCCTCGCTCCTGAGGGTGAGAGGGTCGGGGTGAGAGGTGGAGCCCTCTTTAAGGGTAAAGAGGGACGGGGTGATTTTCGAAAAATATCACCTAAATATTTTTAGGAAAAAATCCTTTTAGTACTCAAAAGGACTTTCAAAGTCCTGCAACACCTCATGCTTTGTATCCTTTTCGGAAAGATTAGCGTGTTCCGTAGGAATGCGCCAATCGATGCCGAGCGATTCATCCAGGATAGAGATACCTCCATCAGCCTCTGGGTGATAGAAGTTATCGCACTTATATTGGAATACAGCAGTTTCTGATAATACGGCGAATCCATGAGCAAAGCCCTTAGGAATAAAGAACTGACGATGATTATCTTCCGTCAGTTCCACCGCCACATGCTTACCGTATGTTGGCGATCCCTTACGGATATCCACAGCAACATCCAGTACTCTACCCTTCACACATCTCACCAGCTTGCTCTGTGTAAACGGAGGTCTCTGGAAATGCAAGCCACGCATTACACCATAACTACTCATGCTCTCGTTGTCCTGGCAGAACTCCACTTTGTAGCCAACCAATGGCTCTACTTTCTCTTCAAAATCACGCTCGCTGAAGCTCTCGAAGAAATAGCCACGAGCATCTCTAAACAGGCGAGGCTCAATGATGAGCACGCCTTCAATATCTGTCTTTATTACTTCCATTTTTCAATATAGTTTTATTAATTCTATTTCTTAATCGATTTCTTCCAAAAGAAACGTTTCATCTTCGATATAATCCACCATCTTGCTTCACTAGGACAGACAAAGCCAAGATTCCAGCACCTTTTTACTACCCAACAGTAGTTATTAAAGGCATCCTTTAATCCACGATGCTGAAATACATATTCACCTCTACCGAAGTTGCCAACCCTCATGATGTCTGCCATCATCTTTTCTGCCCATACCTTCTCTTGATGCGAAAAGGACTCTACTTGAGATGGTAAAGGCATTCCTAGATAATCAACACAAATACAGGTAAAGATTCTCCATGCCCTTTCCATGTGCATCTGATGCAGATATTCATGATGCTGCAACCAGTCTATCTTGTCTGCACAACTCGATAAGAACATGGCATAATCTATCACCTGCCTCAATCCCAGTCCTTCTTCATATACATGGTTTACCATGTGCGATATCAAGAATACACTCTCAAAGGTTGGAGGAAATACAGGTACTGCATATCCATCCATATCAGCAGAAGACAACTCTGATGAAAATACCGAAGCAAACATTTCCTGCATAGCATGATCGGTAGATGGACATTGATAATTGTGAACCTTATAATGAGGCTCCACCGTCACCCCATCTACCCATGCCATACCATGATGCTCATGCACCAAATCATGATCTACTTTTCCTATCTTTTCCAGAACCTCCATTGTCTTCTTGAAATCTTTAGGATTCACAACAAAGTCGATATCTCCTGGCGTTCTATGCAGAGGATTAGGATAGCGCAAAGCCGTCGTTTGTCCCTTCATAAAAACAACAGGAATACCTTCAGATTTCAAGGCCTGGTCAATTTTTACTATGACCTTCCGATGTAGACGATTTATTTGTTCGATGCGCTGCATCGTCGCAATTCTCTTCAGCTTATCACCCAGAGGAATTGTGATGCACTCAGAAGGCAGCAGACTCATCCCATCTAGCAACAAAGCTGAGACAGTTTGTTCATCTGCCAATTGAAAGATGCTTTTCCAATCTGCTTCCGCAAAATCAGAAGCATCCAGTTTCTCACCAAAGAGAACTGCACGAAGAAGCGAAAGAAGTAAAACTTGATTTTGATTCACAAGCAAAAAAAATAAAATCTGTGATGATCTGCGTAATCTGTGGGAAAATAAACCATTTATCTGTGGGACTTCTGTTCCAGCAACCATTTAAAGTATTCCTCATGCTGGTCCACCAAGTGCTCCCAAGAATACTCATTCTTGATTTCCTCCACATTGCCATCCGTGAAGTCCTTCTTATGCAGCGTACAGATATTCTCTATATCATCCAGCATCTCAGTTACCTTCTCTGCATTTGGATAGTACAAGGAGTTCTTCTTCAACACGGCACGATTAAAGATGTTGTCATGAGCAAGGATAAAGCATTCTGATGCCATTGCTTCCAACAGAGAAGGGTTTGTACCACCCACACTATGACCATGGAAATATGCCTTGGAGAAGTGACGGATAGAATTCAATTTATTGAAGTCATAGATACCACCTACGAATTTCACACTCTTTTCATTACCATACTTGGCAACCAATTCCTTACCATGAGGAGTATTGGTTTTACCAACCACAATCAGAGGACGCTTACCATTTTCCTTAGAATGCAAGTAGCCCTCAATGGCCATCACGATATTATTCTCAGGTTCCAGTCTGGCTACCAAAATATAATATTCCTCTGGTTTCAAGCCATACTCCTTCAGATGTTCCACATTATAATCATCATGGATGTCGGCACCGTATGCCAGGAACTTACTGTCCTTGCCATACTTCTCCTTATAGTAATCATGGATGCCCATGTTATCTGCAATCAGATAATGACTATGTTTTACAGCCATTCTCTCCTCCCAGAACACGAACTTGCGCACCCATTTATTGAACTTGGTACGCTTATATTCCAGTCCATCCATGTTAGTAACCACAATGCTCTTGGTAACATTCTTCACATCAAACCAGATGAAAGCAGGAATGATACTAGTATATCCTGCCTCATAGATGATATCGAAGTTTTCACGCTTCAAGGCATCCTTCAGCGACATGAAGTCGTAAAAGAAAGAACCGATACTACCACCCATCCAAGTCTCAGGACTATAGATATGTTTGATTTTCACACCCTTGTACTCATCATCCTTATAAGGGTGATAAGAAGGAGAATACACCGTAACCTCATGGCCACGCTTCACCAAGCCCACAGAGATATACTCCGCGAACTGCTCAAAGCCTCCGTAGTTGTTAGGAATACCACGGACGCTAACAAATGCTATTTTCATTGTAGACTTTTCTAATTTATTCTATCACCGAAAGTGATTAGAAAATGTTCTTATATTTAGTGATATCAAATTCGCTTCCTCTCTGTACATCAATCATATCCAACAATTTTGCAGAAGTCACTTCGTGTACCTTTCTACAAAAAAAGCAAGGAGTTTTCATCACGTAATCATAATCTAATTCATTTAAATCATAAGGCCGATATTTTGTATCCATCTTTCGATGAGCAACAAAACTATTATATCGCAGTGGCATCCTTGTATGAATATGGTATCTATCTATCACTGGTTTTAACATGATATGATAATAAATCTCACTTGGCGAAGACATATTCACAAATTGACAGAGATAATCAGGATGTCTTTGATTATAATCAAGAATATAATCTATGACTAACTTGTGAAGAGAGAAAAAATCGGAACCACTTGCGAAGTTTTCAAACTTTGATCTCTGAAGAAAGAGGCCCATAACTTGAGGTAAGCCTAAAAGATAGAACAAACGATTGCGCCATTTTCCTTCTATCGTTTTAGGTCGAAATTGCATTTTTTTCTTCACAATTGAAGCATAAGTCTCTTTTGAGCATTTCTCCAAATCATCAAAGAACATAAACGACTCTGTCTTTCCTTCAAAGAATTCATCAAACTGCTTGTTGGAACGCAACGGATAATCTTGCCCCGTTATCTGATGAAAATAAGTAAAATCCACACCACTATCAATTGCAGCCTTTATCATGATAAGAGTAGCATTAATTTGACTCACATCACCATGATAAAGCTTTATTCTATCTACAAACTTTACATGTTTGATTCCTTTCGTAGCATCCAAGAAAGGAGCCAAATCACCACTACGCTGGTTGATATGAATAAAAAAATAATGATTATCGGCCTCCAGTACCTTCAAGGTTCTTGCCAAGAGTTTTGGCTGATGATGAGCGGTAATTATAAAAGCATGATTCTCCATAATCAATCACATAAGATTTCTGCCATAGTAACAGATGGCAAATAATGTATTGCATTCTGCAACTTACTGCCATCTATTCGCAATGACTTAATATCACCATCACGTCGAATAGACTTACCAAAGTAATTATCCTTACATGGCACACCATACGCAGCAAACATACTCTCTATAAAAGAACGAATAGAACGGAATTCTCCTCCACCTATATTATAAAGACCAGATTCCATATTAGCATCTACAGCCTTATATATCACATTTTTTATATCTTCCAAAAGGATATACTGTCTTGTCTGTGTTCCAGCGCTGAAACTTGGTGCTTGCGGATTCAAACCTTGCTTATATTCACGACAATACTGTAATACATAAGGAATTAAGCGTGTTCCAGGTTTCTTGTCATTGTATGAGAACATGTTAGGAAGTATAAAATGCCAATGGGTATAATCTGAAATAAAATCTTTCATATATCGACCATACAGACGTTTTGACAATGCATAATCGTTAGTGACAGGCAACGAAGAACAAACAACTTCATCCTCAGTGAAAGAACGTCCATCTTCATCATTTAAGCCGATTTCCATATAAGAACCAAAACTGACAAAAATGCCACTATAATCTCTCTGTTTCAACTGGAGTGTTATATCTATCGGAACATTGACATTGAGTGCATACATTAAAGAAGATGGAGTAGAAAGAGCTGCCTGTACACCTGCACCAGAGGCATAAATAATCATATCTGATTGCATTAACAAGTCGTAATTCAATTCATCTTTCAAAAGATTACATGGAAAAAAACTTGTACTTTCATAATTTTTTGGAGCATCCAGTCCGTAAACATCCACCTGATGCCCATCACCCATAAAAGCTTTGGTTAAAGCAACAGACAACATTCCATTACTTCCAATTATCGCTATTTTCATTTTTCTCAAATTTAATAATTGACAAATTTTTCAATTTCTTCTACACAAAGTTGATAAACATTATCTGAGCGATAACGCTTATACCAATCAGCAACCAAGTCCATACATTGCTGCATATTCATTCGCGGTTTCCACCCCAACTTGGTCTTTGCCTTGGTGATATCCAGCATCAAAAGTTTAGCCTCATGCACAGCATTTGGATCAGAAGAGTCTTTCAGTTCCCCCTTACCATAATTCTTTATCAACTCTGTGGCAACCTCCCATACGGTACTTACAGATTCAGACTCCGGGCCAAAATTCCATCCTTCACAAAACTCAGTAGGTTTCTCCCATTGTTTCTTGGCAAGCAACATATATCCACTCAAAGGTTCCAATACATGCTCCCAAGGACGAATAGCTTTAGGAGAACGAATATCAATTACCTTATCCTGTTCCAACGCCTTGATACAATCAGGAATGATACGGTCCAAAGCCCAATCACCACCACCAATCACATTGCCAGCTCTCACACTAGCAAGACTAACATGATGCTTCTTGCCATAATCCTCTGGATTGAAGAAACTTCTTCTCCAAGATTGGATAGCAATCTCACACGCACCCTTTGAGGATGAATAAGGATCATAACCACCAAAAGGGTCATCTTCCTTATAACCTCTCATCTGCTCCTTGTTGTCATAGCACTTGTCGGTGGTAATCATAACTCCTACCTTTACGGAACTTGTTGAGCGGATTGCCTCCATCACATGGATGGTTCCCATTACATTAGCCTCGTATGTTTCCACTGGTTGCTCATAACTGTATCTTACCAACGGCTGAGCTGCAAGATGAAAAACGATTTCAGGCTGATACTTTTGAAATATCTCCTTCATCTTCTGACCATCGCAGATATCAGAACGCAAATCTGCCATCATCTTATGGCCAATGCCAGACAAAACATAATTGTCACGATTGGTAAAAGGATCTTGCGAAACTCCAACAACCTCAGCACCTAATTCATGCAACCAAATAGAAAGCCAACTACCTTTAAAACCTGTATGGCCCGTAACAAGTACACGCTTGCCACAATAAAAATTATCGAAAATATCTATCATTTGTCTTATTTTATACTATAAGGAATTGTGTCTTTTGGGTCATACAGCTTATCCGTATAAGCCAAAAGAATAAAATCTTTATCACTATTATTTACGACGATATGGGCTACGTTATTAGGAATGAAAACGGTAATAGCCTTTTCTAAAGACATTTCAATTTCTCTAGACTCATGAGTTTCCATATCCTCCAATTTCAAGACAGCACTTCCTTGAATAATAGTGAACCATTCGACAGCCTCAGGATGATAATGCCCACCCTTAGCTTGTCCAGGCTTGCCCATCGTCAAATACACCTCACCTGTATGACTTGGAATACCTTCCTCTGTACCAGTAATGGCTTTAAGGAACCAGCCTCTCTCATCTGCAATCAGGCGACGATTAATAATCTGTACTTTATCTATCTGTGACATCATTATTCTCCCTTCGTCATTCTGTTCTTATACTCAAGGTTAGGAATAGAACGCTCCCAACGCTTCCAAGGAGCCTTGTCTTCTGCAAGAAGTTTTTCGAGCATGTTCTTCTCACGGATATTATCCATGCACTGCCAGAATCCTTCATGGATATAAGACATCAACTGACCTTCCTCTGCCAATTTGGTAAGTGCAACCTTCTCAAACACACAGGCATCATCAGTAAGATAATCAAATACCTGTGGTTCGAGTACCATATAACCTGCGTTGATAGGTGCGCCATCAGAAGCATTTTTTTCACGGAATGCCTTAACGGCTCCATCCTGAATATCAAGCACGCCCTTATCCTGTGCCATTTTTACAGCAGTAAGGGTTGCCAATTTACCATGACTTTTATGGAACTCTATCAGTTTATCGATTTCAACATCACAAACACCATCACCGTATGTCATCAAAAAAGGTTCATTACCAACATATTTCTGAATACGCTTTATACGACCACCAGTCATAGTATTATAGCCAGTGTCCACAACTGTCACCTTCCAAGGTTCCATATTAGTCTGGTGAACTGTCATCTCATTTTTGCCATGACGATAATCAAAAGTAACATCAGAATTATGAAGGAAATAGTTACCAAACCACTCCTTGATGTACTCCTGCTTATATCCAGCACAGATTATAAACTCTGTATGACCATAATAGGCATACTCCTTCATGATATGCCAAATGATAGGCATACCACCAATCTCAATCATCGGTTTTGGCTTGAATTGAGATTCCTCGGAAATACGAGAGCCGAAGCCTCCCGCAAGAAGAACTACTTTCATACTATTTTCTTTTAGTGAAATTATTTACAAAATTATCGATTTCTTTTTTCATTTCGAATCTATCACAGTCTTCCTGTGAATAGTAATTCTGTTTTCGATTTACAATAACAGATTCTACACATTCCTCATACTTCGCCAAAGAAGAAATGAATCCAAAACTTGGGAATTCCTGAATCATACTCTCAAAATAAGGAATATCAGACAATATCATGGCTTTATGGAAATAAGCCGCCATCGCAAAAATTCCACTTTGAGAAGATTTTTTATAAGGCAGAAGAATATAATCAGTTTTTGAATAAAGATAAACTAATTCATCATCATTTATATGCCTGTCAAAAATCCTAATCTTATCACTTCTTAGCGAGGAGAAGTCTATGTTCTCCACATTTTTTCCTGCTATAACTAACTCGAAATCATTTGTTTTATCTAATTTCTTAAAAACATCAATAACAGTATCAATACCTTTTACTGTGCTAAGATTACCAAAAAACAGGAATTTAGATAAAGTAGAACAAAAACTTTTCTTTATATCCTCAGAAATATTCTTTTCATCATAAGTGCGTTGAAAAACGTATTTGAAATGAGGCACATATACCATATCAAGACGATCATTTTTCAATATATCATAGGTACGTTGAGAATGATATATGACATGATGAATGCGTTTTTTATATAAACCTTCAAACATTTTTGATACTTTGGAATCATCTTTATACTTCAAGGCATGTATCTCATGTACATCAACCCACCCATTCTTAGACAAAGCCAAAGCATAAAGAAAAGGTAATTCATATAACTCACCATAAGTTAGATAAACTATTTTTTCGTTCTGATGTGTCAAAACAAAAACAAAAAATCTAAAATATGCACATAAAAACCTCAATAAGCCAAGTATTTTATTACAGCTGAAGAATTGGGGAAAATAAACCTCGCTAACACCCTTATGTTCAAAATTGGAATGCACTAAACATCGATGACCTCTTTGTTGCAAAACATCTGCAAACGCGATATCATAATAGTGCATACCGCAATAAGAACCCAACAAATCAAATATATGTATCATTGTTTCATCAATCCATTATATATAGTTTCCCATTTATCTACCAAATTACTTACCGTAAATCGTTGACAAGTTTCCAATCCTTTATCAGCAAGACGATTACGTAAATTATCATTTAACATCAATTTCTTTAAATTTTCTGTAAATTCTGCTACATCCCCGTCTTTTACAATGATTCCATTTTCTCCATTGGTGACAACCTCATGAAGAGATTCGAAACTATCCATTACAATTAATGGAACACCATTCTGTTGACTTTCTATAAGAGACATACTAAATCCCTCATAAGCAGATGTCATAAGGAATATTTTAGCTTTCTTATAATAAGGAAGGGGTTGTCGGAAACCTAGCATCTCTACACGTTTCAGATGATTCCGCTTGATGATATCTTCATACATGCCACGACTCTCGCCATCACCAACAATTTGTAGTTTCCATGTAGCAAATCTGGAATCTTGCTCCACAACTTTCCAAGATTCCAAGATTCTTGTTATTTTCTTATGACGCTCACTGAGACGTCCAACAACCAGTACTATATTTTCTTTCTTCTTTCTTTCTTCTTGAGATATTGCCTGATTAAAAACCAAAGGATTATAAACAAAGTTGAGTTTAGGATCGTCTTCCCGCTTTCCACTCAAAGAAGCATAAGAACGTAAAAAACAAGGAGCCAAGAAATTAAAGCAATCACTATATTTATAATATTTATTGCATCGCCAAATGTTTTTCCGTTTCTCAGCCATACGATATAATGGATAGAACAGCTTTATAATCTTTCCTTTTGCTCCAGAAAAGTCGAACGCTTTTTTAATATCCACATCCATATGCAAGGTTTTTACTATCTTGGCATTAGTTTGCTGATGTACACCCTGTAAAAACTCTACTGGCCACCATTGATTATGTACAATATTAATATCATACTGCTTGATCAATGAAATTAAACCTTCGGAAGCTAATTTAGCATCCGCCTTATTTATGAAGAAGTCACCTGATAGTTCATTAAATTTAATGTTCCCTATACGATGCGCCTTAATTCTTGCATCAATAAAAGGAATCTCCTTACTACTATCAGAATCTTTAAAATAGGCAATATGCACATTAAAACCTCGTTTCACCATTTCATTGGCAAGACATATTGTAACAGTCTCACCACCGCCATATACTGGCCA
>ERZ1034719.584-NODE-584-length-20641-cov-6.679345_pt1 | contig 20641 bp, 14 predicted proteins | sample MGYA00520703_ERZ1034719 | MGnify/ENA primary metagenome ERZ1034719 (study PRJEB33766, sample SAMN09781716) | gut metagenome | biome: gut microbiome | host: Homo sapiens | place: Madagascar | study: EMG produced TPA metagenomics assembly of the PRJNA485056 data set...
CAGCGGGCAATAGCGCGACAGCGTAGGCGTATTGCCCCGTAGCGGGCAATAGCCGTAGCCCCACAGAGCGCGTATTGCCCCTCGTGGGCAATAGCGCGATAGCGTAGGCGTATTGCCCCGTAGCGGGCAATAGCCGTAGCCCCAAAGAGCGCGTATTGCCCCGCAGCGGGCAATAGCGCGACAGCGTAGGCGTATTGCCCCGTAGCGGGCAATAGCCGCAGCCCCAATTATCTCGCCAAAACAAAGCTGTGACCGTGATGTGCGCGGGCGGTGTGCCTCGTGTGGGGGGATTATGCGTCGTGGCGTGCGATGACGACGATGGCTTGGACTTGCTCGTGTGTGAGGTGGAGCGTGTGGTTGTTGAGGTTGACGCAGATGCCGTTGTCGGTGGAGGCGGTTCGGGTGAGGGCGATGTTTGGGAGAATGCCCATGTCGAGGATGGCTTGTCGTTTTGCGCCTTTTGCGCGGATTTGCGCGACGATGACGGGGTGGCCGTCGGCGATTTTGTCGAGTGTGGTGTGTGGGATAGTTTTGTGTATGGGGCAGCAGGTGCAGGCGCACGATTGTTTTGGGCAGGAGTCGGCGTTTGTGTCGGGGACGAGTGAGCGGGATTCGAAGAATTGGACGAAACGGTCCATGCCTTCGTCGGAGAGGGCGTGTTCGAGCCCGCATGCTTCTTCGCGTGCTTTATCGGCGGGCATGCCGAGGATGTCGTGGAAGAATTGGAAGAGTAGGACGTGGCGTGCGTAGATGCGTCGAGCGGCGATTTTTCCGGTTTCTGTGAGTCGGATGGACTCTCGTTGAATGTATGAGAGGTAGCCCATGTCGGCGAGTCGTTTGAGTGCGGGCGAGACGGAGGAGGCCTTGACGTCGCGCGCGGTGGCAATGTCGCGCACGCGCGCCTCGCTTGTGCCTTGCTGTAGGAGGTAAATCGTTTCGAGGTAATCTTCGAGAGATGGAGTGAGGTTGGTCATCGTAATCCTTGATCGTCGTGATCATTTTGCGTAGCACGATAGCTACAGGCGCCGTGGGCGTTGGGGGAGTTTAATCACAAATTTTGAGAATGCCAAATAGAATTAGGGCGTCGATCCAGGGCGTGACGAAGAGCGATTTTGGTCCTTTGTATGCGCATGATAGGACGTCTTTTTTCGATTCGATGAATTTGATTTCTTCGACGAGGGGGGACCAGTGGTGGATGTTGAGCAGTCGCGGAGAGATGGCTTGTGCTTTGAGTCGTCGCGTGGTGTCGTTTTCGTTGAAGACTGGGTAGGCGTGTGCGCAATCGATGCCGATTTGGGAGTCGTTTGGGATGTGTGCTTGTTTTTGGAAGTGGTTGGCCATGAGGACGAGTCCTTCGGGGACGTCGAGCGTGGCGCCGCAGGCTTCGATGCTTGGGACGTGTGGGGCGAATTGGGCGTCGCGAGCGAGTTCGAGGAGGCCTTCGGGGGAGATGGATTCGACGCTCGTGAGGCTGGCGTTGATGATGGGGGTGTCGAGGATTCGTTTGACGAGTGCGAAGATGAGCCGATAGAGTGGGCGCGAGAGCGACGAGGAGAAGGATTTGAGGACGGCTTCGCCTTCGACGAGGGCGTTTTTGTATTTGACGACGCCGCACGTGGCGTGTGGTGAACCGTTGAAGGCGGAGCAAATGAAATTGCGAGAGATGAGATTGTCGAGCAATTTTCTTTGGTTTGGAGTGCCGTTGTAGAGATTTGCTTCGGCTTTCATCATGTTGGGGCAGCCTTGGCTGTAGCCGATCATGGCGAATGGGCCGTCGACTTGTGCGATGACGCGATCGATTTGTTCGGCGTTGTATTGTAGTGGTTTGATGGTGCCGGTGTTGGTTCGGATAGTCGAAATATGCCGGGTGAGGGCGAGTCGTTTGAAGACGGTTTCGAGTTCGTGACCTGCGATGCCATTGGTGACGATGCCCATGGCGGTGATGAGCGTGAGATCGACGGTACCGGCGGGGGCGGTGGGCATGAACCAGACGATGGGATCGCGTCGGAGGGCTGTTTTGTCGTCGTCGAAAGCGTAAATCAAATCGATGATGGCGCTGTAGGTTTGTGCGCGGGTGAGATTTGCAGGCGATGGGAGGGGGCGATGGTATGTCGATTCGTATCGATAGGAGAACCATCGTCGGACTTCGTCGTTGTCGTTTTGGAGATCGTCGTAGACCGAGGCGATGCGCAGAGCGTCGGTGGCGCGAGCCCATAGGTCTTTGAAGACGCGATATTGCCATGGATCTTCGACTTGGGATGCGAAAGATTTGGCGGCGTCGATGGCGGATTTCCAAGCGGATTGTGCCGATTCGATGGCAGTGGCTGGGAGTGCGTCGAAGATATCGCCAAAAGACGAGGACTCGGGGCAAAGCCGTTGCGTGGCGGATTGGGCGTCGTCGATGGCGTTGCGCAATGTGGCAATGGCCAAGGCGAGCTGTTGGGCGCGGTTTGAATCGGCGGCGTATTGGGCGGAGGTTGGGGCGTGTGAATTGTCGGTGCGATCTCGATAGGATTCGAGTTTGAGCCTTGCGGCGACATAGGCGTCGTTTTGTGCGTTGATCTTTTGTGCGGCGTCGAAGATGGCTTCGACGTAGGAGGCGGGTTTTGTGCCGCTCCAAGGTGCGTAGTCGTCTTCGTCGGGGAGGCTGACTTGTAGGAGTTCGGAGAGTTTTTTAGCGCGAGCGATAGGCGTTTTGATGAGGGATTGGTCTTGTCGTAGCCAGCTCATGAGCATGTTGGCGAGTACGCGGATATTTCGTTGTCCGATTTCGTAGAAGACGGCGCGGGCGAAGAGCGGTCCGCGTCGTTGTAGGTAATCGAAGAGTCGGGCCTGATTGACCTGTACGCAGAAGCCGATATATCGGCTCGTGATACACGCTGAGAGGAGTGTGGCGACGTCGATGGGCGCGAGCCATGAGCGGAAGACGTCGGCGATATGTGGGCTATCGGAGGCGATGCCGATTTTGTCGCAGTATTGTTTTTCGGCGTCGAGTAGGGCGCCCAAGAAGACGGCGATATTGAAATCCTGGACGATGAACGTGCCTTCGCGCGCCTCGAGGTCGGCGATTTTTCGTTTGATATCGAGGAGAGTGCGGAGTTTTTCGATGTGTTCTGCCGTCGGGAATTGGTCGAATTTGTGATCGATGATCCATTCGACTTGGGCGATGTTGAGTCCGGCGGCATAGGTCAAGATGCGTTGTGCGGTTTGGGGCGTCCAAGTTGGGGCGTAGATATCGTTTGCCGCGGGGAGCGGTTCGATATCGGTGTTATAGCGCGGATCGTCGCATAACGGAGGGCATGCAGTGTGATCGGGGGCGATATATGGGACGGTTTGGAAAAGGTGATGTAGCCATTTGAGGATACGGCCGATGTTATCGAGATTTGCGTTGGGATAGGCGCGTTCGAGGAGTTCTTCGATTTTGAATCGGTCGATGCCATCGGCGTGCATGATGCGTTCGATGGATGGCAAGATTTCGGCAGTGGCGGAGTCGTCGTCGAAGAGAAGTAGCGAGATGGCATGTGCGAGTGTGGGGGGATGGATGAGAGCGGAGACGGAGAAGATGTCTTCGTCGATGCATCGTTGTATCCAATCGCCGACGTGAGAGCAGAAGTCGTCGGCGCCGTCGATATATGGGAAGATGACGACGCGGGCGATGTCGAGGATGTGTTTGAAGAGGGGTTCGTGTTTGAGGATATTTGCCCAGTGATCGCGTTCGGAATTGGGTTGGAGTAGGGTATTGAAGAAGGTGGCGTTGTAGAATCCGGAGCCGTTAGAAAAGGTGAGAATGCCGTGTTTTGAAATATCGGCATCGATGGAGAAATCGAGGAGTTCGGTGGGCAGGAGTGGCGCCGAGTTTGGACCCATGGCGACGATGGGGGATTGTGGAGCGTCGTAGTGAATCGAGAAATGGCAATCGGAGAGTCCGGCGACGGTGCATTGAGCGCTTTGGATGCGGATCGACAAGTTCGAGGAGGCGTTTTGCGATATCGAAAGCGGATTCCAGATATAGGAAAGGTGGTGCATTTCGAGGTCGAGCGACGAGTTGTCGAAAGTGATGCAGATCGTGTCGTCGAAGAAGTGGTCGATTTGGCACGAAAACGTGGCATAGGCGAAGCCATCGGCGTTTATGGTTGCGATGGGTGTGACGAGATCGAGCTCGGGTATCGTCGTGGCGTCGGTTTGGGTTTGGACGTGGAAAGCGGCTTGTATGGAGGCATGGGTATCGATGGGGGCGTTGATGGCTTTTCGCAGGGTTGCATCGAAATGGCACGATTCAGCTCGCATATCGATATCGTGGCCGCGCAGGGCGAATTCACCGAATTTTTTGAGATTGAGTTCGCCGTGCGTCGTCAAATCGAGGTCGTGTATGCAGATTTGGTGATTGGCAATGTCGATGCCCCAAGTGATGTTGCCCGAGCAAGCGGTGTGCATGTCTTCGATTTGAACGCGCGCCTCGTCTTTGAGCCATGGATGTTTGGCATGGACGCCGATATGTGGCGTGGCGAAGTGGCTAGAAGGATTGAGTTTGATGGAACCGATGATATCGTTTCCTTCGTCGATAGGCGTCGTCATCCACGAGGCATTGAGCTCGTGGCCGCATAGGATGAGTTTTTCGGGGTCGATATTTGAAGATAATTCGAAATCGACGTGTCGTTTGTGTCCGGATTTATCGCAATAGGCGATATCGGCGCGCAAATCGGCATCGAAAAGGTCATTGGTGCGTTTGAAGGCATATTGTGCATGTCCTTGGGCGCGGCCGTGGGCGTCGAGGAAAGCATCGGCGCGCCAGCCTTGGCGCGTCGCAATGGCGATGGGCCAGTCGTTGGCGATGAGATCGGCGTGACACGTGCCGGCGATCGTTTCGATCATGCCTAAGACGGTGCGCGAGATGTTTCCGCCTTGATCGCGGTCGAGGCAAAACTGATCGATGAGGATTCGCAGATTTGGGCTGAACGTGGGCACGAGGAGGCTTGGAATTTTGTATTCGGAGAAGGCGTGTTTGATCTTCGAATTGAGGGCGACTTCGCCCGACATGGTGAAGATGAGTTCGTCGTTTTTGTCGACTTCGAGGACGACGTGCCCAGAGGCATCGCGTTTGATATGTCGAGAGATTTGTAGAGCCGAGAGTTCGACGCTTTGCAGGGCGTTATCGAGGGCAGTTTCGACCGATTCGCGTCCGCGTTCGAAGAGTTCTTTGGAGTATTCTTTCGATTTCTCGAAGCTGGAACTGAGTCCACTGCGCTCAGCGGCATCTTTGAGGAATTTCCAAGCGCTCGAATCGGAGACGCGGTCGGCGTATTTTTTTGCACCTACTCGTAGTTTTTCTGCATTTGATTCGATCAGTGCGTTAGCTTTTGTAAAAAATTCGCTATTGGCGAGTTTTGCGCCGAGATCGGAAATCTCGCTTGGGTCGTTTTCGTCGTCGTCGGAGGATGGGGAAGGGGCCGGGGTTTCGTAGAGAGCGGCGAGTTGATCGAGTGTCGTGAAGATGTTGAGGAGTCGAATCGGTTTTGAAAACGATAAATCGAGTTTGTCGAGATAGAGCTCGTTTTTAATCGAAGATAATTCGACGACGAGTCGTGCGGTCGTATTTTCATCGATGGCAAACTTTGCGCTTCGCTTCGACGGATTGACGGCGTGAGTATTGGCGACGAGAGCGAGTTGTGCTTGTGTCGTGAAGTGTTGGACGACGCATGGGGCGACTTGATCGAGCTGTATGGAGAGGTTGCTCGAGGCGTTTTGTTGCGGGTCGATGGGGTTTGCGGAGAGTTTGAAGCGGAATTGGAATGGCATAGGGATTCGAGCTCCTCTCGATTGCTGGGGGGGGGAGCCCCCAGGGCCCGCAGGCGAATTCCAGCCCAATCGCCATATCGGTAGAGTGGTGGGGGCGATGGGGGAGCTAAATGTCGCGGGGATTATTCGGCTTTATATTGGTTAAATTGCGTTGTGTCGAAAGTCGTCGAATTGTCGATACCGAATCGTTCGATGCTTCCGGCGGGTAGTTCTAGGACGTATCGGACGCGCTTATTTGAAGTATATCGCGGCCTTTCGTCGAGGGGTTTTGCATTTTTGTAGAAATTCGACACGGTGCCATCTTTATCGATGAAGACGATGTCGAGTGGTAGGTAGGTGTGACTCATCCAGAAAGAACGGCGCAGTTCGTTGGGGAATATGAATAGCATGCCCCAATCGGGGTGGCATGATTTTCTGTTCATCATGCCCCTTTGACGGCTGTAGTCGTCGGAGGCGATTTCGACGTAGACGCTGTGTGCGTCGTCGCCCGTAGAAAAAGCGAGTTTTGGGGTCGCATCGTCGACTTTATTCGTGATGGATGGGGGAATTTGGCACAATCCCGATGTGCAGACGAGTGGCATAGAGCAATCGCTATCTTTGGCACAAGCGAGTTGATGGCTTCGATTGAAATCGATTTGCGAAATGACGAGGAGTTGTAGGGCGTCTTGTGTCGATGGCTCGGGGCTTTTGGTGCAAGCCGTCGCAGCGAAGAGCGATGTACCGATGATAGATGAAGTGATGATGATCGATAATGTGGTGTTTCTCGTCATGGTGAAAATCATGCCTCGACATCGTGGTGATGGTGTTTTGATTTGGCGCGGAATAAATCGCGCGGTCCGACGCGGAAAATCCAGTATAGCCCTGTTAGCATGAAAACGACAAATAGGGCTAGGTGGAGCACATCCCATGCGACGTGTGGGAGGAATATCGACGAAAGCCCGTGTTCGTGAGCGTGTTCGGGATGTGAATTGAGTTCGGAAATGTGCTCGGGATGTGAATTGAGTTCGGAAATGTGCTCGGGATGTGAATCGAGTTCGGGGATGTGTTCGGGATGTGAATCGAGTTCGGGGATGTGTTCGTGATGTGAATCGAGTTCGGGAATGTGTTCGTGATGTGAATCGAGTTCAGGAATGTGTTCGGAATGTGAATCGAGTTCGGGAATGTGTTCGGAATGTGAATCGAGTTCGTGGTGAATCATGGCTGAGGCGACGTCGGGTGCAATGGCTTCGACAAACGCCGCACGGTTTTCGTCGTGTGTTTGGAGGCCGATGGCGACGAATAGGGCAAGAGCGACGGTTAGTGCTGCGGCGAACTTGATCGAAGATTTGGCTTGGCGTTGTTGGTCGCTTGGAATGGCCAATGGGGACTCGGAATAGCTCAGGAATGCGATGCCGTAGGCGGCGATGAGGGCGACGAATAAAAATCGATTAAATCCGAATTCTCCGAAATTGAATACGCATAATATCGAAAACATGATGATGATATGCGCGTGGTAGCCGATGAAATCGGTATGTGTTCCGTGACGTCGCATCGCCATATAGCTGTGGAATCCGAGATAGACGATCGAGAACGTCGTGAGGATGGCGCTCGTAGCCAGCGGCGATAGATGTGCTAGGGACTCGGTCAGAGGAGCGACGAAAAACGGGATAATTGAGGCGATGAGGAGGATACCTGCGAGCGTGCCGAAGCTGGTCATCGTCCAGGAGGCAAAAGATTTTTCGGTATCGCAATGCCCCATGCGCTCGCACATCGAGCATTCGACGCGGACGGGGAGCAAGAGATACGATAGGATGACTGCTGCGGCGACGGCAATCCACCAAGTTGCCGCGAAGCAAGTATCGAACAGGGCAAAGATCGCGGCGAAGCCGGTTGCGCAGAATATGTGTGGTGCGCCGCCTGCGGCAACGGGGCGTTGTTGTGGGTCGAGGTATTGGCAAATGTGATTGCCCAATAGGGCTATCTTTTCGTTTTTGTGGCGTTTGAGCCCATATCCGAGGGCGAGGATGGCGGCGAAAAGCGCCCAAATGGGGGCGGCATCGTAGAATAGGCCGATCCAGAGATCGAGCGGTGAGGCGTGTTGATGGGCGTGAACGGGGACAATCCACGTCATGAAGGCGAAGGCGGCGATACCCAATAATGCGCCAATTCCCTTTGCGTATCGGAATTCGCGAGCGCCGCCGACCGAGACGTTGTGAAAGACGACGTGTAGCAACATGCCGGCGATGAGCCCTTGGACGAGGTTGAGAATCGTCATGCCGAGATGGGGGAGGGCAAAGTGCCCGAGTCCGTAGCCCAAGATCGTCGAAAGCGCCATCGTGGCGGCAATGGCCCAAGTCTTACGCGTGCCGACTCTCGGCACGAGCATGAGGCTGAGGAAGACGCCGACGGGCAATCGATGAAATAAGACGCTGATGCTGAGCAAATTGCCAGCCGCGCCGACGTCGTCGCCCATGTCGCTCATCGAGAGCCCGATGCCGTCGAGTATCGTATGTGCACACATGCCGACGACGATGGCAGCCATCATGGCGTATTGTGCAAATTTGCTCTTTTTTTCGTCGTCGTGTTCGCCCGAGCAGTGGGCATCGTGTTCGTGGCGATGGGAACGTCGATGGACGAGTGCAGGAATGCCAAAGCCGATGGCAATCGTCGCCATGCCCAAAATCCCCGAATCTTCGAGGCAATGTGGAACGATGTGGAATAAGACGAGCCCGACGATCGAGACGACGACAAAGGCGTCGAAAAATGAGAGCCACGACGGGCGCTTTTGTATCGATGCGCATAGCGCGACGCCGACGAAAAGCGCCAAAATACTAAAGATGAGTTGGAGCATTATTGTTTCAGGAGAGTATCTACCGTTGCGACGCCCGTGACTTTTTGCAATTTGACGAGGGCAATTCGATAATCGTGTAGCGCTTGCAAATACATCGATCGTTGTTCGATAAACGTCGTGAGCGCCGAAATCATATCGCCGACATCGCCGTCGCCTGCTTCGTAGTCGAACAGAGCTTTGGTGAGGAATCGCTTTGCCGATCTTCGCGACTGATACGTGATGGCGATATTGGCGAGGGCCGTCGCCGTATTTTGATATTGCTCGGTGACTTCGAGTTCGATGCCCGAAATGGCGAGTTCTCGTTGTGCGCGCGTTCTTTCGGCTTTTGCATCGGCTTGTCGGACTTTGAAGACTTGTCTCACGGGATCGAGATCCCACTTGATCATAAAGCCGAGGCCGAATCCGCGCCCGTTATAGCTGTCTTTGATATAAAAGTTCTTTTCTTCTAGTTTTGGAACGGCATTGCTAAATTTGTAGTAGACTTCGCCGACGAGTACGAGATCGGGCCACCAATTGAGCCATTCGATATGCGCCTGTTTATCGGCGGCTCGGACGCTTGCGTCGAGTAATTTGAGATCGCCACGGTTTGCGCGCGCCAAATCGAGGACTTCGTCTTGGGATTGGAGCTCTTCTTTGGCGTTGTCGAAATCCATCGCTTCGATTTCGAATGGGCCTTCGATCCGCGTATGGACGCGGAGCGCTTTTTCGGCATAAGTGCGCTTTGCGTCGATTGTATTCTTGAGCCTGTAGACGTTTGCTTTGGCGATATCGATGCGGTATTGGTCGGTATCTTTGACCGATTCGGAACCCGATTCGAGCAATTTCCGATATTGCGTTTCGACTTGATCGACGTATTTTTCGGCTTCGGCGACGACATCGGCTGCGGCTGTGGCCAGTTGCAACCCGTAATAAGCCCTTGCGACGTCGTATTCGACGTTGAGAATTTCATTTTGAACGCGCAATTCTTCGACTTCGAGGCCGATCTTTGCCAACTGATGCGTCTGATACACCTTTGTCGACGTGAAGAGCGGCAACCAGAATTCGAGCGAGTTTCGCGTCGTAAATCCCCATGAATCGAAGAAATTGTCCCATATATCGTTTTCCGAGCTCCTAATATCTTTGGATTTGGGCATCGGTCCGAATTGCGATTTGAGGGCAAATTTTGGAGCCCAATAGTATTTTGCTTCTGAGACTTGTGCTTGTGCCGCATCGCGCGCATAGCCTTGGGCTTCGATCTGTGGGCTATTGGCGTGCGCCAATTCATAGGCGCGTTCTAGCGTTATCGTTTCGGCTGTCGCCTCGGGCGCAAACGACGTGGCGCATATCGCAGCCAATGTCATTGCCCCGATGAAGTCCTTTATTTTCGATATCATTTGCACGAAAAAGCTCCTTTCGGTCAACATCGTCGTTCGTGCCATCAAAACGCGCGTTGTCTAGCACAATTGCATCTAAAATGCCGTCGTTTTTATCGTGCTACGACGACGTCGCAGTCGTCTTGGGGAACATCGAGACTTTTTCGATGTTGGCTTTGTGCATGCGATGCATAATTCCGACGACGAATCCGAATTTTATGCTTGGATCTGCATCGACAATGATACCAGAATCTTTAGCATCTTCATTGGCTCGAATAGCTCCCTCGACCTCATCGAAACATCGCGTCCATTGGCGTTTGTCGATGGCATCTCGATATTTGGAACAATCCGAAACCGTTTTTCCTTCAAATGAAACGACGAAATTTTGGTCGATTTTCAATGTGAGCGTTTGGGCTTGATTTGCCGTTGCTTGCGAATTGTCGAGCGCAGGCAAATTGAGAGCGACGAGTCGTTGCTGTTTGTCGCGGTTTTCTTCGAGCTCTTTTTGGGAACGCGCTTTTTCCATGACGGGTGCCGCCACCATAAATATGATGAGCATGACGAGCATGACGTCGACGAGCGGTGTCACGTTGATATCGGCCATTGCGCCGCTTTGTGCTTGCATTCCCATAGTCATCCCTCGCGGTTTTGTTGGGGTCTCTGACCTCACCCCCGGCCTATCGGCCACCCCCTGATCTCACCCCCGGCCTATCGGCCACTCCCTCTCCATCAATGGAGAGGGGGAATAGATGGGTTTATTATATCCCCCGCCGTGATGTTTCAACGTAAAAAGTCAATGCGGTAGCTCTGATAAAAAAAACGACGAAACAAAAAAAGCCACGGCGTCTAAAACGCCATGGCTTTTGCGATCGAAGCGGCGTTGCCGTCGATTACTTGCGTTCAGCCCAGAATTTGCCTTCGACAGTCTTGCCTTCGGCGACGCTTACGCGCCATGTGCAACGATTGTCGGTCGTAGCGCCCCAGACTTGTTTTTGACCAAACGAAGTGAGCGCAGAGACAGTCGGCGTCGACTGACTGGGGGTGTAGGTGATGATGCAATCTTTCGAAGTGAAGCTGACTTTTTCGTTCGAAACCGTGAGTTTATCGAGTTGGGTATTGATGAGTTTATCGAGAGCCGCTACGCCTTGTGTACAGAACGTAGCGAGCAGGACCTCACCACCGACGCCAGCGATAACTTTTTGGACCGACGGCGCCTTTTCTTCGAGGAGCTTCATGGCGTACTCGCTAATACCTCCGCAGTACGACTTCGTGACTAGATTATCCTTGTGCGCTTCGTCTTTATTCCAAAGCGTCTTCAAGCCATAGCCGATGTAGTATTCCAACACTCTACCCAAAGTCTTGGGCACTTCTGCGCCATCTTCGGGCTTGATGAACATGGGGATCGTCTGCAACAACGTCGCGTAGATGAGCTTGCCATAGGCGAGTTGTAGCGTATGCGGTGCGATATCGGATTTCGTTGGTAGGGCGCCGTCAGCGGCAGGGAAGCTAGCCGTGAACGTGCCACGCACCGACGAATTGGTGTCGAGCGACGCCAACGGAATGCTACAAATCGTCTTGCCATCGGCCGTCTTTTCGTTAGAATCTGAGCCCACATAGCACTTGTCGAATGCTGCGTTGTTGTAGAGTAGAGCATCGTAGGAGTGCCCGATACCTGCAATCATGCCTTTTTCGTCGAGAGCAGGCGTATTGATGACGAATTCGCCATCGAGCGTGAAGTTGGTCGCTAGGTCTTTGACCATCTCCACCGCATCGGTCGCCGTGCCCCACCAAGGCAATTGCCCCGTCAATTCTTTGAGCAAGTTTTCGATGATCGTATTGATGCCGAACGTCTTGATGAGGCTTTGGAGCAATTCGGGCGTAATGGTATCGGCAACGCCGCCAAGCCCGAGTTGTGTGAGCAGTTTTTTGAGCCAGTCGCCTTGGAGCAAGAGCGGCACGAGCTGGTCGGAGATGATGCTCGTGATTTCTTTTTCGGGGTTGCTCAAGAAATTGAGGGCAAATTCGATCCAGTCGCCTGCCAACATGTCTTTGAACAAAACGGGTTTCCCGTCGACTTTAGCTGCGTGGGGCAAGAGCGTGAGGGCGTTGAATTGGCTGCGCAAGCGATAGTTGCCGTCGTAGCGCACGGTCGTTTCGGGATCGGGGGCGGGGGGCGTGACATCGTTAAACGCATCTTCGAGTGCGACGGTGAATTCGACATTGTCGCGCATCACGCCGTCGGTACAACCATAGGCGGCAAAGACGTCGTTTGTCTTGACGCGAGCAACGGCGGCATACGTCTTGATGTCTTCTTCGATCTCGGTCACCTTAATGCCGTATTCGCGGGTGAGAACGTCGCTGTCGGCTTTTGCAGATAGCTCAGACGCTTTGATATTGCCGATTTCGGTGGCGCTCATCCCCGATGGCGCGACTTGTGCACACGTCTTCCCTTCGAGCAAGAAGACTTCGCCGTTGCTAAACGCCTCGATTTCGCCAGCATAGGTGAGTTTGCCTTTGTAATCGACGTCGATGGTCTTCTTTTTGCCGTCTTCACCGGGCTTGTCGCCTCCGGGATTGGGATTGTCGGGTTCTGCGACAGTTGCTTTGACGACGGTGACTTCGAACTTCACGGGTTCGAACGAAATGCCATCGTTTTTGCTCGCGAAAGTCAACGCTTCGACGCCTTCTTTTTCGGCATCGGCCGTGACGAGCAACGTCACCATGCCAGAGGTATCCGAAACGAGCTCGACAGAAGTCGAGTCTTGCGCTTGGAGCTTGACGAGCGAATCCGTCTTCGCCACCGAAATGTTGGCACCCGAAACCGCCACCGGCGCATCTGTGCCAACCGTCATCGCGAGCTTCATGATGACGATGCCCGTCTTGCCCTGCTCGAGGCTCATCTTGCAATCGGGATTGACGCACGTCAACGCATACGTCGCATTACCTTGGGGTTGGTCTTGTTCGCCTCGGTTGGATTCGTCGCCCGCATCGTCTGAACACGAAACCGACAGCGCCGAAAACCCTACGAGTAAAGCTAATAACCACGTCTTCTTCATCTTTTTTTTCCTTATGCTTAGATAAGCCAAATGGTTTGCAAAAAAGCAATGACGCCTTTGCGACGCAACGTTTGCCATCCGCTTTTTGAGCGATGAACGACCCAAAATCAAGATCAAAAGGCATTTTTATCGCACCAACGTCTTTGGTCCATGAATATCCATTCACATTCCAAACTTCCACACTACGCCATTTTTGCATCATTATTCAACATTTTCATGCATCGATGCATTTTTTTTCGTCGCCCGGGAATAATTCACGGCGTCGCGGTGTTTGTTTGCCATTATCGAACGATGCAAAAACTTGCCTTCTCGGGCGCTCGGCTATTGCCCAGCGAGGGCAATACGCCTCTTTGGGCGCTCGGCTATTGCCCAGCGAGGGCAATACGCCTTCGCCGTTGCGCTATTGCCCACTCGGGCAATACGCGCTCGCGGCGCGGCTATGTGCTCACTGCGTTGCGCGCATACACCGCGCTTTTTCGATGGCTTGCTCAACGCATTCCCATGCGCGCTGCGCATCTCGAAAAGCGACGCAATTTCGAGCCATCGAACTGCTATCGATAAAAGATTATGCGCAAAATGCTTGCAAAATAGTGGGGAGTGATTAGATCGGGCGCGCAAAACCGTCACTGCGACGGTTCGACTTCGCGTCGCTGAAGTCATCTATACGAAGTCCATAGCGAGGTTTACATCATGACAAGTGATGCGCCACAGGCGCTAGAAATATTTGCCCAAGCCGATTTGCCTACGCAATTTGGGGAGTTTCAAATCGTCGCATTCCGACGCGATGGCGTCCGTCTCGACGACGTCGCCCTCGTTCGCGGTAATGTCAAAGGGCGTTTCAACGTTCCCGTGCGCGTTCACAGCGAATGCCTGACGGGCGACGTCTTCCACTCCTTGCGTTGCGATTGCCGTCAGCAACTCGAAGCCGCACAACGCCATTTCGCCGAGCTCCCCGAAGCCATCATCCTCTACATGCGTCAAGAAGGTCGCGGCATCGGCATCGCCAATAAAGTCGCCGCCTATCGGCTCCAAGAACAAGGATACGATACCGTCGATGCAAACGTCCATTTGGGCTACGACGACGATTTGCGTTCCTACGATACAGCCGCCGAAATGCTACGAACTCTGGGCGTCGGATCTATCGATCTCTATACGAATAACCCTCGAAAAATCGATGGCCTTCGCGCCTGCGGTATCGAAGTCGTCGGGCGAGAACCGATCGTCATCGAACCAAATGCATTCAACGACCGATATCTTCGCACAAAACAAGTCAAAAGCGGCCATTTGTTGAATTTTTAATACATTATCACCCATGGAACGAATACCATGTCTATGACAATCGCCCAGCTATGGGCAAAAAAAGCAGAAGGCAAAAAGATATCGATGATCACGACATACGACGCGACGTTTGCGTCGCTCGTCGATGCCGCCGGTATCGATATGATCCTCGTCGGCGATAGCCTCGGCAACGTCATGCAAGGTGGCAGTTCGACGCTCGGCGTCACCGTCGACGACGTCATTTATCACGCGCGTTGCGTCATGCGCGGATGTACATCGCCCTTTGTCGTCGTCGATATGCCATTTGGGAGCTACCAAGTTTGCGACGAAGACGGCGTCCGCAACGGCATTCGGATCCTCAAAGAAACGGGCGCTCATGCCGTTAAACTCGAAGGCGGAAGCCGAGTTTTGGGCGTCGTGCGGCGATTAGTCGATGCAGGCGTTCCCGTCATGGGGCATCTCGGTCTTACGCCGCAATCGGTCAACGTCTTGTCGGGCTATAGAGTCCAAGGCAAAGGCGACGATGCCGAAACGCTCTACCGCGACGCCCTCGCACTTGCCCAAGCCGGCGCCTTCTCGCTCGTTCTAGAATGCGTTCCGCGCGATTTGGCAAAGCGCGTACAAGATGCCCTCGATATCCCCGTCGTCGGAATCGGGGCGGGTCCCGATACGGCTGGGCAAGTCCTCGTCTTGCAAGATTGCCTCGGCATGACGGCGGCCAAAAAGCCTAAATTTGTCAGAAAATTTGCCTCACTCGCCGAAACGATTACCGACGCTTTGCGCCAATATGCCGCAGAAGTCGAGGCGGGCACATTTCCGAGCGATAGCGAAAGCTACCACTGATCAAAATGATTTCGCGCCGCACGCGTGGCGGCGCATCGGTGCCCGCGTCGCCACGCGTGCACGATAGTTCAGATTTCTGATTGGAGTTGTATCGGATTCAATGAATAGTCATGATACGCGAATTATTCGCGATTCTAAGGTCTTATCTTCGATGACGCGATCGGCGATTGCCGAGGGCAAAACCGTCGGGCTTGTGCCGACGATGGGATATTTGCACGAAGGTCACGCTTCGCTCATTCGCGCCGCGCGCGCAAAGTGCGATTTCGTCGTCGTGAGCGATTTCGTCAATCCGACGCAATTCGGCCCGACCGAAGATTATGCCACGTATCCGCGCGACGAAGCAGCCGATTTGGCGCTTTGTGCCGCCTGCGGAGCCGATGTTTTATTCATTCCCGACGTCGCGATGCTCTATCCCAATGGGCAAGATTCGACTTGGGTCGAGGTTTCTCGATTGGGCACGATTTTGTGCGGCGCATCGCGCCCCGGTCATTTTCGCGGCGTGGCGACTGTCGTCACCAAATTGCTCATGATTTCTCGCGCCGATTATGCCTTCTTCGGCGAAAAAGATTACCAACAGCTCACCATTTTGCGTCGCATGGTCGCCGATTTGGGGTCTCCATGCGAAATCATCGGCATGCCCATCGTTCGCGAAGCCGACGGACTCGCTCTTTCGTCGCGAAATGTACGGCTCACGCCCGAGGCTCGCATCGAAGCCCTAGCCCTCCATCGTGGCCTAGAAATGGCTCGCGATAGCTATTTGGCGGGCGAGCGTAGTGTGCAAAAGCTCATTGCAACGGCGCAAAGCGAAATCGATCTACAGCCCGATGCAAAAATCGATTATATTTCCATCGCCGATGCCGATACACTCGATATCTCGACCGACGATGCTGGATCGCGTCCGCTCATGCTCATGGCCGTGCGCTTCGGTTCGGTTCGGCTCATCGACAATATGAAATTATTCGCTTAATCGCAGTCGTTTTGCCAAAACGCATGCTGCACATACGTGCCGCATGCGCGTGATGCGTATGGTGCGGTTGGGGCAGACTTACCAAGGGGCTATGATGGCGAAAAACGCGAAAAAAAATCGTTCTAAGGCGTTGCAAAAGGCAACGTCGAAAGGGGCAAACCACCCAAAACAAGCGCAAAAGCCCCAAAATTCGCCCGTTCCCCAAGTTCAAGGCGATGCCAATTGCGATGCCAATGTCGAAGTCACCGCCCCTGTCGAACGATGCGAATCTTTGCCCCCGATGGATTTGCACACGAGAATGGGCATTCTCGACGACGAAATTTATACGCAACTCATCGAACCAGCCTTTCAAGCTTTTGCCCTCGAAGACGAAGAAACGGGCTTGCGAATGCTCGCCGAGAGCGTCGTCTCGGCCATTGCCGCACGCGAAGATTACGCCAAATTCCGAAAACTCGACGATATTTGTCAGCGCTATTTGTACTACATCGAGAGCTTTACAGAGCTCACACGACGAACGCGCGAACGCGTCGAAATACAAGGTTTGTGCACGTATTGGCGAAGCCAAATGTGCATGGCTTTCGTATGCGATAGCCGCACCATGGGTCATCTCCTCTTGCCAAGCGATTCGGCACAACAAATCGAAGCGCAATTATCGGATCAAACGACCGATCGAAGCGACGATTTAGTCGATGCGCAAGCCGATTCTTGTTGCGGATTCGATATGCGCCAAGCGCGATTTTTGCGCGGCGTCGATTCGATCCTCAATCCGACGCTAGGCGCCGGCATTTGCGGCGATCGCAATGGGGCATCGTGTCGCGATCTCTACGATTTCGCCCATGGCATGAGCTTTCCATGGATCGGTTTCGATCCCGATCGCGTCTTCAATCTCAAACACATCGTCTTCGACGAAGCCCTTTGCGTTTCGCATTGTTTTGCTCGCCTTGATGCCGCTCATGTCGATATCATGTGGCAAAGACTCCAAAAATGCCTCTGCGAAGCCCTATTCATCGATTTGCTCTATGCCCAACATCGAAAGCTCTACGACGAAATTCACCAGGCTTTCGACGACGACGATCGCTTGCCCTGCGATTTTCTCATGCAAATCCGGCAACGCATTCGATTCGACAAGGCATATCAAACGGCTCACGACGATATATTGTGCGGCAAACCCCTCGCGCGCCCGCTCCATCGCTCTTCGCGGCTAGCCGTCGACGATCTCAATGCTTTTGCCACGCTCGCCGCGATCTGGTCGAAAGCCGCCGCCGCGCATCAAGGGCTCTATGCCTTCCACTATTTTGGTTGATCTTCGACCGATTTCCGTTGATCTTCAATCGATTTCGGTTCATCGGCGCCGCAACCGTGGCGCCAAACGTTCGCTCGGGAGTATCCGATGAAATGTGTTCTCAACGTGATTTGTGCCGTGGCGATCGTCGCGTGTTTCGGCTGTGATCAAAAAAAGTCGAGCGATAGCTCGACGCCAAATCAAGCTCCGCAAACGACGACTATCGATAGCGCCCAAAACACGCCATACGAAGCCCCAAAACTGCTCGATAAATCGGTCCACAAAGGCAAACTCGACTCCGAACGCGCTAGCGACGTGCGAAAGACTTTCGACGAATTTAAACGCGCCATTGGGCGATACGATGGCAAAACTGCCTCGGCGATGCTCGCTCGTGAATCGCTCGATTACTACGCCAATATCCTCGAAACCCTCAAACTCAAAGTCTTTCAGCCCGAAAACTATAAAGCCCTCGAAGACCGAATCCCCACATCGGTGCGCACAAACGTCGATATCATGGCGCAACGGCTCTCGCCCCAATTCATCGCTCAAGCGACGCCCATCAAATTATACGAAACTGCCTTCGATCAAGGTTGGATCGGCTATCAATCGATGCAATCGGCCAGCATCGACGATTTGCAACTCTACGACCGCGACGGCCAAGAATACGTCCTCGCCGATTTTCTCACCTCCGGATCGTTTCGCGATAAATTATGGGCTCGAATCGGGTTCTATCACCAAGGTGATAGTTGGAAAATCGACCTCGTTCCCATCTTCATCACCGTTCAAAAATCGATCGACGATTTCATCATCCAGAATTTCTACCATCCCGACGCGAGTATCGAAGGAACGGTTCGCGAAACAGTCGAGTCGTCGAACCCTAGCCAATGGAGGCGATTCGTCTACAAAAGAGACGGTTTCGCCGCCAAATTTCCTCGCGTTCCGCTCTATTCCGAAGACTCCGGCTGGCGCATCTATACGTCGATGCACCACTTGTTCGGGCAATTCGACGTCCGAGTCCGTGACTACGACGACGATCAAAGCCAACTCTATACGTCGCCCGAAATGCGAAAATCGTATATCTACGGCAATCTCTCGGCCATCGATGCCCAATCTATCCGCTGCCGCGACCTAGCCGACAGCGAAGTCAAAATCGTCATGTGCAACTTCGACGTCACCCAAAAGAGCTCCACGGGCAAAACGATCTGGTATTTTACGCCAAATCACGTCTATTTATTGCTCAATATTGCACCAACTGCTTCGTATAGCGAAGATTCTGCAGTCGCCTTCGCCGAAGGCTTCGAAATCTAACCCCATACATCATCGTCTATCTTCTACCTCGATAACATAGGAGATCCCGTTTTGATCGACATCGATAACGTCAACTTTCGCTACCCTGGGAAGAGAAGACGCGTCTTCGAAGACGTCTCTCTCCATATCGTACCGGGGCATATCTACGGCTTATTCGGCAAAAACGGCATAGGAAAAAGCACGCTATTTCGAATGATATGCGGTGCAAATCCGATCGAATCGGGGAAAATTCGAGTTTTAGGCGAAAACCCCATCGATCGTTCGCCTTCCCTCCTGAGCCAATTGGCGCTCATCCCCGAAGACATGGACATGCCAAACATCGATCTATTCGCCTATGCACGTCGATACGGCGCGTTTTACCCGAATTATTCGCATCAAGATCTCTGTCGCTATGTCGATATGTTCGAAATTCCAAAAGGTCAACGCATATCGTCGATGAGCTTGGGGCAACGCAAAAAAGCCATGATCGCATACGCCTTCGCACTCAATACGAAGATTCTGCTCATGGATGAACCGACAAACGGGCTCGATATTACGAGCAAACGCGTCTTCCGCACGATGCTCGACGAATTACCGCGATTCGACCGCACCATCATGATTTCAACGCACCAAGTCCGCGATCTCGAACAACTCATCGATGCCGTCGTCATCGTCAACAATGCGGGCATTGCGCTCAACGAAACCGTCGCAGCTCTCGCCGATCGATATGTATTTGGGCCATGCGATCCCAACGATTTGCGCCATCCGCCCATCTACACCGAACGCGCCGGTGGCGTCGTCGTCGGCATCCGACCGCGCAGCACGACCGAACCCGAACAAGAAATCGACCTCGAATTGCTCTTTGCCGCCGCCGTTTCGGGCGCATTTGAACAGTAATCACGACGGAGCCGCACCATGGATCAAACTCAACAAGCCAATTCTTCGTTCTCATTCTGTCGCTTTTTGGCTTTTCTCAAGCTACTCATCGTCACGAATCTCTTCAAAGTCATACTCTCTAGCGTTCTATCCTTCGTCGTCACCACCGGGGCGCTTTCACTCATCGTCTATGCCACGAACGAAGTCGAGGGCAAAGAATTGGTCATCTTGGCAAACGTCCTCTACGTTGGGGCGGCCCTCGGCGTGCTATTCCTCATCGCCATCGTGTGCATCTTCTTCGCCGCAGGCACGTTCAGGTCCTACAACATACGCGCAACGGCATGGAACGTCGTCCTCTTGCCCGCCACGCGCAGCGAAAAATTCGTCGCCCACTACACCTACGCCTGCTTATTCGTGCCACTCGTCTTCATCGCCGCCTATTTGGCCGGCATCGCACTTTCCTACGCTTCGTGCAACGTCTTCGGCAACGAAGCCATCGACCTCGTCACCACGGCCTCCGAAATGTTCGACGAAATCCATACATGGACCAATGCGCCCATCGTCGGCTACGCCATCGCGACGCTTTTCATCTGGCTACTACATAAGCAAACGATCTTCTTCACCTCGGCGGCGCTCGTGCGCAAATACCCCTTTCTCACCGGCATCGCCCTGCAATTCGTCATCGACATCGCCTACTTTATCTTTGCACAAGCCGTCATCAACCCCAAAGTCGAAGCCATCGTCGAAGCCATCGAAGAGGCCGGCAGCAACCTCGCCACGACCGATCATTTGGATTCCGCTATGGCAACGGCTTTCGCTTGGTCCGCAATCCCAACACTCGCCATTACAGCCATACTCGTCGCCATCAGCTGGACCACCTACCGCAAACGCGTCGTCCCCTAGGCGCGATTTTTTCGATGATTCGTTTTTAGTGGCGTGCTATGCGCTTTGCGCATACGCCCGCTACAGCCGCCTATGTGCTCGCCGCTGTCGCGGCTTGCGCGCATACGGCGCCTCTTTGGCGTGCTATGCGCTTTGCGCATACGCCCGCTACAGCCGCCTATGTGCTCGCCG
>ERZ1034719.585-NODE-585-length-20631-cov-5.573046_pt1 | contig 20631 bp, 25 predicted proteins | sample MGYA00520703_ERZ1034719 | MGnify/ENA primary metagenome ERZ1034719 (study PRJEB33766, sample SAMN09781716) | gut metagenome | biome: gut microbiome | host: Homo sapiens | place: Madagascar | study: EMG produced TPA metagenomics assembly of the PRJNA485056 data set...
CCCCGCGCGGGTGAGAGGGGCGCCGCCCGCCGCGCCCGCCATGATGAGGCCGGTCACGGTTTCCGCCTCGCTCGCGTCTCCGCGCAAGGCGACGAGAAGCATGCTGACAAAACTGGCGATCGCCGCCCAAAACTTCCTGCTGGTGAGTTTCCGTTTCCAATCCATGATGATACCTCCCTTTCAGATATGTCCGTTAACCCACTTTTCGATTTCGCTGCTCGCGGTTTTAAGCTCGTCCGGGTTGCCGTTGTGCAGCTCGTGCTCGAGTAGGGCGCGCACACCGGCGCAAAGCGCCCGGATACCCGCCCGGTTGTCTTCATTCGCGGTCTCGAGGGCCGCGATCCTGTCCCGGTTTTGCCGGACCGTCCTTGCCGTATCGTCCCCGGGCTTGCGCCAGCCTTTGATCACGTCCACCGCTTTCCCGACAACGCCTATCGCCCCGCAGATGGCGAGGATGACCAGCATCGTCGCTTTGATAGCCTCCCATGTCACGTTTTCCATCACGCTCACCCCCGGACCGTGAGGCCGACGGGCGGCAGCTCATACGCGCGGGTATAGATGCTCAGGAGCGCGTCCGCCTCGTCCCGTGTGAGGCCGGGCACGACGACGTTGACGTCGCCCGTGGTCGTGACGCCCTCGTCGACGTCGATGAGATACTGCCCGTCGATGTAGCCGGTCATGCCGCCATACTTTGCGAGCAACATGGCGTTTTGCTTCGCCTCCAGCACGGGGACGATCGTCGACTCCGGGATATGGAGCAGGGCGACGTCCTTGCGGGGCGAGTGCCAGAGGGAGACGCCGCCGCCGGTCTTGGTCTTGACCTTGCCGCGCCACTGCGTCTTGATGGGCGCGGTTTCTTCATCCTCCGCCGCGCGATCGTAGCGGAGGAATGGCAGCTCGGCCCACTCGGTCCAGCCGCGGCCCTCGACGCGCGTCTTGACGACGCCGTCGGCAAAGCCTTTGGCCTCGATGGCCCAGCCGTCGCCGATATAGACGCCGCAGTGGCCGGTCTTGTGCAAAAAGAGGCCGCGCCGCTCGGGCAGGGTATCGATGCCGCCCCAGGCGGCGTTTTTGCTCTTGCAGTAGGCGAGCATGCCGTCCGCGCCGCGATCCGGGCAGCCGTTTGACGCGTATCGGCTCTCGGTCGCGCCGAAGCTGGACCACACGGCTCCCTTGATGAGGCCGATGCAGTCGGCGCATTTGCGCCCCTGCGAGATATCCTGCATATACTTCGCGGTCCGCTTGTCTCCGTAGTGACTGGGATACTGCTCGCGCTTGCGCTTATAGAGCGCCTGCGTACAGTCGTAGCAGCAGGTGCCCATCCAGTAGACCATGCCGGAGGCTTGCGCCTGCTCGGCAAAGTCCGCAAGGGATGCGGCTTCGAGCATGGGGATCACCGTCCTTTCTTTTTTTACGCCGCCGGGATGCGGATGTAGACGACGCCCTGGTAACCGGCGCCGCCAGCGTATCCGCTGCCGCCGCTGTTGCTGTCTCCGTCTCCGCCGCCGCCTCCGCCGCCCGATCCATAAAATGTTGCAGCATTGCCTGTGCCATAGTATCTGCCGCCATTGCCTCCGCCGTATGTGCCGCCAGTGCCGGAACCGCTATATGTGCCATTGCCACCATTCGATCCGCCGTTACCGCCGCCCTTCGACGTTGGAGACGGGTTGAAATGGTCATAAAATCTTGAGTTTCCGCCGCCTCCGCCCGCGCAGTGGCACTCGAAATTTGTTGTGTCGCCAAAAGGATATTTTGCGATGCCGTCGCCCTTGCCGGCCCCCCCTCCGCCTGCCCCGCCGTTTCTGCCCGAGCCGCCGTTCGCGGTTGTCAGTGCCGCAAAAGCGCTGGCCCCTCCGGCCGCTCCAACTGTGATCGTATACGTCCCTTCTGCAATTTCGCCGGTATGATCAGCGCAGTATCCACCGCCACCACCATATCCGCCGGATGCAGATGTTAAACCGCCGTCTCCACTTCCGCCGCCAGCGCCTCCGCCGCACACCCAGACAGCAGCATCGGCAAACGTCCCCTCCACCGTCAGCGTGCCGGACCCCGTGATAGTATACAGCGTATACTCCACGCCGCCGGACGTGATGGTCTTTGTGGTATGCGTGCCGGAGTAGGACATGGATTTCTTTTCCTGGACGGTGATGGCCTGCGTCGCCGTCTTCGTCTCGCTGCCAAAGGCGAGTGAGACGGTGATGGACGTAGTACCCGCCTCCAGCGCGCCGGTCGGCACGCTGTAGTTGGTAACGGCGAGCGATGCGCCGTTTGAAAAGTTCGCGGTCACGACCATGCCCGTCGGGTCGAAAGTCTCCCCGGCATTATAGGCCGTTTTTGTGGGCGGCGTGGTGATGGTGATGCCAGTCAGCGTAAGGGAGGCGATATCCGCCAGCTGTCCGGCCAAAACGTCGATGCGCGCGGAGGCGTTGACAGTGATGCCTTTCGCGCGCAGGTAGTCGCCCAGCGTGGTTTTTGCTCCGTTGATCCGGTCGATCTCCGGCTGGATGCTTCCCATCTCGTCACCGCCCGTCAGATCGCGGCCAGCGCGTCATAGATATCATCCGTGAGGGAGACGGCGCCGCCGGAAGTATACCCGGCCGGGATCGTGACGGACGTCTGCGTCAGGCCGTCGATGGTCGCCGACGTGCTGCCGTTATCGGCCATGGTGCCAGTCAGCTTGACGGGGGCGCTCTTTTCCGCGTCCCAGCCGATGGCCGTCGTATCCGCCAGCATACCGGTGGCCGTGGCGGTCATGCCCGTCGCGTCGGCGTACTTGGTCGGGATGCGGGCGACGGATACCTTGCTGAGGACCTTGCCCGCCGTCGGCGTGACGTCCTGCGCGGATTCGGTCGGCGTGACCTCTTTGGTCTCTGTGGTGATGGAGACTTTCCCGCTGCCGCTGTGGTATCCGGCGGGGACGGTGTAGCTGGTCGTCGTCGCATCCAACGTTTTGCTGATTGTGCCGTTGTTGGCCATGGTACCGGTCGTGACGGTGCCGTCGGCGGCGACAAAAATTTTCCCCGCGAGGACGTTTTCAGCCGCCGCCGTCGTGCTGGATACATCCTGATACGCCTCGGGGATGGCGGCGACCGTCACGCTGGAAAGACCATAGTATCCATCGTCGGACGTGACGTTCTGCTCTTTTTTGGTCGGCGTGATGGACTTGGTCTGGAGCGTGTAGTTGCCGCCGCCCGCGACGCCCGCGACGGTGCCGCTGCCATTGTGGTATCCCTTGGGGATGGTGTAAGTGCTTCCCTCAGTGACGGACGCGTTGACCGCGCCGCGGTTTTCGATCCCTTCGATGGCCGTCGCGCAGGCGTCGAGCGACGCTGCCGCAGTGGCAAGCCCCAGAGCGACGAGTTTGGTCCGGATGGTGTTGCGATCTGTCTGGATTCTCGCGATCTCCGTCGCGATGTTGGTCGATGGCATTTTTGCCCCCCTCTCAGATGGTCGAAAGCAAAGCGGCGATGTTGCCCAGCTCGGTGTGGACCGCCGCGGAAGTAATCGGCAAAGTGTTATCCTCTTCCGCCGCGTCTGCGCGGAGGACGGACAGCACGCCGTCCCTGATTTCTAGCGCCTCGCCCACCTTGACGCCGCCGAGCGTTTCCGCCGAGGCGACGGGCAGGACGTATCCGCTGCTCGCGCCCGTCACGACGCGGATCGCGGGCGCATCCCGGACCTGCGTGCGGACGGGCGCGCTGTCCGTCACGCGCAGGCGCATGATGTCCGCCATATTCAGCCCCCCTCGCCGTAGTCGACCGCGTTGATCTTCTGCAGGACGGTGAGGCGGCCGTTATATGTAGCCGTGCGGCGCTTTGTGTCGGCAAAAGCGACGGTGATGTCGTAGGTGTATACGCCCGGGTTCAGCGCCTCCGTCGTTTCCGGCGGCAGGTGCAGGATATACGCCTGCTGCGTCTCGTCATACGTGAGGCGCTGCTGCTGGGCTAGATCGCCGCTGGAAAAAAAGACCGCCGCGATCTGTGCGGGGTCCAAAGTCTCGTCTGCGTCATCGACGAGGGCGAAGTATCTGTCGAGGCTGTCGCCCTGGATGATATCGATTTTTGCGGAAGGATCGCACATCCGCATCACCTCCCTCCTGGCTATTCGACCGTAAAGAGCGCGGGGACCGCTGAGGGCGCATACAGCAGCGGGTTCGCCGCCTGGATGCACTTATAGACGATATCGTTATCGCGCACGCGCATGCCGACCGTGACGGCCATGTTATAGACATAGGGATACACGCCGTCTTCATCCGGCGCGGGACGGACGCCGTAAAGGCTCTCCGTGCCGGTCGAAAAAGGCGGATATACGCTGGACGACGTCAGCGCCTGCCGGGCGAAGCCGACCTTGCCGTCATGCGAAAATGTTTCGTTCAGCGCGTACGCCTTGCCCGCTTCCCACGCTGGGAAGCCGTCCACCAGCACGCCCGCCGTGGCCGCCGGTTCCGCGCTGGATGCCTGCACCATGCGCACGCCCTCAGCAAGGATGTTTTTGTTGCGCTTATGGATTTTCAGCGCGCGCTCGCGCTGCTCCGCAGTGATGGCCATGTTTACTCGCCTCCCTCGATAATGTCCATGATCTCCGTGACGTCCGGGTTTTCCTCCAGCGGGAGGGCGACCTGTTCGCCGTCGACGTTGCGCGTCCAGTTCGCGCCATTAAAAAGGTCCCCGACCTGCAGCCCGAGCGGGGCCGCGTCCATCAGCACGCGCCCGAGCGCCGTCTGCAGTTCCTGCTGCTGGTCCGCCCGCGCGACGATTACGTTGTCGACCATCATGTGGTCGGACGACAAAACCGCAAATTTCATTTTTTGCCTCCCTCTTATGCCGGTATCCTGATATAGACGACGCCCTGATAACCGGCGCCGCCAGCGTAACCACTGCCGCCGCTATTGTTGTCGCCGTTACCTCCCCCGCCGCCGCCGTAAAATGTCGCGGCGTAACCGCCGTATGATCTACCTGCCCCGCCGCCATAGTCGCCTCCAGCGCCGCTGCCCGATCCGGCAGAACCGCCATTGCCGCCATTCGATCCGCCGTTTCCTCCGCTCGTCGTCGTGGGATACGGCTGCGAATGATCGTAAAAACTAGCCGGTCCGCCGCCACCGCCCGCGCAGTGGCACTTAAAATTTGTGCTGTCACCAAAAGGATATTTGACAATGCCGTCGCCGCGGCCGCCGTTGCCGCCCCCCGAGCCTCCGTTCGCTCCGGATGCCCCGTTCGCCGTCACGATGCTGCCGAAAGAGCTTTGGCCGCCTGCGCTCGCCACGTTTATGATGTATGATCCGTTCGCGATTTTGCCGGTATGACTGGCGCTATATCCGCCGCCGCCGCCAGCGCCACCGGATGCGTAAGACAGGCCGCCCGATCCGCTTCCACCTCCAGCTCCGCCACCGCAAAGCCAGATCGCTGTATCTTTCGACGCGCCTTTGATGGTCAGTGTTCCCGAGCCTGTCAGCGTATACAGCAGATACTTTTTCCCGCCCGACGTGATCGTCTGCGTCGTATGCGTCCCCGTATACGTGATCGCAGCCTTCCCGCCACCTCCCTCGAGGTTAAAGATCATGCGCTCACCTCCACGATGAGCACATTGGCCGTCAGCTCCGCCGTCGGCGTATCCTCGCATGCAAAGGCCAGCGTGCCCGCGCCCTGCGCGGTACAATACACCCCCGCGTCCAGCCATGCGGTATGGCTCCCCGGCGCGGGGCGGACGAGGACCGTATTCGTGGCCGTCACGCTCGAGACGTTGACGGTCTGTGCGTTGCCGCTCCATCCGGCGACGGTCAGCGTCGCCGTCGCCGTCTTGATGGGCGAGATGGCGAGCGCCTTTTGCGCCTGCGCCACGGTGATGACGCCCAGCTTGTCGTCGGTCCCAGCAAAGACGGGCTGCATGCCGGTTCCGGCGGCCGCGCCCTTCGCGGCGGCGGTCATGGTCCCGTCGTTGTTGAGGTTGCCATGCACGTGGTTGAGCAGCGCGCGGTTATCAATCTGCGCCTGCAGCGCTCCGGCAACGTCGCCCGAAAGCGTCGTCTGAATGTCGGCAAACCAGGTGTCAAACGCGGCGCGGCGGTTGGTGCTCCAGGTGTTCCAGTCGCTCAGCTGCTCCGCCTTCCAGCTGTCGTACTCGCCGGTGCTTTCTGCGATGGCCTCGTCAAAAGCCGCGTTATACTGCGCGAATACGGTTGAAAAGTCGATCTCATCGATCGTGCCGACGACGAGGCCGCAGACGGTCGTATCGGTCCGCGTGTCGGTGATGCTCGACTGCGTGAGAGACGTCGCGCCCGCCGAGACGGCGACCGTCGCCAGGCAAAGCTCCCACTTGTCGGCCGTGCGCGTCAGCGCGGGCGCGGCGGGGGAGGCCGCAGCCGTTCCGGCGACGGCGACGGCGTAGATTTTGCGCAGCGAGCGATCCCACCGGACGACGATGCGGTCGATCCGGCTGCCCGCGGAAGGCGCCGTCGAAAGCGTAACCTCGAGGCCGTCCGTCGAGTTTTCGTAGCGGTAGCCGTTGATAAATGCAGAGCCTTTCGCGACGTTCACGGTCATGCCCGTGCCGGGCGTGACCTGCAGGCCGATTGACGGCTTAGGAAAAATGCCGTTGCCGATAAAAGAGGCAAAGTAGTCGGCCCAGTCTTCGGCTTTATATTGCCGGTCGTGGTCGACCGAGTTAAAAAAACTGTATTTTTCCGCCAAATATCATCACCTCCGGATAAGCTGCTTGACGCGGTTGATGAGCGACGGCGTGCCGTCGCCAAAAGTGCAGGTAACCGTTTCGCGTTTGTTTTGGTAGGTCTCCATGATCTCTGTGATCGTCGTATCGACCTTGACGCCCCAGCGCGTGTCGATGCAGGTCACTTTGTCGCCGATATCAAAGTCGTGCAGATACTGCAGGCCTCCGACGCGGTTGATCTCACCCGTAAAGGTCTTCTCGGCGATGTTCTGCTCCAGCTCTTCGCGGCCGCGCTGCCTCAGGCGCTCGAGCATCTCATCAAAAGTGATCGTGTGTTTGTTGCCGTCCTCGTCGGTCCACTCTTCGGAGATATCTCCCGCCGCGACGTAAAGCTCGCGGCGTGCCATGCCCGCCAGCTCGTTGTTGACGGTGAGGGCGTTTCCATCGCCCGAGACGAGCGCGACGGTTTTGAGGTTTTGCGTCGATTGGGTAAAGCTCTGCTCGCCCAGGTTGCCAAAGTCGACCGAAAAGATACATGGCTCGTCGCTGCCGTCCGTGAGGTCGCGGCCGAAGAAAAAGTCGAAAGTATGCGTTTTTGCCTCCGCGTCGGTCACGACGCGCACGCCCAGCTTGCTCGTGCCCAGCAGTGCCTCGACCGCGTCGATGGACATGACGCCGCGCTCCGTCTTGTAGCTGATGGCCGGAAGCTCGCTGTATGCGGCCCGGCCGGACAGGCGGATGCTGTCGATCTTGCGGACGTCCGACGCCGTCGGCCCCATGACGTTGGATACGATCTTGTTGAGTATCTCCTGCGCCGTCATCGTGTCTGAAAAGATGCCCGGCTCCATATAGCGCCAGTTGAGCCACCAGAGCAGGCTCTGCCCCTGCGCCTCGATGGTGTCGATGCCGTTGGTGTCCTTGACGATGTTGATATAGGTGATCTGCATCGCTTCAGACCGTCCCGCGATCATGACGATGTTGTCGTTTTTGAGCAGCTCGTTCGCGTCAGCGGAAAAAGGCACCTTGAGCGCCATTTCGCCGTTTGTGCGGAAGCGGCGCGTCCAGATTAGCGTGTCGATCGCGTCGATGATCCCCAGCTTGGTCATTTCGGGGGAGTACACTACGAGATACATGCTCACACCCCCAGATACTGGTTGGAGTAGATGACCGTCGTGTCGAGGTCGGCGATGCCGCTCGCGGCCGCGACCTTAAAAAGGTTGGCTCCGACGTCCATCTGGAAAAAGGTGCTCCCGCTGTCCACGAGGCGGAAGATGTTGGTCCGCGTGTCGCCGCGGATCAGCGTCGCCTTGCGGTTGCCGTAGTGCGTCGATACTTCGATCACGTCGGCCGCCTGCATCGAGGTGTTGACCTTGATGTACTCGCCCGTGATGATGTTGAGGATTTGCGGGGTTGACACCGCGCCCAGCGCGGTAAACTGCACCGTTACGCCGCACTCGACGTCGCCCGCGTTTTGCACGGTCACGATGATGTTTTCCGTGCGGCCGCCGACCTCCCAGCCTTCGGCCAGCTCGAGGCCGTCCGGCAGCGGAAACTCAAAGCCGCCCTCCCATGTGCTGATGGCCTCATAGGACGGCGTCGCCTCCAGCCAAAAAGGGGAGGGACAGAGCAGGTCGATGGTGTACTCGGGCCAGCTCGCCCCGGCCTTATACTGTGGAGCCGTCTCGGCGTAGCAGATGATCTCGCGGCGATAGTCGCCGTAGAGGTAGATCAGCTTGCCCTGCACTTTGGGGTTGAGCACGTGATCCAGCTCGCGCATGGCGCGCTTCTGCTCGTCGCGGTTGAGCGTCCGGATTTTGCCCTTGATGGTGATATCCCGGCTTTTGATGTAGCTGCTCTCGTATGTCGCGCCGTCCTGCCCCAGCGTGCTGCTGGTGAGGACCTGCGCGCTCACGTCGCGCAGGCCGGTCACGTCTTTGGGCGCGTTGGTGTGATAGAGCGTGGCAAGGCGGGGCGAAAACTCGATTTCGCCCCCATTCGCGTTTTGATAGATCAGCCGCTCATACATGCTATAGCCTCCTGGCAATCGCCGCGAAACTCCGCGCCGCCTCGCGCTGCTGCGCGGCGTATGACGTCTCGTTTGCGTTGACCGTCTGATAGATGGTGATGCCGCCGCTCGCCGCGGCGCCGGGCGTGGAGTATTCTTCGTCGTATGCGCCCGCGCGCGTCGGCACCTGAGCCACGCCGCGCATGCCGTCGCGGATGACGCTCTCCATCGTCCGCAGCTGGTCATCAAAGCCGACGCCAAAGCCTTCGGCCGACATTTTGCCGATCCATGCAAAGACCTTGGAGGGGGAGTGGATGTCCAGCTCATCCTCCGCGGCGGCGACGGCCTCGCGCATCGCGGCCGTGATGGCCGCAGTGACCTCATACGATCCGGCGTTGATGCCGTCGACCATGCCCATCATCATCTGATAGCCGATCGAGTAAAACTGGCCTGTGTATCCGTTCGCCCCCGCATAGGCGGAAGACGCGACGGCGCGGGCCGCGCTCATGGCCATGCCGCTGCGCGCAAGGATGCCCATCGCATAGCCCGCGCCCGCGCTGGTGCCGATCTCGTTCAGCTCATCGCCAATGCCCTCAAACTCTTTGAGAATTATGTCCTTAAACTCGGCGATAATGTCGGAGACGCTGGAATTATCTCCCGCGTCGCCCGTGCGGATCGGCTCGAGGATACCGGCCACAATGTCCTGACCGAGCGGGATCATGGTCCGCGCAGGGCTGTGGCTGTCAAAGATTTCGCGCAGCCGGGCGAGCAGGTTGTCGCGCATGCCCGCGACCTCTTCGGCCGTCATGTTTTCCGCGCCCTGCTGGATGCCCAGCACGATGCCGTCTTTGACGTCCGTACCCAGATCGACCCACTCCAGCGCCTTGAGCGCCTCCATCAGGTCGCCCTGGATGTACGACACGTCGATGTTGTCCAGGCTTCCCGCCTGCAGCCACCCCTCGATGATCTCCAGCAGCGGGTTGTCCTCCATATCCAGTGACGCTTCGCTCGCCTTGGTCTGCAGCTCTTCGGCCACATCCATCACGATGGACGTCACTGCGGGCGCAAGCTGCGCCGCGGCGTTGTCCTTGAGGTTTTGCAGTGTCGCCTCGTCGATCACGCCCAGCCCGAGCAGGGATTCGCCGTTTTTCGCGATCCAGTCCGCCATGTCAAAAGTGGTCAGATTTTCGTTGTCAAACATGCTGTCCATCTCGGCGTACAGATCGCGCAGTTGTGCCACGGTCTCGAGTGCTTTTTGCGCTTCCGGCAGTGCGTCAGCGTAGCCGGAAAAGAGGGTGCTCAGGTCGATCGCGTTCGCGGCGGAAAGCTTTGCCTCCATCGCGGCGTGCTTCTCGACCGTCTCGTCGATCTGCCGGTCGATTTCGTCCGTCTCTTTTCCCGCGGCCACGATGGCGTCTTTCGTGTCCTGCAGCGCAAGCAGTTCCTCTTGGGCTTTTTTTCGGTTCTCTTCGATGTTTTTGTTGCCTTGCTCGGCCACAAAAGCACCGGCGCGCACGACGTCTTCCGACGATCCTTTCCCGCGCTCCACGCGGTTGAGGTTGATCTCTTCTAGCCGCACCTGCTCGTCCTGCGCTGCGCGTAGCTCCGTCTGGATGCGCGCGATGCGCTCCATGTACGTGTCGAGCAGCTGCAGCTCTTGCTCCGTCGGCGATCGCTTTTGATCGTAGATCGCCGTCAGCAGGTTACTCGCGCCGTCTCTTGCCGCGTATAGCTCGTCGATCAGCCCCTGCGTTTCCTGCGTCATAGTGGAGGTGATCTCTTTGATCTCGCTTTCGCTGTAGACTTTCTCGCCGTCGACAGTCGTCAGACTGCGCAGCGATTCCTCCAGCTTCGCCTTCTCGTCGGCGACGAGTTTGCACGCGGCGTCTACATCCGGCTGGATGTAGTCGGTGATCATCTTTGTCGCGGCTTTCCACTCTTTTCGCGTAAATTCTGTGCCGCCGCGGCTGTCCTCCACGAAAAAGTTTTTGAGCTTTGTCGCCAGCTCCGTCGTGTCCGCTTTGACCTGTACGCTGATGTCGTACTTTTTGTCCGCCGCCTCAACGCCTTGGTTGATGGCCGCCGTGATGTCCGCCTGACTGCTCGCGTCCACGCCAAATTTCAGGTCGCGCATTTTTTTGTCCAGGTTGTCGACGTTGTTGATGATCGTCAGCACCCCGGCCGTCAGCGCAGCTGCGCCCGCGACGGCCGCCGCAAAAGGCAGGCCGCCCAGTCCGGACGATAGCAGCGTCGCCGCAAGCCCCGCCTGCTTGATGGTCGTGATCATCGAGGTAAATCCGGCCACAAGTTTCATTACCTTCGCGACGACGACGCCGGACCCGAGCGAAAGCATCACGGTCTTGACCGTGCTGGTATTGTTCGCGATCCATTTCAGCGCATCGTTGAGCTTGACAAAGGCGCCCTCCGTGAGTTCGCCCGCTTTCTGGCCCATCCGCTCAAAAAGTTCGAGCGTGCCCGTTTCGCCGGAGAGGTCGTTAAATTTGTTGTAGATTTTCGTCACCGCGGGAAGCAGGCCGTTACCAAAGGCATTTTTGAGGTTGCTCACATTCAGCTGCGCGATCTTGAGCTGGTTTGCGTAACTGCCGGACGTCTTCGCAAAGTCGCCCTGCGCTTCCGCCGTCATCTGGAGCACGTACTTGTAGCGCAGCATGGCCTTTTCGTCGGCCGTCATCGCGCTGTACTTTTTCTTGATCCCTTCGGACAGCGCGAAAGCCTGCAGGTTCGTTTCCGTCATGACGATGCCCAGGCTTTTCAGTCCCTCGGTTTCGCCCGAAATGACGCCCGCGAAAACCTTGCTATAGGTTTCGTCTGCCGTCATGTTCCAAAAGCTTGCGAGGTCTCCCGCGAGGCCGGTCAGCGTCGTAGACATTTCGAGCGCTTTGTCTTTTAATCCCAGCGCGTTCAGCGCCGCGCCCAGTTTGCCCGCGTAGTTCTGCGCTTCCAGCGCCGATAGGCCGTATTGCTGGCTGGCTTTGTTCGCAAAGGCGACGACCGCCTTGGTCTGATCCTTAAAAGCGGTCGAGACGACGTTGTCGACCTCTTGCAGGTCGCTCGCCACCTCGAGGCTGTCGCCCACAAAGCCCGTGATCGCAGACCGTGCCCGGCGGAAGGCGTCCGTCAGCAGGTTGGACATGACGCCCTTCATTACCGTAAAACCGTGCGCCAGCTTTTCGACGCCCGCGCTCGCGTTCGTCGCGGCTTTGCCCATCTGCTGGGTCTCGTCCGCGGTCGTGTCCATCGCGCGGCCCGCGTCCTTCGTTTCGTCCGTAACCTCGCCCATCGCCTTTTCGGTCTTCTGTAGCTCTTTTTCCATCCGGCTGATGGCCTTTTGCGCGGTCTCGATTTTGCGCGCATAAAGCTCTTGCGCCTCGGTGTTGTCCTTATACGCCGTGTTGGCATACCGGATGCGTTCCGCGAGGCTGTGGATTAGCTGCTTCTGCCCGTCGATCGCGCGTTTCAGCGCCTCGGTTTTTGCCGTGTACTGCTGCATGGCGTCTCCGCTGTCCGCGTAGCTCGCCTGCGTGATCTTCATCTCTTTGCCGAGCTGACTTAGCGCTTTATAGGATGCCTCCAGCCCTTTGCGGTACTGGGCCTCTCCGTCCAGCACCAGCTTTGTCTTTATCTCCCGGGTCGCCATAGCATCGCACCCCCTTTCGCCGTCGCCAGCTCATCGTACTCTATCCGCCACGCCCAGAGGTCGACGATCTCTCCCTGCGTGGCCTGCATCGCTTCCGTGCGGGATAGTCCCGCATACATGCCCATAGCCAAAAAGCGCAGCGGGGTCGCGCCGCCGCGCTTTTTCAGTTTTTTTCGATCTGCTCCTGCACCAGGTCGACCTCTTTGTCTTTGCCGTTGCCGTGCTCGACCTCAAGGCCCTTCGCCAGCGCTTCGCAGATTGCGACGGTGATCTCCGGCAGCTCGCTCGGAAAGATGTTCGCTTCGATCCATGCCTCCGTCACTGGCTCGCCCTTGTCTCCGGTTCGCGCCTGTCCGCCGCGGGCAAGGCACCCCACGATATACGGGAGCACGTCCATCAGCTGGATGTCTTTCTTTTTTTCTTCCGCGCCGATCGCTTCGCGGATTTCCTTCTCCGCCGCGTCTTCGCCACGGAAAAGGTCAAAGACCGACGTCGTGTCGCCCAGTTTTGCCGCGATCTCTTTGCACGCGCCCAGATTGTAGCAGAGCGGCAGTTTCCTGCCGCCCGCCGTTACGTATACGATTTTGTCGTCTATCATGCAGTGATACCGGCCTTCCCTTTCAGCCAGGTTAGCGCCGCCGCGTAAGTGGTAAAGGGCTTTTTCGCGCGGAAGTAGGCCGATCCGCTCGTGTCGATATGCACGCCCAGCGCCGTGCCCGTGATCGTGTCGGTCTGCCACTCGATGTTCTCGCCCTTCGTGTTGGTCTCTTCGTCCGGCTTGTTAAACTGGACCTTATGGAACCAGTTGCCGATATAGCTCACGACGCCATTTTTGCGGCGCACCTGGATGTATCCCACGCCGACGTAAGGCGCGCCGACGTTCGCGTCCTGGTACTCGGTCGTGTCCGTGTCGCCCGTCTCGCCGGTCTTGATGGAGCCGAGCAGCGCCACCTGGTCCGTCTCGTCGATGTCATCCACGCCCAGCGTGATCTCCGCGCCGGTGATCGAGTTGTCGTTTTCGATGATCGTGTCATCACCGTAGAGCGGGTTGGAGTTGGTCGTAAAGGTTACGCTCGCGCTGATCGCCTTGCCGAAGATTTTGCCGTCCTCGTAGGTGATCGCGCCGTTTTCCGCTTCCGTCTTGATCTTCGCATATACGGGGTTCATCAGGCCAATTTTTGCCATTTTCTTCCCTCCATTTTTTTATTTTCCGAGTGCTCGGTCTAGTGCTTTTTCCATCGCCGCCTGCACGAGGTCAGGCGCCGCCTTTTCAATCGCGTCCACAAAGTGATCGCCTTTTTTCGCGTTTTTGCCGCGCGTGCCGTCCGCTTTTTTGCGCGTCGCGCGTCCCTTCCAGCCGTAGTGCAGCAGATACGCCTTTTCGGCGTTGCTCACGCCCTTGCGGTCGTTGCCCTGTGGATACACCTCGACCATCAGGCCGTCGGCCGACTTTTTCGGCTCCGTCGCGTCCACGCTCTCCAGCATGTCGCCCGTGTCGACGTGCCCGCGCGCGCTGATCTCTTTGCGCCATAGCGCTTTCAATTCGCCTGCGCCCGCCTCCAGCATCCGCTGTGCCACCGGTCCGGTCTGCTGCCCCAGCTCTTTTAGCTGGACGGCCACCGCGTCCAGCCCGAAAGACTGCATCTTCGCCATGTCACCATACCTCGATGTCAAAGAGGTGCCGGATCGTCAGGCTCTCGCCGTCCGTGTCCTTGTCCACCAGCTGGTCGCGCACGGCGATGTTGTCGGCCGCCTCAAAAGCTTCCTCCAGCGCCTCCGCGATCGCGTCGTACTCTTCCGACGTGTAGCGCTCCACTTGGATGCGCCACCCGCCCTCGTTGCGTCCGTCCGCATATGCGGGTAAGCGCTCGTACTCTTCCCACGTCGTAAAATTTCCGCGCTTCGCGGTCGTGTAGTGTCGCGCGCTCTTGTCGATCGCGCCGAGAAAAGCGCCAAACTCCGCCAGCGTCATTCCTCCACCTCCGCGAGCGTCAGGTCCGTGATAGGCAGGCCGTTGTCGTCGTCGTTGCCCTGGTAGGCGCGCACGACGTTGTATCTCGGCCCGCTCTGTGGCATGGCCGATACTGGCTGCAGCACCACCACGTTGTGGCTGTTGACGCCATAGCACTGAGGGATGCGGATGCGCGCGGCGATCTCGACGTTCTCGCGCTTGTCGTCCTGCACGCGCGGCTGCGTCTCAAAGTTGAGCATCCCGTACCATGTCTGCCTGCGCACGCGGTACTCGTACTTTTGCATGCCGCCCGGGGTCGATGCGTCCACTCTGTCAAAGATCGTGCAGAGGCCCGTGTCGAGGATCATCCGCTTTCGCCCCCTTCGCGCTGCGCCAGCCAGCGCTCGCGGCGTTTGAGGCGCAGCCAGTCTGGCATGCCGTTTTGCGCGTCGCGGTTGCTGTACTGCCATACGACCGTATCCACCAGCAGCATCGCGTCGTCCGCGCTTTCCGGCCGGATTTTGATGCCGGTCCGCTCCAGCTCTTCGCGCGCCGCCTCTATGCGATAGCGCAGGTAGTCGTCCAGCGTGCAGTCTTCCGGCAGGCGATTCAGCCGCGCCTTGACAATCGAGAGGATCGTTTCGTCTGGATATGTGCTCATTTTTCGCCCGCCTTTCTAATGCAGAGGGCCGCGCTTTTGCGCGGCCCTCTGTTTGAAGTTACGACTTTGTGACGGTCACCTTGTAAATCCGGACGGTCGTGCCGTTAGTGACCTTGATGGTCACGACGTTCTCGCCGTCGGTCCACGTCGCCGTCCCGCCGTTTGTTACGGCGGTATCGCCGTTTTTGATTTCCACCACCGCGTCCGCCTTGACGGTCGTCACGGTGATCTTGTTGGTTGCGTCCGTGGTCGTCGCTGTGTACTCGAGCTTGTCGGCGTCAAAGGCCGGGCTGAGCGTTAGCGTCCCAATCGCCAGCGTCGAGAGGGACGCGGTTAAGGGTTTGCGCTGTCCTGCGCAAAGGTCACATCGTTCGCGGCGGGCGCGGTTACGCTCGTGCCGACGCCGATGCCGACAAAGCCCTCCGCAATCACGGGCGCGCCGTCATAGCGGGCCGTGCCCTTAAAGACGACCTGCTCTTCCACAAAGCGGTACTCGTCGCTGCGCGCAAACTCGTTGCCCGCGCGCTCTGCCAGCAGATACAGCTCGCCGTAGCCGCCGATGATCTTGCCGTCCGGGATAAAATCGAGCGTTTCGATCTTGCCGCCGACGATGGGCAGCGTGTCGTTCTGCGCGCTCACGATCGCGCCCGCGGCGTTGATGTTCATCGCCTCGCTGATAAGCGTCAGCTTGGTCGATTCGTTCATCGCCCAAAATTTCGCGCCGCCGGTCGCGTACTTGCCCTTCGCCGCGGAGGTCGCCGCGAGGATTGCCTGGAAGAGCTGGATGCCCGTCTTGCCGCTGATGGTCTTGAGGTTGCTCGTGTGCAGGTCGGCCCATGCGCGCTGCGTGGCCGGATAGCCGGACGGCGCAGAGGTCTGCGCGAGGCGGGTCACGATGCCCAGCGGCATTTTCGTTCCGGTTCCGTAGAGGATCGCCTTGTCCAGCGCAAGACCGATCGCCTTGCCCAGCATGGTGATGATCTCGGTCGCGAGGTTGACGTCGCTGTCCTCGAGCAGCGCCTTGCAGACGGCGATAAAGCCGCCCACCTTGTAGCCGTCCAGCTCGATGTTTGTAAAACCGATCGAGAGTTCGTTCAATTTCGCGCACATCTCGGTCCACACGGCCTCCGGGATCGCGCCCGCGACGTTCATACGGCTCGTGCCGCTCACGCGGCGCAGGTCGACGTGCTTGAGCAGCTTGCTCGCCTCTTCCGCCTTCTGGCGGATCAGGCCCAGCATCACGTCCGGGATCAGCAGCTGACTTCCGGTCACGGCGCGCTCTTCACGACCGCACGCGCGCACGCGCTCGAGGAAGTCCTTCACGTCCTGGCGCGCCATAAAGGCGTCCCGTTCCTGCAGGTTCATGCCGAAAAATTTTCTGGTTTCCATCGTTACCACGGTCCCTTCCTTTCTCTTCTTCGGTTCGGGCGTCGCGATCTTCGCGGCGCTCCGGGCGTTGAGTTCATCCAGCTCGGCGGTCAGGTCTGCGATCTTTTTCTCGATCGCGGCCCGCGCCTGCTGGTTCTCCGTTTCCTCTCCGGTCAGGGCGGCGTCGTCTTTTTCCCACTCCGCCGTCTTGTCCTCGACGATCTTCTTGTCCTCGTCCGGCGTTTCCGCGTTGACCTCTTTGATCGCTTCCTCCAGCTCGGCCTCCCGCTTCTGGAGTTCCGCGCGGCGCTCGGTCAGCGCCGTCCACGCCTCGCTCAGGGCGCGGAGCTGCTCGTTCGTTTCCTCGAGCTTTTTTCCGATCACCAGCTGTCTAAGCATCTTTCCTCAGTCGCCTCCTCATTTTTTCTTGCCAGGCGTCCGCCTGGCGCTGTTTGATCTGCTTGTACGCGTCCTCGCGCGCGCTGATACCGGTCTCTTTGTAGGCCGGAAAGGTTACGCACGACACCTCGTACAGCTTTACGCTCTCGATCGTCCAGTGTACGTCGCCCGTGCTCTCGTCGATGTCGGTCCGCTCCTGCAGGATGTCAAAACCGAAAGAGCACTGGCTCACGTCGCCGCGCTGGACGCGGGCGTACAGGTTCATTGCGTCCGTGTCGTCTGGGTTAATCTCGATGCTGCCCCAGAGGCCGTGCTCGTCCGTGCGCAGCTTGAGCGTGCCCGCGGTCGTGCGTCCCAGCACCAGCCGCGTTTCGTGGTCGATCAGCGCGCGGACGTCGTCGTTCAGTGCGCCGTCAAAGGCGTGGCTGTCGATGCTTTCCGATGCGCCCGGCCACATCTCATAGTTGCTGCCAAAGACGGCAAAGTATCCTTCGATTTTCTTCTGGCCGTCGTGCTCTTCCGCGCGGAAGTTCGTCGCGGCCGTCCGCGTCTGTCTCTTCTCTCTGTCGTTCATTCCGTCTCACTCCCTTCCGTCAGCTTTTTCTGGTCGCCCAGCCTGTCTTGCGGCAGGTAGTTTTCCAGCGCCAGCAGCTCGTCCATTTTCGCGTCCGGCGGCAAGCCGAGCCACTCGCGCCACTCATTTCTCCGCAGTGCCATGCGGTCGACCATCGCGCCGCCCGCCGTCACCATCTCGGTGATATCGTAGTTGAGCAGGCTGCGCTGGTTAAAGCGCCAGTATAGATCGGGGGAGTATAGCAGCTTTTTCGTTAGCTCCTGCTCGATCGATTTCGCGATCGCCATGACGCGGGTCTGGACGAACCAGTTAAATTCCGACTTGCTAAAGTCGCCCACGCCGAGCAAAAACGGCGGCACTCCAAAGATCGCCGCGATTGCGCGCTTGTCGATCTCCATGCTCGTCTTGATCGCGAGGTCGTTGAGCGTCAGCGGCTTGACCTGCTCGACCGTAAAAGCCTCAGCCGGGATAAACCACGGCGCGCCGGTTTCTTTGTCGCTCAGGTATTGCGCGCGCAGTTTTTCGCGCCCCTCGCTGCTCGCAAATTCTTCCGTCAGCCCGTCCACTTTGACGATGATCGACGGCACCGGGTTTTCCATCACCGCCTGCTTCGTCGCGCTCGTCTGCCGCAGGCTCTTGACCACGTCGCGCAGGCTTACCTGATAGCCGTCGCCCTGCCACGGTCTCTCCGGGTTCGGCCTCAGCACAAAGTGCAGCACTTCGTCCGGGCGAAACGCCACGCCGTTGACGTACACCTTGTAGCTCTCCCCGTCCGGTTGGAGCGATACCAGCGACGGCGGCACCGGCTGCAGGTCGGTCAGGTATCCGCGCCTGTCATAGCGCGGGATCGTCACCTGATTGCCGTACAGCATCAGCGTGCTCACCAGCAGCGATACAAAGCTTTGCCGCGTCATGTCCGCGTTCGGCGAGATGTCAAGTTTCCGCGATAGCTCGTTTTTTACGCGCACATCGCCGCGGTCTGTGTTTTGCATCAGGTGGATCGTCATGCTGCTGATCATGTCCGCATATACGCCCGCGCACATCTGTACTTCCGGGCACTGCGTCAGCGGTCTGTATCCGTCCATGCAAAGCACTTTCCACGCTTCGCTGCTGCAAAGCCAGCCGCCGGAGCGTTTCTGCGTCGGGGCGTCCCGGCTGTTCCGGCTCCCGTTGCGTTTTTTCGTCATTCAAACCACCCCTTCGCCTTTTCCACCTTCTCCGTCCCCTCCAGCATGCGGACCACGGCAAAGACGTCCGCGTCAAAAATGTCGATCCTGTGATTCGGCTGCACCTTCTCATACTGGATCATGTCGTCCGTCTTTTCGATGGCCGCCACGTTTTGCACGCAGTACTCGTAGGCTTCCGAGCTGAGGTAGTACAACCGATCGTTTTTCGCCTGCACCTCCAAATGCCGAAAGCCCTCGCTTTTTTTGTAAAAATACTGTGGTTGGTCGATGATCTTAAATCCGGCCTTTTTCATGCCTACGAAATACTCGCGGCAGAATTTTCGGTCGTGCCCGACCTCGCGAATTTTGAAGCCGCGGCGTTTCATCGTCTGGAACCATGCGACTACGTCCGCATGATTGTTAGTCGGCGCGTTGCACATCTCCAGCCAGCCGTCATCGCGCCAGCCGAAGAGTGGGATCGAATCCTCGTCCGCTTTCCGCGTCGCCGCGACGATGGGGAACCACGCGTGCGTGATTGCGATGTCGATGCCGTTATACTGGCCGTGCAGTGCCGCCGCCGTCAGGTCGTGCATCTTGGACAGGTCCGCGCCGCCGTACCAGTCGACTTTCAGCTCTGCCAGCCTCTGCAGTTTCTTCTCCAGCGGCCAGCGCGGTTCGATGCCCAGCGCTTCGCCCGCCCGCGCGTCGCTCCGGCGGAATTCGTCGATGTTAAAATACGCGTTCACTCTCGCCGTAAAGATGTTCAGGCTTTTCGCCAGAAAATCTTTGCGCTGCTGTGGGTCGTTCTGCGCCTGCAACGCGTCGTTCATTATGTCGGCCGGGCGGATCGTCACGCCATAGTTCGGGTTCGCGATCTCGTGCTGCCGCGCGCTGGTGTAGTCGATCGTTCCGTCTTCCTGCTTTTCCGCGCAACAGAGAAAGATAAAATACGACGGATCGTCGATCAGCCCGTCGAGCACCTTGCGGCAGTAGTCCAGACGTTGTGCGCAAAAGCCCGTGCCGTCGTCGCCCGCCGTCGTGATGCCGATCACCATTTTGTTGGTGTACGCCTTGGTCGCCTCTTTCAGGATGTTGTACTGCTTCGGTGTTTTGTAGGCGTGGATTTCGTCGGCCACGACGATGTTGCAGTTAAAACTGTCCTGCCGGTCCGGGCTGGACGCCAGTGCGTTCAGGCTCACGGACCCGCCCGCGAGGTTGTTGTGCGTGATCGAGTGTCCAAAGCTGTTGTTCTGGATTTTCCAGCCGTCGGCCTCGGCGCTCTTGCGGCCGCCGTACATCGTCTCAATGTTGTACTGCCAGTTGTCAAAGCTCTCCAGCGCCTGTTTCAGCGCCGCGCCCACGACGTACACCTTCGACCCGCTCTCGCGTTCCAGCAGCGCCAGCCCGTAGGCGATCCCGGAGACTAGCAGCGTCTTCGAGTTCTTGCGCGGGATAAAAATGAGCGTCTCTTTCACGAGGCGCTCGTTCGTTCCCGACTTGTAAAATATTAACATCCCGTAGATGCAAAACTTCTCCCATGGCTCCAGCAGAAACGGCTTTCCTCTCATCGGCTCGCCCGCAAGGTTTTCGCCCTGCCTGTGCCGGAAGGTCGCCTCGATGATTCCGATCACAAAGTCGGCGTCTTTCGTTCGCACGTCGTACTTTCCGCTGTCGATCATCTGCAAAAAGCGCTTGCATCCCTGGATGCGCTCTTTGCCCGCCAGTATCTTTCCGCTCACGATGCCGTTGACGTACCCCAGCACCGTTTCCGCGTACTTGCCTTTTAGCGTCATTTCGCCAGTGCCTCCAGCGCGGCGCTCAAAGCGTTCTTCGGTGCCTGCTTCATTGCCGCGTCGTTCAGCTTTTTCAGCCCGGCGGGCGTCAGCCCCAGCTCACGCTCGTATAAGAGCAGGTCGGAGTTGATGTCGTTGAGCGCCACCCATAGCGGATTCTTGATCAGGTTCGTCGCGCCGTTTTTGTTCGTGTACTCGATCACGATTTGCCCGCCCTTTTCCGCAAATTCGGCCTCGATTTCGTCGCGCTTGACGTACATCGACGCAATCCGTTCCGCCGTGCGTGCAAATTCCGGCTTGTACGTCCCCAGACTTTTCATACATCTGAGCACCGCCGATTTGTACTGCCGCTCGGTCTTTCTTGCCGCGCTCGCTGGCATGTGATTCCTCCCT
>ERZ1034719.587-NODE-587-length-20577-cov-4.643943_pt1 | contig 20577 bp, 19 predicted proteins | sample MGYA00520703_ERZ1034719 | MGnify/ENA primary metagenome ERZ1034719 (study PRJEB33766, sample SAMN09781716) | gut metagenome | biome: gut microbiome | host: Homo sapiens | place: Madagascar | study: EMG produced TPA metagenomics assembly of the PRJNA485056 data set...
GCTATGTCTTCTTTTATGCGATTTTCAATTTGCGCAAGTTATTGTACATTATCCTTTTTTGTGGTACGTTTATTGAACGGATCGCTGTACATATTGAAAATTACGCTGAAACCAGCTCAGAAAGAAAGTTTCAGCGTAATTGGGTTCGTTGCATTTTAATTTAAAGAATACCACTGCTAGAGGAAACATTCCTGCGTGTATAGGCGTCAATACATGGAAACCGCTCTGCATTAGTAAACCACTCCATGAGTAATGAACGCCAAAGAAACCGTGGCGGCCCGGTCGAAGATGTCCTTGGAGGAGAATTGGTCCGCCATACCAAATCTCCGATTTACGTCGCGCATATCGGGGCGATATTTTTCGGCGCCAGTCTGGCATTTCCCTGATTACTGTGGCAATTTGTTTATGTGTTGTTGTCTCGAGCCAGCCTACTGAAATAACAGATCGTTTTGTCCAGCCCCTGATCCAAGGGGATCTGCGGGGTCCAGTTCAATCTCTTCCCCGCCAGGCCGATATCCGGCTTTCTTTTGACCGGATCATCCTGCGGGATACCACGGAATACGATCTTTGAGCTGGAGCCCGTTTTTCTTTTGATCACCTCAGCCAGTTCCAGTATGTTGATCTCGTACGGATTTCCCAAATTGACCGGGCCGGTGAAAGAGTCATTGTTCATCATGGCAATCAGACCGTCCACCAAATCATCTACATAGCAGAAGCTGCGGGTCTGAGAACCGTTACCATAGACCAGAATATCTTCATTATTCAGCGCAGCCGCCACAAAATTGGATACGACTCTGCCGTCATTCACAGCCATTCGGGGGCCGTAAGTATTAAAAATACGCACAATTCTGGTATCCACATGCCGTGTTTGCTGATAGCTATAGAACAGTGTCTCCGCCACGCGTTTTCCCTCGTCATAGCAAGCTCTGAGACCGACAGTGTTGACGTTACCCTTATATGTTTCAATCTGTGGATGGACCAGCGGATCACCGTAGACTTCGCTGGTACTTGCCAGCAATATCCGTGCATTTTCCTCACGAGCCAATTCCAGCAGATTCATTGCACCCAAAAAGTTCGTCTGCAATGTTTTGATCGGATCCCTCTGATAGTGGACCGGGCTCGCAGGACAGGCCAGGTTATAGATTTTATCAACCTTCATATGAACAGGCTCTGTGACATCCGCCTCGACAAGCTCGAAATTGGGATGATCCATGAGATCCTGAATATTGCGGCGGGAACCGGTGTAGAAGTTATCCATGCAAACCACATAGCATCCCTGAATCAGCAAACGCTGACACAGATGCGAACCAATAAAGCCTGCGCCGCCTGCTACCAATACTTTCTCCACGCTTTTGACCTTCCTCTCTGTGTCCAGTCTATGAATGTTTATTTTGCGATGAATTCATCGAAAAAACCTGATTTTGTTCCCAGAACAAAGGCGTTGACGCCCTCTGCCCGATAATGCGTGATTACCTGCTGCGAGCAACCGCCGTCTATTTCAATTTCGAAGTCGATATCCTCTTTCAGCTTTACCAATTGGTGGATATTCGACGCCGCATACTCCAGCCAAGCGCCGCCGATGGTCTTCTGTGGAACTGTCAGGATCTGCAATCTGGATGTTTCCTTCAAAAGCAGCTTGACATACCCCACATCAATGGGAACATCGCTTTCGAAGAAAACGCCGGCTTCGATCCCGCTGGCGCGCAGCTTTCGCAAAATTGGGATGGCTTTTTTCTCTTGACTGTGAACATAGACGATATCCGGAGACAGTGCGCAGACGGAGGAAACACAGCGTTCTGGATCGGTCACCAAAAGGTGTATTTCTTTCATTTTCTTATGTGTGGAACATATCTGCCGGTAAAGCTGATTGCAAATATGACCGCTGCCATCAACATCAGAATCGATCACATCGATATGATAGCCCTCAACCTCTGTCTGCTCGATTTTGTTAAGGACGTCTTCCATCACAGGCAGAGCACCACACATAACAGAAACCATTCTTCTCATATGTTTCTCCAATCCCGATCCGTTCAGTGGGCTGCTACGTATTTCCCGGAACCCAAATCGCAGATCTCATTTGGTTCCAGAATAATGGATGTGCCGATCTTCACTTCCTGCATGGCGCTTTCCCCCTCTACGAGCGTCAGGCATTCCAATTTATCGAACCGATTATGATACATTCCGCCATTGACAATGGTGATTTCATATTTTTCCTCTGCTTTGATTCCATCAAACTGCACAGCGGACGAGCGGTTTCCGCACCGCAGATGGCATAGCGCCTGTTCAATTTGCAGCTCCCGGGGCTGTCCGTTCTGATCAAGTCTTCCGTAATCGTAGAACCGGTATGTCTGTCCGTTCAGCTCCTCAATCTCGTAGACAACGCAGCCGGCTGTCATGGCATGCAGGGTACCAGCCTGTACATAAACATAATCACCGTCCTGGATATACAGTCTTTCAGTGACGCTATCCGGGCAGCCGCACAGCATCTGGCGTTCGATAGCTGCCTTGTCCGTTGTTTTGCAGCCGTTGTAGATGAACGACTCTGCAGGTTTCTTCAGAAAAATCCAGGATTCGTTCTTCTTGTGGGGGCCGCTGGAAGGATGCACCTGCATGCTCAGGTTTTCTCCAGGGGTGACGAGGGCAACAACGAACTGCAAATCGGTATGTTTTTTTCCCTGCTCGACGAGATATTCATACAGCGTTCTACCTTTGTACTGCCCGTTCATGATCAGATTGGAGCAGCTTCCTTCCGGGTTACAGGAATATAAATGGCCGATATGTTTACATTCAGGGTCATACAGATCGCTCAGCAGATCGGTGCCCCAAACTGTTTCGTGAATCACAGGTTGTAGTACTAACATATATCCCCCAAAGCAATCTCTCGGATTCGGATGCATTTTTTCAGCAACCCTTCCACATCGTCCAGCCGGAGCATACACGCAGCGTCGCAGAGAGCTTCCTCCGGATTCGGATGGACTTCCATGAACAGTCCGTCAATGCCGATGGCGCAGGCGGCCATGGCCAGTTCCTTGACATACACACTGTTGCCCAAGGTGGAATTGTTGATTCCGGTGCCGGGAAGCTGGACACTGTGGGTGGCGTCAAACACGACCTTGTGACCAAAGGTTTTCATCTTTGCAAGTCCGGTCATGTCAACGACGAGATTGTGGTAGCCGAAGCATGTACCACGGTCACACAGATAAATCTGGTCGTTTCCGTAGTACAGCATTTTGCCTGCCACATTATACATATCATCCGGCGTCATGAACTGGGCTTTCTTGATCTGAACAGGCAAACCGGTCTCGGCCGCAGCTTTGATCATGTCCGTCTGACGGCTGAGGAATGCCGGAACCTGGATCATATCCGCCACCTTTGCGACTTCCCTGGCCTGCCAGGCTTCATGGAAATCCGTAATGATCCTGACGCCGTATTTCTGCTTGATATCAGAGAGCATCTGCAGGCCCTTTTCCAGACCGGGGCCACGGTATTTATCGGCGGCAGTACGATTGGCCTTGTCCCAGGAAGCCTTGAAATAATAATCAAGATTCAGTCTGTTGGAAACATCCAGCATTTTTTTCGCAACTGTTTCCAGGCAATCCATGGATTCTATGACGCACGGACCGGCCATAAAGAGCATTTTTTCTGTCATAGTGCCGTACCTCCATTATATTTTCAGCACATGTTTCGCTATCACCTGTGCGAATTCATAATCTTCCATTGTGTCGATGTCCACCGCTTCGATGGGATCCACGCACGCGATATAGGGATGGAAGCCGATCCTTCTGCCGTGATCGATCCACAGATCCCGGGAGAAAATGAAGAATGCGCTGGTTTCCACATACACCGGCTCCATATCCTGCGTTCTGGGAACGAGTGCAGGATCATAATTGATGGGCTTGTCCTGATACCAAGCGAATGTTTGATGCTTCTGGGCGGAAAAAGCAGAGTCATATTCTCCGGACAGCACATGCGCCAGCGCATCTTCCAACGTCTGCACCTTCGTGAAGGGCGACGTGGTACACAACGCAATATAGTAATCGGCGTCAGGCACATCCTTCAGGAAGGCGGAATAGGTGTCCTTGGTCAGGATCTGATCTCCGTCCAGATAGGGATTTCTTTTGATGTAGCGCACATTTCCGGGAATGTAGTCTACGATCCGGTCGTCGCTGCAATACACGATGACATCGTCTATATTTTTGACTTTGCTTGCAGTATCCAGAATATGATAGCACATCGATTTGGATCCAATGGGCTTGATATTCTTCTGGGGGACACGCTGACTGTTCAGCTTAATCGTTGCAAAAGCTACTACTTTCATTTCTTTCTCTCACCTCAATGATCCGATCTGCCAGTTCACGGAAACACCCCTCGCCGCCGCCTTTAACGGTGACGTAGTCTGCGTATTGCCTGATCTGTTCATTCGCAGAGGAAGGGACGCAGCCCAGGCCCACGGCCTTCAGCGCCTCAACATCAAATATATCATCTGCAATATAGGCAATTTGCTGTAGGGTAATCTTTTCCTTCACGGCGATTTCCCGGATGATGTCAAGCTTGTTCAGGGTTCCTTTGTAAAAATAATCTACTTTCAACTTCCTGGCTCTGTAGTCGACGATATCCGTTATGTCGCCTGTGATAATGCCGGTTTTGATACCGATCTGCTTCAGGCGGACAAATCCGACGCCATCCAGAACCTGGAATCTTCTCATTTCGGTGCCGTCAGCCAGATAGTACAGTCCACCGTCGGTCAGCACGCCATCGCAGTCGGAAAGGACCAGCCGTAAGTTTTGAATAACTGCATTCATTTCGTGTGGGTTCATCATATCAACTCTTCCACTTCGCTGTATAGTTTTCTCATATTGTTAATTACGGATATATCTTCCAATGCGGTTTTTGCATAAGGCTTGTCGGCGGACAATACCAAGAACCTGCGGATATGTTCTACCGCTGTCCGATATTGCTTCTGCTTCCATGCGAGGATACCATGATAATAAGAACAGGGGGCGTCATCCGGACGCGATGCGCGCAGGATGACCTCTGCCAGCTGCGCTGTCCTCTCGTCGGGCAGGTCATCAGCCAGATATTTCAGGACGAAGGCTCGCTGGATGTCATTTTTCTGAATGAACTCCTGGTTGCAAGCAATGTATTCAAACATGAAATCCCTGAGCAGCCTTTCCAGTGCCCTCCGCTTTCCGGAAAGATCCAGTTCCCGGGCGTTGATTCTGCGCAGCGCATCCAGCAGACTGTTTCCGATGGAATAGTCATCGAGTCTGTTTTCCAGATAGCTGACTTTTTTAAGTGAGTAACCAAGGAATCTGTTTTCTGCGATGACGCTGTGAGGCGGCATCTTCTGGTTTCCGTTCAGGACATTTTCCACAACCGCCGTAAAGGAATCCACCGCATCGCCCGTACACTGATTGACTTTCTTCACATAGTCTTCCGCAGCATAGCGAGGGTGGTCCAAGGCTTCCGACAGTGTATGCACCGAAGTGTTGCATCCGGCCAGATCCATAACATCTGCGATCAAGGAAGAGCGATTCTTTCTGAAATCAGCGGTTTCTTCACTGGGAACATCGCAGATATTGATCAGCTTCTTTTCCGCAAAAACAACTTCAATGTGGGCAGAACAGTAGGTGCAGATGCACACATCTGCGCCAAGCACCAACTCGTTCATCTGAGCATGACTGTCAAGCAGAAGCAGATTCGCCGGAATCCTGCCTCGGAATTCTTCATGAATATAGCGATACAGGTGATCCGCATTGTGATGCTTGGCGCACATAACCTCATCTTCCAGAAACCGGGGTTTCACAATGAAGAACGAATCCGGGTGCGCCTTCACCATGTCGCAGAAGGCACGGGCTAAGCGTCTTCTACCCTCTGTGCCAAAGGGGAAATGACCTGATTCAATAAACAGAACTTTCTGTTTGTATCCAGACGCCTGTTCCCAGAGCACCGATGGAGTAACATTGGAATAATCCGCCTTGAGACATCCTGTGGTGCAGGTAGTCTCTTTCAGAAAATCCGGCACATTCCGGTAGTTGAACGCACCGCATACGCAGACGACATCCCCGTAGACACTGTGGCCCTCGTAAAAACAGGTATCATCCGCAATTATGGTTCCCAGATAGGAAAGAAGCGATTCCGAATGGGGGATATCAAAGCAGTTTCTGCCGCACACGACAGTGCGGTATTGGTTCAGGCGCTCAGGTGTCAGCGTCGTGATACAGTTAAAATCCGGATTGGCCCGGATAAACGGATAGAGTGAAAGCTTATCGATACGCGGTGCGTAGCAGTCCACCTGATAACCTTTTTCCACCAGCTTTTGATAGGACAAAACAAGGGAGAGGTTCTCCGCATCACTGCTTAACAGATACAGGATATCCTTCATTTGCTGATCACTCTTCGCTTCACACGATCAGAGACGGTCCGGATCAACCTTGAGACACCATACTGTTCCAAATCGAGCACCCAGGCATCCTTCACACAGACCAGCGGTGCAATATGGCGGTGCTGGTCATCGTAGTCTCTCTTTTCCAGGTTTTCTCTTTCTGCTTTTTCTTCCTCCGGATCGATCCTGCCGAACCGCTCCATCTGGCCCATACGCCAATTATGCATCCTGTACTCGATACTGCAGTGAAGATAAATCTTGATCTCGGCATCCGGAAGTACAACGGAACCAATGTCACGACCATCCATCACCACGGAAGTATCCCGGGCCTTTTCCCGGATCCAACTGTTGATGTGGTCGCGTACGACCGGATTCTGTGCGACGAGGGAAACGATATTCTTCACTTCCGGGGACATGATTTCTTTCAGATAACTGCTCCCCTTCCACAGAATATCACCATCCTGACACATTTCAACCTCGTTCAGGAAAGCCATATCTGCATCTGTAATGTCATCGCTCCGCTTCAGCATATGGGCGGTCAGACGGTACAACGCACCGGAGTCGATATACAGCAACTGAAAGCGTTTTGCCAATTCCTTGGCCAGCGTGCTTTTTCCGCAGCCGGACAATCCGTCAATGGCGATACGGATGGTTTTCTTCGGCGTGTAGGCGTGTTTCCACTGTACCAGCTCCTTCATGTTGTGAACGATCGGCGCCAGGGAGCAGGGGCCGCTTTCAAAGACATCCCATTCGCAATCTTCGATAATCCGGGATGCCGTCTCATAGAAACGGTCAGCAGCCACAAAACCATTCCATGTATCCCGAATCTTCTGATAACCGTTCCAACCGTAAGGGAGGATCCTATCGGGATCTTCCAGTGCCTTGCAGATGCACTCCGCCAGTGCGCGGGTATTCGTATAGGGAAAAATCAAACCATTTTCTTCGGGTTGAACCAAATAACCTGTGCTGCCCGCAGCGGCGCTGGCGATCACCATACAGCCTTCATTCATCGCTTCGCCGATCGTTGCGCCCCAACCTTCCTCATATCCACTGCTGCACAGGCAAATATCCGCTCGCATCATACGGTCACGGACCTGAGCGGCGGGAAGGTAACCTTCGAAGAAAACATGGTCCTGCAACTGATATTTTTCGATAAGCATCCGCATTTCTTCTTCCAGCTCTCCGCCGCCAATATAGGACAGCCGGACATTCTTGTGCTTTTTCACCACATGATGCATGGCACGGATGGGATTCTGCGGATATTTGGTCTGCATAAACCGCCCAACCCAGATAATATCCACATAGTCTTTCCTCTTGGCTTCAGCGAACTCATCAAACTGATGCTCTCTAAACGGCGGAAAATAACCCCATTTCAGGATCCGCTCCTGGGAATAGCCCAGAAAGTGAACATCCGTAGCAGTGAATACGCCTGCGCTCAGATACAGAACGTTCTTATCCAGGAATTTCTGATGCTTCTCATACATATCGGCCTTCACAGCAGGGTCGTATCTGGTGGCGATCCCCTTCTTGTACAGGCGTTCTTTCAGCTTGAATGTCAGCTTGTTCGTGTACTTGAGCCGTTCGTTCATGAAACGGTAGCTGCCGCACCCGATAATGGCAATATCGCTTTCCCGGGCAAGCCGCAGCGCAAATTCCATTTTTTCGTCGCTCTCCCTGATGTTGATGCAGTATTTTCTGTTTAATCCCTCTTCCTTATAACCCATTTTTTTCCGGTCAACGGGCATCTTTTCCGTTTCCACAAAATAGAAGTTGCCGTCGGTGAGCTCATACAGCCGGTCACACAGGTCAGTTAGATGGTGGATCAGAAATCTGGCGTAAAAAACAACTGTGTACATAATATTATCTCTCCCTCTTGCACAAAGCGTGTTTCAAGTGATAGATGCTGTCATCCGCGGTTACAGTGCCATAGCGAACAGGGACTCAAATCATCGAGAAACTTCAGATATTGGCGACCAATGGCTGCAGTATCCAGCCGTTTCCGGATTTGTTCTGCTGCAATCCGGGCTTGGGCTGCGTAAGAATCCGAAGACGTTACCATGCGCATTGCCTCGGCCAGGCTGTCTTCATCTCCCATGGGGGTCAGCAGACCGTGCCGGCCGGATTCGATGAAATCTCTGGCACCGTAGGCCGGACAGTCCGTGGAGATCACGGGCAGCCCTAGGGCGATGGCTTCAAGCAACATATTGGATACGCCCTCATAGTCTGATGACTGCACGAAAGCTGCTGCGCTGCGGATGCGGGTATGGATGTCGATGGCAAAGGGAAGCAGCTGCACATACCCGGTCATTGTGCATGCATGAATCTCCTTCTGGTACACCGGTTGCATATGGCCCCGTCCGTAAATGTGCAGCCGGTAGTTGGGGTTGAAGCGGTGGAATTTTGCGAAGGCCCGGATCAGCAGTTCAAAATTCTTCTGTTCGTCGAACCTGCCTGCAGAAACGATGATCGGCTCTCTTTTTCCGATATAAACACTGGGGAGCCCCTCCATCAGCGGGTTATCTGCAAGGATGCTTCTGTCCCGGATGGACTGGGGAAAATAATCTCTTTCGTATGCGTTTTGGAACAAAAAACCGGCACCTGCCTCCAGGAGCGTATTGAATACCCCATCCCGCCTGGCCCGGGCTTCCAGCGAAACAGGAGAACGCTCCGGCGCATTGGTCATAACTGCCAGAATTTTGAGTGGCGTATATTCACACATTTCCAGTGCATATTCGTACATAGGTGCACTGGTGGAACAGACGATCACCGCTTCCATGCGCAGCTCTTTTGCATGGGTCGCCGCCGCCATGATCTTCTGGCGATTGTGAGCCACGGAAGTATCAGCCCTGTCGATATCCATGTTCCACATAAACACCCCCGGGAACATGCGATAACTTTCCGCATGATACATGGTGAAAATATGGATCTCCATCCCAAGACTGACAAAATAGCGTGTCAACGTGTGGATCACACGCTGCGCTCCACCGCCCTCGAAGGTTTTTACCATAAATGCAATTCTGCCCATAGAGTGCTCCTTAAAACGGGTTTCTGAATCCACAGTTGTAGAGATAATCAATGACGGAGAGATTCTCAATGGGCTTTCCCCACAACTGCCGATAATCAACAGGCTGATAATCGGAGTAGACCAGTTCCATCCCTCTTTCCTGGAATGCGGATTCATGGAGGTATTCGGCTGCACCGGTGCCGGAATAATAGACATCGCCGTTGAAGAATTCGATCAGATTGACCACTCGCGCTTCCTTTTTGCCGGGGATCTGGTATTTGGAACTGATATCGAAATCGTCTCCGATCCCCATCCGCATACTGATGTCCTGGATCAGATCAATATTAAGGTCCGAGAGCCTCACATACCTTCTTTCCAGAATCGGAAACAGCCAGCTGGAGATTTCCTTGTAGTGATCGGCCTTGCCGTAGTTGAGATAGAAGGTCTTCTCCATTTTCTCGATCCACTTTTCATCGTAGCTGATCAGCGCTTCATTGATCAGGCTGACAGAATTTCTGCGCACCGGGACGCGGACAAACTGCCTGCCCTGGGGCGTCTTGATATAATTACGGTGGTGGGAGATGCCGTTCTGCGTGGTAAACTGGACATCGTCCACAAAGATGAATTTATCGCTTTTATAGATTTTGTAGAACAGACCCAGATATGGCAAAAAGTTTGGCTGATGGGCAGCAATAACCAATTTGCTCATGGCGCAATGCTCCTTTTACATCAAAATCTTGAAAACACGGAAACCTTCTGCATACTCCGACTGGGAAAAAACACCGTGGTAACGGTTTGTTGCGACGGCGCTCTCTATAAAATCGATACCTTTATCCATGTTTTTTCTCAGTTGGGAATCAAAACACTGCAGTATCCCACGCTTTTCTTCGATTTCCGCGTCTATGCTCACATAGATTTCCGGTACAAAGTTGAGGGCGCTGTACGATTGATAGAAGAGGACGGCCCCAGCATTTCTGCAGGCCGCGATGGTTGCCTGCGCCACGGCCCGGTGGTCCTGGTGATAGTCATCAATATAGTGAGTCAGGACAAGGTCCGCACCCACCTGTTTGACGACACTCTCGATATCAGAGATCAGCTGCACATTGCATTTGAGCTCGCCGTCTTTATAGTTTCTGATAAAGATACCGGTGAAACCGCTGGATTCAAATGCACTGCGCTGTTCTTTTTCTCTGTTGTACTCCCGGGGATCGGCGCCCCGTTCTCCCACGCTCATGACCAGAATGTAAATCTCGCATCCCTTCTTCTGCATTTTTCGCAGAAAACCGAAACAGCTGTACTCGATATCATCCGGATGAGCTCCTACTGCCAATATTTTCATATCATTTCTCAATAACTGATTATTTGTATTTCATCAATGCCCAGGGATCTGAGCAGATAGACCAGATCCGCCGCCACATTATAGTAAACATATTTCTGGAAATGGTTATAGTGTTCCAGAAAATCCTCCTGCCGCTTGATATACGGTGCAAAGGAAAATGTATGTACATTTTCAAATTCTGCCGCAACCTCCTCGGCGATCCTGCGGAAGATCATGTGGTGGAGGTGCCTGTCCCGGTAGTTTTCATTTGTATTCTTTTCGTAGGGTAGCTCCACACCAGTCATCAGGATCAGCTGGCAGTTTGGTGGCATGGCGGAGCAAATAGTCCGCAGATTTTTGCGAAACTCGTCCTCGCTGATCCTGCCGACAAATTCATATTCTTCCGAGAATTCCCTGAGAAATTCCTCCGTAAAGCTGCAGTTAGCGGTAAAACGGACATTGCAGATATAGTCGTTCCAATTGGCCGGATCGGTGAGCGGATAGCAATATTCTCCGAATGCCACCAGATAGCCGGTATCCTTTTGCCTGTAAACGCCCAGATTGGAGTCTGTGATCACACTGTAACAAACGGCACGGTATCCGGCGCCGCTGAACATTCTTCCGGAATACATATCCGAATCAAAGAAAGGCAGGCTTCCCAGGCAGACTTCCATTTTCTCCTTGTCCATACTCAATGACTGAACGGCATGGAAGGTGTGATTGATCTGTTCAATCGCGATCCCGCGGTCATTTGTATAGGTAAACTCCGTGTCAAATATCTCTTCATTTCCGAAGTAGGACAGAATGGAGCGTATATCGCAGGGGCCCTTCAGCAAAATGCGTTTTTCAGCATCGGGAGCAGTCCGTTCACGGGCGTCTGCACGCTCCACTTCCCGGATCCAATCCACAAGTTCGTTTCCCAGAGTGACAGCGGTATCACCTCTGATCTCGATCTGTGGCGCACCGAATTTCTGGTAGACATACTGCTCGATACCCATGCCCAGAACGCGACAGGAGAACAGAAAATGCTCCGCCCTAGATGCCACGATGGATACAAAGCCGATCACGCCGTAATCTCCATACCGGTCGAAGGCGTGGATGCAATAGTTATTCGCATCAGGATCTTGCAGCAGAACGTTCAATTCCTGTCTGCTGATCCTGATTTTTGTGAAATTCAACTGATTGGTTCGCTTGATCAGCTGGTAGATTCGTTCAAAATGGACCTTGTCAGGCTTCCGGATCGTGATTCGGATCTGGCTGTTTTTAAGGAAGTCGGCCGGGCTTTGGTAACGTTTCTTATCATCGTGCTTCATTTCCAGCATCCTGTAATACGCCCGTCTGCTGGAACCGCCTGCCAGCCGCTCCGGATCGCCGTAATAAACGCCAAACGCCTGTAAATCGATCTCTTGGCATGTCTGGATACCCCTGCAATAGTACCGCACTTCCTCAAGATTGGCAATATGATCATCGATAAACAGACAGTTTTCGAAACGGAAATGCATATTACGGCAAAATTCCTGTATTTGAGCAGCTTTTCCGTCGTAGGATATCATCGGCGCAATGAAGTAATCCCATATACCAAAGTCTGACAATTTATCCTTTGCATCCTGAAATCTGTTTTTCGAGCAGATGGTCTGAATGACACCGCAGCAATCGATCTGCTGCAGGAGCCGTTTGCGCTCCTCAGGAAGGAATACCTGCCCCTCCAAAAGCACACCGTCCCAGAGGGTCATATCCAGATCCCAGATGATACATTTTACCTCATCGAGATTGATCACAGCTCGTCCACCTGGCTTTCAATTGCGTTCAGCTTGCGCTTCATACGCATATAGGAGCTATTGGTGGTCACAGGTTTGCCGGATCTTTCACTGCACAGCTCAAGGCCCTCCAGCGCCGCCAGCAGGATCTCCCTTTCGGACATCCGTGTCAGATTCACATTCAGCTCTTTTCTCTCGCCCAGCGATTCGATATACGCCACCTCTTCCTGAATGAACCCGTGCTCCACTGCATAATTGTACATCTCGGAACCGGGATAAGGCTGCAGGAAACCCGGTGACGGATACATATTGACATCTGCACAGGCCTGGAATGTTTTCAGGATGGTCTCCCGGCTTTCCGTCGGATAGCCAATGATAATGGATGTAAGCGTTGTGATACCGGCTTCATGGAAGATCCGGGTCTGTTTCTGGAACTGCTCGGCGGTGATATGCTTGCGCATCATCTTCAGGATCTCGGGGTCGGCATTTTCGAGGGAGAAGCCGATCTGCCAGCATCCGCTCTTCTTCATCAGTTTTGCGATTTCAACGTCTTCCGGCTCCTGCAGCAGATTGGCTCTGCAGGTTGCGGTCCAGGCCACATGGATCCCCTGATCCATCATCTCCGTGCAGAATTCAACAACCTGCTTCTTGCTGTAGAACGTCAGATCGTCAGAGAAGTTCACATAATTCACATGATATGTATCCACCAACTCCTTCAGGAATTTCATGACCACAGGGATCGAATACTTGCGGTACTTCTCATTCTTGAAGCAGTGATAGCAGAAAGTGCAGTTGGCCACGCAGCCCCGTCCTGTGGAAAAATCGATGGGTCGGAACTGGGCTTTGGGAACGGGGAGGGGTTCCTGGAACTCCGTTGCAGCGATTTCGATGTAGGAATTGTAATCGAAAAGAGAGTAATCTATAAAACCAAGCTCATCCAGATTCTCGATTGGTTCGCGCTTCTGGGTCATCACAAACCTTCCGTCAGGATCCAGATAGGCAATTCCCCGCACGGTGTTCAAAGCTCTGCCGTCCTCCAGCGCCCTGACCAATTCGATGGTGGTGATATCACCTTCCCCCAGGCTGGCGATATTAACCTCCGTATTTCTCAGAAGGATCTCCGGAATGGAGGATGCCACGGAGTTACCGGCAATGATCACCGCCTGAGGCACGATCTCACGGATCCATGCGGCGTATTTTTTGACGGTCTTGTAGCCGGTGATCAGGGTACCCATCATGTAGATGTCGTATTTGTTCTCCTTCAAGTACTGATGCACGGTCTGATCGTCGTGTCTGAGGAGTTCGTTGTCATAGATATCAAATTCGATGCCGGACTTCTTCAGCATCGTTGCAATGTAGCCTGTTCCAACGGAGAAGTATCTTCCGATGGACTGGGGTCTGAGCGTAATATTGAGCAAAAGAATTCTCTTTTTCATGCTTCTCCTCCATTTGGTCTATAAAGTCCCTCGATCGCTGCGATCCACTCATCGGCAATCCTTTGTGCGCTGCACTCATTCCGAATCTCGGACGCTTTCAAACCCATCTCATGGGCTTGCTTCGGATGCAGGATCATGTATTCCATGGCACGGGCCATTTCTTCTTCATCGCCTACCGGGACTAGCAGACCATTGATGTTATGCCGGATCATCATGCGGGCGCCACCGGCGGGGCAATCCGTGCACACCACCGGCAACCCCAGCGCCATAGCTTCCAACATGGAGTTGGAAATGCCTTCGTAATCGGCAAACGAAACAAACATGGCCGCATCCCACACCAATGTGTGGACATGGCTGTCGTGGGATCTGAGAAATACGCGGTCGGTAAGACGCTGCTGTCTGATATATTCCGCCAGCGGTTCCTCCTGGTCGCCTTTTCCGTAGATAGCCAGATGATAATCCGGATATTTTTCACAAATCAGCTGAAAAGACAGGATAAGTCCGAACAGGTTTTTTTGCCGATCGATTCTGCAAAACGTTACAATTTCTTTTCTGCGCTGTCCGGTATAGGGTTGCGGAAGTGTTCCCAGCACCGGATTTCGGATGACAACGCTCTTCTGTTTTATCTGCTGTGGATAGTAGGCTCTCGCACCTTCGGACTGAAAAACCACCATATCCGCCCGGGCGTACAGCTTATCCCGGTAGCGGCGGAAATGCGGCTGAATGTCATCCCGACCGGGATGGCTTCTTTCTGAAACGATGACCTTGTTTTTGCAATTTCTCGCCGCCAGCAGCGTAGCAAAATTCGGATTATCCATGAATGCGATCACAGTGGCATCGGGATGGTCGAGGAAGCACTTCTTCATAAATCCGCAATAGCGTTTGTAAAGTTTCCAAAGGCCCTTGGCGGCATCCAGTCTCTCTGTGTCCCGGGTATCTCTGCGAGGCAGCATTCCCATCAGCTCTGCGCCCTTGGCGTCCAGGCAGATGGGCAGCCCATGGCGCTCCAAGAGAAGCCGATCCGGATAATCCTGAAATGTGATGATCTCAACGTCCTTAGGCAGGTCGTATTCGATGATGTTTTTCTTAATCAGGAAAATGGTAACTCTGTACCCCTTAGCCAAAAATTCCTTAGCCAGAACCGTTATGACCCGTTCACATCCACCGATTCTCAGTGAATCATAAACGAACATAACGTGTTTGTGTTGATCTTTCATCCCTTTACGACTCCAATTCCTGCAAAATCAACCAGTTCCCCAAAAGGGAATCGTATTTTTCCGGTTCAAATCGATCGTATCCGGAAGCCGGAAAGAACGTAAATTCTCCCAGCCAGGGTTTCCCACGTTCTACGCAGAAATCGACTCTGACAAAGGGGAAGTCTGCCGACAGTTTTTCTGCGGCATCCCGCATTTCATAAAAACCTTCCACCATTTCAGGATCCGTATAGATCGGATCATAGCCGTATTTCAAATGCATGGCACGCAGCTCCCGGTCACAGAAGAAAGCCGTCGTGTCATCCGTAAGGCCTTTTGCGTCCGTGACTGTAAGCACCTGGACTGCCCGAACCTTGCCGTTGAAACAGAAAAGCTTATAGTCCAAGGGCCTGTCACCGGTGTTTTGAAACAGGGATTCGCAAATCAGGCAGGGCGGCGACGGCTCATAGACCCACTCATGCTTCACGGCATAGTATTTCATATCCATGACTATCCGAAACGCATCACGGACATCTGCGATGTTTAAGGTATGCTTGTTCTGGACGATCAGATTCATTCCGCTGGTGTGCGCCGCCTTGATGATGAAGGACTCGGGCAGGGCTGAAAAGTCAATTTCTTCGGCACTTTGCCACACTGCCAGCAGTGGATGGAGCAAATGACCGAAGCCCTTTCTCGCAACATAATCCCGCATGGTAAACTTATTGGCGCAGATTCCTGCTAGGGGATCCCGCCAATACAGCTTCATCCACTGCAATTTTTCGTTGAATGTCACAGGCGGATCCAGATGAAGCGGTTTGCCTATCCGCTGCAGATACTGCCTGGACACTGAGACCGCCCGTTCCCCACTGTAATAGACGTCCAGCTCTTCATGCCGTCTCAATCGTTGGGATGTCTCGCGTACTTTGTAAAGCCCTTCCTTCTGATCCAACATGATCCGACACCTCTCAAATAGCGTTCCCAAGCATCCACATACTGCGCTGTGCCTGCAGCCCTTCCGAATTCGATACCTGCCTTAGAATACTGAGCCGCGATATCCTGTCGTTGCGTCAGCAGGACCAGCGCGTCCTTCAGGGCCTCAGGGTCATTTGGGGGCAGCAGGATGCCGCGCTGCCCATCGCAGACAATCGACGCAGAACCCTTAGACCGGCAATCCACCGCAATGCTCGGGATTCCCAGAGCAACTGCCTCAGCAAGGGAATTGGGATACCCTTCATATTCCGAAGTCATCACAAATACCGCCGCATTTCGGATCCGTCGGTGAAGGTCCTGCACCGGCTCACAGAAAACTACATGCCCACGGATCCCGATGGTTTCGGCAAGGGCTTCCAGCTCCCGCCGCATTCCGAAATTCTGTCCGTAGATTTCAAGCCTGTAATTGGGGAAAAGGCTGTGAAAATGCGCAAAACCGTTCAAAAGCAGCCGGTAGTTCTTTTGGGCTACCAGCCTCCCGACAGACACGATCCGGTATTCGCGCTCCGTTCCGGCAGGACATGGGCTGCACATCAACTGAACAGGATTGGCAATGACCTCAGATGTTTTTCCGATGGTTTCTTCGAAATACGCCCGGATCGCCTCGGTCTGTACCACTCGGCCGGTGGAGATCGCAAACGCCCGGTCCCTGCGTCTACGCTTTTCTTCCTGACCCGGGGAATCCCAGGGGCTGTTGCGTTCGGCTGAAATATGCGGAATTCCTGCCCAGCGTGCCGCCCATGCGGAATAAATCGTCATATCCGTCAGGAAAGAGACAGAGATGTCAGGCTTCAGCGCTCTGAGCGCCCGGTACATCAGATATATCCGAAACCAGGTTCTCAGCCGTTTATTTCGGAGCAGAGCGTGCTCTGTATCCCAGGTCTCCAGGTAATGCACATGCACCTTGTCCGAAAGCGGATAGAATGTACCTTTTCCTTCCCGGCTCAGACAGACAACGGACACATCATGTCCCCGTTCGGCCATACCGCTGGCCAGCAGTGTCATCACTCTTTCCGCACCACCGGGCACATTGAGGCTGAGAATTTGAAAACAGATCTTCATCCCACTGAAACCATTTTTTCAAGACCGGCAAGAAATTTGCTGTTCTTTTCGTAGAAGTGGGCTCTGTCAATGGAAAAGGTAATGTAATCCCAGAAACGTCCATCATAATATCGGTACTCCTTCAGTCTGGCCTCCTCAACAAAGCCGGCGCCGAGATGCGCCTTCAGACTGTCGTCATTGAATTCATACACTTCAGTATAAATTTTTCTGATATTGTAGAACTGGAACAGCAAATGCAGAAATCGGAGCATTGCGAGTCCGCCGAATCCGCAGCTGCGGTATTTCTTTTCGATGTAGGCCATGACCCGGATGTGGCCATCATTGCACGCATATCCGTAGGAAACCAAAAAGCCGACATACTCGCCGCTTTCGCATTCTTCCACGATCATGGTGTCGTTATAATTGTGGCTTAACACATGCTCAAATTTCTTGGGAAACCGTTCGGGAGAGTTCAGGTTCACAAAATCGAAGAGGTTGTGCTGTTCCTCGTAGTCACTGTAAACACGGTAGAAAAAAGGGTAATCCTTTTCAGAATCGAATCTGCGTAGGCGAAGTACTTCCATGATACTGCCGCTCCTTTTCTCGGATTGTTATCTACCTTCGCTGATCAATGCGATCAGCCCCCGCAGGGTCATCTGTCTGGTAACCTTGCACCAGTCGAAATGAAAACTGAGTTTATCTTCGATGGCAAGCATAAATTCAGCAATGGAAATGCTGTCCATCTCTGCGAAGATATGTGTTTCCGGGAGGAGCACACAGCCTTCCGGCAGCTTTTCGCTCAATGTCTCTGTAATGATTTGCTCAATCTGATTCATAATGGGACTTCTTACCACCTTTCATTGTTACCTGCTCCGTAAAAACGATGTCAGCGATGTGTTCAAAATACTGCGCAGCGTTTCTGATCTTTACGGCCGCCTGCGCCCGATCCTGATATCCCGGCTGCAGCACGACTTCCACGCACAGATTCTCTGCATTGCCGCTTCTTCGGACGAAGCTTCTACACTCCGCGACCTCTTCAATGCCGATGATCCGCCGCTCCAGATCGTCCAGGTTGACCTTAAAACCCGTTTTCATCACATAAACACTGTCCAAGCGGTGAAGGATCTCCAGAGTCCGTCCGTTCAGGCGGGCGACATCACCCGTATGGTACCACATATCCTCATCAGCGATTGCTTCGCCGCCGTAATACCTGCAGCAGACGCAGGGGCCCTTAATCAGCAGCTCTCCCTCATCGGACAGCCTTGCTTCGCACCAGTCCAGCAACGTCATCTCCCAAGGCTTCTGCGATGGGACCGTCAGTGCCACGACCGTCATTGCTTCCGTCATGCCGTAACCGTTGATCAGATTGATATTCTGCTCCTGATAATACAGATACGTCTCTTTGTTCATGCCGGCGCCGCCGGTGATGATCACCCGGTAGGCTTTCAGCTTTTCCACATAATCCAATCTGCTTTTGAGCATGTTCATAAATACCGGCGGAATGGTCATGAACTGTGCATCCTCGTGCATGATCCCATAGAGGATCTGCATCTCGTTCTGGGTAATGAAAATGCTTCCGCCGTAGCACAGAGCCGTAAGCAGGCTGATCAGCCCCATTGCATGAGAAAAGGCGGTGGTCAGCAAGGCGTTCTCACAACGCTCCAGGCGGAGCAGCTTCTGAAAATCGACCAGATTGGTCACTATACCGGGCAGCATCACTTCCACGCCCTTGGGGGATCCCGTGGTGCCTGTCGTGTACAGGATGACCTTTCCGGTGCCCACTGCGGTTTCTGCGATCCACGTCCGGAAGGGCAGCTCTCTGATGGAACAGAAACCAGGCTCCCCTGGATCCGCTTCTTCATCTGTGATGACCAGATCTGCTTGTACCGATGCTGCCAGATCATGCAGTTTTTTCCGGTCGATGTGCGCGTCGAGAATGAATAATTCCTTTTCTTCCAGTACACAGGCGCAGAAAATGCAAACCCATTCCACAGAGTTTTGGGCACAAAGAACGATCCGTGCGGCATCCTGGAGCAGCAGCTTGTATGACTGGACTTTGCCGAGCACATCTGCTTTTGGTTCGCGTGTACCACCGACGAGTCCGATGAAACCTTCTCTTTGCAAGTTGGTTTCAATCATTTTCCGGAATGTTCGGATATAGCATCGGGGACCATCAGTATGAATACGGTAGTCCAATACGATTTGCTCCTTTCAGATCAGCAGACTGGATGAAACGTCCAGCTTTCACGCAGCAATTTTTTGTAGATGGACAGACTCTTTTTATTGATACCTGTGTAACGGTCCCATGCGCGTTCCACGAATCTGACTTCGCCCAGAATGACACTTCGCGCAATTTGCAGCTTGACATACTCGTAGGCACCAAGAAGCATCTGGATCTGCTCCAGCAATCTGGCTTTTCCGTTGAAATCACATATCCTCAGGATCAGCATCCGTTTGAGCATACCCAGGAAGAAATAGTGACCGCCGATAATTTCACTTTCGCAGGGATAGATGAACCGCGTGCGGATGGCGAAGAGCTCGTCCTTCCGGGCATTTGCGATCTGCTCCTTCATTGCGATCTCGTCAGCCTTCCGCTCATCTTCATCCAGACGCTGTCTGACGCCAAGAACCATTTTGTTTCTGTATTCCTCCAGATTTTCCTTGAATGATGCCATTTTCTCCCCGGTATAATCCATAAGCACCCCGTTGTTGGCGATCAGGTACTCCAGCTGTTCCAGGAACAGCGCTTTGATACCGGACAGATCACAGGGGTCATCATTGGTCTTGGTCAGCAGGTAATACATGAAGTATTTTCCATCGGGAATCTCTGCATCGACTCGGTCAAAAATATTGCAGGTGTCAACATTGACACTCATGCGACGCAATTCTTCCGCATCGATCTTCCTCTGGCAATAAATGACTTCATCGACATCTTTGGTACGCCAATACTGTTTTGACCAGTCCTCGTCGATAAAATAAAAGTACTCCTCATCATAGCCCTTATAGGCCATGAAGTGGGGATGATCCTTTTTGCCCTCCAGACGGGCGCCCTTCTGATAACGCGTGTTGATCATAAGGACGCAGTGCTGCCCCTGATCTGCTGCGGCTTTCATATGGGTGAGGAAATCCCCAGCGCGGCCGTAGCGGCGCTCCATACGGATGCCGCACTGCCTTCCAATGAAATCGTAGTATGCCTGATCTCCGATACCGCAGTCATAATGGCGCCTAAGATAATCGCGCCCCATCAACTTGAACATGATAAAATAGAGCGAGGCGTTTTCTTTTTGGCTCTCCGCCATCAGGCATAAAGCCTTATCATGGCAACTCAGGATATCCCAATTCAGGTTATTCAGAAAATGACTGGCTCTGACATTTTCAATGCATTTCATGATTTGTCTTCCTTGTATTATAGAGTAGTAGTTATTAAAGCCCCTCTTCAAGGGCTGTGCTACA
>ERZ1034719.588-NODE-588-length-20552-cov-5.021076_pt1 | contig 20552 bp, 16 predicted proteins | sample MGYA00520703_ERZ1034719 | MGnify/ENA primary metagenome ERZ1034719 (study PRJEB33766, sample SAMN09781716) | gut metagenome | biome: gut microbiome | host: Homo sapiens | place: Madagascar | study: EMG produced TPA metagenomics assembly of the PRJNA485056 data set...
GCATAGACGATCGCGCCGTCGATGCCGAGATTGGCAAGATTCAGCACCTGCAGCACGCCGGAAAGCACGCCGTTGATACCGGCGTATTCCTTGCCGAGGAAGTACAGAAACACCGTGCGCAGCGCAAAGTTGAGCACGATCTCCAAAAGCTGCCCGAAGGCTCCGGTCAGAATGTTCGTTATGGAATTTTTGATTCGACTGGAAGCCAATGTTAACCCTTTCTCTGCGCCGTCAGGCTCTCATAGATGCCTGTGAGCTGCCGCGCGACGCCCTCGCCGGAGAAGTTTTCCCGGCAGTAGTTCCGGATCGTCTGCGGATCGTAGGAATCGTAATGCTCCATCACGGAGATCATCGCGTCGACAAGCTGCGAAACGTTTTCCGTGTCGACGGCCAGCCCCGTTTCGGGCGTTGTGAGCATTGTACACGCGCCGATCTTCGTTTGAATGATGGGAAGGCCGCACGCCATCGCTTCAATGTACACGACGCCGAACGTCTCCGCGCGGCTCGGCAGGACAAAGATCTGGTTTTCGCGCATTTCCCGCGCGCACTCCTCGCGGGAGATGCGCCCCGTGAAGCGAAAGGCGTCGCCCAGATCGTACCGCTTTACCAGCTCCGGGTACTTCTGCTCCTTATCCTCGCCGCCGCACACGGTGAGGCGTGTGTTCGGGTATCTCTTATGCACGGCGTCGAACGCTTCCAGCAGAATGTCGAACCCCTTTTTATAGAGCATGCCGCCCACGGAGATAAAGCCGAACGTTTCGCCGGGATCGCGGCGCAGACCGCCTTCAAAAAAGCGGTCGCTTACCATATTGGGAACGACTTGAATGTCCTTGTTCGTACAGTAGGGCCGGATGTGCTCGCGCAGTCCGGGGCTTACGGCGAGAACAGCGTCGCAGGAGTCAAAGTCGCGGCGGATCTGCCGCAGCTCCCTTTCCGAGAGCATGTGCCGCTCGAACCATGTCGCATGTTCCGTGCAGATGAGCGGGACGCGCAGCTTGGCGCGCAGGGCCTTTCCGTAGCGAAGAGCATAAAAGGAATGGGCGTGGATGATCTCCGGCGGACAGTCCTTCAATTCCGTACGGAGAAGGCGCAGCATCTCGCGCAGAAAAACGAAATAGGTCAGATGAAACCGCACCGGCTTCGCATGGATGAGATATTCCGTCATATTGCCGCTGACGGTTTTTTCCGTATATACGCCCTTCGGCGCGTCAGAAAAGACGGCGAACACGCTGACGCGGTGGCCGTAGTCGGCGAGTGCCTGTGCCTGTTCGCGGAAAAAACAGCCGCTGATCGGATCCTCCGGCGTCGGATACCACGACGGGATAACCAAAATATGCACAGTCCGGCTCCTTACTTCTTCTTTTTCTTTTCAGAAAGTTCTCGTACCACCTGCTCCACGCGGTGCGTCCAGAGACCATCGCGCAGAAGCGCTTCTTCCGCTTTCTGCGCGTAGTCTTCGCGGTGCGCGAGAACACATTTCACCTCTTCGGCGATGCTCTCCGGCGTGCATTCCGCTCTTCTTCCGAAGCCGCCCTCTTCAATCATGCGCTCCATGCTTTTGGAGCCGCATACAACGATCGGCAGGCCGAAGCCGATGTATTCATAGAGCTTTACGGAAATGGCGTGATTGTCGTATTCCGTTCCCTGGTTGATGGCAAGGGCAAGCCCTGCTCTCTCATAATACGGGACCAGCTGTTCCGAGGTCGCGTGGTGTACCTCCAGCCACGGCTCTGCTTTGAAGGGCGAATCTAGACTCTCCCACTCGTTCTGACGGCAGATCAGCAAAAGGGGGTACTCTCCCTCTTCGTTGAGCCAGTGGAAGGCCTCCAGCATCAGCGTTCCGCCGTAGTTATCCGTGATGCCGCCTACATAGATGGAGGTATTCTCCCCGCGGCCGCGGTGCTCCCGGTGATCCACAGTTGCCGGAGGAAGCGGCCGGACATCGTCATACTCGGAGAATATCTCGATGCATTCCTCACACGGAACATATACGATATCTACCTGCCGCAGCGCACGGTCGGTCTTCAATTGCAGCATGTCTTTCAGCGTATCCTTGCACCAGCCAACAGGATCCTTCCGCTTGGGAAACTCTCTGGCAAACTTTTTATAAAAATCGCGGTAAAAGTACCCTATCCGCACGCCCTTGCGGTGAAGCCTTCGGATAAGACGGTAATCCTCCGGCAGGATGATCGGATAGACAGGCGACTCAATGTAGCAGAGATCCGGCGTGTTCGTATCCAGCCACTCCATGACCTCCCGAATGGCTTTCTTTCGGCGCGGCCAGTCGATCCGGTTCTGGCTGATGGCAAGCAGCTTTACCTCGTGCCCCTCTTCCAGAAAGGCCCGGTACATACGCTGCGGGCGCACAGTGGCGCCGAACTGCGTCGGCTTAAAATCAACATACGCAATAAAAAGGACTTTCAAAAGCTCTCCTCCCCGTTCAATTCCGGGCAAAATACAGCCGGATCGCGGACAAAACCGTGAGCACGAGACTGCGCTCCTCGGCGTTTCCCGCCGCGTACAGCTCTCGAAGGTCGCTCTTGAGCTGTTCCGGGAGAGCAATGGGAAGCGCGTCGTACGCACTCTTTTCGTATTCGTTCATATACTCGCGCTGCGCGCTTCCCCGGCGGGAGAGATAGTCGAGCGGGTTCATGCTGAAGCGCGCCTTTTCGGACAGGCCGAGAAGTTCCAAGATCTTATCCGGCCCGCGCTTTTTCAGCCGGTGCCAAAGCTTCTGCACGCTGTTATCGGTGATCTTTCCGCCGGTCCCCTCCCACGGGATCTCCGCCGCCTCGGGATAGTATGCAATGACCCAGCGGTTATAGAGCTTGTGGTTTGTCCGCATCTCCATCGGGATATCGAGACAGAGCTGCAAAAAATCCGTATCCATAAAGGGCGATGTGGGCTCAGAAAAATTTCGCCGCAGCTGGTGCGTATTGCACGTGCCCTGAAACAGTCTCGTATACAGGAGATAGAGCTCATGGTCGGAGAAGCTGTCGTGGTATTCTCCGGTCTCTTCCAGCCGGCCAACCAACCGCTCGGACGAGCGCTTGCGTGGCTGATTACGGCGCATCTCCTCCTCGCTCCGACAGAAGCTCCCGATAACGGCGTCGCCGATCTGCCCGGTGTGGTCAAGGCCGAAGTGCGAGAAATCCAGCGCTTCAAGCGCGCGGCGACCGCCGGTGATTGAAGCGTAGCCGCTGAGACCGCCGAGCATAAAGGTGTTGGTGTCGATATCATAGAAAAAGCTGCCGTCGTTGAGCGGCTTTACAAAAAGCTCGTCCTGCCAATGCGCGGCGATCCGCTTGGAATAGCGCTCGTCAAGATAATCGGACATGCCATAGGTCATGAGCTGGATGTGGCGCGGTTTCATTGTATGCGCCGTCCACATGCTCATGCGTGCGTCCATGCCGCCGCTGATCTCGGCAAAGTGGCGCAGCCCATATTCCTCGTCCTTGGCATATTCCCACTCCACGGCGCGGCGGAAGGCCTCGTCCAGCTCCTTCAATATGTCCGCTTCCGTTTTCCCGGCAAACCGTTCGGGGTGCTTTTCAAAGCGGTGATACTCCCGTACCTCCGCCTTCCCCCGGCTCACACGGAGGTACGTGCCTCCGCGCAGACGGTGCACCTCCCGTGCATATGTGCGGTCGGACTCCATGTAGCCGAACGTCAGCATTTCATACGCTGCGCGCGTATCGAGCGAAAGGGAAACGCCGTTCTCCCGGCAGGCATCCAGAACGTAGTTGACCTGCGAGCCGGCATAGAAGTTTCCGCCGGGGAGTGCATAGTAAACGGTCTCGTCGCCGACCGGGTTGGTGTAGATGAGCCACAGCTCCTCCGCGCGTATGTACAAGGCGCAGGAGAAAGGCCCGCGCAGTTCCCGGACAAAGCTCTCTCCCCGCGCGGCATACATCCGGCGCAGAAGATCGCTCACGTTGTCGCAGCCGTATCGGCAAAAGAGCTCCGTTTTGTTAAGGATCACACCCTCGCTGACGACGGCGCCCTCCGCATCGGCGGCAAACGCCTTGTCCGCCATGAAGGAACGGAGCGTGTTCCGGCGCACCGTACCCTCCGGGAGGGGCAGCGTTCCCGAAACACAGCGCTCCGGGAAAAGGTTATTAAGATTCGTTTCGCACCGGTCGCTGCTGATGAAAAAGCCCGGCATAGTACACGCTCCTTTTCTGGGTAAAAGTAATGTTTAATGTCCGCGGTTTTCCAAAACCGCCGTATAAATTTCGGTAAGCTGCGCGGCAACGGTTTTGGGCGCGAACCTGCGGCGGATGTCCGCGGCGATTGCCGCACTGTCGTAATCCGCCCGGCAGCACATCATGCGCTCCATGGCGCCGGTGAGAGCGCTCTCGTCGTCCACAGGGATCAGGATGCCATTCTCCTCCGTGACAAAATCCTCCGGACCGCCGCAGCGCGTGGCGATCACTGGAAGCCCCGCCGCCATCGCCTCAATATAGGCGACACCGAACGTTTCGCTCCTCGACGCCAGCACAAAGCAGTCCGCCGCGGCGTACGCTTCGGCAAGTTCCTCTCGCGGACAGTGGCCGCGGAAGGAAACGCGGCTGTCCAGCCCCAGTTCGGCGCATAAAGCGCGCAGCGCGCCGCTCTCCGGTCCATCGCCGAAAATGATAAGCCTCGGCTCGCCGTGCAGCGCAGCGAACGCATGGAGAAGCCCCGCCATGTTTTTCACCGGGATGAGATTGCCAGCCGATACGAACGTGAAGCGCTCGTGCGCGATCCTCTTCGGCGCAAACTGCGCCGTATCCACGATATTGGGTACGACAATAGCTTCGACCCCGGTGTTGGCGCGCATGTTTTTCGCAAGTGCCCGGCTGACCGCCAGCACGGCGGCACAGCACTCATATTTTCTTTTCAGATGTTCCGCCTTCTCCGGTGAAAGCGCACGGTTGTGCAGGGAGGAGTGCTCAGTGAAAACGAACGGAATGCCCTCCCGCTCCGCCATCGCGGCAAGTTCAAAGCCGAAATGCTGGTGGATAATGTTCGGCTTCCAACCATCCTTTGCTATGGCGCAACGGATGCCGGAGGTCGCCACACGTCCGGCCAGCTCCGGAAGCCCCAGCGGCAGCGCGCCGCAGGGAATCGAAGCGTAATAAACGGGTATGCCGTCCAACATGTATCGATAACACCCCCACGGGCGGGAGTGGCGGATCGACCGCGTGTCCACGGCGGCAAAGCGGACATCGTGTCCGGCATCCCGCAGCGCTTTGGCCTGATCTAGAGCAAAAATATTTACTTCGTGTTTTCTCGGACTGTCAAAGCCAGAGGCTGCAATGAGGATTTTCATCCGTTATTCTCCTGCAAGAATGTCCGCAATGCGGCGGCAGGCATGGCCGTCGCCGTAGGGGTTCGCGGTGCGGCTCATTTTTTCGTACGCCGCTGCGTTATCCAAAAGCTCCGTGAAGCTCTCGTAGATCGTTTCCTCCCGTGTGCCGACCAGCCGGAGCGTTCCGGCCGCGACGCCCTCGGGCCGCTCAGTCGTATCGCGCATGACGAGCACCGGCTTGCCGAGGCTCGGCGCTTCCTCCTGAATGCCGCCGCTGTCGGTGAGCACGAGATAGCTGCGCGCGAGAAAATTGTGGAAATCCAGCACATCCAGCGGCTCGATGATATGGATTCGTTCGTCGCCGCCGAACACCTCCGCCGCCGTTTCGCGCACGGCGGGGTTGCGGTGGATGGGGTAGATCGCGCGGACATCGTCATGCTCATCGAGCACGCGGCGGATGGCGCGGAACATGTGGCGCATCGGCTCGCCGAGATTTTCCCGGCGGTGCGCCGTGATGAGAATGAGCCTCTTCCCCGCCGCCCATGCGAGCTCCGGATGGGTATAGTCGGCGCGGACGGTCGTTTTCAGCGCGTCGATGACCGTGTTGCCGGTCACGTGGATCGTGCCGGGGTCGCGCCCCTCGGCGAGAAGATTTTCCTTTGCCTGCTCCGTGGGCGCAAAGTTGTAGCGGCTGACGATGGACACCGCCTGCCGGTTGAATTCCTCGGGATAGGGACTGTAGATATCCCGCGTGCGCAGCCCGGCCTCCACATGGCCCACCGGGATGCGCAGATAATAGGCCGCGAGCGCGGCGGCAAAGGCGGTCGTCGTGTCGCCCTGCACGAGGACGATGTCCGGCTTTTCCGCTTCCAGCACGCCCTTGAGCCCTTCGAGAACGCCGGTTGTTACGTCAAAGAGCGTCTGTGAATTCTTCATAACGGAGAGATCGTAGTCCGGCACGACGGAAAACGTTGCAAGGATCTGGTCGAGCATCTCGCGGTGCTGTCCCGTGACGCAGACAACGGTTTTTATTTCGCGCCGTGCGCGCAGTTCCTGCACGAGCGGGCACATTTTCACGGCCTCCGGCCGCGTGCCGAAAACCAGCAGGATCTTTTTCATGGCGTTCCTTTCCTTTTGCGCGCCGGATGTCTGTGCTTGTCAGAGGATCCAGCGCTCGGTCTCAAAGACCTCGGCGTACTGCCGTCCGATCTGCACGCCGTGGCTCATGGCCAGTGCGCGGATATACTCGCCGGAGGCATAAATGCGCCCACGCTGCGAGATATACCGCTCCACGGCGGCGATCTTCTTTTCTACATGGCGTTCTTCAAGCGTGACATATACCTGATTGTTGAACGTCAGGTTGTTCCACGGCTCCTCATAGCCGAGGATGCTCGTGCGCTTGAAGGCCCGGATGGCCTCCTCGGCGATGGTATGGTGATCCTGATGCACATCGTGCAGCGACGGGGCAAGCACGAGATCCGGCACGATGCGCCGGTTGAGCCGCACGAGCTCCTCCAAAATCTCCTGCCGGTGCGCCGGGAAATGACGAACCTGAAAATCGAAAAGGATAAGCTGTTCCGCCGGTATTCCGTAGCTCTCCATGGCGGAGAGAAACTCCGTTTTCAGCTCGTCCGCCGGAAAGCCCGCCGGGACGGACTCCGCGCAGGTGGAGAACACTGCGAAATGCACCTCGCAGCCTTCCTCCAGCAGCCGTGCCACCGTTCCGCCGCAGCCGAGCTCGCCGTCGTCGGTGTGCGGGGCGAGGACTAGAACTTTCTTCATATCATCAGCTCCTTTACCAGTCAAGTCGGTTTCCGGCGGCGTCGAAAAACGCCTCCTGATACCGCCGGGACATCCGCGTGCCGAAATGAGGCGTCAGCTCCGGCAGCGGCTCGCCGAGTAGCCGCTTCATACCGAGATACGGCAGGTTGACACCCGCCGCCGCGCACGAAACAACACCCGCGGTCAGGCGCGGATTGATCTCGATAACATATGGCGTTTCATCGTTGGCATTATAGAGAAGATCAAAGCCGAAATTGCCGTCGAGCTCAAGAGAGCGCACGACCTGCGTGCAGATTTCCTTGACTGCCGGATTGTCGTCCACGACAAGCGACATCATGTTGCTCGTGACGACCGAGAGGCCGCGGCGCGATACCGTATAGATCGGCTCACCATGGTCGGCAAGAAAATCAACGCTGTATTCGGTGCCGGGGAGGTATTCCATAACGAGCATTTCCGGCATGGTCTCCCGCTCGGAGAGCGTGCGGATCAGCTCCTCATAGCTGATGAACATGGAGTTCGGCTTCTGCTCAAAGAAAAGGTCAAAGCGCGAAATATTCGCGTTGAGCATGCGGATGCCGCGGCTGCCGTTGCCGACCGCCGCCTTGACGCACAGTGCCTTTTCCGGGTAGCCCAACGCGGAGACGGCGGCCTTCAGCTTCTCCACGGTATGCACGCGCCGGTACTCCGGCGTGCGCAGGCCATGCGCGCGCATTGCATCAAGCAGGTGTGCTTTGTTATTAACGATCTCCAGCTTGTCCGGCTCCATCACGGATACCTTCGCGCCGAGGGCCTCAAACTCCGCTCGCGCGCGGGCAAATTTCATGAGCTCGCGCGTCACGATGGGGATGACGACCTGCACGCTCTCACGGCGGCAGATATCCAGCACGGCGGGAAGGAAGTCCTCCTTTTCCGCCGAGGGAACGGTATAAAATGCATCGACAAGATCGCGCGCACCGGCGTTTTCATTGCGGTCTACGGCAACGATGCGGATGTCCCGCTCGCCGTTTTTGCGCAGACACCGGATGATCCCCGGCGCGCCCGGCGCGCCGCAGCCGGTCATGAGAACCGTGCATTCTTTCATAGCTCTTTCTTACTCCTCGAAAACATACTGAGCGAATATTTCCTCCGTCGTCTGCGCCCGCTTGATGAGACGCAGGGAATCGTCGCCCTTGCGGTACTCGATCATCGGCACGTCCGGGTGGATGAACGGCGGCTTGAGAACGTTGGAATAGGAGCCAATGTTATCAAAGATCACGCTGCTGCCAACATCGAGCGGCCCGGTGTAGCCCCGGTACAGGATGTCGTATTCGAGACATGTGTAGCCGGTGAAATTCAGATTTTCCCGCGGCGTTTTCGCGTCGAGCACGAGCAGCGGGAGATTTCGCATCTGCGAGATGACGCCGGCGGTATGGATGCTCGCGTCGAGCACTGCGCAGTCGTTCCCCGGCAGGGATTTGATCGCCGTTACGGGCGCGGCAAACTGCATCGTGTCGGCCACGAGCGTTGTACCCGGCTCCGTGATGAGCGCGGGGCGTTCGCTTACCGGCAGCGCGCCGTACTGCGCCCGAAAAAGCGTACCGACCGCCGCGCCGTACTCGGCAAACGTCGGGATACTCTGAGCGAACGAAGCGCGCATTTCCTCCGGCAGACGGCCGAACATACCGCTGCCGAGATCAATAAATTTCGGCGGTGCATCCGGGAAAAGCTCCCGTGCGAGCGCGAGCATGACTCTCGCGCGGCTCTCCCATCCGGCAATGCTGCGGCTGCCGCTGATGTGGCACTGGATGCCGTCAAAGGAGATGTTCCCCGCCGCGCGCAGCCGCGCGGCGAGCGTTTTCAGATACTCCGGTTCGGCGCACAGACCGAAACGCGAGGGCTTGCCGCTGCCGATATCGACATGCAGCCGCAGCGCCGTATGACAGACGCATTCCGGGTGAGCGGATGCCGCGCGGAGCACCGCGGCGAGTTCCTCCTCATTATCGATGATGACGCATGCGCCGTCGAGCAGCGCGGCAATTCCGTCCTCGCCCTTGCACGGGCCGTTGAAGAGGATATTCTCCGGTGCGTTGCCGACGCGCCGCGCCAGCGCATACTCCATGCCGGAGACAACTTCCGCCATGCCGCCGAGCGAGCGCACCAGCGAAACGATGCGGGGCGTGTAGTTGGTTTTGTAGGAATAGGCCGCACGGTAGGGCGCATAAGCGGCGCTCATGCCCTCCGTCAGCAGCCGGTAATTCTCACAGAACCGGTCGGAATCAAAAATATAGGCAGGGAAGCCGTATTCTTTTTTTATACGGCGATATGTGGATTCATCCAGCATGGATCATTCTCCTTTGAGAGACAGCAGCTCTTCGTACAGCGCCAGCAGCTTTTTCTCCTCGGTCTGCCAGTTAAAACGGGTTTGCAGCGCGCCGTAGCCGCGCTCTCCCATGGCCGCCCGGCGCTCGGGATCGTCCAGCAGCGAGCGGATAGCGGCGGCGATCTCCTCGGGCTTGTCCGGATCGACGCAGACACAGCAGCCAAACTTCTCTTCAAGCTCCCGGGCCGAGAGCGTATCGGAAACGATGGACGGGAGTCCCGCGCCCATATATTCAAAGACCTTGGTGGGCAGATTGTCGGTGCAAACGTACTGGTGGATATTTAAAAGCGTTGCGCAGCCGACGGAAAAATGACGGCAGTATTCCGGCACCTCGGCATACGGAACGACACCGGCATAGTCCACGCACGCAAACTCCGGCATTTTCTTCAGCTCTTCGAGATACGCCGGCCAGACGGGACCGGCCAGATGCAGCCGCGCCCCGGCGATAGCGCATGCGCGGATGAGATTTGTAATGCCGCGCTCGGCGGTCACGCCGCCGACATAGCCGACGGTGTTCTCCGCGTCCGGATAGAGCTTTTCCGGTGGCGGGAAGCGTCCGGCGTCCGGGAGATTATCCACGATCACAGTGCGCTTGGCGCACTTCTCAAACGGGTTTTTCCCGAACGAGGTGCAGGGAATGATGACCGCGTCGAGCTTTTTGAAAACGCCCGCTTCCAGCGCGCCGTAAATGCGCGACGCCGGTTTTTTGAGAAAGCCGGGGATATACCCCTTTTCCTGAATGAGCAGGGAATAAAATTCGTGGCTGTCGAAAACCACGGTTTTCCCGTGCCGCTTGAGCTTAAGCGCATATGGCAGCAGCTCCGGATCGTGCAGATGGTAGAGCTCGCAGTCGAGCGCGAGTGCCGCTTCGTAGGCGCGCTTCACAAAGGGCGACGTGAGCCGGTTGAGCGTGCCGACGGGCTTTTCCCCCACGCCGACGATGTGCACGCCGAGCTCTTCCCGGCTCTCGCCGGGGGCGACGAGCGTTACATCGTACCCGGCGCGCGCGAGCGACACGCACTCCTTATGAAACACCCGCGTATCGTCGCTGCTGTGCACGCTGGTGAGATGGCAGACTCGCTTCATTCCGTCTCCGATCCGGCTTCCGGCGCGGGAAGCGCAAAGGTCTCGTCCGTCAGCGACGCGCCGATGGCGCGGAATTTCCGGATGCCGCGGACGGTATACAGTACGCCGCTCCAGACCGCGAGCGGCAGCGGGACGCGGACGTAGCGATACGTGCCGAACGTCATGCGTGCGGCCTTGAGCTTGTTGCCGGATTTGGACGAGCGCGACACGCGGTAAACGAGCAACGGCTCGTTTACGCCGTAGGCCCATGGCTCTTCGCGGAGGATCTTCAGCCAGACGGCGAAATCCTCGTGGATGGCGTCGTTCTCCATGGGGAATCTCTCCATCAGCTCCCGGCGGACGAGCACCGACGAGCAGGAAATAACATTCTGCCCGAGCAGACGGCGGTAATTCACGCGCTCCGGCACGGAGAGCGTGTAGCCGTATTTGTGATCGTCTTCGGAAATGAACGCCGAGCCCGTGAAAAAGAGGCCCGCTTCCGGGTGCTGTGCCGCGAGTGCCATCTGGCGCTCGAGCTTTTCGGGCATCCAGAGATCGTCGCTGTCGAGAAAGGCGATCCATTCGCCCCGCGCCTCGCGCACACCGCGGTTGCGCGCTTTCGATACGCCGCCGTTCTCCGGCTGCGCGATCACACGGACGCGCGGCTCTTTCGCCGCGTAGCTCTGTGCCAGAGCGAGCGTTCCGTCCGGCGAGGCGTCGTCCACGACGAGCACCTCGAACTCACGCCATGTCTGCAAGAGGATGGAATCGAGCGTGGCGGCAAGCGTTTTTTCGGCGCGCCACGCCGGCACGACCACACTGATGAGACTCCGTTCGCCCATTTCCCTGTTCCTTCCGATGATCTGTATAGTTTATCAAGGTATTTTACCAATAAACCACGGAAAATGCAATCCTTAATATGAGCAGCTGATACCTTGTGTGTTCTTATATTTTTCCTTGACTTCCGTTGTCTAACCGTGTAGACTATGCATAGAGTCTATCAACGTAGACAAGGAGGGCTTACTCATGGAGATTCCGAAGATCCACGAGGGCGAATACCGTTTCTGCCTGATTTTGTGGGAGCACGGACCGATCGCCGCCGCGCAGCTTGCAAGGCTGTGTCAGGAGCAGCTGGGATGGAAGCGGACCACGACGTATACAGTCATCAAGCGGCTTGGGGAGCGCGGCGTCCTGAAAAATGAAGACGGCATGGTAACGGCGCTTGTATCAAAGGACGAGGCGCAGGCGTGGGAGATCGACGAGCTGGTGGAAAAGAAGTTTGAAGGCTCTCTCCCCGCGTTTATCGCCGCCTTTACCCGGCGGCAGGATCTCTCCGATGATGAGCTCGACGAGGTGCAGCAGATGATCGACCGTATCCGAAAGGGGGAGAGATCGTGAGCGAGCTGTTTCTGGAGATCGTCAACCGGAGCATAGCCGCAAGCTGGATCGTGATCGCGGTTCTGATATTGCGGTTCTGGCTGAAAAAAGCGCCAAAATGGGTGAATGTTCTGCTCTGGGGCATTGTCGCCGTCCGGTTAATCTTCCCGTTTTCCATCGAGAGTGCGCTGAGTCTTATACCGAGCGCGGAAACGGTCAGCCTGAGCATTATGATGGAGACGGCGCCTTCCGTTCAAACGGGCGTTCCCGCCCTCGATCAGGTCATCAACCCGGTCATTGACCATTCGCTTTCGCCCGCGCCGGGCGCGAGCGCCAATCCGCTGCAGATATGGATCTCGGTCATGGCGGCGGTCTGGCTCGCCGGAGCCGCCGCGCTTCTCCTTTATTCCGCCATAAGCTATTGGCGTCTGCGCCGCAGAGTCCGCGAAGCCGTGATTTTGCGGGATAATATCTATCAGAGCGAAAATGCCGGCTCTCCGTTCGTACTGGGGATCATCCAGCCAAAAATCTATCTTCCGTATTCTGTGGACAGCGGCGCTCTGGCGTATGTAATCGCCCACGAGCAGGCGCATATCCGCCGCGGGGATCACTGGTGGAAGCCGCTCGGTTTTCTGCTGCTGACGGTCCACTGGTTCAATCCGCTGCTATGGCTCAGCTATATCCTGCTGTGCCGGGATATAGAGCTTGCCTGCGACGAAAGAGTCATCCGGGAAATGGGCAATGAGCAAAGAGCCGATTATACGCATGCGCTTGTATCCTGCAGCGTCAGCCGCCGCAGCATTGCGGCGTGTCCCCTCGCTTTCGGCGAGGTGGGAGTAAAGACTCGGGTAAAGTCTGTGATGAACTATAAGAAGCCCGCGTTCTGGATCATTTTGGCCTCTGCGCTCATCTGCGCCGCGGCAGCGGTCTGCTTTCTGACAAATCCAAAAACAGAGCAGAGCCTTCCCAGCGGCGGTGATAATGTGTCCGATATGGGGCCGGCGCAAGCGGAAAAGTGGTTCGACTATCTGGAAAAACCCGAGATAACGAACTGGGACGGACGCCTTGAAATCGATCTCCCAGAATATCCGGGCGTAACGTTCCGCTGCTATCCGGAGAAGATGGAAGCCGTGACGGAAAACGAGATCACACCGCTTTATACCGGAATGCCCATCTGGAACACATATTTCTGCGACCTCACCGGTGACGGACTTCCCGATCTGTGCTCCACAGTCACCTTCGGCTCCGGCATCATCGACAGCCGCATCATAGTCTGCGACTATGCCAACGGTGAGAGTTACACGCTGGAAGACCGCGGGAAATACGACTATTCCCTTCGGCTGGATGAATCGGACGGCAGCCTGTGTGTCGTTCAAAGGGCGCATGACAGCGGTGATATCGCTGCCGTCGGCGAGCTGTTTTTCAGCGACAGCGGCTTACACTTACAGGTTATCAAAACAAACTTTGAAACGCATAAATTCACATCGGTGACGATCCGCAACGACGGAGAGGACACTCTGCATATTACGATTGGCTCTGATGAAACAGCTCTTCCCACGGGTGAGGAGACGACCCTGACCTATGCGGCCTTTGAGGTGAGAACGATCCGGCTCTCGTCTTTCGGAGAGCTGAGCTATACAGTCGCATACGATTGACGCGCGGAGGTTCTGCCGTCGTATCAAAATGCAATCAGAAACGAAAACCGCCGCGAATTTTCCTCCTATATGGAGCAGGAAATTCGCAGCGGTTTTTTAGCGAAAGAGCAGCAAAATTATTTGGTTTCTCCGGCGCAGGCCGGTTCTTTCTTCTCCGGCTCGGCGGGTTTGGTGTCCACGCCCTCGGTGCTCTCCTTGACGAAGATGATCTTCAGCGTATAGAAAATGAGCTGCAGGTCCCAGAGGAAGGACGCCTTCTGGATATAGTACATATCAAGCAGCGCCTTGTCCGCAAAAGTGGTGTTGTATTTCCCGTAGAGCTGGGCGTAGCCGGTGAGACCAGCCTTGGCCCGCAGGCGGTAGGCGAACTCCGGGTACTCGGCGCAGTATTTCTGATAAAACTCCGGCCGTTCCGGACGAGGGCCGACGAGCGTCATATCGCCGTTGAGAATGTTGAGAAGCTGCGGCAGCTCGTCGATGCGCGTGGCGCGGAGGAACGCCCCCACCTTCGTGATGCGGGAATCACTCTTCCCTGCCAGTACCGCGCCGGTGGCGGATTCCGCGTTCACGACCATGCTGCGGAACTTGGTAAGGTAAAACGGCTTGCCATTCAGCGTGAGACGCTTCTGCCGGTAAAATACCGGCCCGGCGTCCTGAATTTTGATGGCAATGGCGACGGCAAGGAAGATTGGGCTGCAAATGATAAGGCCGCATACGGACGCAACGATATCGAGCACGCGCTTCGCTGTCAGATAGCCGCGGTCGTGGTTGCCGGTGTGCACGGCGCAGAGCGGCACATCGCTCATGATGACCGTGTCGGCACAGTTTACCATGATGTCCTGCATATCCGGCTTGAGCATGATGGCGATGCCGTGCCAGAAGCAGTCGTCCATAATGCGGCGGCGCAGCTCCTTTTCCATCGGCATCAGCACGACTGTAGTGTAGGAGTGCATGATCTCGCACAGCTCCTCCCATGGCATATCCGCGGAAACGACACGGTCGATGGAGTAGCGCGTGCGGCGGCGGTCAAACTTGCTGCGGACGTTCTCTTCGGCATCCTTCTCCGGCACGATCAGCAGCGCCGGCGCCGGCGGCTCGAGCCGGTCGGCCAGAATGCGGGCGAGAATAAAAATCCCTGTCTCCACGAGGCACTGCAGCAGCAGCGTGAGGATGACGTACTTCGGCGGCAGGAGCATTTTTGCGATCATGCACATGAGGAAATAGGCAATGGTGTCCGTGAAAAAGCTCGAAAGGCCAAACGCGAACACCAGCTCCCGCGTGCGGTATTTCCGTACGCTGAAGCTGCCGTAGATCGTCATAAACAGCACGAGGATCGCGAAATAGACAACGAAGAACAGCACATTGCCCCGCAGAAAAAACGTCGCTGACGGGTAATGGTGAACGTATGTATAGAAGAACAGCAGTGCCGGCACGACCGCCAGCGATATTTCCAGCAGCGCGCTGAGTGCTGCCTGCCCGGTATGTCCCGCATGGGAAGTCTTTTTCATCGTATCCGCCCATTCTGTCGAAAGGATATAAAAACGCCCTTATCCGTATATTGTACCAGATAAGGGCATAAAACGCAATATGTATCCCACGCTTCGGCGAGAAAAACGTCTGGAAGGGTCTTTTAACGGTCTCTGTCGTGCTCTCCCCAGTCCATCGTGGCCTCAAACTCCGGATCAAGCGGATACCGGACACCGTCGATGATCTTGCAGTGGATGATGCCGGTGCCGTTCATATAGAACATGTGGCCGAGAGCATCGCGCATGTCGTAGTAATCCTGATCGCACCGCCAGGGATCCTCGTTGGACTGCAACCAGTCGTACACGCCGTGGTAAACGATGTCCGGGTGCGCCTCCTGCAGTTTTTCTTGCTCTTCCTCGGTGAGTATGCCATAGCTGAACCACACGCGCTCGACCTGGGTCATCTCCATCAGCGTATCAAACGTATCCTCCGGCTGAAGGATCGTCATGAACGTAATGTTCAGATCGCGCAGGCCCTTGCAGTCCTTGAGGGGGGCGATGCTGGTGGCGTAAGCGCGGTTGAGCTCCAACCAGATGAGATTGTCGCACGAGGCGATCGGCGAGAGATCGAGTGCATGGCAGTCGAGCAGGACAAGATATTTTAGATCGGGCATCTGATAGAGGAAGCTCAGATCCTCGATTGGCCGGTGGCCGAGATCGAGCGCGATCATGTCCGGGCAATAAGCGAGCTTCTTGATCGTTTCGTTCGTGAAGTATCCGTAATAGCGGGAGGAGGCGCGGAAATAGGTGGTGTCTGTGCGGATGTTGTAGTGCGTGATGTGCAGCGTCCACACAAAGCGCACATTCTCGTACTTCTTATTCAGCGCGTCCATTTCCTCATCGGAAAAGCCGCAGTCAGACATATCGACCTTTTCAAGCTTGTGCATCACGGGAAGAATGCTCTCCACCGGTTCAGTGGATTCCATCTCGATGCCGGTAAAGTCAAGAAGCGTGTCCTCGGTGCTGATCGGCACGCCGTAAAGCTCGAACGTGAATGCAAAATCGACCGCCGGGTATTTCTCGCAGATTGGCGTCATCTGCTCGACCGTCACGCCGGTACCGGTGAGATCGACGCGCGTGAGCTTCGGCAGCGAGGCGAGCTTTTCCGAAAGCTCCGCAACATCCGCTTCGGAAAATGTGCGTCCGGCAAAGCTCAGCTCCGCGGTATCGCTCGGGTAAGTATCGCCGAAGATCGCCACGGGCCAGACGAACGCAACGGCGGGAAACTCGGCGCACAGCGCGTTCTTTTCTGTCTCGCTCCACGGGCACGCGGGGAACGACACAGTCTGCGCCGCCGGAAGATACCGCAGCGCCTCGCGCAGCGCGTCCGGTGTGATGGAGATATCGTCCACGGCGATCTCCGTGGCGCTGTCAAGATACTCCGTGCTGCCGAGCGGCACCTGCCACTCCAGTTTGAGCGCCGGGTATTTCTCCCGCAGGGCGAGAAGAGCGTCATAGCACGCGCAGCCTCGCGCATCGGCAGAGCGCAGCGCCGTGAAGTAGTCAAAAAGCGGCAGCTCGGAAACGGTGAAGTCCGTCAGCGTGATGCTTTCAGCATCCGAGGGATATCGGCTCGCGCCGATGGGGATGCTCCAGCACACCGAAAGCGCCGGATACGCCGCGCGGACGGCATCAAAGCGCTCCGGAGAAACGTCCGCCGCCGTAAGATCGAGCTCCGCGAGCGCGGGGAAAAACGCCAGACGGGCGACGTCCTTCTCCGTGAGCGACGTGAGCACGATGGCCGTGCTCTCGCAGTCGATCACCGCGCCGCCGATGGGAACGTCCCAGTATATTTTGCAGTCCGGCAGCTGCTCGCGCAGACGAAGATACCTTTCCTCCGAAATGCTCTTGCCGCGCAGGTCGATCTGCGCGCTGTCGCGGCGGTGGAGGCCGCCGGCGTAAACATACACCGAGTTCAGCCACACCAGCGCCGCCGCAATGACGAGAACGGCGATCACCGGGATCAGTATCCACAGCTTTTCCCCGCCGCGGCGCGTCCCGGCGCGGCCGGTATCGGTATGCTTGGACATATGGGGGTTCCTCCCATGTGTATAAAATTCCTTCTATATTTTATCTTGTAAAGCGTGGAATGTCAATGCGCTTCTCCCCTTCTGCACGGGCGAGCCGATTGACTTTCCCGCCGATGCTCCGTATAATGAAAGCGCCGAAAGGGGTGTTTTTCATGCGCCACGCATGGCTTATCATTACGCACGGAAACTTTGAAATTCTTGAAAAGCAGCTGCGGTTTCTCGACAGCGAAAACGCCGATTTTTTCATCCATGTGGACGCACGGGTCAGGGATTTTGACTTTGCACATTTCCGCTCGATCCCGCAAAAATCGCGTGTTACGTTCCTTGACCGCAAGCCGATCTCCTGGGGGCATTTTTCTCAGGTCGACTGCGAGCTGCGTCTGCTGTGCGCCGCCGTTCCGGGCGGGTACGACTATTACCATCTTCTCTCCGGCGTGGATGTGCCGGTCAAAACACGGCAATACATCGAAAATTACTTTTCCTCCGTGCAACCCGGAACAAACTTTGTTCATTTCCAGCACAAAGAGATCATCCGCGATCACCGTGACCGCGTGAAATTCTATTACCCGCTCCAGCGGTGGAATCTGCAAAACCGCATCATACGCCTTGCGCTGCGCCGCACGGGAGAGCTTCTGCAGCGTCCGTTTGTCGACCGGACAAAAAAAGACCCGGAGGGCTATGTGTTCCAAAAGGGTGCCAATTGGTTCAGCATCACGCACGCGCTCGCAACGTACGTTCTTTCGCAGGAAAACTGGCTGCGCGAGCGATACCGCAGCACCTTCTGCGCCGACGAGATCTTTTTGCAGACGCTCGTCGTCAACTCTCCGTTCCGGGATACGCTTCCCTCCGACTACTTCGGCGACGACCACAAAACCTGCCTGCGCTATATTGACTGGCAGCGCGGCAAGCCGTACTCCTTCCGCAACGAGGATTACAGCGAGCTTATCGCCACGCCGCCGGAGTACCTTTTCGCCCGCAAATTTGACTACCGCACAAATGCCGAGGTCGTAGACCGGCTGTTTGCGCTTTTTGGAGAGGAGGCTTCCGATTGAGACACGCATGGCTCATTCTCACACACGGGAATTTTGAGATCCTCGAAAAGCAGCTGCGCTTTCTCGACAGCGAAAACGCCGATTTTTATATTCATGCAGACGCCAAGGCGGCATTCGATCCCGAGCGTTTTCGTGCCGTGCCGAAAAAGTCGCGTGTCACGTTCGTGCCGCGCCACCGCATTTCGTGGGGCCATTTTGCCATAGTCGAGGCGGAGCTGGAGCTTCTCCGCGCCGCTGTGCCGGGCGGGTATAACTACTACCATCTTCTCTCCGGCGTGGACGTGCCGGTCAAAACGCGCGCGTACATTGAAAACTATTTTACCCGTGCGCCCGGGAGAAACTATGTAAGCTTTCTCTCGCCGGAGATTTCCCGCACGGATCTCTACCGCGTCCGGTTTTACTACCCCCTGCAGCGCTATAACATCCGAAAGCCCGCCGTGCGCCGGACGCTGCGCAATCTCTCCGCCGCGCTGCAGCTCGGCTTCGGCGTAGACCGGACGCGGCGGCGGCCGGACGGCTTCGTTTTCCAGAAGGGCGCGCAATGGTTCAGCATCACGCACGCGCTCGCGCAGTATCTGCTCGAAAAAGAGAGCGAGATCCGTGAGTTTTTCTCCGATACCTACTGTCCGGACGAAATGTTCGTCCAGACGGAGATCGTAAACTCCCCCTTCCGCGATACGCTGCCGGAGCACGCGTTTGAGAACGACTACGCAAGCTGTCTCCGGTACATCGACTGGCAGCGCGGCAATCCCTACACATTCACGGACGGCGACCTCGATGAGCTTCTCGCTGCACCGGAAACGGCGCTCTTCGCGCGGAAGTTTGATTACCGCACGAGCCCCGGCGTCGTTGACGCGCTCTTTGACCGTTTCGGATAATTTTCTCTCCGGCGCACGGAAGCATCCGTGCGCCGTTTTTTGTTCTTGCAGATGGGCGGCATATATGGTATTCTGTATCTATATGGTGTATATGCCAAGCCGCGCATATACTTTGTGCGAAGCCGCAATCTGTCCGTAGCTTTAGAAAGAGGGAATGACATGAAAAAACGTCTGTTCAGCCTGCTTCTTGTACTTACGCTCTGCTTCACGCTGCTGCCGTATTCCGCTGCGGCGGAGGGCGGAGAAGAAACGATGGTCACCGTCACGTTCGATATGGGCGGCCACGGCGGCGCGGCTCCGGCAAGCGTCACCGTGCCGAAGGGCAGCAAGATCACCGCGCCCGAATCCCCGGCGCCGGGCTGCGAGGACGGCAAATACTACTTCGTCCATTGGACGGCGCACCCCCTTTCCGACGCCTCCTCGGACGCATGGAATTTTGCCAAAGACACCGTGGAGAGCAGCATGACGCTGCGCGCCGTGTGGTACCGGTATGCCGATATGCACGAAAAGGTCTCTCTCCGCGGCAAGCCTTATGCCGGCGCCCTTGTGGAGTACCGCGACAGGGCCGGCAGCGTCGTATATACGCTGAAGGCCTCCGGCACCGACGGGAACTGCACCGATTACGTCTGTGAGCGCACGAAGCCGGGTGAGTACGACCTCTACATCGACGGGAAATACATCCGTCCCGTGACTGTCAACCGCGGCGCGGCCGGTTATTCGACGACCACAAGGCTTTTTTACGTCACCTTCAGCGCCAACGGGCAGGAATTCACGCCGGAGACTCGTCCCGCCGACGTGCTGTGCTTTACCTCCGGTCTCTTCCACGACGATTCCGTAAGCATGCCGAAACTGACACCCAAGGCCGTGGACAGCGCCTACACGTTCTCCGGCTGGACAGTCGGGCCGGAGGCGGAGTCCGATCCGTTTGATTTTGCCAATAAGGTCTACGGCGATACCGTGGTCTACGCGCAGTGGGAAAAGGCCGCGGATGAGGATTCCGTTCTCGTCACCGCCATCAGATCGAGCATCATCGGCGAAAAATACGCCAAGAAGGGACAGGATTACTCCGCAAGACTCGTCCCAGACGAGGGCTATGAGCTGCCCTACCACGCGGCGATGGGGAGCTACACCTCCTATACCTATGTGACCATCGGTGATGAGGTGCTCAACTCGGCAAACTACACGCTCAACTGCGCCACCGGCGAGATCACGATCCCCGGAAAATATGTCACGGGCGATATCCGCATCAAGACCATTCCCCGCATCCACCCGTATACCGTGACGTTCGATCCCAACGGCGGTACCGGCACGCAGACGCCGATGCTGGTTTTCCCGCACAGGGACGGTTATGACTATGAAAAGTCATCTGCAACGCCCTATGCCTACTTCCGTGCGCCGGAGTGTACCTTTACGCCGCCGGACGGCAAGGTCTTTGCCGAATGGAGCGGCGGTGAGAAGATCGCCTCCAGCCTGAGAGCCCGCGGAAACGTGACGCTTACCGCGCAATGGGCCGACGCCCCCGAGGGCGTTTACAC
>ERZ1034719.596-NODE-596-length-20410-cov-32.651486_pt1 | contig 20410 bp, 19 predicted proteins | sample MGYA00520703_ERZ1034719 | MGnify/ENA primary metagenome ERZ1034719 (study PRJEB33766, sample SAMN09781716) | gut metagenome | biome: gut microbiome | host: Homo sapiens | place: Madagascar | study: EMG produced TPA metagenomics assembly of the PRJNA485056 data...
ATCATTGAATATATAAATTGTAAATATATTTTATTAAAATCGCCGTTTTTTGGACGTTTTATCGGAATCCCACGGCAAAAGCGGTTGTTTTGGTTATTGACAATGACGCTTTCCGGTGCGATAATAAAAAAAAGGAGACGCGATATGAATATACTTTGCGACAAAATGATTATGGCCGTGTTGTCCGGCGGAAACGCCACGGAAACCGTACGCGACCTTACCGCCCGGGGCTTTTATACGACGATGCTTTCGTCAACGGGTGGATTTTTGAAAAAGAAAAGCGTGACGCTTCTTATCGGCGTCGAAAGGGCGCAGGTCGATACCGTCCTGGAAATTCTGGAAAAACACGCGAAAAAGCATATCGAGGCGTCTTTCGTGAATTCTCCCGACGTCACGGGCGTTGCCGTAAAAACGCCGGTAAAGGTCGAAACGGGCGGCACCATCGCATTCGTTATGGACGTTTTGAGTTGCGTCAAATTCTGAAAGTCTTATTGTTCGGACTTGCGAAAAATCAACTTTTTTATTAAAATTTATGGACATTTCCGATAATATTAAAAAACGCACGAGCCTGACGGCGGTATTTTATAATCGTTCGTTCGGGTTTATGGTTGTGCCTTACGCGGTCGAACGAAATATGCGGTGTCATATCGCAATCGAGCCGACAATAATCCTTCCGCCGAAAACTTTCTTTGACGAGTTGGGCAGTGCCGTCAAAGAAACAATAAAAATCGCAACAAACGCTCCCGAAACGGATATTGAAAAAAACGTAAACGAATTTTGGAAAAAGACGAAGTACAAAGGTTTTCGCGGTTTTTCAAACCATTTTCAATCGATAAACGTCAATTTGTGCGAAGACATGTTGAAAATCAAAAAATGGGTTTCAACGCCGCAAAAAGGATACATCAAGGACGATTCTCAAAAACCTATTGAAATCTCCGTTGCAATCTCTGACTCGGAACTCGGCGCAATTATTAAAAATATATTCGAAACGGAGAAATAGCAATCTCTTATTAAAGTTTCAAAAGAACCGAATATTCGGTTCTTTTTTTATACGGCGGGTGAATTATAAAAAGTAAACGACGTACAGTCCCGCGAGGGTTGCGAAAAGCGTAGGAATTGCGACGACAACGCCGTACTTCAAAAAGTCAAGGAACGTAAACTTTACGTCAAGGTTTTTCAAAAGCCCCGTGAACATTATTCCCGCAAGCGCGCCGACGGGCGTAAGAAACGCGCCGATGTTGCTGCCGATTACCGATGCATACACCGCAAAAGGCGACGCGGTTTCGGTGATTGCCGAGTACAAAACGCTCATCGGAATATTGTTGATAAGGTTTGCGACGAGCGTCGACGACACGCCGTAAGTCAATATGTCGTACCTTTCTCCCGCCGCGCCGAAAACGTCGGCGATTTTTTGCGATACGCCCGTTTTTTTCAGCGACAAAACGACGATAAACATAGATATGACAAAGGGGATTAGTTCGTAGGGCAGACGTTTGAAAACGTTTGTGAGTTCCGTCGGTTTTTCCTTTTTCACGGCGGCGATAACAAGCGCGCCGACAACAAGGAGAAGAAACGCGCACGTCGCAACCGCCCACATTTCGATTCCGACGTAATCCGCGATAATAAGGAATACAAGACAAATTATTAAAAGCACCGCGCCGAATATCGCAAGGTACGGTTTTTCGATTTTTGCGGTATCGACTTCGCTCACGGGGATCTCTTCCTTAAACTGTTTTTTGAACAATAAGTACAGCACGAGAAGGGCGCAAAGCCCGCCGAATATCGTCGGCAACGCCATTATTTTCAGATAACCGGAAAAGGTCATATGAAATGATTCCGCAAGGTATATGTTCGTCGGATTGCCGATTATGAAAAACATTGAAAACGTGTTTGCCGCAACAAATTCCGTCACAAGATACGGCACGGGATCTATGTCGGCGTTTTTGCAAAAGTAACAGATAAACGGCGTAAACGTAAGGATAATGATGTCGTTTGACGTAAACACGGTCAAAATCGACACGACGCCGTAAAGAATGAAAAACAGCTTCGTCCGACTGTGTCCCGCAAGTTTCATCGACTTTGTCGCAAGAAATCTGAACACCCCCGCCTCGTCCAGAAATACCGACACCGTCGTCATTCCGAAAAACAGCAAAAGGATTTTTATTGGGTTGACGGAGTTTCGCCCGTGAAACATCGACGCCATATCGCCCGTCAATCCGTCCCAGGCTTCCCTGAAAGTCAACACGTTAAGCGCGACGATAAGTATCGCCGAAATTACCGGCACCACAAAAAATACGGGAATGCGCTTTCCTTTGATTTTTACTTCGGGCAGAAATACGATTGAAAGTATCGTTCCCGCCGCCGCTATTACGGATAATACGATTGCCGCCGTCATCATCAGTTCCTCAAACGAGAAAGCATTATATTCCCATTTTGAAAAATTCGCAACGATTATCGCGTGATAATTCCGATTTTATTTTCAATTACCGAAAGCGGTGCTTTTCGGGAAGCGAAAAACGGGATTATTTTGACAAAATGCGACAAAAAAACGACGGGCGGAAAGGCTCGTCGTTTCGGTGTGGTTTTTATGTTTTTTCGATTGTTTCGTCCGGAAGAAAACGAACAAAACAGGGCGGGTTATTTTGAATAATTTTCCTGCATTTTCGTCAAGCGTTCCTTGATTTTTTCACGGAGAGATTGCGGCTCGATTATTTCCGCATACGTGCCGTACTGCATCGCCCAGAATTGCATTGCATTCGGACTTGCGACAATTTCGACGGTTAATATGCCGCTTTCATTGCCTTTAACCTTGATTTCCGCGCCAAACCAATCGATTATATCGTCGATGAGCCGCTCGGGCAGTTTAATCACGACGCGCTCAGGCTTGTCCGCAAACATATAAGGACGCGCGGTTGAAAGTTCCTTGTAATCGATGCCGTTTTTGTATCCCGGGACGGATTTCAGCGGCGTGCGTACATCGTCGGAAATTTGCATGTCCGTGATTTTGTCCATGCGGTAAAAGGCGACGTCGCATTGCTTTTCGTTGTACGCCATAAGGTAGTAGTGCTGGTTGTGCAACAGCATCTGATACGGGCTGACTTTGTGGTGCGCGGTGCGGTGCAGTTTTTTGTCCGCGCCCATTTTGTTGTAGTCGAAGACAAGCTGCTTTTCGTTTTCGATTGCTTCGTCGACGAGATCGACATTCAAAAACAAATCGCGGTTCTGAGTTTTGTTCCAGTCGCGTACCGAGTAAACGTGCTTGACGTGCGCTTTGAAATACTTGCCGCCCAAAAGTATCAGCTTGTCAATGAGTTGCTTGGAATACGTCGCGTTTATGTGGCTGCTGCTTAAAACGCTGTCGATAAGAAGACGGAGTTCCGCGTTCTCGAAAGGGCGGCTTGCAAGATAGATTCCTTTTTTGTCGCCTTCGATTTCAAAACCCATTTCTTTGAGATAGGATACGTTGCGACCGATTGCTTTTCTTTCGACGACAAGGTCGTATTCGTCGCTTAAAATATCGATGATTTTTTGCTGAGTCAGCGGATGGTCGGCGTCGGAATAACCGCTCAGAACCTGATAAAGACGGAAAATCAGCGTTTGTTTGCTTTCCATAAAAGCCCCCTTGAAAATCGTTAAATCAATTATATCACTTATTTTCAATTATGTCGATCGTTTGTCCCGTTTTCGGTACATTAAAAGCGTCTTCCGCACAAAACACACGCGGATTTTGATTGCTTGACCTTTGTGCGTAGACGATATTATAATTATTATTAGCAAGGCGCGAAAAAAGTTTAAAAAATATCAAGAAAAAAATTATATATGACACATGTATTCATATTTTGTTTGTTATATTTAAAGAAAACTAAGTATGCGCCTGGCGTGCATAAGGAGGAAAAAATGAAGATTAACGCTTTTATCAACTGTTATTCAATGTCCAAGACGTTGCGATTCAAGCTTGCGCCCGAATACGAGACGGAAAAGAACCTTTTGGGAAAGGGATTTCTTGATCGCGACAAATTGCGCGCGGACGATTATGATTTAATGAAAAAAGTTATCGACAAATATCATAAACATTTTATTGATAAAGCGTTGGAAGGTTTCAAATTCGATTTATTGCAAGACTATGCCGAGGCGTTTTATTCGCAATCGGCCGATGACGACGGCAAAAAACTTGAAGAAATCAAAAAGAAAATGTGCAAGGAGTTGGCGACTTGTTTTTCGAAACAAGACGAGTTTAAATTACTCGATAAAAAAGAACTGGTCGAAAAACTAATCCCTGCTGCCGAATTTATCGAAGACGAAGAAAAAGATATTGCGAAGAGATTCAAGGGGTTTACGACCTATTTCACGGGATTCAACGAAAACAGACAAAATTTATACGCTGCGGAACTGAAACACGGGACGATTGCATTCAGATTGATTGAAGAAAATTTGCCTGTATTTTTGTACAACTGCAAAAAGGGAGTAAAAATATTCGAGGGACTTGACGAAGGCGATGCAGAAACGCTTAATAATGAACTTGGAGAGATACTCTCAATCAGAAATGTAAAAGATATATTGGGCGTCGAGTATTACAATAAAACGCTCACGCAAAACGGCATAGACGTTTACAACCAGATTATAGGCGGCTATACACAGGAAGACGGGACGAAAATCAAAGGTGTCAACGAGTACGTCAACTTGTATAACCAGACGCACGACAAAAAACTTCCGTCGCTCGCAAAACTCAAAAAACAGATTTTAAGCGACAGTTACTCGTTGTCGTTTTTGCCCGCAAAATTCAACGACGATTCCGAATTGCTTTTATCGCTTAAAAAGTTTTATTCGATGGTAAACGAAGAGACCGGTTTAAGCGTAGAAAAGGCGATACAGGAAATGCGCAACGTTTTTTTACACATCGATGACTGTGATTTGCATAACGTTTTTATCGCCGCAAAATTTATAAACAAGGTTTCAAACGACGTTTTCGGGAATTGGAGCGTTTTGATTGACGGCATAAACGCGGAATATGAGAAACTCAATCATTTCAACGGGAAAAACCTCGACAATTATGAGGAAAAACGCAAAGCTTTTTTAAACAAGATCGAAAGCTATTCTGTTGACGCGTTGCAGGCATATTCGGGAAAAGAAGAAAAAATCGCCGACTACATTCAAAAACGTGCGGTCGAACTTTGCGATAGTGTCGCATGCGCATATGAAAATATGAGCAATAAGGTAATAAATGCGCGAGAAGGGAAGGTAAAGCTTTATCAGGACGACGAAAAAACCGAAATAATCAAAACGTTTTTGGACGCGGTACAGGAATTCAAGAAGTTTGCCGAGATGTTTTGCTATGACGGCACCGACGGCGATACGACGTTTTACGGCGAATTTGCGAATTATTACGGACAAATTGCCGAAATTATACCGCTTTACAATAAATGTAGGAACTATTTGACGAAAAAGTCGTATTCCGAAGACAAAATCAAAATAAACTTTGACAACAGTCAGCTTCTGGACGGATGGGACGCAAACAAAGAAAAGGATTACCTTACGGTTTTATTGCTCAAAGGTAATAATTATTATCTCGGCATTCTGGACAAAAACCACAAAAATGTATTGATTAAAGACGTACCCGAAAAAGGTCAGGGCGAGCCGTGTTTCAAGAAAATGATTTATAAATTATTACCCGGACCCGAGAAGATGTTACCCAAAGTGGTTTTCAGCGCAAAAAATATCGGTTTTTATAACCCTGATCGGGAAATACTCAGAATACGTGAAAACGGGACGTTTAAAACCGGTGACGACTTTAATATTGACGATTGTCATAGGTTGATTGATTTTTATAAAGAATGTATAAGTAAGAACGAAGACTGGAAGACGTTCGGGTTCAGGTTCAAAGAAACGAGCGAGTATAAAAACATAGGGCAATTTTATAACGAAGTAAAAGAGCAGGGATATAAGATTTCATTCACGGATATACCCGAAAGTTACGTCAAAGACTTGGTAAACGACGGGAAACTGTACTTATTCAAGTTTGATAATAAAGACTTTTCTCCGTACAGCAAGGGCAAAAAGAATTTGCATACGATGTATTTCGAGGGAATATTTGATCCTGAAAACATAAAAGAAAAGGTTTATGCGCTTAACGGCGGCGGAGAGTTGTTTTTCAGACATAAGAGTTTGAATTACGACAAACCGACGCATCCGAAAAACGTGCCGATAAAAAACAAAACGTATGATTTCCGCACCGACAATGCGAAAAAAGAAACAAGCACGTTTGAATACGACCTCATAAAAGATAAGCGATATACGAAAGATCAATACACGCTGCATTGTCCGGTGACGCTTAATTTTAAGGAAAGAGGAATCGAAAGAATAAACGATCTCGTAAGGCAATCGTTGCGCGAAAGTGACGACAACTACGTAATCGGCATTGATCGGGGCGAAAGAAACTTAATTTACATCAGTGTTATCGACGGAAAAGGAAAGATTGTCGAGCAATTCTCGATGAACAATTTATCAAGCGGTAACGACGTGTCGATAGATTTCCACAAAATGCTCGAAACGCGGGAGCGCGAGCGTGACGCGTCCAGAAAAAACTGGAATACAATCGACAACATAAAGGATCTGAAACAGGGATATTTAAGTTATGTCGTAAAGAAAATTTGCGACCTTGTCGTAAAATACGACGCGATTGTCGCAATGGAAGACTTAAACGTCGGGTTCAAGCACGGACGAGAAAAATTCGAGCGACAGGTATATCAGAAATTCGAAAAAGCACTTGTCGACAAAATGAGTTATATCGTAAACAAGAACGCGTCGCCGCATTCCGACGGAGGTTTGTTCAGGGCATACCAGCTGACCAATAAAAAGTATAATGAAAACGAAAAACAAAACGGGTTTATTTTCTATGTCAGAGCGTGGAATACCAGTAAGATCGATCCGACGACCGGGTTTGTAAACATGCTTCCGTTAAAATATCAGAGCAAAGAAAAATCAAAAGAATTTTTCGACAAATTTGAAGATATTTTTTACGATGAAAACAAGGATATGTTCGGTTTTACATTCAGATATGACGATTTCGGTATAAATATCGATCATAAAAACGAATGGACGGCTTATTCAAACGGCGAACGCATAATCACCGTACGAAATTCGTTCGGCAAGTGGGATAAAGAGAAGATCGCATTAACGCCGGCATTTAAGAAACTGTTTGACGACTATAACGTGGATTGTCGCGGCGACGTCAAACGACACATTATGAACGTTGACGACAAAGACTTTTTCGTCAGGTTATATAAACTTTTGTCGTATACGATGCAGTTGAGAAACTCCGACGACGTTGACGACTATATTTTGTCGCCCGTCGTTAATGCGGAAGGGAAGTTCTTTGACAGTCGCAATTCGGACGGCAGTTTGCCTTGCGACGCGGACGCAAACGGAGCGTATCATATTGCCAAAAAGGCAATGTGGGCAATCGGGAAGATAAAAGAAGCGGACGAAGAAAGTTTTAAAAAGACAAGTCTTGCAATCGACAACAAGACGTGGCTTGAATTCGTTCAAAAGGCATAATGGAAAACCCGATTATCATTTCAAATCTGAACGACTTTATCTTTTGTCCTGCATCCATATATTTTCACAACATATACGGACAGCAGGACAGAAGGTTGTATCAGAGCGAAAAACAATTGAACGGTACAAAGGTTCATGAAACGGTAGACGAGGCGAAAAATAATAAAAACGTCTTGCATGCAATGGACGTGTATTGCGAGAAATACGATATAATCGGCAAAATCGATTATTTCGACACAAAAAGCGGAGTTTTGATTGAAAGGAAAAAACACGTAACGAAGGTGTATGACGGACAGGTTTTTCAGGTTTATGCCCAATACTTTGCTTTGACGGAAATGGGGTATACTGTGCGACGGATAGTAATTCATAGTTATGACGACAACAAAAACTATGACGTGCCGTTGCCCGCAAACGATGATCGGATGGCGCGCGGGTTTGAAAGAGTAATCGAGGATATGAAGCGTTTTGATATAAGCACGTTTACGCCGCGGTCTCCCGAGAAATGCAGCAATTGCATTTATAACGACGTGTGCAGCGTCAGCCTTGTATAGAGCCATGTTGGAAATATCCGATTTTAAGGCAAAACAAATAATCGTATCGTTTTGCAACGACGGCGATAAAATCAAAATTCAGAACGACAACGTATTGATTATTGACAAGGATGGTGAAATCAAGTGTCAATGTACGTGTTATCGGCTGTTTTCGATTTTTGTTGTGGGAAATACCACGTTGACGTCGGTGCTGATCGAGCGGGCAAAAAAATTCGGATTCACCATTGTTCTGTTTACGTCGTCGTTCAGAGTTTACGAGGTAATAGGTTTCAGAAGAGACGCAAATTTTTTGTTGCATCGCAAACAATACGAATACGAATCTTTGGATATTGCGAAACATCTTATAAAAAACAAAATTTTCAATCAGCTTACAATATTATCGAGGCAAAGAAAAAAGGAATTCGATTATCGCAATATATCGCAAAAATTTCACGAGCACGCTGCTATGGTGGACGGTGCAAAGACCGTACAAGAAATCATGGGATATGAGGGAATGGCGTCGAAAACGTTTTTCCTGCACCATTTCAAAGAATACATTTGGCACGGACGGCGGCCAAGGGTTAAAAACGACTATATCAACAGCATATTGGATATAGGCTACACGGTATTGTTTGCATTTATCGAGTCCATGTTGAGCATTTACGGATTTGACGTATATTGCGGGGTACTTCACACGATGTTTTATATGAGAAAATCTTTGGTTTGCGACGTTATGGAGCCGTTTCGCGCAATCGTGGACGAACAAGTGAAAAAGTCATTGAATCTGGGACAGTTCAAGGAGTCGGACTTCAAATTCATAAACCGCCGGTTCGAGTTGGAATGGGAAAAATCCAAAAAATACGTGGCAATCATTCTGAACGCTATTCTTAGTTATAAGGAAGATATTTTCAAGTATTTCAGGCAGTACTATCGCGCGGTTATGAAGGGCAAAGCGATTTCGGAATTTCCTGTTTTTGAGGTGTAAAATGGTAATTGTAAGTTATGATATATCGGACGATAAGAAAAGAGCGCAGTTCACAAAGTACCTGAAAAAATTCGGGTATAGGTTGCAGTATTCGGTTTTTCGTATCCAAAATAGCAAACGCATACTGAATAATATAATTCAGGATATCGAAAACAAATTTTTAAAGATGTTTGACGATTCCGACAGCGTCTATATATTCAATTTGTCAAATTCGTGCGAAATTAAAAAATATGGTTACGCCTCCCATGAAGACGACGATTTGATAATTGTGTGAGAATACTTGCAACCCCGAGTCTTTTTTGGTATAATTGGCGTAGAAATGGAACCAATAAACCATATCTTGTTTATTGTTCGTTCAATCAAAACTACATATTGTATATCAGAGTTTATAAACCTTATTTAATTTCTACTGTTGTAGATGCAAGGGTGCGCCCTGCGTATGTGTGTTTATAAACCTTATTTAATTTCTACTGTTGTAGATAAACTATCGCGCCTCCGTATATTCGAGTTTATAAACCTTATTTAATTTCTACTGTTGTAGATACATAGCACAATTCCAAAAACATATGGTTTATAAACCTTATTTAATTTCTACTGTTGTAGATATCACTGGATATATGATAAAAAAATGGTTTATAAACCTTATTTAATTTCTACTGTTGTAGATTTCAATGCGAACATTGAAAGAGTTATTGTTTATAAACCTTATTTAATTTCTACTGTTGTAGATATTGCTTGTAATGTTTTCATTTTTCAAGTTTATAAACCTTATTTAATTTCTACTGTTGTAGATCGGGCGCGTTCGTGCGTGTTTTTCCGTTTATAAACCTTATTTAATTTCTACTGTTGTAGATCGCACCTTGGCGTACAGACTGCCGTAGTTTATAAACCTTATTTAATTTCTACTGTTGTAGATCAATTGTTTTTTTGGTTGTTTTTGTCGTTTATAAACCTTATTTAATTTCTACTGTTGTAGATGGGTGGCTGGGCGGCTTTCTGGGGCGTTTATAAACCTTATTTAATTTCTACTGTTGTAGATTCGTAGTCCTCGTTTATCGGCGTTATGTTTATAAACCTTATTTAATTTCTACTGTTGTAGATTCATAACGAACCACTGTGCCCACAGAAGTTTATAAACGTTATTTAATTTCTACTGTTGTAGATATCCCATTCTTCTTCGTAGTCGGATAGTTTATAAACCTTTTAAAATTTTTTAGTAGGTGTTTTATGGGGTTCAAGAGGTCGGAAACATTCATGAGCAATATTTTTTCATGTGTTTCACACAATACCGCAACTTAAACTAAGTGTTACGTCTGAGATTTTTTGTATATGTTCAGTTTTAAGACAATTAATTAACATATGATAAGGTAACCGATAATAATATTCGTTGCTCTTTGTAGATGAGTGTGATAAAATTAAAATAATTATTAAGTCGGTTTTATAATAGGGAGGAAAAATGAGCGTTATTTTGCAACCTTGTGCCAGCAAAGCGGCAGCGGATCATTACTTAGATACTGTTTCTAATTCTAAAATCACGATTGAATCCATTAAGAATTACTTGTCCGGTCAACAAATCAAATCATTAAGAGAATACTATCCCGACGGCAAATTAATGGCATGGGGGATTAAAACTGGATCGAAAACCGGATGGGACAAGGTTGAAGAAGGAGACGTGGTTTTGTTTTCTGCCAAAAAACATGTTTTTGCATCGGCTGTAGTCGGCTACAAAATGCATAACCGAAATTTGGCACAGCAACTTTGGGGACTCGATACGGACGGAAATCCGTGGGAGTATATGTATTTTTTAAGCGACTTACATAACGTCGAGATTTCATACGAAGACTTTAATAAATGCGTCGGATATAAAGAGAATAACGTAATACAAGGATTTACGGTTTTAGACGATGAAAAATCTTTGAAATTCTTATTGAAATATCCCTTTGGTAACGAAAGGTTTTCTCACGCTGAAAAAGATATTGATACTGATAACGCAAAAGCATTGCTTGACGGAGTCGACGGAACCGATGAAGAGTCGATAGTTAAAATCAGAAAGGAACAAAGCATCTTAAGGCAGGGCTTGTTTAAAGGGCGCAAAACTGCAAAGTGCGCGATTTGCGGGCGGGAGTTCCCCGTTGAGATTCTGTGTTGTTCACATATAAAGAAAAGGTGTTTTTGCAACGAAGAGGAGAGAAAAGATTTAAATGTTGTCGTACCTATGTGCAAATTCGGTTGCGACGAGCTGTTTGAAAAAGGATTTGTAGGAGTCGATGACGGAAGAGTCGTTGTTTTAAAATACAGCGGTAACAAAACTGTGGACGACTATCTTAACTTTTTAAAAGGTAAATCGCCAGAGTTGTATAACGATAAAAACAAAAAATACTTTGATTATCAATTAAGTTATAATAATTATTTGAAAAATAAATAACGTATGAAAGAGTATAAAAGCTTTTATAAAACCGTTGACGGCAATGAAGGACAAAAATGTAATTATCCGACAAGGCTCGATACGTACGGATGCGGATGTGTGCATGACTGCAAGTATTGCTATGCAAAGTCATTGTTAAGTTTCAGGGGGCTTTGGAATCCCTATGATCCAAGCGTAGCCGATATTAATAAAATCGAGAAAAAAATCAAAACGCTTACAAAGGGAACGATTGTCCGCTTGGGAGGAATGACGGATTGCTTTCAGGAATGCGAAAAAGAATTTGAAGTTACCTACAAAACCATTCAATTGTTGAATAAATACGGAATTCATTATTTGATTGTTACCAAATCCGATTTAATTGCTTCGGATAAATATTTGAAAGTATTAAACAAGAATCTTGCACATATTCAAATAACCGTAACGAGTACGGACGATATTTTGGCAAGACAATACGAAAACGCCCCGGTTACGTCAAAGAGGTTGGGTGCAATCGAAAAACTGTTTGAATCAGGTTTTGACGTTCAAGTCAGACTTAGCCCGTATATTCCGGAGTATGTCGATTGGGAAGTAATAAAAAGGCTGAAGTGTGAAAGGGTAATTATCGAGTTTTTGAGAGTAAATGCGTTCATTAAGAAGACATTTGAATTAGATTTCACTAAATATACCCATCGCGAAAACGGATATGAACACTTGCCGCTCGAAGAGAAAATCAAATTATTGACTCCTATATTAAAATATAAACAAGTCAGCGTGTGCGAGGATTGCTCGGACGCTTATTCTTTTTGGGAAAAATATGTGAATTATAATCCTTTTGATTGTTGCAATCTTTTAAATTATAAACACGATTATATAGGAAACATTGAATTGCTTCATGAAAAGAAAATGGCATTCTTGAGTTCGCCTTCTGAAGACAAGGAACTAAATGAAAAGATTATTCAATGGGCAAACGGACAAACGGCCGATGACGTCATTATATCGGGTTTTCACAGTAATACCGAAAAAAAAGCGCTTGACGTTTTGTTGAAAAAAAGTGCTCGTATAATATTGGTGATGGCAAAAGATTTATATGCTCAATGCCCGAGACAGTTTGCCGACGCCGTCAAAGCAGGGCGAATGTTAATCCTTACGCCTAAAAGTATAAGTACAAAAATCGTTACAAAGGAAACGGCATTGTTACGGAATCAATATGTATTGGATCAGTCTAACTCAACTGTAATCGGTACGGCAACAAAAAACGGGATGATCGAAACGCTTCTGAAAGAATATAAAAAAACGGTGATAGTATTGCAGTAATGGATAGTGTGCTTTTAAACGTTACGAAAAATTTTTCCTTCCGTGGCGAGGTTTCGTGCGCGCTATTCTTTGACTTTTGAAAACGGTTGTGATATTTTATAAATAACCGTTTGAATGTGAACAATATTTGGGAAAGACTCTCGGTATTGCTTGTTTTATGGTCATCAACGTCTTTTCCAAGTTCACGTTTAATGGTTTATTAACTTAAATTTGTTCAGGGTGTGGCGCAGTCGTCGCACCCTTGTTTTATTTCCGGAAGCATTTTCTTTATTATTAAGACAAAACGTATAAAAAGAAATCGTGAAACCATATGGATTTTTGGAATTTTATGTTATACTGTTTTTGATGGTTTTTTTGAAACGGTGAAACAATGGATAACAGTCAAGTTCTTGCGGAGAAAGCGTTTTATTCATATTCCTTTTCATTTAATAAAATCCATTTTTCAGAAAAATATTGAGGTCTCAGAAAATATTTAGCGGCGAAGCGAACCGTAAATTTTTTGAGTATGAGGTTGTTTTAAGTATGAATGAAAAAGTATTAGAGTTAATAATAAAACAATGCGAACAATGTAGAACGCCAGAGGTTGTAGCCGCAATACAAGAGCAAGATAAATTATCTCGGATAATGAGAGATAAAAAGGCGGAGTTTGATAAATATACGGATCAATCAGTTGGATTTTTACGTATAGGGACTGAAAAGTTTTTTGAGAAATTTCCTGAATATAAAGAGTCTCTATCTAAGGGGGAAACTAAACTCGACATAGTCGGAAATGCGCTTGATATTGCTTTAAATAACCCTAACAAATTGGAAGAAATAAACAGTAAGATGAAAGAAATCGAGGAATTGCGCAAAAATGAAGAATTGATGCCTTTATTAACTCAATCATTGTACGAATATATGGTCGCATTTTCGGATTTTGAAATAAAATTAAAAGAAGATAGGGAAAAATTGTTTTCAAGCGAATATAAAGATAAAATGGCAGCTTATGCGGATGAAGGAATTTTGTTATACTATTTAGAAACTCCGGATATTCCATTACTTAATAGTGAAATCAATGGTTGTGCCATTCTTGAATCATTGTGTTGTGATGACTGCACGGGATTGCAAATACTATTGTCTCCATTGCTTCAAATGAACAATCCGGGTATATCAATGAAAAGAAAGCAAGAAGATATTTTTGTTACGATTGAATTGATAAATAGCGGGTTTTATAGAAGTGCTGTCAGAAACCTTTTTGCGCTTTTAGATAGCGAGCATAAAAAAGCGGCAAACGCTTACGAAGGAATTATAGAGAAAAAACATTCATATAAAAAGGGATTGCAAAGAGCAAACAAAATTGATAAATTGATTAACAGCCTTGATGATTTATGGATGGAAACGGCTTGGAATAAAATAAATAAATATTACGCCAAGGTAGTTTCAACGAATCCGGTTGAAGGGGTTATACATCGAAATTCTATAGTGCATGGAGATTATGATAAAGAATTGATTGAAGTGGACGAGATTTCCGCTACTAAACTAATATTGTTATGGCTGAATTTGCGTTTGATTGCCGACTATTTTTGTAATAAAGAGGAGATATTGGATAATCTATTGTCATACTTGCCTTCTTTGATTTTGCACTTAAAAGATAATCCATCCTAAAAAAGTTTCATATAATAGCAAATTAAATCATCAGGCAAATTAATTTGCTGTTAGAAACGAAAATAGACGGCAGTAAGCCGTCTATTTTGTATAGTTGCCGTGTTCATCTCTTTTTTGCGTCAAGTAGAAGTCTGACCATTGCGGGACATAGATTTCGGTATTGACTATGATACCGGCAACACCTTTGATACAAAAGTAAAAGAGCCGCGGGTTCAAACGCGACTCTGTCTGGCGGAGCGTTAGTAACGTAAATCGAATTTTATAAGTACTTGTTAAGTACTTTGCGAATAAATAAAAGCGTAATAAGAATGGAGAACGAAGAAAACGAACAAAAATGACTCCAGCGTTTTATGTCCATAATCAACAGAATCAGATTTAAGTCCGTGCGCAAGGGTGTTTCTTGTTTTTCTAACCATTTTGTATAGATCAGCAAAGTGTCCATCATTGTGAAAAGACATTGAAATAGACCGATTATCCAAAATTGTTAGTTTGCTAAAGTATGCCGTTTTAAATTTTTCTTCCTGCAAATCATTAAACAATTTGTCCAATCCGCATAATGCTTTGATTTCATCATAATCTTTAAAATACGCAATAAAATCACTACTTGGTTTGGCGATATGGGTAATATATTGATGTTTTTTCCCCTCAATAAAAGTAATACCTCTTGTTGTTGCTTCGATGGCAGTAGACACATCGAAATAGTACTTAAAATAAAGAGTGTTTTCCCATTCTACCGTATCTTGGTCAATATTGTTTTTCACACAACTATATAATAGATTTGTTTTTTCAATTCGAGATATAAACAACTTATATATCTCATCTGGAGTCATTTGTGGAACGGACATATTAAAGATCTCCCGCAAGGACTTTATTTATGGTATCAATTCTTTTTTGAACATGCGAAAGTTCCGTTGTTGTATGGAAAAATTCTATGTATTTTTCTTGGTCCCTCCAGATTTTTATTTTAATTTGTTCAAATTGTTCTTTTGTAATATTAATTTTTCTACCTGTCATTAAAGCGACCACAAGAGCCTCTGAAAATACCTCGTGTATATGATTCGAAATAATGTCCTCATCACGTTTAACTGTGCAAAAAGCGGTTACATCAAATTTTTCTATTTCATTTATGGCTTTCAAAAGTTTTTTATTATAATCAACAAAGTCAATGGCTTTTTTATTGCAATAAAACAAAAAATTACAAAGCATTAAGTCTTTAGACGATGAAAGTTTTGAGTTTTCGTCTGCATCAATATATAAATTTGAACCTTTTGAAATCTGACAGAATACATGATAGTATGCTAAAAGTCTTAAATAAAACTCTTCATTTTTACAACGTTGAGAATATTTATTTAAATCTGCTTGTAGCAAACGACAAAATACTTCATTCCTTGCATTACTACCTATTTCTCGCACTATATTTCCTGTAAAGATAGCATTTCTAACTTCTTGTGCACTTAATTTTGTAGAACCGGTATTGATTCTTTCGAAAATCGTTGTCATATAAAGTTTTCGCATTCGTTCTGAGTCTTCAACAGAATCGAACACATTAATCTTTAGTGAGTAGTCTTGAAAATAATCTTGGTCATTGATATCTAACTTTTCATATGTTCTATTGTACCACTGACTAGATTTGTTATTTATTTTAAAACTCCTGACTGTTTCGCCTTGTACAAATTTTCCTTCCACAAATTGTTTAATAGTAGTATATCTTTGTAGCCCATCAATTAAGATATACTTTTCGATCTGTCCCTCACTATCAATCAATCTAAACATAAAAAAGTCTGGTATAGGTAAACCCAAAAGAACAGACTCAACAAAACGACTTGATTGATTATAATTCCATACAAAATCTCTTTGGAATTCCGGAATAATAATTTTGCCTTTTTCTACCCAATTTAAAATGTCCCTGATACTGCGTTCTATTCTAAAAGAGTTGAACGCATACCTTTCCAAACTAATACTTTCTTCTTCCTCTTGGGTTTCTATTTTATTAATCTCTTTCTCTTCTTCAGAAAAAACAACTTCGTCTTGAATCATGGCAAACTCCTTTTATTTTAAATTATCTAACGCATTTCTCATGCTTTTTGCCAATGCTTTTGCCATTAAAACGGGTATAGCATCGCCAATTTGTTCATATTTATCTTGTTCCGGGTCACTATGAAATTTTACATACGGACCATTGATATAATACCAGTCTGGGAATGCTTGCAATCTTGCAACTTCTCTCGGAGTGGGCTGTCTATCATAAATCGGATGTATCATTTCATCCAAACAGTGTGACGTTACTGTATAACTGGGTTCGTTTAACTTTAATCTGCGATTACGTGAAGAATAGATTTTTTTAGGAAAGACTTCCTTAACCAAATCTTCTTTACCTTCTGCAATCAAACGGTCAACCGCAGATTGCATCCCTTCTCCGGGACGAATCTCGTGCAACCTTCTAACCATTTTGGGATTGTGGTTCAAAGCCTTATGGAATGTTACAACATTTGGAGAGTAGCTTGCATTTCCACAGTGTGTTTGATCAAAAATAAATTTGTAATAATTGTAAGCGGCTTCTGTAATTACCCCATTTCGATAATCTTCTTCATAGCTTGGGAAGTAGGGCATCATTTCATAGCCTTCGCCACTTTTTATTGCAGGCAAGTATCTAAAAGCGTCTTCTACTGTTACATAATCATATTTTCTACCTGGTCCATGTGTTTTTTCAGGATAAACAAATGGGTTTTCGGCATATTTACTACTACTACCGACAATGAATATTCTTTCTCTCTTTTGAGGTGTACCATAATCAGCCGCTACGCATTTGAAGTCCGAAACATTTTTGCTCGCAAGACGATAAAACACACCCGTTTCAGGGTTTACACGCTCAAACTCGTTAAAGACATATTCAACTTGACCGCCTTTTTTACCATCACGTTTTTTTGTTAATAATCCCGGCACATTTTCAAACAATGTAAACTTTGCCTGCACTGCATGGGCTATACGCAAAATGTTGGAAAACAAGTCGTTGCGGTCATCATCTTCAAGTCGTTTTCCTGCCATAGAAAAACTCTCACATGGTGCGCCACCTGTGACAACATCGACAGTATTTTCGCCAAATTTCTTTTTCAAAATTTCACGAATCATATCATTTGAAACTTGATTTATATCGCCATGAATCAAGCATGTACGTTTGTTCTTAACCAAAACGTCCTCAAGATGTCCTAGGTTATCCAACAAAGTCTTTAATTCATAGATTTCAGCATTGTGTGATTTTGCGTAGGTTATAACAGTAGTGTCACTCCATTCCACTGCGATTCGCGGAACAAAGCCTTCACTAATAAAACCTGTGCAAAGCCCACCAGGACCAGAAAATAAATCTATGTATGTGTACTCTTTCATTATTTTGTCTCCTTAAGAACCCTGTGCATTGCCAGCTCGCAATACTCAAGTTCTTTATCGATTCCAATTCCTTTTCGTCCGTTTTGTTTTGCTGCAATTACAGTAGATCCGCTTCCCATAAAAGGGTCTAACACTGTATCTCCAACAAAACTAAACAGTTTAATACATCTCTTTGGCAATTCCACTGGAAAGGGCGCAGGGTGGCCTATCTTGCGTTTGCTTTCGCCTCGAAAAGTCCATACCCCGTTGGTCCATGCCACAAACTCATCCCTTGCTATATCGGATTTTCTTGTGCCACCAGTTTTCTTCCACGAATCTTTGTATAACAATACTATTAGTTCAACAGGTGCAATTACATATGGACAAGATGCGCTCATCCAAGAACCCCAGGCAGAACTCTTTGAAATATTGCCTTCATTCCAAATGATTGTGGAGTGGTATTTATAGCCGACGCTTTTGGCGATTTCTATCAAATCCGCGCCAACGCTTTGGTGTCCGCCCTTGTTTTTGTCTAGCGGAATATTCAAGCACATTCTACCGTCACTTTTTAGCCATTTTAAGCATTTTCGCAACCATGACTTAGTAAACTTTAAATACTCATCATACGGCTTTGCATCATCGTGAGACTTATATTCTATATCAAGGTTATAAGGCGGCGAAGTGACGATTAAGTCTATGCTGTTATTTTCTATCAGTCGAGTTGTCAGTGTATCTGCACATAAGATAGTCGCATTTTCTTCCTGAAAATATACTCTGTTCATGTTGATTAAAATTATATCATAGTTAGTGACTTAAAGTCAACAAATTATGCCTTGAATTGTATTTTTCTTCCGCCTGAGCCGGAGGCATATGTCCAGGATAATCCAGTTCCAAAGCCACCTCTTTTGATATTGCCATTCTTATCATAGATTGTTAAATCTATATACTCATTGATAGTGTAGATTGAATGACTTATATAATTCAATTCACCATTACTTACCTTAATATTAAATCTGTCTTTGGGTTTGGAAATTTTAAATTTCACCAAAAGCTTAGGGAATACGACATTATTAGGATTCTCTTCTGGACTTCCAGTTATTGCCCAACGGACCAACTTTTTCGCATATGGAACTAATGCGTCTCTTAATTCCGCTTGTTCTTCAGTAGTTAATCCTTTAGCCGATTTTGCGGCTTGGAACTTTCTCATCAATTCTCGAACCTTATCATTATCGATTCCTGCTTCATCGCAAATTGTGTCAATATCAAACTCGGCAACAGCGACTTTTGCAACATATGATTGTTTGCTGCTTATGGGAAGTGTAACTTCAGTTCCGTTTTTATATATGATTGTAGCAATAACGTCAGTTTTTGCGTTACCATGCGTTTTTCTGTGAGGAACGATATTTGTGGCTGTAATTTCAACTATCTCCGTAATATTGTTGACTCCAGCTTTAGTTAATAGACTCTTAAAAATTTCAAACTCAACGCCGTCAATTCGTTCATTTTTCTGAAAAGCAGCGAGAAAATCTCTGTTGCTCAAAATCAGAATGCAGTATTCTTCATAGGCATCACCAAGCTTATCGTGCACTTTTCCGTATGACAAATTTTCAATATCGTATTTCTGATACAATTTATCGAGTAAAGGTGTATTCATTATGTTATCTCCTGTGATTTAAAAGCTAAAAAACTCTTTCAATGAAACCTGTAATGCATTTGTAAGTTTTTCAATATTTACAATTGAAATATTTCTTTTACCACACTCAACACTTGTTATGTACGTTCTATCCAAACCAGCCAAATCAGCAAGTTCTTCTTGGCTAATTCCAATGCTATTTCTCAATTCTCGAACTCTCTTTCCGACTAAAAGTTTAATGTCCATATAGCGACTCCTTAAATTTGGATAAATTATAACATTAAGTGACTTTTTTCACAACGGACTATAAGTCACAATAGATGTCATGTAAACAATTATATTTTAAATTTTGAATTTCAAATGGAACTTCGGCGGGTGCTTGACTTATACAAGCGCGCCGCTTCGCGTCGCGGTCAAGCACCCGCCAAACAACTCACTGAACTCGGATAAAAAAGTCAACTCAAAGCCGAGCGAAACGGGGCGTTCGCCGCTAAACCGCTTGACGAATCGCCCCGTAATTCTTCGCACGGCGGCATATTTTGAGTTTTATTCCTTTTATATCTTCCAAGTGTTTTTTTGTTGCGTTTTGTATCGGGCGGCGTTTTCCTGCTCTGTCCTTTTTTACTACCGCAAAAACCATTTTTTAGTCCTTTTCGAGTATGACTTTACTCCCTGAAAACGTCAAAAATCCACGCAAAACCTACTTCAACCCATTCACGCTTTTTCATTGGCGTATGATACAATCGTAGATGTTACAACGACATCACATTTTGGTACATTTCGGTCACATCAATGTCCTTGTATTTGCCAAATTCCCGTGGTATGGTTGTAACGCAATCGAATAGTCAAAGGCGTATAGCAAGAATAGCAAGCCGAGTTTTTAAGTCAGGAGCGAACTAACTATCAAACGGCGTAAGGACAGATAGCGAAAAGCATTACACCCGTGAATAACAGGGTCGGAGGCGGCATTTTAAGGGCGAAGT